>Ga0207667_10007874_pt1 | contig 12721 bp, 10 predicted proteins | sample KBSCornC52_FD_184301 | JGI IMG/M metagenome (GOLD analysis project Ga0207667, IMG submission 184301) | Corn rhizosphere microbial communities from Kellogg Biological Station, Michigan, USA - KBS Corn C5-2 (SPAdes) (version 2) | ecosystem: Host-associated > Plants > Roots > Rhizosphere > Soil ...
GCCGGAACCGACGCCGTTGTGCACGCCGGGCTCCGGCGTCAAACAGGTGCACTTGCCGTTGTCCCAACTCCACAGCTGCTGCTCCGTCGATTCCCGCGATGCGATGAACAGCAACGGATCGGACGACACGACGGCACGCACCTGCAATCCGACCGGCGTCACGACCTCGTCGCCCACCACGATGCTTCGCGTATCGTTAACGTCGATCGTGCGCATCAAACGACCGTCCGGCAACCGATCGGGCACCCCGCCCACGACCTCGAGCCAAGACTCGTCGCGGTCTTCGTAGAGCATGGTCGAGCTTCCGGAAGATGTCTCGATGTCGAGGTACTGCATCGTCTTCTGGTCGCGCGACGCGACCTGAAGAAGCAGCCCGGCGTCGTTCCACCGGACGGCGACCAGGTACGGAAACGTCGAGGTGTCCCAGTCGACCTCAGTGCGAGCACCGTCGACTTGCACCAACCACAATGAGACGTCGGCGTTCGCCGTGCCCGCCGCGGGATACGCGACCGTTGCCGGAGCCCGATCAGGGTTGGCCGGATCGCCGATGTGCCAGTGCTCGACCGAACGCTCATCGACCCGCGCTACCAGCAGCGACTCACCGTCAGGAGCCCACCAAAATCCGCGGTGACGGTTCATCTCCTCGGCGGCGACGAACTCGGCGACGCCCCACGAGACGCCGTCTTCGGCCGCGAGTTCGAGATCTGCGGCCGTCGATGCGAGCGGCGCAACCCGCAATGTTCCTGATCTCACGTACGCCACTCGCCGGCAGGTCGGATCGATGCGCGGGTCGAAAACCGGCCCTCGCGCATCAACCGCAACAGCCGAACCGGCCACCAGATCGGCGACGAATACCTGTCCAGCCAACGCAAAAGTCGCCATCGACAGGGCAGGATCGGTGGCGTACGCGACGATTCCTCCGGCCTGCTCCCGGGCGCGTTCACGGCGCGCGCGTTCGGTGGCCGGGAGCCTTTCGTCGTCCGATGGCGATGAAGTCAGCAGAACGACGGGGTCTGCGATCAGGCGCTCGCTGCGGGTCGCGACGTCGTAGACCCATAGGCAGTTGACGCGGTCGGTACCGCCACGCGAGCGGAGGAATGCGATGCGCGAACCGTCGGGCGCCACGCTGAAGCTGCGCGGTCGCCCGAGCGTGAAGCGTGCAGTGCGGGCTTGCAGGACAGGAAACGGCACGTCGGTCACGGCATCGATCCTGCCAGTCGGTGGGTTCGTTTAAGGTCGTCTTCCATGAGCAACCGAAGCCTGCTACTGGTACACGCGCACCCTGACGACGAAACGATCGGCACCGGGGCCACGATGGCGAAATACGCCGCCGAGGGCACCCGGGTCACGCTCGTCACCTGCACCCTCGGTGAAGAGGGCGAGATCTTGGTGCCAGAGCTTGAGCAGTTGGCTGCTGACCAGGCCGACCAATTGGGTGGCTGGCGCATCCACGAACTCGACAAGGCATGCGCTGCGCTCGGTGTCAGCGATTATCGCTTCCTTGGCGGGCCGGGGCACTACCGCGATTCCGGAATGATGGAGACGCCTGCCAACGACAATCCGCGCTGCTTCTGGAAGGCGGATCTCGACGAGGCGGCCGGGCGGCTTGTCGAGATCATCCGTGAGGTGCGCCCCCAGGTGATGGTCACCTACGACGATTTCGGCGCCTACGGCCATCCCGATCACATCCAGGCACACCGGGTGGCCACTCGCGCGTTCGAGCAGACCCGCGACATCGTCGAGAAGTTCTATTGGACGGCGGTGCCGAAGACGGTGATCCAGGCCAGCATCGACGCGATGAAGGCGCAAGGCATCGACTTCTTCCAAGGCGTCGAGAGCGCTGACGACGTGCCGTTCGCCAAGCCCGACGATGTCATCACGACCCAGGTCGACGCGCGTGACTATCTCGACCACAAGATGGAGGCGATGCGCGCGCACGCGTCGCAGATCGCGGTCGACGGCCCGTTCTTCGCGCTGTCGAACAACATCGGCCAACGGGCTTTTGGCGTCGAGCACTACGTGCTTGTCGATGGCAAGCGCGGGCCCGGGCATGGCGAGCACGACTGGGAGTCCGACCTGTTCGCCGGGTTGTGACCCCAAAGCCGCGGCGCGCCTTGGCGCCGCCCTGTCATGGCACGTCGTGGCGCCGTGCTGCGATGGCAGCTGTGACGCTGTGTAGTGCGCAGGTGAGACTGGCTCGGCCGTTCGAGTGAAGACCGCTACGCACCGTAGCGATTACGCGGCAACGCTGGGAGACTCGTAGGGCACCAAGCACCGCTGGACGACCGGCGTCACAGACGTCATCGGCAGCTGTGGCGCCCAACTTGAGCCAAACCAGGGGAGATTTTCGTGAGCGTCTCAAAGGCTTCACGGGCCACCGCCTTCGACCAGCTCGCGAGCGTCTCCGGCGGCTCGGTTCTCGACGCAGCGATGGCCGATGTCGGTCGGCACCGGGAAAAGCTTCGGCGGCGGCGGTTATGGCGGCTGGGCGCGATCCTCGCGGTGCCTGTGGCTTGGGTTTGGTACCGATTCTTCGACCACAATCCGATTGTCCTAGGCCTGCCGCAAATCAACTGGCTGCTGGTCACGCCGATTCTGTTCTTCTTGCTGCTCTCGGTCGGGATGGTCGCGTACTTCGTCGTCCTCGGTAAGTCGCCCCACCAAGTGGTGCGTCCCGAGCAGATCGACGTGCGGTTGTCAGATGTGGTCGGCATCGACGTGATCAAGGCTGAGGTCGTTCGCTCGCTCAACCTTTTCCTCTCGCACAAGACGTTCTCGCGTGAGATGGGTGGCCGTCCGCGCCGTGGACTGTTGTTCGACGGCCCGCCCGGTACTGGCAAGACCTACACAGCCAAGGCAATCGCGGCCGAGGCTGGCGTGCCGTTCCTGTTCGCAACCGCGACGTCGTTCCAGTCGAGCTTCCAGGGCGCTACGCAGCGCAAGGTGCGGTCGTATTTCCGCGCGCTTCGCAAGCTTGCCCGCAAGGAGGGTGGGGCGATTGGCTTCATCGACGAGTTCGACGCACTCGGTGGTGCGCGAAGCGGCGTTAGCGGATTTAGTGCCGACCGGTTCGTGTCTGCAGCCTCGTCGGGGATGCCGTCGTCCGTGCAGTGCGGTGGTCTCGAGGGCCTCGCCACCGTGGGTTCGGCGCCATTGGGAATGCAGCAGACGCAGTTCGTCGGCAGCGGCGACCTCGGCATGGCGGTGCAAGAACTGCTCGTGCAGTTGCAGTCGTTCGATCAGGCCACGGGTGGTGAGCAACTTGTCGGCCGGATCGTCGACGCCGTCAACCTGTTGATGCCTGCCAAGCATCAGTTCAAGAAGGCTGCAACCAAACCGTCGAACATCATGCTGATCGCTTCGACCAACCGGCCCGATTCACTTGACGCGGCTTTGTTGCGGCCCGGGCGGTTCGACCAGCGGCTGACCTTCGATCGTCCGGACAAGAAAGGACGTCGCGAGCTCATCGACCACTTCCTGCGCACCAAGTCGCACGCGATCGAGCTTGACGATCCCGAGCGGCGCGACGCGCTGGCCGCCGTCACTCAGGGATACAGCCCGGCGATGCTCGAGGGCATGTTTGACGAGGCATTGATCAACGCGGTGCAGGATTCTCGCCGCGCAATGTGCTGGAAGGACGTCGAACAAGCGCGCCTCGACAGCGAAATCGGCCTCGGCCAACCAGTCCGTTACACCGATCACGAGGCCGAGACGATTGCGACGCACGAGGCGGGCCACGCAACGATCGCCTGGCTGGTGGCTCCCGAGCGTCGTCTCGAAGTGTTGAGCATCATCAAACGCCGCAGTGCTTTGGGGCTGCTCGCTCACGGCGACCGCGAAGACGTTTACCTGCGCTCGCGTACACAGTTGCTCGCGATGATGCAGATCGCCATGGGTGGACAGTCGGCAGAGGAGATCTTCTTCGGTGACGTCACGACTGGCCCGTCAGGTGACCTGATGGCAGCGACGAACGTCGCGGCTCAGATGGTCGGCGCGGCAGGCATGACCGATTCGCTAGTCTCGTACGCCGCCGTACAGAACAGCGGCCTTTCCGACACCAATATCGTCGGCCGGGTACTGGGTGACCGTGCCGGTCGGGCGGCGGTCGAGGAGCTGCTGCAGGAGCAGAAGCTGACGGCGAAGGGCCTGCTCGAAGCCAACCGGCATCTCGTCGAGGCGTTACGCGACGCGTTGCTCGCGCGGCACGAACTGATCGGCCACGAAATAACCGACGTCCTCGAAGCTGCGGCGGCTGCCGGCCCGCGCGAGCAGGTTTCGACGTTCGCCGTTCCGACGATCATCGACCTGCGCGACAGCGTTCTTGACCCCGGAGGTCACGCACCTGGTGCGAGAGGTGTTCCCGAGGCGCAGTCGCGCGGATAGTGCAGTCCGCGCGGGTCGGAGGAGGGGCCGACCCGCGCGCCGCTCACGCGTGCTGTTGGCCGTCGCGTCGCCCGTGCTGTTCGCCGTCCGGCCGATGTGATCTATAGGCTGCGGGCGGTGTCCACCTCTGCAGAACCCGAGCGGCCGCCGTCGCGTGCGATGCATCGAGGCGCGATCGTCGCGCTGCTCGTGCTCGGGGCGGTCGTAGGGCTGTTCAGCGGCCTTCAGGCGACCAGGTTGTGGGATCTCGGTGCGCTGCACCTGTCGGTTGGTGGGCTTGCCGCGCTCGTCGCCAATGCGCTGTTCGGTGCGCTGGGCGCGTGCGGTCTGCGTTCTCGTGACGTCGCGTTCGTCCCAGGAATCGGCTGGTTTCTCGTCGTCCTCGGATTGTTGTTCTTGCCCCATCCCGGCGGAGACATCGTGGTCCCCGGATCGGGCGGCGACGCGATCGGGTTCGTGGTCTTGGGCTTCGTCGGCACCGGGTTAGCGGGGATCGTGGCGGCTCGGCTGGTCCCACGGCCGGAACCAACGGCTACACCTGGGCAGTCGAATCGCCGATGACCTCCTCGTCGTGACAGTTCTGTCGCAACAGTTGGCGCGGTTCGGAGGTTGCACGTGGTCTCGCCGATCGACATGTCAGGCGTGCCCGGGCTCGACGGCGCTGAGTTCGGCGTCCGCGACGAGCCTGATGGCTACGTGATGTTGCGGCTGGGCGGTTCGAGGTACGCGGTCGGTATGTCGGCCGTTGCCGAGGTCGGGCGGTTGCCCAAGCTCACCCGTGTGCCCGGGACCCCGGTTTGGCTGGCCGGCGTCGCGAACTGGCGCGGCCGCATCCTCGCGGTACTCGATATGCGACCGCTCCTCGACGCCCCGATCACACCGACCGGATCGCTGGGCCGGCTCGTCGTCCTGACCGAGAACAGCATCACCGTCGGGTTGCTGACGGAAGGCGTGCAAGGTGTGGTCGGCTGCGATTCCGACCAGATCGAGCCACCTCCGATGACGCTCGATAGCGAGACGGGGTCGCTGCTGATCGGCCAGTTCACCGAGGCGAGCGGCCCGATCGCGATCCTCGACCCGACCGCGGTGCTCAACCTTCGGCTCCGACTCCCCGCACCGCGCCGCGCCGGTTAGCCCCTCGTCGTGCAGGTTAGGCCAGCTGGGCGAATCCCGATCTAGCTGAGTCCTTCAGTACTGCGTGGCACCACCCGATGGGTGAACGAGTGCCGACACATACTGCCGGCCGGTTTTTCGCAGCGGTATCGGTCTTGGAGGACTGGTGGACGTCTTCAAGCGGCTCCAACAGGTCGCGTCGGCCTGCACCTGGCTGATGCTCGCGCTGGCGTTCGGGGGTGTGCTCGCCGTCGGCCCGCAACTGTCGGAAACGCTCTCGGTCAACCAGCCGAAGTTGCTGGTCGGACTCGGCGTCGCGGCTCTCGGTGCCGCGATCGTGACGCTGATTTCGCTGACCGACCTGGAGAATCCGGCGCTAACCCGCACCGGGCCCGTCATCGACTTTGGGCGCTTGATCTACCTCGGCGGTGTCACCGGAGCATTGCTTGCCGGTCATGGCGTTGAGAGTCCACTGTGGATCCTCTACGTGCCCGTGCTGTTGGCGACCGCGTTCGTCGACGTGCCATGGAAGTCGATCGGCTACGCATTCGTCGCGAGCGCGCTGACGCTCACGGCCACCGCGGCTTCTCAAGACGTCGGTCGGACGACGGCCCTGCGGCTGCTCCTGATCATTCCTGCATTGCCAGCGGTCGTGTGGTTCACGAGCGCGTTGGCCAACTCGATCAGCCACCTGACCCGCGACGCGGAAACCGAACGGGCACACAAAGTCGAAGAAGTCGAGCAGTTGCGAGCGCAGTTGCTCGACGCCGCGAGGGCCGAACGCGAGACGTTGCTCGACGAGACGCGCCGCGAGCGCGCCGAACTCAAGGTGAAGGTGGATCGACTTTCGGAGTCGCTTGCCGCCGCAGCCCGTGGCGATCTGTCGAACACGAGCGGTAGTTGGGGCAGTGTCGTCCAAGACAGCGACGAGACGCTCGCGTCACTTCAATCGGCATTCAACAACACACTCGGAAACCTTCGCCTGCTGGTCGATCAGATTCGTGGCAGCGGTGAGAGCATTTCGGCGTCCGCCGGAGAACTGCTTGCCACTGCTGAAGAACACGCCGCATCGGCGACCCAGCAGTCGTCGGCCGTTGCCGAAACCACGTCGACCATTGAAGAATTGGCGGCCACCGCCGCGCAGATCGCAGAAACATCCGAGGCGGTGGCCCGCTACGCCGCAGAGACGTTGCGCTTCGCCGAGGAGGGCCGCGAGGCAGTGTCGGCCTCCGTTTCGGCAATGGACACCATCGCCGTGCGCGTCGACTCGATCGCGACCCGGGCATTGTCCCTCGGTGAGAAATCGCAAGAGATCGGCCGGATTCTCGAAGTGATCGACGATCTCGCCGACCAGACCAACCTGCTGGCACTGAACGCGGCCATCGAGGCGGCGCGAGCTGGCGAGCACGGCCGCGGCTTTGCCGTGGTGGCAAGCGAAGTGCGCAAGCTGGCCGAGCGTTCGCAGGAATCGGCGGCACAGATCCAAGGAATCGTGAGCGAGATCCAGGCCGAGACAAACGCCACGATCATCGCTACCGAAGAGGGCGCGAAAGAAGTGCACCAAGGCACCGAACTTGCCCGCGGCGTCGTGGATGCACTCGAGCGTATTTCCGGGATGGTCGACGAGACCACCACCGCTGCAAAGGAGATTTCGATTGCTACGCAGCAACAGCGGTCGGCGTCCGACCAAGTGGTGACGGCGATGATGCAGGTGTCTGACGTGTCGCGTCAGTACGTCGTCGGGTCTAAGCAGTCGGCGGCGTCGGCTGCGCAGCTGAACGTGCTCGCGGCCGAACTGCGTGCCTCGATCGCCCAATTCCGGGTGGCGTAGGCGGGCACGTGGGCAACTGGGCCGAGGATCCCGAACTTCTCGCCACTTTTCGCGCCGAGGTCGAAGAGCGCCTTGCGTCGCTTAGTGCGGGACTGCTCCAGCTAGAAGCGCATCCGTCGCCGAAACAATTGGTGGCTGCGCTTTTCCGTGACGCGCACACCGTCAAGGGCTCGGCGCGCATGATGGGCCTGCAGCAGGTCCTCGAAACCGCCCACGCCGCAGAGGATTTGCTCGGCGCCGTTCGGGACGGACGCTTTACGGCGCGTCGCGATTTGGTCGACCTCTTGCTCGCCACGGTCGACGGCATCAGCCGCTCGATTCCGGGTGCGCCCGCACCGGTCGACCCTGCGCACCTGACAGCTTTGGTCGATGCGCTGCGCGGCGCGCTGAACGGCGACGAACCGGCCACGATTCCGCGCGCCGCAGAACCCGTTCCCGTATTGGGTTCGCCGCCGGTAGTGGCTGTCTTGGCGCCGCCGCCTGCTCCCGCGCCCGCCGCGTCGGCTGCGCCGGCCGGGTCGGCCGCGCCTGTCTTACCGATCACCCCCGCCGTGTCAGGCTCTGCGACCGCCACGCTCGCTCCGCCGCGGGTTCAAGCGGTCGCACCGGCCGCGATTGTTCCGCCGGCGTCCGCCCATGCGCCGAACGTGGTGCTGCCGATGGGTGTCGACCGAGGCGAGCGCGCGATCGACAGCGTGCGGGTCACGTCACAACGCGTGTACGACTTGCTCGACGTCGTCGGCGAAGCGGAACTTGACACACGCCGTGTGGAAAAGAATGCGGCTGAGGTTATTTCGCTTGTGACCGAGCAGAATCGCTGGCTGCGCGCGATGCGCGAAGCAATCGCCGCGAGCGGTGTGGCCTTCGACGCGGAGGCCGAACTCGCGCTGCACCGCATCGTCGCCGTGGGCGATCAGTTGCAGGCATCAGGTCATCAACTTCGCGAGCTGGTCGAGGATTCTCGGGGTCGCCTGGGTGTCGTGCGCGACGGCGCGATGGGCTTAGCGATGGTACCTGTTCGGCGTGTCGTTGCCGCTTTTCCGCGACTGGTGCGCGATGTCGCGAGTTCGACCGGCAAGGACGTCGGCTTGCACCTGCTCGGTGAGGATGTCGAACTCGACAAGAAAGTGTTGGACGGCGTCGCGGACGCGCTGAAGCACTTGCTCATCAACGCGGTCGACCACGGCTGCGAGACACCTGACGAGCGGGTCGCTGTCGGAAAACCGCCGCGTGCAACGGTCACGGTTTCTGCGAAATCTGCGGGTGGCACGGTCGTTCTGGAAGTGTCGGACGACGGGCGCGGCATCGACGAAGACAAGGTTCGGGCAGCTGCCGTCGAACGCGGTGTGTTGCCGGCGGGCAGCACGTTGTCCGGCCAGCAGTTGCTGCAATTGCTGTTCATGCCGGCGTTTTCGACTGCGTCCACCGTGACTTCGACGTCCGGCCGCGGGGTCGGACTCGACGTCGTGCAGACCGCCGTCGACGAACTCGGCGGCACCATCGACATCACCAGCGAGCTCGGCCACGGAACCCGTTTCACCTTGACTTTGCCTATCACGCTTGGTGTTTTGCGGTGCCTGATCGCCCGCGTGGGCAACGAGCGTTACGCGGTACCGGTGCCCGGCGTCATGGAGTCACTCAGCCTGCGTGACGTGCCGGTCGACAATGTCGCGGGCGTTCCTGTAGTGATTCGGCACGGGGTTTCGGTGCCGTTGCTCGACCTCGGTGACGCACTCGGCGTCGGTGGTGAGCGCGATCCGCGGGCTGCCCTCGTCGTCCGCAACAACGGGGCGAGCGACCTGATCGCGTGGTCGGTCGACCGGCTCGAAGGCGAGCTCGAACTCGTGGTGAAAGACCTCGGATCGTTCGTCGGCCGGCTGCCTCTGGTCACCGGAGCGACGATCGACGGCGACGGCAGCGTCGTGTGCCTCATCGACCTGCGGGAGATCGCCGGGCGCCGCGGCGCCGGTGTGACCGCGGGCCGGGCGCCCGGCAGCTCGCTGTCGGGCACGACCGCGCAGGCAGGGATGGGTGCGGGCGAGCACGAGCCGACGCCGCTGGGCCGCAAGCCGCGCATCCTCGTCGTCGAGGATTCGGTCGGTGTTCGCGAGCTCGAACGGGTGATCCTGGAAAGCGCGGGTTATGAGGTGATGACGGCGGTCGACGGCCTCGATGGCATCGCCCGATTGCGGTCGGAACCCGCTGATCTTGTCTTGTCGGACGTCGAAATGCCCGGCATGGACGGCTTCACGCTCACCCGAACGATCCGGCGCACCCGGGGTTGGGAGCAAGTGCCGGTCGTGATCATGACGTCGCGCGGTGACGAAGGTGATCGCCGGGCCGGCCTCGAAGCGGGCGCCAGCGCCTACCTGCTGAAGAGCGACTTCGATCAGACTGAGCTCGTCGAGACCGTCAAGCGGCTGGTCGGCCGGTAAGTCCGCGGTTTTCACGGCCGTTTCGGATTCAGGGCCTTTCGGGGGTACGGTTTCGCACCCGAGCGGCCGATGGAGACCTTAGGGGACCACTGCACGTACTCATGCGAAGCTGCCGGGAGAAAGACACATGCCGACCGTTGTCATTGCCGATGACAGTCCGACCCTGCGTCGGATCGTGACCAGCGTCTTGACGCGCGAAGGCTTTGAGGTCGTGACCGCCGAAGACGGCGTCGAGGCCGTCCAGGCGGTCTTTCGCACCAGGCCAGACGCCGTGGTGCTCGACGTTCAGATGCCGCGTGTCTCCGGGTACGTCGCAGCGCGGTTGCTGAAGGACGACTGGCAGACCTCCGACATCCCCGTCGTCCTGCTCACTTCACTCGACGCGGCGAGCGACCGCTACTGGGGCGCCCAGGCCGGTGCCGACCGCTACCTCACCAAGGATTTCGAGGCACCCGAACTGGTCGCGGCCGTGACCGGTGCGATGGCGTCGGCGGAAGAGGCGCGCGGCGGGCGCCCGGCACTTCGACCCGACCCGCTCGAACTCGATTCCGACGACGTGCTGTCGCGGGTCTGCGACCTGCTCGACCGCAAGCTGTTCGAGACGTCAGTGGCTGCCGAGATGACCGCGATCGCCTCGACCGCGCATGGTTTCGAGGAGACGGTGGCGCAGGTTCTCGGTGTGTTGCAACGCTTCGTCGACAACGACCTCGCCGGTGTGCTGTTGCTTGAGGAGCGCTCGGCGTATGTCGCGATAGCCCGCGAGGCATCGCAGGCGCACTACGGCGAGTTCTTGTCGGCCGCTGTCGACGCACTCGACGCCGCGACCGGTGCGTCGCTGAATGTCACTGATCTCGACCTTCGGCTAGCCGACCCCGGCGGTAACCTCGGCGCCGACGACGAGGGCCGGATGGCCACCTTCTTGTCGATGCCGCTACGCGGCCACGGCGGTCGGGTGGTCGGCGTGCTCGCGTTGTCGAGCGCGGCGAAGAACGCGTTCTCTGAGACCGCGCTCGGCACCTTGAAGCTGGTCGAGGACCCCGCGGCGATCGTGATCGACAACGCCCGCCTCGCCGGTGCCCACACCGCCTGAGCAAGCCGCGACCCGGCACCCGCGCGTGATCGGCCATTAGGCTCGGTGAGTGGCCATCGAACCGATCGAACCCGACGAGCGTGCCGAACATGGTTCTGCGGTGGGCTCGCTCGCGGAAGAAGTCAGCCGCGATGATTTCCGCCGGGTGTGCGGTCGCTTCACTACCGGCATCGCTATCGCAGCAACCTCCGATCGCGGCGTCGACTACGCGATGACCGTCAGCGCCTTCACCTCGGTTTCGCTTGATCCGTTGCTCGTTTTGGTCTGCGTCGAGAAGATCACCCGCTTTCACGAGGCCGTGTTGGCCAGCGGCGCATGGACCATCTCGGTCTTGCCAGAGGACGCCGAACCGGTGTCGCGCTGGTTTGCGGAGAAGGGCCGGCCAACGAAGGGCCAGTTCGCCGATTACGCCCACCACACCGGCGCGGCCACGGGTATGCCGGTGCTCGACATCGCTACAGCGGTGATCGAATGCCGCACGCGAGCCGTTCACGACGGCGGCGACCATGACATCGTCGTCGGCGAAGTCGTGGGGGTGTGGGCCGATCCGGCCCACCGTCGTCCATTGCTTTACGTCGAAGGGCAGTACCGCAGGCTGGCCGAGTAGGCGAAGCCGTGATCGATGGAAGACGAACTAGCCGCGCAGAAACGCGCGGACCGTTTCGACAACCAGCTTGTGATCTTCGCGTTGCGGCAATCCCGAAACGGTCACGGTGCCGATGATGCCGCAGCCTTCGACGTGGATCGGGAAACCACCACCCGCTGCTGCGAATTCGCGCTCGTCGACGAACGACACGTCGGCGAGGGAGCGGCCGTCGAGTTTGCGCTGGAGGCTGATGTACATCGAGCTGTGGCCGAAGCGCAGCACCGAACGGACTTTCCGCTGAATCCAGGCATCGTTGTCTGGAGTGGACCCGGTCAGCGCCGCGTGAAAGAGCTGCTGGCCGCCGCGGGTGATGTCAACTGCGATCGGCAAGTTCTTCGACCGCCCGGCCTCGACCAGCATCGTGCCGAGCTGCCACGCGTCGTCGTAGTCGAACTTGGCGAATCGCAGCTGCGATTCCTCGGCGGCGAGCCGTTCCAGCGTCAGTTCGGCAAGGTCGTCAGCCACGTAGGCTTCTCCTATCTGATGTCGCGGGCGAGATCGAGGCCGAACAGTCGGTCGGCGTAGGCGAACGTTTCGAACTTCGTACCCGGGGGCGCCGAATCGGCTGACTCGAGTTCGAAAAGTGCTTGCAATGCAAGGGAAGTATCGAGGTCGTTGTCGAATGCCGCGCTGATTCTGCGAGCGATTTCAACGTCCATCGGCGCGCCCGGCGAGCGGGCCCACTCCGCCACCAGGCCGCGCCACCGCGACAGCGTTACCCGTGCCGCAGCGAGCACGCCGTCGTCGAGATCCACCGGCTTGCGGTAGTCGACGTCGAGCAATGCAAGGCGGACGGCGAGCGGGTCACCCGCGCCCACGTCGAACGAGACCGCACCGGCCTCGACAAGCAGCCCGGTGCCAGTCGTGCACCCGATCCGCACGTCGGCATCGGGGACGCCGTCGACGACTTCGGCAGGGTGGATGTTCAATGCGGCGGCGTCGCGGTGGACGCCGCTTGCGGTAACACGCACGAACAGATCGTGCGACAGCGTGGCGGCCCTGCGCACCAGATCAGCGACCAGCAACGACCGCAGCTCGATCGCGCATGCGTGCACTCGCAACGCACCGGCCCGGGCGCCGGCAACCGGCGTCACCTCATCGGTTCGCGCGTCGCGCAGCTGCAGCATGTCGGCGAGCCTACGACGCCTGCGGGGCCGGAGGTTCGAGACAGGCGTACCGGTGATGCTCGGTGAATCCGAGCGACTCGTACAGCGCAAGCGCGG
>Ga0207667_10007876_pt1 | contig 12719 bp, 9 predicted proteins | sample KBSCornC52_FD_184301 | JGI IMG/M metagenome (GOLD analysis project Ga0207667, IMG submission 184301) | Corn rhizosphere microbial communities from Kellogg Biological Station, Michigan, USA - KBS Corn C5-2 (SPAdes) (version 2) | ecosystem: Host-associated > Plants > Roots > Rhizosphere > Soil ...
ATCCAGCTCGTTTTCGCCGAACACAAGCGCCGCTATGGATATCGGCGTGTTAGCAAAGAACTGCGCCGCCGCGGCATGCTGGTGAATCAAAAACGAGTTCAACGGCTGATGCGGGAACACAACCTGCTTGCCGTGCAGCCGAAGGCTTTCGTTATTACAACGGATTCCGATCACGACCTGGAGGTATATCTCAACATGGCTAGCCGGATGAAACTCACTGGCATCAACCAGCTTTGGGTGGCCGACATCACTTACATCCGGCTGCATCGTGAGTTAGTGTTTTTGGCGGTGATCCTGGATGCCTTCTCGCGCAAGGTGGTGGGTTGGTAACTGGATCGAACGCTGGCGGCGCGCCTGCCGATTGCGGCGCTAGAGAAGGCCATCGCGGAACGGAAGCCGCCACCTGGCGTGGTGCATCATTCCGACCGTGGCGTCCAGTACGCATCCGGTGTTTACGTTGCGGTGCTGCACAAACACGGCATGATCCCAAGCATGAGCCGGCCTGCGAATCCGTACGACAACGCCAGCTGCGAGAGTTTCATGAAGACTCTGAAGCGGGAGGAAATCTGCGCGAATGAATACCGCGACCTGGATCATCTCCGCGCCAACATCGCGGAATTTTTCGACAGCTACTACAACCGTGTTCGGCTCCATTCGGCGCTAGGCTACAAAACGCCGGAGTTTGGTGTGCCAATAGCAGTTTGTCTCAACAGACGGGGTCACCCCACGAAACTGAGCCATAACTGTGCCAAAACCCCTCTCTACTGGACCACAACTGAGCCAAAACCCTTCCGCTGCTCGTTGGCGTGCCGGTTGATCTTTTCCAAAGCCTCGCGCTTCATCTGCAACTTCATCTGCGAGTACTTCTTGAAAACGTTCGCGTAGCCTTGCTACCGCTTGAACAACCGTGACAATTTGTGCCAGGGCTGGCAGTTCAAGACAGAGTTTTTGTCCAGTCCCGCCCGTCGTGCCTGGTTTAGACCGTAGATGACATTGTCGTATTCGCGCATACTATGCGCGTCGGTGGAGACCGCGATCTTTATGCCGGCCGCGTGCGCGAGCCGCGCGTTCTCTGCCGAAAGATCGAGGCGGTCGGGACTCGCATTGATCTCGAAAAAACAACCGTTCTTCCGGGCGTGGCCAATGGTCCGCTCTATTTCGATTTCATAGCCGGGGCGTTTCAGCAGAAGGCGTCCCGTCGCGTGTCCCAAAATAGTGAAATACCGGTTATCCATAGCCCGCATGATGCGCTCCGTCTGCTCGGTTTTCCCCAGCCCGAAACGGGAATGGATGGAACAGACCGTATAATCTAGCTCCTTCAGCAGGTCGTCCGGATAATCCAGAGCTCCATCCGCAAGGATATCCACTTCGGACGATTTCAGAACCCGGAACCCTTTGAGCTTTTCATTCAGCTTATCGATGTACCGGATCTGCTTCCAGAGATCCTCAACGGACACGCCTCGCGCAATCTTCAGGCCCTGGGAATGATCGGTGATACCGAGATACTCGTAGCCTTTCTCTTTCGCCGCAGCCGCCATTTGCTCGATGCTGTGGGAGCCGTCGCTTGAGGTCGAGTGGGCATGAAGCTCGCCCCTGATGTCCTTCACGGTGACAAGAACCGGGAGGGTGCCTTCGGTGGCTCTTTGCACCTCATCGTAGCCCTCGCGCAATTCCGGCTCGATGAACGCCAGGCCGTACTTGCCGTACAAAGCCTCCTCGGTGGGGAAGGGGCCTTTCGACTTTAGAGATTTCAGGCTCCCCGTGATGGCGGCCAGCTTGCGCAGGTGCGATTTGGAGCCCGTGAACTCAATCAGCGACAAGCCCCACTGTTTGGGGGAGGCAAGCTGGATTCGCAGCTGAATCCCTGATGACATGGTAAAGAGGGCTGTATCCTTCGAAGAGCTGACGAGCGGCGTCCGGCCACCATAGCGTTGCAGTCGGGCGACGACGCCAGGAAAGTCGTCGGTCTCGATGATATATTCCAATTCTTCGATGACTTCTGCGCGGCGACGATAGTCGCCCACCACTTCGGCGCGGCGCACGCGGCACTTCGAGACCAGGTACTCCTCCACCGCGTCGCGCAGATCGTCCGCCCGGTAAAGAAGCATCCCGTGGGTTTCCGTCAAGCCCTGGCGAACATGCTGGGCCATACGTTGGCCGAGCGCCTTTTCGATGGCGCCGCTTTCCAGCTGTTCGCGCAGTTCTTCGACAGACGAGATATTGAGCTTCTTGTAAATACGCACGACTTGCTTGGGGTCCAAACGGGGATACGCGCTGATGCTCGCCAGTGAGGGGCTGGCCTCGGATCGCAGTTTTTCGAGCTTTCCAAGGCTGCCGGTCAACACGATCTCGCGAATGGCCCTGCTGATGGCTTCGCCGATGCCCTCGAAGCGGGTCAGGTCCGCCTCTTCGCGGACCAGCTCGTCAACGCTCTCGGAAAGGTTTCTGATCGAGGCGGCGGCGCGCCGGTATGCCTTCACCTTGTACGGGTTTTCCTTCTGGGTCGAAAGCAGCTGGGCAAGGCTTGCCAGCCGGTCCGCGATTTCGGCGTTGCTCAGGACGGGCAGGGCCGGTGAATCTGTCAGAGGGGCTTGCGTTTCCATGCTCTTTCTCCTGCCGGACAGACTATGCTTTCGGCAAGGATTGGCCCTTGGGGCGGGCAGGCGGGCCGCGTCGTTTGTTCTTAACGCGCGTCAGCACATCATTCATCGTGAACTGGCTGCCGGATTTCAAGCCCTTCAGTTCTTTCCAGTCAAGAGGCAGGGCTACCGGCGCTCCCGGTCGCGCGCGAACCGCATAGTCCGCAATGGCAGTGGCTGTATAGTTGTTGCGGAAGTAATCGATAAAGATTTTGCCGGTCCGCTTTGCCTTGCTCATGGTGGCGACATAAGCCTGCGGTGTCGCAGCGACCATCTCCTCCGCCAAAGATGCCGCAAAGGATTTTACAACCGGCCATTTATCCTTACCGGCGAGGGGCACGGTGACGTGCAGTCCCTTGCCGCCGGTGCATTTCAGGACGGATTCCAGTCCTTTGTGCTGCAGACGCTGGCGCAAATCCTCCGCGGCGAGCTTGAGCGCTTCGAAAGGCACGTCCGGGGCCGGGTCGAGATCGAAGATCATCCTGTCCGGGTAATCGATCGCATCGACCGGCGCACCCCAGGGGTGCAGTTCGATCGCGCCCATCTGGACCACTTCCAGCAGGCCTTTCTCATTCTCGATATAGAAATATTCGTATTTCTTGCCGTTGTGTTTGAAAGCAAAGGGCTTGATGTCCGCGCCGAGACCGCGGCCGGGATTGCGCTGGAAGAAACACTCGCCGCCGATGCCCGAAGGGCAACGCAGCAGACTGAGGGGCCGGTTTATGATCTGCGGCAGGATCAGGGCCGCCACGCCGGCGTAGTATTCGGCCAGTTCGCCCTTGGTAACGTGGCCCTCCTCGGAAATCACGCGATCCGGATGGGTGATCGTGACACCGCCCAAGACAAGGCGCTCGGCCTTCGTTTTGGCCGATGGGGGCTTCGCGGCGGCAGCAGTTTTCACGGGTGTCTCCTGTTTCACATCCCGCGCCTCCTTGTCCTCTCGCAGTCCCTGGAAAGAGGGGTGGCGGATGTGGCCGTCCTGCGTCCATTCGGTAAAAGCGACCTCGCACAGCAGCGAAGGCTTGATCCAGTGAACGGACTTCCATTCGCCCGCGGCCAGCCCCTCCGTCTGGGCTCTGGAGAGCGTCGGTCTCTCCACAGACATCCCCTCGAAGCGCTCCGCAAGCTCACGCGCGCTTTTCATCGAAAAACCTGTCCCCACCTTGCCGGCATAACGCAGGGCGCCGTCCTGCTTATACCCGAGATAGAGCGCACCAAGCGCCCGGGCGCCCGTGCGGGCATCGCTGAAGCCGAGGATGATGAATTCCTGCCGCAGCGAACATTTGATTTTCAACCAGCTTTTCTGGCGTCCGGTTACATAAGGCGCGCTTGCGCGCTTGGCGATGATGCCTTCCAGTCCGGCTTCGCAGGCTTTAGCGAACATAGCCTCCCCCTCGCCGGAAATGTGCCCACTGTAACGCAGCCAGCGATCCTGTTTCGATGTCTTCAGGAGCTTATCTAACCTCTCCTTGCGCTCCGTCAGGGGCAGCCTGGTTAGATCCTTGCCATCGAGATGAAGCAGGTCGAAGACGTAAGCGACGATCTTTTCCGGCTTTCCGCCATCGCCGAGCGCCGCCTGCAGCGCCTGAAAACTGCTTTTCCCTTTCTCATCGACGATGACGGCTTCCATGTCCAGCACCGCGTCCTCGGCCTTCAGCTTTTTCATGGCCGCGGCCAGAGACGGAAAACTCCCGGTCCAGTCCTTGCCGTTACGCGTGCGCAGCCGCGCCTCGCCGCCTGAAACAAAACCGAGCAGCCGGTAGCCGTCGAACTTAATTTCATGCAGCCAGTCCTCGCCCTGCGGCGGTTCATCGACGAGGGTGGCAAGCTGCACGTCGGGGTAAAGCTGCATCAGCCGCTTCAGACCGTTGCCGGATTGCGGGGCTTTCGTCTTGCTTGCCTGCATCGGCATGCTCTTGGCCGCAGCCTTGAGTTCCGTAGCGTCCCGGCCGGCGATTTCATCCATAGAACGCCCGCTCTTGACGCTTGAAGCGAGATCATTAAGAAATTTCTCGTTCGCTCCGTTCTTGCGCGCTTCCCCATCATTTTCCTTAACGAGCAGCCAGTTTTCGCGCTTGCCGTCGCCACGCATGCGGATGAGGCCCCAGCCGCCTTTGAGGCGCTTCCCGTGCAGAGCAAATGACAGATGGCCTTTCTCCAGGCCCACGCGGGGATCGCCTTTGGGCTCCCAGGTGCCCGCGTCCCACATCATGACCGTACCGCCGCCGTATTCGCCTCGCGGGATCGTGCCCTCGAATGTGCCGTAAGAGAGGGGATGATCTTCTGTCCGCACCGCCAGCCTCTTGTCGGCGGGATTGAGGCTCGGGCCTTTCGTGACCGCCCAGCTCAGCAGGACGCCATCGAGCTCCAGCCGGAAATCATAATGGAGGCGCGTCGCATCGTGTTTCTGGATGAGGTACGACAGTCCCTCCTTGCGGGTCTTGATCCGCCCGGGTGGCGGCTCGGGCGTCTTTTTAAAGTCTCGTTTACGGCTGTATTCTTCGAGCGCCATGTCACTCCTCTAACGACGGCGGCAGTGCGCCGGTTGCCTTCTTCGAGCCAACTTTGATTTCCGTATTTCGGTTCCAGCCGTCACCCCCGGCTTGCTTGCAAATCAGTACGTGCGCACCCCATCACCAGTCTCCAAGCAATCGAGATGCCGTGAATAGCCGCTTTTCGTCTGGCATCGTAGCTGCATATCGAAGCGACGATGATGGTGGCCTCAGCTCCCGGTCAACTGAAGGGAGATTGGTGCCTTTGGAGCAACGGGTGGCCGTGCGGGACGCACGTTCTAGGTGGATACAGACGGCCTGATAGATAAAGGTGTGACGAAATCATGCTTCCCACGGTCGAAGAACGTCGGCTAAAGCGCGCCGCCCGCCGCGAGAGACAACGGCAGGCCAATATCGGCCGCGCCGCTAAAATGCACGCGGCCCGTATCGAGGGGAAAAAATCGGAGAAGGGTCCGCCCGGCGGACACGAAGATCACGACAGGCAGGTCTATATTGGCTGCTCAGGATGGTTTTACTGGCACTGGCGCGGCGCTTTCTACCCGTCTGAACTACCCACGAGCGGGTGGTTTAAACACTACGCGGACCGTTTCAACACCGTGGAACTGAACGCCCCTTTCTATTCCTGGCCGACAGTGGCAACCGTCAATTCCTGGATGCGACAGGCCGGGCGGCGCCGCTTCGTCTATACCGTGAAGGTGTGCGAGCTGATCACGCACTTAAAGCGCTTCTCCGGCACCAAGGAATTGGTCCGGGACTTCGGCCTGATTGCCGACCTGCTCGGGCCACGCATGGGCTGCTTCCTGTTTCAGCTTCCGCCAAGTTTCCACTACACAACCGCGCGGCTGAAAAAGATCCTCGGCCAGCTCGATCATAGCCGGCGCAACGTCGTCGAATTCCGCCACAAGAGCTGGTGGAATGAGGCGGTCTATAGCGCCTTTCGGGAGACAGGCACCATTTTTTGCTCCTGCAGCGGTCCCCGGCTGCCGGACGAACTAATTAAGACGGCGGACAATGTCTACATCCGTTTTCATGGCACGAAGCAATGGTACCGGCATGATTATAAGAAAGAGGAATTGAGTATCTGGGCCAAGCGCATCGAGGAAAGCGGGGCCACGACCATCTGGGCGTATTTCAACAATGATCGGGACTGTTACGCCATAAAGAACGCCCACGCTTTGTCCCGCCTGCTCCACAAACCCAAGATCTAACGGATTGTTTTCTGCTATAGCTGACGCCGATCTTTCAGAAGCTTCTCGGCAAACGCGATTCATTTCGGCTGCCCGAAAGTCTTTTCGATGGCGTCGCTCTCCAGCTGTTTGAGCAGCTCGGCCGCACAAGATCAGATTGGTGGCGCAGCTTCTCTGCGACGCAGAACACCGCAGAAATATTTTCCTCGGAAGGATTGGCTGCGCTCGAATCTTGGTACTGGCGGTTTCGGCTCATGATCGCTTTTCGGCTTTCGATTGGCACGCGGCTATTAGACCTGTTCAGATCCAACACCGGCGCACCGACAGACAGTGGTTCGAGCAGCGCGATGAGCATCTTCGCGAGGAAATCTTTCAGTTGACACGCTCTTGCCTTCGTACCGGGCGATTTTCGATACATCGCCTTACCGCTGAGTGCGGATTCCGAGGCGGCGTTCTAGATAACGAGCCGTTCGGCTTCTCGCAGGTAAAAAGGTGCGTCGTAAAGCGGCAGCGGGTGCAGGTTCGCCTCTGATCCGGGTTTCGGCTGATGCTGTTTGGGAAACGGGGGCGCCGCATAAGCCCGTGCACCGGCCTGCTTCGCCTCTTTGGCGCTTTTTTTGGGTGCGCCCGATCCACGCGGGAAACCTGTTTCTGGATCGAGCGCTGCCGACGCGCTGAAGTTTCTTTGCCATGAGTCTCCGTGGCGACCGGCGTCCGGGCGTCCGCTTGCATAGCTTTCCGGCCTACGTAATGCGGGATGCGATTAGGAGTTCGAAGGCATTCAACTAGCGCTCCAGGGAGGCGGTCGCTGCCAACTGACCCGTTATAGGTCGGCCGTTAAATCCACAGCGCTAATGAACTGCGGAACGCTTCCTAAGAAGCCACAGTGGCTTACGGCGTGCAAGCAGTTCCAGCATGTACCACCACATAAAGCAACTAATGTATACAGTTCGGATTGGGACCCCCGATCCGCGCTTCGGAAACATGTTACTGGAACAATTCGGCGGCGCCAACGGGGAACTCGCCGCCGCGATGCAGTATTCGATCCAGGGGCTGAATTGCGACGACCCGGAACGAAAAGACTTGTTGATGGATATCGGCACAGAAGAATTAAGCCACTTAGAGGTCGTGGGCACGCTCGCACGCCTGCATCTCAAGCCGCTTAAGAATGACCGGCGCGCTGCGCACGCGGACCCGCTAATCGCCATTGCCGGTGGCGGCGGAGTGGCTCTGTTAAATTCGATGGGCGACGCCTGGACTGCGGATTACCTAAAGATCACGGGGGAACTCGACGTCGACTTACGCAGCAATATTGCCGCGGAAGCGCGCGCGAAGATCGTTTACGAACGGTTGATTAACTTTACGGACGACCAAGGCACTATCGATGCCCTGCAATTCCTGATGACAAGAGAGATTACGCACATGAAGGCGTTTACGGCAGCCCTTGACAGCATGGGTAAACCCGTTTTCTCCATAGGGCGCATTCCACCGACCCCCGGCCTCGTCGACCAGTATTTTAACGATTCGACAGGCACGGGAGACCGTGGAGAGCCGGACGCCAGAGGTCCCTGGAACCAAGGGGGCGACTGGCAAATGGTTACGGCGCCCGCTTTTCAGGAGTTTGAATCTCCGGAAACCGGAACACGCCAGCCAGGCGAAAATGGCGTTGCTAGCAGGCCGCAATAGGTTCGAGAAATAGATAAACAGAGGATACAAAACATGACACAACTAAAAGAACTACTGGTTGAACAATTACAGGATCTCCTTCACGCCGAGACCCAGCTTATCGGCGCCCTTCCCAAGATGGAGGAGGCCGCCCATCATCCGAAACTCAAGGAGGCCTTTGCTAAGCATCTGACTCAAACGGAAGGTCATGTCGAACGCTTACGCAGCGCCTTTGGACTCCTCGGGGAAAAAGCGCAGTCCAAGCCGTGCAAAGCGATGATGGGGCTGGTCCAGGAGGGTGAGGAGACGATCGAGGAGGGACGCGAGAAGGAGCCCCTGGCGGCCGACCTGGCTCTGATCGCAGCCGCACAGCGGGTTGAACACTATGAGATATCGGCGTATGGAACCGCCAAATGCCTAGCTCGCCAGATCGGTGAGGTCGCTTGCGCGCGTCTGCTATCGCACACCCTCGGTGAGGAAGAATCGGCGGACTTCCTGTTGACGGCCATCTCGGAGCCGATTATCCAGCAGGTGTCTCTCGATGATGCAGGAGCGACGGTGAATCTTGACACGGTCGGCGAAACCGGGACTAGGAGATCTGCCGCGAATGGCAAGAAAGCACCGGCCAAAGCTGGAAAAGGTGCTGAGGAAGTTGGGGCACGCCGTTAAACAGGACTGTTGTCTCACTGCGGCACTAAACCGCGCCCGGATGTTGCGTTTTAGAGAAGTTGCGCATTATGACCGATAAAGCAGATCTCGCAGCGTAGCTACCCATGGCAAGAAAGAGGCATGTCGGTAATATGAAGGCGAATCGTGTGCTGTGTTTTTGGCTACTCTGCGGACTAGCGGCGGCCGCCCAGGCACAAGGGCGGAAGATGCAAGATCAGCCGGATGACGGTCAGTGGCCAATGCCGGCAAAGAACTATGCATCGACGCGCTTTAGCACCCTAACGGACATCAACACCCAGACGGTCAGGAATCTTAAACTAGCCTGGACGTTTTCGACCGGGCTAACTCGTGGCCACGAGGCGGCTCCCCTCGTGGTCAACAGTACGATGTACATCGTCACGCCGTGGCCCAATATTCTTTACGCGCTCGATTTGACCAAGCCCGGCGCCCCCGTCAAGTGGTCCTACAAACCGAAACCCTCGCCTAGTTCGCAGGGCGTTGCCTGTTGTGATGTAGTTAATCGCGGCGCGGCTTACTTCAACGGGAAAATCTACTACAACACACTAGATCTGCATGCGGTCGCAGTGGATGCCGTTAGCGGCAAGGAAATCTGGAACACGACGCTCGGCGCTATCAACAAGGGCGAATCGATGACTATGGCGCCCATCGTGGCCAAAGGGGTTGTAATCGTCGGCAATAGCGGCGGCGAGTTTGGCGTCCGCGGTTGGATGGCCAGACTCGGCGCCAAGGATGGCAAGAATTTTTCTGTTAAATCGAAATCATCTCTCGCAGCCGCTCGGCGGCGCTTTCGGGCGTAATGTCGCGCTGCGGACCGGCGAGCAGTTCAAACCCCACCATAAACTTGCGCACGGTTGCCGAACGCAAGAGCGGCGGGTAAAAGTGTGCGTGAAAATGCCACGCCTCTACCGGCGTTGAACTCTCCTTCGGTTGCTCGTGAAATCCCATGCTATACGGGAACGGAATCCCGAACAATCGATCATACCGGCGCGTAACGTCGCGTAGCATCGCGCTTAGGTTTTCCCTTTCGACGGTCGTCGTCTGGTCCAGCCGCGCACAGTGGCGTTTTGGCAAAACGAGTATTTCGAAAGGCCATAGCGCCCAAAACGGAATCACCGCCAGGAACGACGGGTTTTGGCATACTACGCGTTCTCCCGACAATTCCGCACGCAAATAGTCGCATAACATGCAGCTTTTGCAATGCTCGGCATGCTCCCCTTGCTGGCGGTCTTCTTTAAGGAGTTCGTTTGGAACATGTTCAACAGCCCATATCTGACAGTGCGGATGAGGGTTGCTAGCTCCCATTTGCCCGCCGCGATTTTCGAAGATCTGCACATAGCGAACGAAGGGCAGGCTACGTAAGGCCGCGGATTCGCTGCACCACGACTCAACCACGCCACGCAACGCCTCCAGCTCCATCGATGGAATGGAAAGATCGTGACGCGGAGAAAAACACATCACACGACAGATGCCAGCCTCGGGCGCCGCCACCAAAAGCCCACGTTGGCTTGCCGCATCGATTTTCGCCGGCGCATCTGGCGCGGGCGCAAGTAACGCGGGAAAATCGTTATCGAACACAAACGTGCCTGAGTACTCAGGATTGCGGGCCCCCCGAGCGCGCTCGTTTCCCGGGCACAGATAACACGCCGGGTCATAGGGCACGGACGCCGGAGAGTCAATGCGTTCCACTTCCCCTTGCCACGGCCTCTGCGCGCGCTGCGGCGAGACCAAAACCCACTCGCCTGAAAGAGCGTTGAATCGGCGGTGAGGGTGCTCCATCCACGCCAGCATTTAGCTGTCAACCGCTCCCGCTCCATCGGCCGCGAAGCACTCATAGATCTCGCACGTGATGCCGGTCCGCCGCTGATAATCGTCTGCGACGCTTGTACGAAAGGCTGGAACAGCCGACTCCTTCACCAGCGCCAACACACATCCTCCGAAGCCGCCGCCCATCATGCGCGCGCCGTACACGCCCTCCACGCGGAGTGACAACTCACACATCAAGTCGAGTTCGGAACAACTCACTTCATAGTCCAGCCGCAGGCTTTCATGAGATTGCACCATGAGTGAGCCGAACGCGATCAAGTCGCCCCGCTCGAGCGCATCAGCGCCGTCTACAACCCTCTGGTTTTCTCCGATCACATGGCGGCACCGGCGATAAATCACCGGCTCCAGCTCGGCCTTATACTTTTCTAACTCCGCGGTAGCGACATCGCGCAGCGCACGAATGCCCGGAATGAACCTCGCGAGTATGGCCACTCCCTCTTCGCACTCCCGCCGTCGAGTGTTATATTCGCTGGATCCCAAATCATGCCGCACCATGGTGTTGCATACTATCATCGCAACGCCGCTCGGCACGAGAATGTGACGCATCGCCAGCGACCGGCAATCGAGCAACAGTGCGTGATTCCTACGGCCCTCCAGAGACGCGACTTGGTCCATGATTCCGGAGCGTATTCCGATAAACTCATTTTCCGCCCAATGGCAAACCTGGGCAATTTGCGCGGTATCCAACGTCCGGCCTGCGATAGCTAACAGTGCCAGCGCGGAGGAAATTTCAAGGGCGGCCGAAGAGCTCAATCCCGCACCTGGCGGAACATCGCTCTTGATCAGCAGCCGCGCGCCTTTTAGCGACACCCCAGCGTGTTCGAGGGAGAGAGCCACCCCGCGCACGTAATCGCTCCAGTGTTTCCGCGGCTGTGGATTTGGATCGTCAAGGTCAAAGCTGGCCTGGTCCGGATATGCCGTCGATTGAACCTTTACGACGCGCTCGGCTTCGGCGCCACTGGCCACCTGGGTCTGCAGTTGAATGGCTGCCGGCAGCACAAACCCATCGTTATAATCGGTATGCTCACCAATAAGGTTCACTCTGCCAGGCGCTTGGAAAATACGCGGCACCGTGCCGAAGCTTCGTTCAAACTGCTCGCACAGGTCGGCTGCTTGATTCACAACTGCTACTAAAGAGTACCTCGATCGGCACAAATTGCAAGCACCTTTCGCACCTACATGCAACACATGAGCGTTCCCCATCGCTCCGCAATGCAGGAGAGGCCGCAAGATCCTTAAACGTTATACCACTAGGAGGGTAGGTTTTGGCCCATCGATTGCATTTAGAGAAGGGGTGGTAACGGACCGTCCTCTATTCAATAGCTTTTGGCAGGCCGGTTTTGAGTGCTCAACGCACACTCTTGTCTCCGGGAAGCGCCTCGACTTGGTGACGTCGACGGGTCACGACGTGTGGGCGGAACAAGATTTTTTGAGATTGAAAGAGGCCGGTTTTTTAACTGCCCGCGAAGGTTTGCGGTGGCATCTGATCGAAAATAAGCGCGGCCGTTACGATTTCACCTCCGCGCTTTCAATTCTTCGAGCCGCGCGACGTCAAGGCATTCAAATTATTTGGGATCTATTTCACTTCGGATGGCCAGATTGGCTTGACATTTTCGATCCGAGCTGGGTGGAGTCTTTCGCTGAACTCGCGGGCGCGTTCGGCCGCGTACTCAAGACCGAAATGTCGGAGCCCGCGTTTGTGGCTCCGTTGAACGAGATTTCGTTCTTCTCCTGGGCGGGCGGGGATACCGGGTATCTGAACCCTTTTGCTGTAGGGCGAGGCGGCGAACTCAAGAAGCAGCTCGTGCGCGGTGCCATTCAAGCGACCGAAGCGTTGCGTGCGGAGATTTCCGATGTGCGCCTGGTGTCGCCCGAACCAGTGATCCACATCGTCGGCGATCCCGCCCGTCCGAACGATATGCGGCAGGCTCCCGAATATCGTTCGTCCATGTTCGAGGCGTGGGACATGTTGAGCGGACGAGGGCAGCCTGAACTTGGTGGCAAGGAATCGTACCTGGACATCATTGGGATCAACTACTACGATCGCAATCAATGGTGGAACTACGGTCGGACGATCCGGCGTGGTGAGCCGGAGTATCGCCCTTTCAGCGAAATTCTTAAAGAAGTCTATAGGCGCTATCAGCGTCCCATGTTTGTATCTGAAACGGGAACGGAGAACGAAGACCGCCCTTTCTGGCTTT
>Ga0207667_10007877_pt1 | contig 12718 bp, 13 predicted proteins | sample KBSCornC52_FD_184301 | JGI IMG/M metagenome (GOLD analysis project Ga0207667, IMG submission 184301) | Corn rhizosphere microbial communities from Kellogg Biological Station, Michigan, USA - KBS Corn C5-2 (SPAdes) (version 2) | ecosystem: Host-associated > Plants > Roots > Rhizosphere > Soil ...
GCTTCCTCGCCATGGGTTCCGCCGTGCTAGCGGTGACCGGGGCCGAGGCGCTCTATGCCGACATGGGCCACTTCGGCCGCCCGCCTATCCGCGTGTCGTGGCTGGTCTTCGTGCTCCCCGCGCTGGTGCTGAATTACCTTGGTCAGGCCTCGCTGCTGATCCGCGACGGCCAATCGGCGCTGGTCAGCCCGTTCTACCTGCTCGCGCCCGAGTGGTTCCAGTGGCCGCTGCTGATCATCGCCTCGATGGCCGCGGTGATCGCCTCGCAGGCGGTGATCACCGGGGCCTTCTCGGTCACCCAGCAGGCGATCCAGCTCGGCTTCATCCCGCGCATGACGATCAAGTACACCAGCCTCAACGCCGGGCAGATCTTCATCCCGGTGATCAACTGGGCGCTGATGATCGCGGTGATCTTGCTGGTGCTGGTGTTCCGTCACTCCTCGCACCTGACCGCGGCCTATGGCATCGCGGTGACCGGCGCCATGGCGATCGATAACGTGCTGCTGGCGGTGGTCCTGTTCAACCTGTGGAACTGGAAGTGGTGGAAGGCCGTGCCGCTGCTGGCGCTGTTCTTCAGCCTTGATGCGGCCTACCTCTCGGCCAACTTCACCAAGATCCCCGACGGCGGCTGGGTGCCGCTGCTGATGGGGCTGACCATCTTCACCTTCCTCACCACCTGGTCCAAGGGCCGCGCCCTGATGCGCCAGTCGATGGCCGAGGGCACGATCCCATTCGAGGTCTTCGCCAAGAGCGCCCATTCCAGCGCCGCCCGGGTGCCCGGCACGGCCGTGTTCATGGCCTCGAGCGCCAAGGGCGTGCCATCGGCCCTGCTGCACAACATCAAGCACAACAAGGTGCTTCATGAGCGGGTGGTCGTGCTGACCATTGCCATCCAGGACGTGCCCTATGTCGATGCGGCAGACCGGTCCTCGGTCAAGCAGTTCGGCGAGGGCTTCTTCAAGGTGACCCTGAATTTCGGCTTCCTCGAGGAGACCGACGTGCCCGCGGCCCTTTCGGGCGTGACCATGTGCGGCGAGCCGTTCGAGATGATGAAGACCAGCTTCTTCCTCTCGCGCCAGACGCTGATTCCCTCGTCCAAGCCCGGCATGGCGATCTGGCGCGAAAAGCTCTTCGCCTGGATGCTGCGCAATGCCGCGAGTGCGATGGAGTTCTTCCGCCTGCCTACCAATCGCGTGGTGGAGCTCGGCAGCCAGGTGGAAATCTGAAGCTCGGGTGAGATCTCCTCTCCGAGAGCTTGGCCTCAGCCTCAACCTCCGCGACGGACTTTGCTCAATCGCGATTGCCTTGGGCGTCGGCCTCGCGTTCGGCGCGTGGATGGCGTTCGCCGACGCAACCATCCTGCGCGGCGCGGTACCTGAGGTCCAGCATGAGATCCTGGCCAAGCTAACTACGGTCCAACGGATTGCCTTTGCCTGGCGCGGCGCCCTGTTCGACGAGGTGGTTCTGCGGCTGGTGGTCCTGACGGGCCTCGTCGCTCTGGCCCGAGCGGTCGGGCTGGTCGGTTGGCGGGCCTTCTGGCCGGCCATCCTCGCCACGGCCTTCCTCGCCTGGCCTCTGACAGTCCTGCCCTACCTGTCCGAACTCCATTGGACAGCCCCAACAATTCTGCGCGAGGTGCTGCTGCATTGTGCGGCGGGGGTGTTGTGGGGCTGGCTCTATTGCCGTCACGGGTGGACGGCTGCTCTGGCCGGGCACTGGGCGGCGCACCTGAGCCTGCAGCCCCTGCTGGGGATAATTGGCTGACTCGTCGCCGAACCTATTGCCTTCCGTTCTAATATCAGTAATTCACGAAATATCGAAATGAGAGGGGTATGGAAGGCGAACGAGCCGTCCGGATACTGGGAGCGCTGGCGCAGGAGCATCGGCTTGCTGCGTTCCGCCTGCTGGTCGCCGCCGGGCGTAGCGGGATGACAGCGGGCGAGATCGTCGCGGCGCTTGGTATCGCGCCGTCCTCGGTCAGCTTCCATCTCGCGCAGCTGGTCAATGCCGGGCTCGCGACGCAGAGCCGGCACGGGCGGTCGATCCGCTACGCGCCCAATTACGCGGTGATGGGCAAGCTGGTCGGCTACCTAATCGACAACTGCAGCGGGGGTGAAGGCTGCGGGGAAGTGCCGGGATGCGGCGTGGATGCGCCAAGCTTGCCCGCGCGGATGGTGGCGCAGCAGGGCTGAAAAGTTTCGCGCTGAAGCGCGGAAGCTCGCTTGCGAGGGTGCGTGCCGGGTCGCGGCATGCTCGCGGGCGAGACGGACGAACCCTTCAAAGGGTCGCAACGGGAAAGGGGCGGAGCCTTGCGGCGCCGCCCCTTTCTTGTGTCCGCGTGAAGCGGGTGGCGCTTAGCCGAGGTTGGCCGAAACCATGCAGTAGAGCATCGGTAGCGACAGCAGCAGGTTGGTGCGGCTGGCGGCGAGGGCGAGCGGAGCCGCCTTGGCCTTGGCTTCGTCCGAGGCTTCCACGATGCCGAGGATCTTCTTCTGGGCCGGCCAGATGATGAACCACACGTTGAAGGCCATGATCAGCGCCAGCCACATGCCGAGGCCGATCAGGTTGACGTTGCCTTCGCCCGAGAAGGTCAGCGCCTGGTGGCCGTAGCCGTCGACGAAGGCGATGCCGAGGCCGGTCAGCACGGTGAACAGCGCGCCATAGCGGAAGAAGAAGAACACCTTCGGCGCAATGTAGCCGGTGACGCCCTTCTTCAGTTCGGCCGGCACGCTCGGCATGGTCGGCACCTGGACGAAGTTCAGGTAATAGAGCAGGCCGATCCACAGCACGCCGAAGAACACGTGCAGCCAGCGCAGCACGGCATTGGCGTCAACCGGCGCGGAACCGGCAAATTTCATCATGACGACGACCGCGAGCACCAGCCCGACGATCAGCACGAGGTGAAGATTTCCAAAGAACTTGGCCATTGCGTTCCCCCTAGGTTGTCCTTGTTCGTCTTGGCGTCTCCCCAGGCCGGGGAGGCATGGCGCACTTTATTGCGCGTTGTTCGCAGGTTGTCACCCGCTTTCGCGCGACGAGCCGAGGTTATCCGGCGATCAGTTGCGCGAGGTCATTCGTGCGGAGGGTGCGTGACCACCTCGTCTTCGGCGCTCTGGGCCAGGCCGTGGCGCAGCAGCATCGGCATGTGGACGAAGGTGAACAGGAATGAGAGCGGCAGGAACAGCCACAGCTTGGCCTGGAGCCAGCCGGCGAAGCTCAGGTACTGCCTCAGTCCTTCGTTCAGCACGGCGAGGAACAGGAAGAAGAACCCCCAGTTGCGCGAAAGGATCATCCACCCGGCATCGTCAAGCCCCTCGAAGGCGGCTTCGAGCAGGATCTTGAGGAGCGCGCGGCCCTTTAGCCAGCCGCCGATCAGGGCGAGGCCGAAGAGCAGGTAGATCGCGGTCGGCTTGATCTGGATGTAGAACTGGTCATGCAGCAGCACGGTCAGCCCGCCGAAGACCACGATCAGCGCGGTCGACAGCCACAGCATCGGCGAGACCCGGCGGAACTTCCAGAGGCTGAAGCCGAGCGCCGCCACGGCGGCCACCATGAAGCCCAGGGTACCCGCGATCACCGCCGTCACTTCGCCGAGCGAGGGCTGCCCGCCCTTGGGGGCATAGTGCTTGTAGATCAGGAAGAACACGAGGATCGGCCCATAGTCGACCAGCAGGTTCGCCCAGGTGGACTTCTTTGCGGGGGCCTTGTCGGTTTCCGCCATCACGCCACTCCCGCGATCACGCGCGCGACGAGGTCGGCATCGAAGGGCCGCAGGTCGTCCATCTTCTCGCCCACGCCGATCGCGTGGATCGGCAGGCCATATTGCTCGGCCGCCGCCACCAGCACGCCGCCGCGGGCCGTGCCGTCGAGCTTGGTCATGATCAGGCCGGTCACGCCCGCGACTTCCTTGAAGATCTCGATCTGCTGGAGCGCGTTCTGCCCGTTGGTGGCGTCGAGCACCAGCACCACGTCGTGTGGCGCCTCGGGGTTCAGCCGGCCGAGCACGCGGCGGACCTTGGCCAGCTCGTCCATCAACTCGCGGCGGTTGTGGAGGCGGCCAGCAGTGTCGACGATCAGCGCGTCGATCCCCTCGTCGGTCGCCTTCTTCACCGCGTCGAACACCACGGCGGACGGATCGCCGCCCTCGGGCCCTTTGACGATCGGCACCCCGATCCGCTCTGCCCAGATGGCGAGCTGGCCGATCGCGGCGGCGCGGAAGGTGTCGCCGGCGGCGAACATCACCGAATAGTCCTGCTCCTGGAACAGGTGGCCGAGCTTGGCGATGGTCGTGGTCTTGCCCGAGCCGTTGACGCCGATCACGAGGATCACCTGCGGGCGGGGGAAGGCGACGATGTCCAGCGGCTTGGCCACCGGGCGCAGTATCGCCGCGATCTCGGCGGCGACGGCTTCCTTGATCGCGCGTTCGTCGGCCCCGCGCTCGAAGCGCTCATGGGCCAGCCGCTCGCGGATCCGGGCCGCGGCGCGCGGGCCGAGGTCGGAGAGGATCAGGGCGTCTTCCAGCTCGTCGAGCTGCGCGTCGCTGAGCCGCGTCGCCGAGACGATCCCGGCGAGGTTCTCGCCCAGCCGTTCGGAGGTGCGGCGCAGGCCGCCGAACAGGCGGTCGGACCAGCTGGCCTCTTCACTCATGCCAGCAGGCCTTCCTCGATGCGGGTGGGAACGATGGTCACGATCTCTCCGGGCGCGGTCCCGGGGGCAAGGCGCACCCGGGCGAAGTTCGGCGCATGGCCGGTCCCGTCGCGTTCGGCAAGTACCGCGAGGGCTCGGCCAAGCAGCGAGGCCAGCCATTCCGCCCGCACCGCGGCCACCTCGGCGCGAAGCTCCGCCGCGCGGGCGCGGATCGTCGGCACCGCCACCTGCGGCATGAGCGCCGCCGGCGTGCCCGCGCGGGCGGAGTAGGGGAAGACGTGGCCATGGACGATCCCGAGCTCGTGGATGATGGAGAGATTGGCCGCGTGCATCGCCGCGTCCTCCGTCGGGAAGCCCGCGATCAGGTCGGCCCCGATCGCGATGTCGGGCCGCGCCGCCTTGAGCCGCTCGACCAAAGCAACGGCATCGGCGCGCAGATGCCGCCGCTTCATCCGCTTGAGGACCAGGTCATGGCCATGCTGGAGCGAGAGGTGCACGTGGGGCATTACCCTGTGCTCACCGGCCAGCAACTCCAGCAGCAGCGGATCGATCTCGATCCCATCGACGGAGGACAGCCGCAGCCGGGGCAGCTCGGGGAAGGCGCCCAGCACCGCCGCCACAAGGTCGCCCAGTCGCGGTGCGTCCGACAGGTCATGCCCCCACGAGGTCAGGTCGACCCCGGTCAGCACCACCTCGCGTGAGCCTTCCGCCAGGAGCCGCTCCGCCTCGCGCAGCACTTCGGCCACCGGCATCGAGCGGCTCGCGCCGCGTCCTTGGGGGATTACGCAGAAGGTGCAGGCATGGTCGCACCCGGTCTGCACCGCGACATAGGCACGGGTGTGGCTGCGCACTGCCGGGGCCTCACTCGCCGCCACGTTCCACGCGCGCGGATCGAGCTTGGCATCGTTCGCCACAAGGCCATCGACCTCCGACATGGCGGCGATCTCGCCGCGCTCCACCTCGGCCGCGCAGCCGGTCACCACCAGCCGTGCCCCGGGACGCGCCCGCCGCGCGCGGCGGATCGCCTGCCGCGTCTGGCGCACGGCCTCGCCGGTCACCGCGCAGGAATTGACGACGATGAGGTCCTCTGCCCCGGCCAGCAGACCGCGCAGGCGCTCGCTCTCCGACAGGTTGAGCCGGCACCCCAGCGAGACGACTTCGACGCCCACCTGGCTCAGGCTCCGGCGGCCAGCCCATAGGCGGCGGGATCGAAGCTGCCGCGGAAGGCCTCGGTCGCCGGACCGGTCATCACGATGCGGTTGTCCGGCGTCCATTCGATCTGCAGCGGACCGCCGGGCAGGGTGACACGCACCTTGCGCTCCACCAGCCCGCGCCGCATCGCGCCCACCGCCGTAGCGCAGGCGCCGGTGCCGCAGGCCAGCGTCAGCCCTGCGCCGCGTTCCCATACCCTGAGGTGGATCGCCGCGCGGCTCTCCACCGTGGCGACGTTGACGTTCACCCGCTCCGGAAACAGCGGGTCGTGCTCGATCAGCGGACCCAGCCGGGCGAGGTCGACCGCAGCGCAATCGGGCACGAAGAAGATCGCGTGAGGGTTGCCGACATTGACCGCAACCGGATCGTCCAGCTCTTCCCAGCCGACCGGCATGTGCAGCGTGTCCATCGCATAGGCGAGGGGGATCTCGTCCCAGCCGAACCGAGGTTCGCCCATGTCGACGGCAATGCCGCCGGCATCCGGGCGCGCCTCGATCAGGCCGCCCAAAGTCTCGATCCGGGCTTCGCGCCCGTGCAGCAGGCCGACCGCCCGCGTGGCATTGCCGCAGGCCTCCACCTCGCTGCCGTCGGCATTGAAGATCCGCATCCGGAAATCGGCGTTGTCGGACGGCTCCAGCAGGACCAGCTGGTCGCAGCCGATCCCGCGGTGCCGGTCGGCGATGGCGGCGGCTAGCCGCGCATCGACCGGCGGCACGCCGCCTACGCGCGCGTCGAGCACGACGAAGTCGTTGCCGAGGCCATGCATCTTGACGAAGGGAACGCGGGCGGAACTCATCCGCCGCGATCTAGGCCCTGCGCGGTGGCGGGGCAAGGGCGGGGTGTGTGGCTTGGCCGGAGGGGGCTTCGCAAGCTCAGCCTGAGCGGGTTCTATACACCAACGCAACACCCGCTCACCCTGAGCCTGTCGAAGGGTGTTGGCGCAGCGCTGAAATCAGGCCACGTCGGACAGCGGCCCCTTCACGGCAACCTCATCCACCTTGCCCGCCGGTGCGCCCCCGTTCAGCATGCCGAGCTCGGCCAGCCGCTCGCGGGTCTGCTCTGCCGTTTCCGGGCGGCCATAGTGATAGCCCTGGGCGTTGAACTGGCCCAGCCGCTGGAGTTCGGCGACCACTTCCTCGTTCTCCACGCCCTCGGCCGTGATCGGCAGGCCGAGGCCTTCGCCGAGCGAGGTGATTGCCTGGACGATCGTCGCGCTGTCGCGGCTGTCGGGCATGTTGGTGACGAAGGAGCGGTCGATCTTGAGCCGGTCGAACGGCAGGCTGCGCAGTTGCGCGAGGCTCGAATAGCCGGAGCCGAAATCGTCAAGGCTGACCGAGACGCCCTGGTTCTTGAGGCTGGTGATCAGCGTGCGGACCAGGCCGACATTGTCGTGCAGCGCCGATTCGGTGATCTCGATCTCCAGCCGGCTCGGCGGGAAGTTGGCTTCGACCAGCAGCTTGAGCAGCTTCTGCGCGAACCACGGATCGCGCAGCTGGATCGGCGAGATGTTCACCGCCAGCCGGATTTCGGGGCTCCATTCGCGGGCATCGTCCAGCGCCTGGCGGATCAGGCATTCCGACATCTCGGCGATCACGCCGATTTCCTCGGCAACCGGGATGAACACTTCCGGGCCAACCAGCCCGAAGGTGGGCGATTGCCACCGCGCCAGCATCTCGAAGCCGATGATCTTGCCCGAGGCGAGATCGATCTGCTGTTCGTAATAGGGCACGAACTCGCCCGCCGGGATGCCGGCGCGCATCGCCTGTTCCAGCTCGCTGCGGAAGCGCAGCTCGTGCTCCATCGGCCGTTCGAACCAGAAGTAGCGGTTCTTGCCGGCGCGCTTGGCCTGGTACATCGCTACGTCGGCCATGTGCAGCAGTTCCTGCGCGTTCACCGGCCGGCCGGCATCGGTGATGTCGGAACGCGCGGCGCCAACCGAAATGGTCACTTCCACGCTGGCCCCGTCGAGCTCGACCGAGCGGGCGACCTCGGCGATCAGCTGGCCGCAGAAATCGTCGATCCGCTCAACCCGGCCGGGGAAGTAGGGCACGACGCAGGCGAACTCGTCGCCGCCGAGCCGCGCCGCAAGCCCGCGGTCGGGCAGCAGCGACTGGATCCGCTCGGCGCAGACCTTGAGCATGGCGTCGCCCGCGCTGTGGCCGCGGGCGTCGTTGATCAGCTTGAAGTTATCGATGTCGATCATCACGAAGGCGACGTGCTCGCCGCTCTGCGCACATTGCTCGAGCAGCTGGTCGGTCGCCGGCGCGATCGAGCGGCGGTTGAACAGGCCGGTGAGCGGGTCCTTCTCGGCCAGTTCGCGGGCCTTGTTCTCGGCGCGGCGGCGCTCGCGGATTTCGTCGTTGAGGTCGCGGTAGCGGCGCAGGCCGAAGATGATCAGGGCGATGTTGAGGATCAGCGCGTTGGACAGCAGCCGGTCGGGCGGCAGGCCGACGCCGGCGAGGGACCGGACGACCTGCGGCATGACATTGCCGCCCTGGCCGACGAACATGATGATCGCCGCCATGGCGATGCCCAGCGCGAGCACATCCCGTCCGGCGCGGTTGACGCTGTCATCGCCGGCCAGCCCCTCGGGCGGCAGCGTGTCAGACGCCTTCCTCTCCTTGATGCGACGCAAGCGGACCCCCGTTCATTGCCCGAGGGGGACACTGGCCCAACAGGATTGAATTTTGGTAAACGTCGGAAAAACCGGCTTGAATAAGCGCCGGCCCCGCCGTCCTCTTCATCCTTTCAGCCCGATTTCGCGCAGCCGCTCCTGGAGATAATCGTCGGCCGTGATCGATTCCGGGTAACGATCTGGATTCGAAGGAGAAATACACCCGGGCAGGGTGCCGAAGCGAAAGTCGCTGCGCAGGTGCACGAAGAACGGCATCGAGTAGCGGCTGAAGCCTGCCCGCTCGCTCGCCGGATTGCGCACGCGGTGGGTGGTGGAGGGCAGGACGTGGTTGGTCAGCCGCTGCAGCATGTCGCCGATGTTGATCACCAGCGCGCCCGGCGGCGGGTTGACCGCGATCCAGCGGCCGTCCTTCGCCAGCAGTTCGAGCCCGGCTTCCTCGGCGCCGAGCAGCAGGGTGATGAGGTTGATGTCCTCGTGCGCCCCGGCGCGGATCGCCCCACCGGCTTCGGCAGGAACGGGCGGATAGTGCAGCAGGCGCAGCACGGAGTTGCCATCCTCCACGGTGCTGTCGAACCAGTGCGGCTCGAGGCCGAGGTCCACGGCGATGTGCGACAGCAGCCGCACTCCGACCTGGTCGAACTGCGCGTAGAGTTCGCGGAAGGTCTCCGCGAAGCGTTCCGGTCGTTCGGGCCAGACATTGGGCGGCATCGAGGGCCCGGCCAGCGGATGGCCCGGCGGCAAGTCACGCCCGACGTGCCAGAACTCCTTGAGATCGCTCACCTTCGCGCCCTTGGCGATCTCGCGACCGAACGGGGTGTAGCCGCGCGCTCCGAACTTTGCGGCATCGAAGTAGTGCAGCTTCTCGGCCTCGGGCAGGGCGAAGAACTCCGCAGTCAGCCGCCAGCCCGTGGCGATCAGGTCGGCGTCGATGCCGTGGTCCGCCACCAGCGCAAATCCGAATTCGCGGAAGGAGCCGCCAAGCCTGGCAGGGAGGGAGGCGGCGTCATCGGCAAGCGAGATCACCGGAAGCGTGGAGAGGGGCATGGGCTCGGCTTGCGTCCGCAGTCGGGTTGGCTAATGGCCCCGCTATAGCCGGAGTGCGGGAGCCGAACATGACCGATCACAACAAAGTTGTGCCCAAGGGCCGCCTCTGGCTGATGAAGTCCGAGCCCGACGCCTATTCATGGGACGACCTTGTCGCCGAGGGCGAGGGCACCTGGGACGGCGTGCGCAACCACCGCGCGGCGAACAACATGCGCGCGATGCAGGTGGGCGACCAGGCCTTCTTCTACCACTCCAACATCGGCAAGGAGATCGTCGGGATCATCGAGATCAGCCAGAGCGGGCTGACGGACCCGACCGATCCCGAGGGCAAGTGGGCCTGCGTCAAAGTCAAGCCGGTGCGCAAGCTGAAACAGCCTGTCACGCTCGCCGAGATTAAGGCCCGACCAGACCTGCAGGAGATGGAACTGATCCGCCTAGGCCGGCTGTCGGTGGCCGAACTCCAGCCGGAGGAATGGGCCAAGGTGCTGGAGATGGCCGGCGAGTGATCAGCGGCTGACGCGGAACCCGAAGCGGTATTCATCGGGGTAGTAGGTCGTGTCCTTGCGGCGGGCCGGATAGACTTCGACCAGCGTGACGCGCCCGACCGGCCGATCCAGCGCCAGCTCGGTCCGCGCCCCGTCCACCTCGGCGGTTATCCGCACGGTCCCGGCCTGGATGCAGGCCACCCCTTGCGGGCAGCGGCTGTCTTCCATCACCCCTAGCGGCATGATCCGCACCCCGTCACGCAACACCGCCTCGCCGATCCGTGCGCGAGAAATGCCATCATCGACCGTGCGAATGGTGACGCAGCCGCCAAGCGCAATGGCGGCAATCAGGGGCAGGGCGGACCACTTCATCCCCCCATGATCGCCCGTGCCGATGAACGGTTCCCGAATGGCGAACCCTGCGCTAGAGGCCGGGCATGTCCGCCAAGGAACCCTACCAAATCGAACGGCTGCCGACGCAGCTCTATCTCATCTCTCCGCTCGAGGTCGGCGGCGGCTTTCCCGACCGCCTTGCCCGTGCGCTCGACGCCGGTCCGGTGGCGGCCTTCCAGTTCCGCGTCAAAGGCCTCGACGAACACGAGTGCGCCCGGCTTGCAGAGCCGTTGCAGCGCCTTTGCAGTGACCGCGAGGTGACCTTCATCGTCAACGATTCTATCAGTCTCGCCAAGCGGCTGGGGGCGGATGGGGTCCATCTCGGCCAGAAGGACGGCGAGGTGATGGAAGCCCGCGAGCGGCTCGGCCGCACGGCGCAGATCGGCGTGACCTGTCACAACAGCCGCCACCTCGCCATGGAAGCGGGCGAGGCGGGGGCGGACTACGTGGCTTTCGGCGCTTTCTTCCCGACCACGACCAAGGAAGTCGAACACCGCGCCGAGCCCGAAATCCTCGAATGGTGGCAGACTTTTTTCGAGCTCCCCTGCGTTGCCATCGGCGGGATCACGCCCGACAACTGCAAGGGGCTGGCCGAGGCCGGGGCCGACTTCGTGGCCGTCTCCGGCGCGGTGTGGAACCATGACGAGGCTGCCGAAGTGCGCCGCTTCGCCCAGGCTCTGGGCCGGAGCTGAGGAAATTTCCTGAGGTCTGACAGTTGTTTGCCCGAACACGACGCTTCGGGAGACCACCATGCGCGCGCCGCGCCCGACCTGCCTGATCCTCACCGCCACCCTGCTGGCGAGCGCCTGCAACAACAGCGAGAGCACCCCCCAAGCCTTCGAGACCGCCACCCCCGCCGCCGCCACCTCGAGTGTCGCCGCGGTCGATCCACTGACCTCCCATGACGGCCAGCCCGACGCCGTCGCCGATCCCGTGCAACGCCCAGTGATGCAAGCGCAGGTCGTGCTCGACCGCCTCGGCTTCACGCCGGGCGTGATCGACGGCAAGCCCGGCCTCTCGACCAAGAACGCCATTGCCGGCTTCCAGGAGGCGAACGGCCTGCCGGTCACCGGCGAGATGGACGCGGCGACGCAGGCCAAGCTGGCGCCCTACGCCAAGATCCCGGCAACGCGCGTCGTCACCATCCCGGACGACTTCGCCCGCGGGCCCTTCATGCCGGTGCCGAAGGAACCGGCGGACCAGGCGAAGATGCCTGCGCTGGGCTATGCTTCGCTCGAGGAGAAGCTCGCTGAGCGCTTCCACACGACGGTGGCAACGCTGGCCGCGCTGAACCCCGGCGGCGTGCCCGCCGGTACGCCCAACGCGCCGCCACCGCCCCCCGAAAGCTCAGGCGCGCCCGCAGCCAAAGCAAAGGCCGCCGTCCCGCCCCCCATCACCTTCCGCGCTGGCCAGCAGATCCGCGTGCCGAACGTCGGCCATGACGCAATCGACACCGGGAAGCTGGGCGGCGACACGCCCTGGGGCGATACGCTCGCCTCGCTGGGCGTCGGCACCGACCAGCCGACGGTCGACCGGGTCGAGGTCAGCAAGTCCGGCGGGACGCTCAAGGCCTTTGCCCCCGATGGCCGGCTGGTCGCCGTCTACACGGCTACGATGGGCTCGGAGCACGATCCGCTGCCGATCGGCGAGTGGAAGATCCAGGGCATCTCGCGCAATCCCAAGTTCCACTACAATCCCGCCCTGTTCTGGGACGCGAGCCCGGGCGACCAGGAAGCCATGCTCCCCGCCGGCCCCAACGGCCCGGTCGGCGTGGTGTGGATCGACCTGTCGAAGCCGCACTACGGCATCCACGGCACGCCTAATCCCGAAACCATCGGCAGGGCGGAGAGCCACGGCTGCGTGCGGCTGACCAACTGGGACGCTGCGCGGCTCGCCATGATGGTGCACCCGGGCACCCGGGTCTCGTTCGTCCCATGACCCCCTTTCCGCCGAGGAGAGGTGCGGGACGCCTGCAGCTGATCGCGAGCACGGTGGTGGTCACCTCGCTCGTCTGGATCGCCGGCCTCGCGCTGTGGATGCAGATGCGGGAGCCGCCCGCGACAGTGGTGATCCCGCTCTCCGCGCCGGTGCCCACCACCGCGCCGACGCAGGCGGCTCAGACGGCCGCCTCAGCCCTGCTCATTCCCGTGACCGGAGTGAACGCCTCCCAGCTCGTCGACACCTTCACCCAGTCCCGCGCCAACGGCGGGCGCACCCACGATGCGATCGACATCATGGCTCCGCGCAGCACGCCGGTGATTGCCGCGGCGCCAGGGAAAGTGGAGAAGCTGTTCCTCTCCAA
>Ga0207667_10007879_pt1 | contig 12717 bp, 10 predicted proteins | sample KBSCornC52_FD_184301 | JGI IMG/M metagenome (GOLD analysis project Ga0207667, IMG submission 184301) | Corn rhizosphere microbial communities from Kellogg Biological Station, Michigan, USA - KBS Corn C5-2 (SPAdes) (version 2) | ecosystem: Host-associated > Plants > Roots > Rhizosphere > Soil ...
CGGCCGTCGCGAAACACCGGAAAGTCCACGCCGATCAGCGCGACTTTCTCGAAGTCGGCAACGAGATCGGCCGGCTCGTCATCGGGCGCGAGCCATACGCCGAGCGACGTCGCGTCGCGCTGCGCAACAAGCGCTTCACGCGCTTGCTTCCACAAGACGAACGGCACGAGTAGGCGACCGGCGGGAAGCTGATCGAGCGTCGGCAGGCTGCCGTCTTCAAGCGCGCGTACGACATGCCAATCGTCCTCGAGCACGGTCCGGTTCTTGATAATCGAAGTCATCTGCGAGTGTTCCTTCTCTTTCCTTCTTGCTCTCGTCGGTGTCAGGCGTGCGCGGGCTGGCGCGACGCATAGACCCGTTCCTTGAACGGCGCCATACCGATTCGATTATAGGTATCGATGAACCGCTCGCCGTCGATACGATTTTCGACGAAAGTATCGATCACTTTCGTCACGACATCGGGCATTTCCTGAGCCGCGAACGACGGCCCGATTACACGGCCGAGGTGCGCAAGCGTCGCGCCCGTGCCCTGTTCGCCGCCGAGCGTCAGCTGATACCACTCCGAGCCATCCTTGTCGACGCCCAGAATGCCGATGTTCCCGACGTGATGGTGGCCGCACGAATTGATACAGCCCGAGATGTTCAACGACAAGTCGCCCAGGTCGTACACGTAATCGAGATCGTTGAAGCGGTCCTGGATCGCCTGCGCGATGGGCAGCGACTTCGCATTCGCGAGCGAGCAGAAATCGCCGCCCGGGCACGCGATGATGTCGGTCAGCAAGCCGATGTTCGCGGTCGCGAAGCCTTGCTTCTTCGCTTCTTCCCAGAGCGCGAACAGGTCGCGCTTCTTCACGTCCGCGAGAATCAGGTTCTGTTCGTGGGACACGCGAATTTCACCGAACGAGTACTGGTCGGCCCAATCCGCCACAGCTTCCATTTGTTCCGCGGTGGCATCGCCCGGCGCGCCCTTGGCCGGCTTCAAAGACAGCGTGACGGCGGCGTAGCCCGGCACCTTGTGCGGGCGCATGTTGCGCTCGACCCAGCGTGCGAACGCCCGGTTTTCGAGCAGATGCTTTTCGAACGATGCGTCCGTATCCGACAACTTCTCGTACGGCTGCGGCTGGAAATGTTGCGCGACGCGATCGTATTCCGCTTGCGTCAGCGTCGACGGACCGTCCTTCAGGTGCTGCCATTCCTCTTCGACTTGCTGCGCGAACTTCTCGGGGCCGAGCGCCTTCACGAGAATCTTGATGCGCGCCTTGAAGAGGTTGTCGCGGCGGCCGAAGCGGTTGTAGACGCGCAGCACGGCCTCGCAATAGGTGAGCAGATGCTGCCACGGCAGATTTTCGCGAATCACGGCACCGATGATCGGCGTACGGCCCAAGCCACCGCCCGCGAGGATCGCGCAGACCAGCTCGCCCGCTTCGTTCTTCGACAGATAGACGCCCAGATCGTGGATCTGCACCGCAACGCGGTCTTCTTTCGATCCCGACACGGCGATCTTGAACTTGCGCGGCAACCAGCTGAATTCGGGGTGGAACGTCGACCATTGGCGCAGGATCTCCGCCCACGGACGCGGATCGACGATCTCGTCGGGCGCCACACCGGCGAACTGGTCGGCCGTGATGTTGCGGATATCGTTGCCTGAGGTCTGGATGCCGTGCATCTGCACCGATGCCAAGTCCGCCAGCAGGTCGGGCGTGTCCTCGAGCTTGATCCAGTTGTACTGGATGTTCGTACGCGTCGAGAAGTGACCGTAGCCACGGTCGTACTTGCGCGCGATGTGTGCGAGCATGCGCAACTGGTCGCTGCGCAAGTTGCCGTACGGAATCGCGATGCGGTGCATGTACGCGTGGCGTTGCATGTAAAGGCCGTTCTGCAGACGCAGCGGGCGGAATTCATCCTCGCTCAATTCGCCCGACAAGCGGCGGCGGACCTGGTCGCGATACTGCGCGACGCGCTCGTCGACGATAGTCTGGTCGTACTGATCGTATTGATACATTCGGGGACCCCAGGTTGTGTCGCGCCGCGGCCTGGTCCGCGACGCCCGAATTGCTGTCCGTGCCTGCCGGCGACCGTGATGCGGGCCGCCAGCTCATTTGCTAATGACAAAAACTGCTAAGCGTATTGATAAACGTCTGGGGATCGTAATAAACTGGCCTTATATTTCAAACGACTTAAAAATTGTTTCCTTATGCGCAAGGGTTATAAATGAACCTGCACCAGTTCCGGTTCGTGCGCGAGGCCGTTCGTCAGAACTTTAATCTGACGGAGGCCGCCAAGGCGCTCTACACGTCGCAACCCGGCGTTTCGAAGGCGATCATCGAGCTCGAGGACGAGCTTGGGGTCGAAATCTTCACTCGGCACGGCAAGCGCGTGCGCTCGCTCACCGAGCCGGGGCGGATCATCCTGGCGTCCGTCGAGCGGATCCTGCAGGAAGTCGAAAGCCTGAAGCGGGTCGGCAAGGATTTCGCCGCGCAGGACCAGGGCAATCTCATCATCGCGGCCACGCATACTCAAGCCCGCTACTCGCTGCCCGCCGCCATCGCCGAGTTCAAGCGGCGCTTTCCGAAGGTCCACCTTTCGATTTTGCAAGGTAGCCCGACGCAGGTTGCGGAGATGGTCATGCACGACCATGCCGACATCGCCATCGCGACCGAGGCGATCTCCAACTATAAGGAACTGGTCTCGCTGCCGTGCTTTCAGTGGCATCACGTCGCGATCATGCCCGCGGACCACCCCCTGCTGCAGCGCAAACAGCTTTCACTGGAAGATCTGGCGCAGTACCCGCTCATCACTTACGAAGCCGCGTTCGCCGGCCGGACGAAGATCAACGAGGCGTTCGCGCGACGCAATCTGACGCCCGACGTGGTCCTCGAGGCAATCGATGCCGACGTCATCAAGACCTACGTCGAATTGGGGCTTGGCGTGGGCATCATGGCCGATATCGCATTCAACGCGGAACGCGACAAGCATTTGCGCGCCATGCCGGTCGGCCATCTCTTCGGCACGAATCTGACCAGGATCGCCCTGAAACAGGGGGCGTATCTACGCAGCTATGTCTATACGCTCGTCGAGCTGCTTTCGCCGTCACTCACGCGCAAGCTGATCGAGCAGGCGCTCAAGGGCGAACACGAAAACTACGAACTCTGAAGTCACAACAACCACGAGAGAGATCATATGGTGTCGACCGCCGCTGTCTTGCGCCGCGCCTTCGCGTGCGCGGCATTTGCGCTTGTCTCGACAGCGCACGCCGACCTGAAGGTCGGCATCGATTTGTCATCGACGGGGCCTGCCGCCGTCATCGGCATCACGAGCAAGAATGCCATTCAGATGTGGCCGGCCACCCTCGCCGGTCAAAAGGCGCAGTACATCGTGCTCGACGACGGCACGGACCCGGGCAAAGCCGTTGCGAATATCCGGAAGCTCATCGATGAAGACCATGTCGACGTGATCGTCGGGCCGAATATCACGCCGGCGGCGCTCGCGGCGCTCGACCCGGTGGCCGCCTCGCACACGCCGATGATCACGCTGATCGGCTCCGCGAGCGTCGTCGAGCCGCAAGAAGGCAAGCGCGTCTGGGCGTTCAAGATGGCGCAGACCGACGGCGCGATGGCCGATGTGATGACGCGCTACATGGCGAACCATGGCGTGAAAACGGTCGGCTTCATCGGTTTCGCCGACAGCTACGGCGACGGTTGGCTCAATGAGTTCACGAAGTTTGCCGAGCTGCGGCATATCCGGCTCGTCGCCACCGAGCGCTTCAATCGCAACGATGCGAGCGTGACGGGGCAGGTACTGAAGCTGATTGCGGCCAAGCCCGATGCGGTGCTCGTTGCGGGTGCCGGTACGCCCGCCGCGCTACCGCAGCGCACGCTCGTCGAGCGCGGGTTCAAGGGGCCGATCTACCAGACGCACGGCATTGCGACACCGGAGTTCATCCGGCTTGGCGGCAAGGAGGTGGAAGGGACGCTCTTTCCGACCCAGCCGGTGGTAGTGGCGCGTACGCTGCCTGCCGATCATCCCGCGAAAAAGGCGGCGCTCGCCTTCGTGACGGCATATGAAGAGAAATATGGCGCAGGATCGGTGACGCAGTTTGCCGGCGACGCGGCTGGCGTTTATCCGCGGTTGGAGGATGCCGTGGCGCGGGCGTTGAAAAAGGCGCAGCCGGGTACCGTGCAGTTTCGCGTGGCGTTGCGAGAGGAGCTCGAGCGCGCACATGAGCTGGTCGTGCCGAACGGGGTCGTGAATACGAGCGCGAAAGACCATGTGGGGCTCGATCAGCGTGCGAGCGTGATGGGCGCGATTCGTGGCGGGAAGTTTGTCTTTATCAGCGAATGATGTGGGGCGGCGGTTCGGGTAGCGGCGCGGGCTGCGCGCGACACTGTGGCTAGTGCGTTGCCAGGGCCGTTCGCTGCCGAATATTGCCTGCGCACGCGTTTTCGGCCATAATCGCGCTCTTCGCCGGCGCTTTCTTGCACCGGCCACTGAAAGCCCGGGTGGTGAAACAGGTAGACGCAGGGGACTCAAAATCCCCCGCCGCAAGGCGTGTCGGTTCGAGTCCGACCCCGGGCACCACGACTGTTCCGACTGCAGCTGTTCCGAGAAACCCCGTGAGATGACGTCTTGCCGGGTTTTATTCTTCTACGGTCCTGTTTATCCCTTCGACAGCCGGCTTAACCGGTACGTCCGCCCGCACGCGTACTACTCGGAGTCATCGCAGCCGGACGCTACATTGCGCGGAACCAATCGCTGGACCTCGTCGGATCCCATCCTCAAAATGACAACAATTTTGTTGTAGTATTTTCTCCATCTTTCGCGAGCGGGGCGCAGGCATGAACTTTCGCGAAACCATCGGTGCGCGCAGTTACTGCTTCGATAGCCTTGCGGCGCTGCTCGCCAAAGCGAGCCCGCGCCGTTCGGGAGACGAATTGGCTGGGCTCGCCGCTGCATCGGAAGAGGAACGTGCGGCCGCGAAAATGGCGCTGGCGGCCGTACCGCTTCGAGCGTTCCTCGATGAAGCCGTGATTCCATATGAAGCCGATGAAGTCACGCGCCTCATCGTCGACGATCATTCGCCCGATGCGTTTGCGCCGATCGCGCATCTGACCGTGGGCGATTTTCGCGAGTGGCTGCTTGCCGATACCACCGACAGCGCGATGCTCGCCGCCATTGCCGCGGGCCTCACACCCGAGATGGTGGCCGCCGTGTCGAAGCTGATGCGCAATCAGGATCTGATACTCGCCGCGCGTAAGCGACCGGTTGTTACGCGCTTTCGCAATACAGTGGGGTTGCCGGGCCATCTCGCCGTGCGGCTGCAACCGAACCATCCGACTGACGATCTGAAAGGCATTGCGGCATCGATCGTCGATGGGCTCATGTATGGCTGCGGCGACGCGATGATCGGTATCAATCCTGCGTCCGATTCGCTCACGGCAATAACGGCGCTGCTCACGATGATGGACGAATTTCGCCGAGCGTATGACGTGCCCACGCAGACCTGCGTGCTGACGCACGTCACGAATACACTGGCCGCAATCGAAAACGGCGCGCCGGTCGATTTGATTTTCCAATCGATCGCCGGCACCGAGAAGGCCAATGCGGGATTCGGCGTATCGCTGTCGCTGCTTGCCGAAGCATATGACGCGGGTCTGTCGTTGAAGCGCGGCACGCTTGGAAACAACCTGATGTACTTCGAGACCGGACAGGGCAGCGCGCTTTCCGCGAACGCACATCATGGGGTCGATCAGCAAACGTGCGAAGCAAGAGCCTACGCGGTCGCCCGCAAGTTCAATCCATTTCTGACAAACACGGTGGTGGGGTTCATCGGGCCTGAGTACTTGTACGACGGCAAGCAAATCATCCGCGCGGGCTTGGAAGATCACTTCTGCGGCAAGCTGCTCGGCGTGCCGATGGGCTGCGATATTTGCTACACGAACCATGCGGAAGCGGACCAGGACGATATGGATACGCTGCTGACATTGCTAGGCGCGGCCAACGTCAACTTCATCATGGGCGTGCCCGGCGCCGACGACATCATGTTGAACTATCAGAGCACGTCGTTTCACGACGCGCTCTATGTGCGGCGTCTGCTCGATCTTCGACGCGCACCCGAGTTCGAAGCGTGGCTCGAATCGATGCGTATCACGGACGCATCGGGGCAGATCCAGCAGCACGCATCGAAGCCATTGCTTCTCGATTGGATTGAATCATGACACGCGCAGACCGGGATGTGCCGGGTGTTACCGCGCGGACAGTCGCGGACAACCCATGGAGCGCATTGCGTCGCTTTACCGATGCCCGCATCGCACTCGGACGCTCGGGCGCCAGCCTGCCGACCGCGCCGCTGCTTGCGTTTACTGTCGCGCATGCGCAAGCGCGGGATGCCGTTCATACGCCGCTCGATATCGAAGCACTGAGGGCCGAACTGGAACGGAGGACACTCGATTCGATCGAGGTGCGCAGCGCGGCGCAAAGCCGCGAGCAGTATTTGCGACGTCCAGACCTTGGGCGGGTATTGGATCCGGAAAGCGCGGCGCTTCTCGAGCAGCACGCCGTATCGGCCGAAACGCGGCCCGATCTGGTGTTCGTCATTGCGGACGGCTTGTCGGCTCAAGCTGCGGCCTCACATGCGCTCCCCTTGATCGACCGGACCATTGCGCAGTTGAAAGGCTGGCGTGTCAGCTCGATCGTTGTCGCTACGCAGGCGCGCGTGGCAATCGGCGATCCTATCGGCGAGTTGATGAATGCCGAGATGGTCGCGGTGCTGATCGGCGAACGCCCCGGACTGAGTTCGCCGGCGAGCCTCGGCGTCTATCTGACGTACGCGCCACGAAGCGGGCGCAGCGATGCCGAGCGTAACTGTATTTCGAACGTACGCCCCGAAGGGCTCTCTTACGACGCGGCGGCTTTCAAGCTCGTGCATCTGCTGGAGGGGGCGCGTAAGCGCAAGCTCACCGGGGTCGAACTGAAAGACGAAAGTGTCTGGGACGGGCGGCTCTTGCCGACGGACGATGTCCGCGCATGAGTGAGCGCGGCACTAGATCACGCCGCCCGAGCAGTTGGTTGGTTTGATCATGCACCAACTGGCCAATCGCCGCACGCAGCGATTGGCTTACGCACCCACATTTGTCGATATCAGACTGGCGAAGGGTTACGTTCCGCGAACCCTTCCTGATGCCAATAGGGGTAGACGGGCCGCAGCTTGCTCGCCTCATCGAGCCTCGCCACTTGCTCCGGCGTGAGATTCCAACCCACCGCACCGAGGTTCTGCCGCAATTGCTCCTCGTTACGTGCGCCGATAAGCACGCTCGAAACAGTTGGCCGCTGCAGAAGCCAGTTAAGCGCAATCTGGGGAATCGTCTTGCCGGTTTCCTGCGCTATCGCATCGAGTGCATCGACGACGCGGTACAGATACTCATCCGACACAGGCGGACCGATATCGGCCGTCTTGTGCAAACGGCTTACGTCCGGCAACGGACGGCCGCGGCGGATTTTGCCGGTGAGCCGTCCCCAGCCCAGGGGACTCCAGACAATGGCGCCCACGCCCTGATCGAGCCCCAGCGGCATGAGTTCCCACTCGTAATCGCGGCCGATGAGCGAGTAATACGTTTGATTCGCGACGTAGCGCGGATAGCCGTATCGATCTGCCACGTCGAGCGACTTCATCAGATGCCAGCCTGAAAAGTTCGATACGCCCGTGTAGCGAATCTTGCCCGCGCGAACGAGGTCGTCGAGCGTCGAAAGGACTTCTTGTACGGGTGTCTTCGCATCGAAGCCATGCAATTGAAAGAGATCGATGTAATCGGTCTGCAGCCGCTTCAATGCTGCATTGACTGCGTTGATCAGATGATGGCGCGAGGAGCCCACGTTATTCGGTTCGTCGTTGAATCGGAACGTGGCCTTCGTCGAAATCAGTACCTTGTCGCGACGGCCTCTGATCGCCTCGCCGAGGACCGACTCGGAAGCACCTTCGGAGTAGATGTCGGCACTGTCGAAGAGCGTCACACCCGCGTCCAGGCAAATGTCGACGAGCTTGCGCGCCTCGGCGACGTGGGTTTCTCCCCAGGCTCGAAAGAGCTCGCCCTTGCCGCCAAACGTACCGGTGCCGAAACCGAGCACCGGGACTTTGAATCCCGATGCGCCGAGATGTCGATATTCCATATGGGACCTCGCTGAAAGGGATGGAAGATTCCGGCGCTGCGGCCGGCCTTTCAGGCTACTGCAATGCCCGATTGCGTGCAGGTAGGCGCGCAATCGGGCATCGCGCTATCGCGGGTTACATTACAGCATCACAGCGGCAGGCCGAGTTGCGCCGCCCATTGCCTCGGCGAATGCACCGTCGCCGATTGGTTTCGCCAGTAGGCGATGCCAAGCTCGACGGAACGCATGCAGATCACGCTCAAGTAGTCCTGATGCGACGCTTCGGGCCAACCCTGCAACGCAGCTTTGGCTACTTGCGGGGTGATTTGCTCGCAATGCAAAGCGGAATCGGGAAGCGTGTAGAAAATTGCTGCGCCGTGACTCGTCGTCGCGCCGCCTTGAGAACGGCTCATGCGCGACATGCCGATCGACACACCGACTTCGCCGACGCCGGGCACCGTCGACACCACGCGCTGCACTTCACCTAGTTCGCGATACGTTGGATTGATGAAGTGCATACCGATACCCGCGCCAATCGCAATCACCAAAGCCGCAGCGGCGAGAACCTTCCAATGTAGGGGCCGAACCGACGTGAGCATGCCGGTCGTCGCTGTGACGGGCACGACGATGGTGGACGTCGCGAGATCCTGGAGTGTTCTGCGCGTGGGGCGGTTGAAGAGATAGAGGTATCCCAACGCTAATAGCCAGATCGCGAGCAATACGCCGTCGGCCACCACTAGCCATCGCCAAGCTGGTGAATGCCACGTGTCAGAGCCGATGAATGCGAATCCGCCGAGCACGGTCGGCACGCCGACGATCGCGTAGCGCACCCAGGCGTGCGAGTATCGCAACGAACTAATGCCGGTTGGATCGAGCCGGATAACCTTGATCTTCATGAGCCGCTTGCCGAGCGACTGGCCTCGCCCAGGGCCGCCTTCGAGCAGCGTGAAATAGAGAGAGCCGATGGCAAAGCCGATCAGCTTGCCCCATTGGCCGAGGCGCATGAGTATGTCGCCAGCAAGTGCAATGAACAGGAAGCCGATTAGCGCGAGAATCAGGCCGTCAAGCCAGAATGCAAAGCTTCTGCGCCAAAAACCCACTACAGTCGCTGCCGGCCGGCTCTCGCCCGGCTCCCCCGAAATCGTGTTCATTGTGTTCCTGTTTTTTCGTTATGGGTTAGGTCGATCCGGCATCGTACGGCGGGTGAATCGCGCGCCGGCAACTTCACGGCGCTGAGGTCGATAGTAACAGCGTGCCGGCTAGGGTTTTGAGGCTGGGCAGCGACGCAACGAGGAAAACTGCGTTACCGCGCGGGGCTCTACGTCGGATACCGCTGACGCGCATGCAGAACGCGAAGCACAAGCAGAGCTGTACCATCGCATGGCCACTTGCGCCCCTCCTATAACTGTCGTCAAACAGCTTGAATACAGCATACGAACTCCAATGCCTGCTGAAAACGGCATTCTCCCTCGTAAGCATAAACATTGACGTGTCGATTACCTCCAGTGGAGTACGAACATCGCAATCGCAACTGTGACCGCGATAGCTCCAAGAATAATGTACCAGCCCTTGCGCGTGTTTCTCACGCCTGGTAGGTCCCACACATTCCCATCAAGCAAGCACAACAAAAGAACGATTATCGCGGCGAGCGCCATCGTACCCTTTGCGAGATTAACAAAGAGTGCTTCCACGTACAAAATCAACGACTTACGGCGATAGGGGCCGACATACGGTCTCCGGGTGTCGGGCCTGCGATTAAAGTTCAGAATAATCACCTCCTGAAGAAACGTCGCGAGATCGACCGACTATGGGCCGACCGCACCGACTTCTCACCGGCGCAGCGCATGCGCCTCGTAGGCGATCATCAGCAGTACAAACGTGGCATAAAGTCTAGTCCAGTTCATTCCCGGCCGTCCTTCCTTTGGTAGCTCTTGCGGGCCTTCTTGTAACTGTTGTCAAACGGCTTGATTTTCAGCAGATGCGCGCGGCTCGAGATGCCACCAACTGCCATCACGGCAAAGCCCGCTAAGAATGTATAGGCCTTCAGCCAGTTCGGCAGAGCTTCAAGCGCAAGCCCTCCAAACACCATGGCTACGCCAACTACGAACAGCGTAGCTCTTAGCCAGCCAACGAAGTTTCCATCCTCAATCAACTTCATTTGTTTTGACCATTCGGATTGACTATAGAGTCCCATTGCTGGTTTATCCAGTAGTGAATATTTCTGGAAAATGATGAACCTTTTAAACTCTCTGCCGCCTCGTTGATGACAGGCGACGCCAAAGGGAAACGATCGCCAGCTATCTGGGAACCCATTGACAAGACTCCTTCGTAGGTATATTGACCGACATTCGGCCTAACCATTTGGGCGATAGCGTCAGCCGTTATACCGACTACCGTCGCTCCATAAGCAGCGGCCGCATACCCTGGCGCATACGGCGATGGAATAGCGGATGCGGCAGCCGCTGCGGCGCTAAACCGCCCAGCATTCTTCGATACCATCGCGGCTGTATCAGCCGTCGTATTTCTCACGAACTCCACGTCATGACTATTGAACCGAGTAAACGGCCCAGTAAGCTGAGGCAAAGTCAATGCCAGGCCATTACCGGCCGGTGCATCGTATCGATAACCCGTCGGCACTTGCCCCGGCGAAGCAGAACCGGCGTATGTGCTGATAAACGCCTGCAATTCCGGATCGGCCTGCGCCGTCACTTGTGTCAGGATCGGCTTTCCGTCAGAGGTCATTCCACCGGAGATCCACTGTGCTCCAGGGTCAGTGGGCGTTTCACCAATCAACGTGGCCGGTGCGCCGGATTCATGCTCGCCGTTGACCGCCACGCCCATGCCGCGCATCTGCTCCTCGATCTGTTCCCGCGTGTACTTGCCTGCACTCTTCTCGGCCAAGTGCTTTGCGATGCGCTTCTCCTCATCAGGGAGCTGCCGATTAAACAAATCAGCACTCAATGCCCCACCTGCGCCGCTTATCGCACCCGCTCCACCACCGATCGCCCCGCCTGTCGCTGCGCCTGCCGCACCCGCTGCCACGTTCGCCAGCAGCGTGCCGCCCAGCGTGTCGCCGGCCCACTGCCCCACGCTCGCGCCAGCGAAGTCACCGGCCAGCGTCCCAGCCACTGCACCGACCACATTGCGACCGCCCAGCGCCGCCGCCGCCGAGACGATCGAATGCGCGCCCATCCGGCCCGTCGTTACCCCAGAATCCAGCCTTTTGGTCGGCCGCGGCAATGTCCGCCTTCACGCCCGGTTCGTATGTCAGGCTAGCGACCTGATGACCTCTTTTCGTAAAGCCATGTCAGCGTTCCCGCGAATAAACTGAACAGCACCACAAACGCGGCCATTCGGCCTGCACGGTTCCACGTCGGCAAGTGATACGGAATGTCGTGGAACAACCACCGCAGGGTCGGGGTTGCAATCAGCTCACTTATCATCACAATCAAGACTGTGCAGGTAAGCCAAAGCACCACGTAGTATCTCCAAAGGAGCCATTCGAAGCGGGTCTTTGGTTTCATTTCTTGCCCGCGCCATCAACCTTGTTTTGTACTGCCGAGCCAGTTCCTTCTTGTATAACGCCACTCCCAAGACCGCCAACCCACGACGGAATCGTGCTCGGCGGAATGTACTTCGACACCCCCATGCCAACGTCCATCCATTCCTGCCGATACCAAGGATTCAGCACGTCATGGAACTTGCCCTCAACTTTGGCCCCGATTGGATATCCAATCATCGTCCCCACCGCAGCACCGCCTATCGCGTCATTCGGATTCTCGCCGTTTAAAGCCGAACTGGTAAGTGCCCCGCCTACGTTTATAAAGAGGACCGGGGTAAATCGCATCCCCGTCGACAACGCCCCTGTGACGCCCGCGGCCCCAAAGCTTGCCCAGTCGAACGGTTTTTCACTCATTAGCTGCGCGCTTCCGTTCACACCCAACCCAAGGGCCGTACCGACTCCCATCATGCCGACCGGAGCCAGCGAACCACCCGTCGCCACTCCAAGACCGATCAGCCCAACGCCGGCCAGCGCCGCTCCCACCGGGTCCTTATTGATATTCGCTGTCACCAACTCGTTATACGTTTCACCGTGCCCAAGGCGCCGCTGGCCAAGGTCATATGAAGCTCGATTCGGCTCAATGTACTCGCTGTTGTAAGCGTGATTCGCATACTGCAGATCGTTCTTATAGCCATTGCAGTTCAGGCTCTGGCAACCGACGATGCGCCGAACCTCGTAATCGTGCTTCCCGCCGGATGCTTCTGCTGTCTGCTTATCGGAATTGCGCAGTATCTCCGCAACGATCCGGCCTTCCGCTTCCTGCTCACTGATGCCCAATTCCTTCGCAACAGTTTTCGCGTGCCGCTTCGCATCGTCGTATTCGCTCTGGTTAAGCTGCCGATTGAACAACGTCTCCACCTGCGCAGCCGTCGCCGCCTGCGCACTATCGGCCCCCATCGCCTGTGCTACCCCCGCCACCAGCGACGCCACCAAATTCGCGCGAGCGTCCTTCTCGCTCGGATCCAGCCCCTCAGTCCGGCTCGCCTGATCCAACACGCTATTGAGCACCACCC
>Ga0207667_10007882_pt1 | contig 12716 bp, 7 predicted proteins | sample KBSCornC52_FD_184301 | JGI IMG/M metagenome (GOLD analysis project Ga0207667, IMG submission 184301) | Corn rhizosphere microbial communities from Kellogg Biological Station, Michigan, USA - KBS Corn C5-2 (SPAdes) (version 2) | ecosystem: Host-associated > Plants > Roots > Rhizosphere > Soil ...
AAGGCTCTTCTGTGTTAGTTTTGAAGTCAATGCCCTGGAAAAGGTGCGGGTTGGTTGGTATTCTGGCGGTTCTATTGTTATTGCCGGCGGCGGCTGCCGCACAGACATGCACATCGCTATTTTCGTCTTCGCCGTCCAGCGTCCAGGTAATCTCACCGGCAGGCGGCACCTGGAGCCAGATATTCGCGTTCAACACAACTTGTGCATGGAGCGTCACTACTGACGTTCCCTGGATCACCTTCACTTCAGCAACTTCAGGAACCGCTTACCCACGTCAAACTGTCTTTGTGACGGCGAAAGTAGCGCCCAATAACGGACCCATCCCGTTGCATGCAACCGTCACCTTGACGGAAGGGTCCCTGCTCCAGGAGTTCCCGATAGTAGTCATTTCGAATTCATGTTCTTACAATGTCGATCCACCATCGGCTCAATTCGGCGCACAGGGCGGCTCAGGACAGTTCACGGTGACCGCCACACCTTCCGACTGCCTCCCCTTCGATCCCAATTCGTTATACTCCACGCAACTCACCGCCTCTTCGTCTGCCCGCTACGATCATGGAATCTTTTTCTACGGAATTCCTCCCAACAGCGGACCAGCGCTCAGCGCCACTGCCACTCTTTCCTCTCAACCGAGTGTCACGTTCACCGTCACTCAAGATGGCGGCGATGGCCAGTTCCGCGCTGGTTGTCCATTTATCAATGTCGCGCGCGTGGGAGCAACGCTGCCGGCGCAATGCGTCGCCGTCGGCGGTACGCAACCTTACAGTTGGTCATTGACCGGCGGATCTTATCCTGCCGGTATCACGGCGTACACCTTCCCCGGATTTCCCTTCACTGGAACCTTGACCACGGAGGGGCCTTTCAGTTTTGAATTGACCGCGACCGACAGTAGCTCACCGCCGCAAACGGCGAAAGTCGCCGTTTCAGGCGTCGTTCAACCGGCGATTGTCTCCATCAATTGTTCGACGATCACGGGTCCGCAGCAGACCGGAGCGTTTTACTTCGCAGGCTGCGAGGCCAAGGGCGGAACCGGCTCCTATCAGTGGTCAATCCGGACAGGCGCATTGCCGAATGGACTGACGATTTCGCCAGGTCCTGCCGGTGGCGTTATCGTGAGCGGCACGCCAACCGACAGCACGCCTTATTACTACGTGCTGCAAGCCGCCGACTCCTCACAGCCCATGCCCCTCACCGCAGCTGTCATATTTACGGGCACGCCAACTTCCACCGTACCGAACCTGAGCATGAATTGCAGCGCGCAGGGTGGTTTGAATATCAATCTAAACGTCGCCTTCAGCCTTAGTTGTACACCCACGGGAGGCCTGGGGCCGTATCAGTACTCGATTTCGTCGGGAAGTCTTCCTCCCGGACTCACGACGTCCGGGAATTCCGGAACCTCTCTTTACATTTCAGGGGCGCCAAATACCGCTGGCGAATTCAAGTTCACAGTTCAGGTAACCGATAGCGCCACGTCCCCGCAGGTGTTTCAACAAGAACTCGACATCGTGGTTTCCGCTGCTCTGACGCTCACATGCGCGCTCCCCGACGGACCGGTCCGCGTCGGCCAGCCTTATACGAACCATTGCACGGCTTCAGGCGGCCAACCACCATACACGATATCGACCAACGGGTATTCGCTCCCGCCCGGCTTGAGTTTCGCGCAAAACGATTCAAATACCGGCACTCTTAGCGGGACACCGACAACCCAAACAGGTTTCGTCTTCGCTGTGTCGGTCACCGATAGCTCCCTCAAATACACCTCCTTCCTTTTCATGGGAACAATCGATTCCAACACCGCCCCACTGAGTTTGAGAATTAGCTGCAATCCGGCGACTCTCCCGACTCTCGAAGTGGGCGTGCCCATCCCCCCGGTTCAGTGCACGGTAAGTGGCGGCACGCCACCTTATAGTTGGCCTATCTCGAATGGATTGCTAGGACTCAGCCTCACGATTACCGGAAACACAGCCCTGCTCAGCGGTGCGCCCACAACCACGGGCAACTTCGAAGGATTGTACGTCAGCGACTCCTCGACGCCTCAACAGCAGGGTGCAAGCTGGCGAGGTGGCGCGTATGTTGCCCCCCGGCTGTCGCTGACGTGCAATCCAGCAAGTAGCCCGACATCGGTCGGCCAAGTGTTTTCAAGTTACTGCTCGACCTCTGGCGGTGTCGGCCCCGTCGCATGGACCACTTCCGGTAACTTGCCCCCGGGCCTCCTCTACAGCTCCTCCACGCCGGGATTGGCCTACGCCGCAGTGCGCGGATCGCCAACCACTCCCGGGCCCTATGCGTTTACGATTACTCTGCAAGACAGCGCTTCTTCGCCGGTGAGCGTATCGCAGACTTTTTCGGGAACGATTTTGGCCGTGGGCACGGGACTATTTCTCGAATGTTCGTCATCCTCTGGAAGCTACATCGGCGGCGTGGCCATTACGCCCCTTACTTGCAAGGTCTCCGGAGGAAATCCTCCCTATCAATGGTCGATTCCCAGCGGGTCGCTTCCGCTTGGCTTGAGCCTTGCGTCCGTCACGGCTGGAGCGGCCGTGGAGGGCACTCCGACCGTGGCTGGGAATTACACGTACTCGCTCGCTGCAAGCGATAGCTATGGGCAAACGGCGACCTGGCCGGTTTCTATGTCGATCGCGAATCCTTACGCTCCCACCGGACTGGACCCTGCAGTTCTCTCTCATTTGCCATTCGGCGATGGCTGGCAGAGCCGGATCGTACTGGCGAGTTTGTATTCAGCCGACACCGCGAGTCTGCGCTTCTATGGAGACTCGGGGAATCCAATCGGCGTTCCCTATCAACAAGTCGGAGCTGCGAGTGGTTCGATAGCATCCTTCATTGACCAAAAGATGCCTCCCAATGCGGTGGTTTTTCTGGATACGGTGACGGATGCCACTGCGCCGCTCACTGTCGGATCGGCGCAGTTGTTCGATTTGAATCGTGCCATCACAGGATTTGGCGCCTTCCGTTACCCCTCGCGAAACTGGGAGGCGCTGGTGCCCCTGGATGCCACGCGCGAGAAATCTTACATAGTCGCCTTTGACAACACCGGTTCCGCGTGGACGGGCGTGGCCTTGGCCAGCTCCAGCTCGGAACCTGTGAAGTTATCGGCAACAGTAAGAGACGAGAGCGGCTCCGTGCTGGAGACTGCCTCCATCCCGATGGAGGTCAATGGACATGCCTCCATCACTTTGAGCCAGCAGTTTCCGTCTACTTCCGGCAAGCGCGGCACCGTGCAATTCACAGCGGACTCCTTTGGAAGTTTTCACGCCTTGGCAGTTCGCGGGAATGGCCCCGCGCTGACAACTCTGCCGGTTATTCCGGCCAGCGGGTACGGGTCTTCCGGAGGATCCCTTGCGCACATCGCTTATTTTGGCGGCTACGTCAGCACCTTTGCGATCGTGAATACCGGAGCTTCAGCCACTTCGTTCACGCTAAAGTTTTTCGACGCCGCCGGGGGCCCGTTGAATGTTCCGTTGGTGGTGCCGCAGGCCGGGGGCGCCATTACCACCAGCGCATTGACGCTACCGCTGGCTGCAGGCGCGGCGATGTTTGTGGATACGCAAGCCAATGACTCCCTGCCTGTACTCTCGGGATCAGCGCAATTGACTTCCTTCGGCGTCGTGAGCGGCTTTGAGATCTTTCGTTGGACCACCTATGGACAAGAGGCATCGGTGCCCTTTCAAACAACCGATTCATACGGACGCCGCTTGGTTTTTGACAACACCGCGAAATTCACTACCGGCGTAGCGGTTTCCAACCCCCTTAATTCTCCGGTTGACGTCACCGTCAATATTCGAGACGAGGGCGGGAATTTGCTGCAATCCTCCACCATCTCTCTCGCAGCCAACGGCCATACGGCGTTCATGCTGCCAGACGCGTATCCTGTTACCGCCGGAATCCGGGGGTCGGTTGAATTCCTGTCTAGCTATCTTCCGCCTGGTGTCATTGGACTGAGAGTAGGGCCGAACTTTACGCTCACGACGATCCCGGCGCTTTGATTCGCTACGGCGTGATCACCGGAATGGTTGTGAACGCGCCGGAGCTGGGAAACCGCAGTCCCAGCACACTAATCGCCCCGCCGGGTGGAGTATTGAACCGGGCCGACCCCTTGCTGTTCAGCGCCGCTGCGATTCGATCGCCCAGAACAAAAGCCGTCTGCCCATGGGCCGGAAGCGTAACTGTGCTGCTGGCGATTTGCGCGCCAGTTTGGTCGTAAAGGACCACCGGAATCGTCACGGCTGAAGCGCTGGAGTTCGCCACCGCGACGCCGGTTGCCGCTCCGCTGGTATCGTCGAACGGGAAAACATAACTTGCGGCCTGACGCGTTTCGAGCGGAACAATCGCGTCCTGCCCGGTAGGTGCATAACTGTAGCGAATGAAGCCACTCACGCCGGGACTGCTTGCCAAATGGGCCGAGCCGATTTGGACGGGCGCTTGATCGGACCCCGCTATGTTCACCACCAGCCGCGCGTTCGGAGCCAGCGTCTGTTGCAACTGAGAACCACTGACGGTCGTTCCCGCATACGAGAGCGGAAGCGTCAGAGGCGTTCCGTCACTCGCTGAAAATGTCAGTTGCGCTGCAGCCGCCGCGGCGGTTGTGTTGATCACCTCAACCGTTGTCGACCAGCCGTCTCCCACCGCCAACTGTGACATCGTTCCGCTCCCTGGATCGATTTCGGAAGCTGGCGGAATAGTGCTGAAGCGGTTTGAAGGAGGGAAACGCAATCCAATGACGCTGATCTGCGCCGCCGCCGCGCTCGTGAATTGTATGGTTCCGCTTCTTCCCGCCGTGCTCGGAAACCTATCGCTGAGCACAAAGGAATCGTGGCTCCCTACATTCATACTGGTGGTTGCGGAATCGATCATATTCCCCGCATCGTCGCGAATGGTGATCGTGACGGTGGCCACGCCAGAAGGCACTGTATCGTAGGAGTCCGCGGAAACGGCGACGCCGGTCGCGATCCCACTCGTGTTATCGAAACCCAGAGTGAAGGATTTGGCCATCCGGGTCTCCATTGGAACCATTGCCTCCTGCCCGGTCGGAACCAAGCGAAAGCGGACAAAGCCGCCCACGCCAGCATCGAAATGCAGGTTCGCCGAGCCTACAATGGGCACCACGCTCCCCGGCTCCGCGCTGTAAATGCCTACGGCGGCGTGCGGCTGAAGAACGCGGTTAATACTGTATAGGAAGGTGCTGGTGTAGACATTCTCGTCGTCGACGTATGCGGACACTCCCTGGTTGGCGCCGCTGTTTCCTAATGTTGCGAATGACGCTCTGGTTATAGCGTCCGATGCATTGACGATTTGGAAGGTAGTCTCCCATCCGTCGCCGACGGCGAAATGCGCCATGTACCCGCTGTGAAGTGAAACTTGGGTCGAAGAAGTTTGGAAAACTCGTATGCTTACGTCCCCCACGGTAATCGTTGCTTGGCGCATTTGGGACGTCGTATTGACTGCCGTATCTACAATAAATCCGGTTCCCACCGTAGTTACTGAAGCCCAATCCGCGCTCACAGTGGGGTTAATCGAACAACCGCTCTCCACCGTGACGAAGTATAAGATGGGTCCGCCTTGCGGAGACATTGTGTAGTCCTTCGGTTCCACATCGTAGAGACAGGTCTTGCCCGATTGGACGATGGTCAGTGAGTCGCTCCATCCTGTAACGCTCGAAAACTTGAGCATGGCCGTGCGCGTCATCCCGGTTGTGTTTGGCGCAACAGTATAGGTGGAGTTGCTTGGAGAGGGCGCAGTAAGCCAGTCCGCGTCAGAACTCGCCGTCCAGGGGCAGCCGGGGTCCCCGCCGAGGCCAAGGATAAAGGAGCCTCCCAAGCGGCTGACGACGGTCTGCTTCAGAACAGTTCCGACGGTAGTGCCGGTTAGAAAAACGAACGGACATTGCGAGTTTAGTCGAATCACCGCGGCCGCATCCTGTCCGTTCGTACGCGCCGCCCCCCCGCCCGACACCGTCGCAACCAGCGTTGGATTGTTCCCCGAAACATTGATATCCGGTTTCCCCAACGTGATCGGGATCGCCGAAAAGCTTTCCCCCGGCGCCAAACTGTCGCTCCGCGAGCATTGCAAGGAATAAAACGAATTGACGTTGACGGCCCCGCAATTCCATCCAGCCACTGGAGTTTCGAGGCCTGGGGTGACCACGACATTTCCACTAGTTGGGGCATCGCCCAAGTTGACTACCTGCACGTTGAACTGGGCCTGTTCGTCCAGGTAGGTAGGACCGTTATGCGTGATCTGCACTCGCAAATAAGGCGCGGCTGCCCCGTTCAATATCTGTAAGGCCACCAACTGCGTGGACGTCGACGGCGAGGTCACCACTAGATCCATTCGGCCATCGGAGTTGAGATCCGCGGCCGCCAATAAATAAGCTTGAGCCGAAGTCTGATACACAGAGGCCGCCTGAAACGTTCCGTCCCCGTTGCCTGGATAGACCGCGATTTCGCCGAACCCCGAAGGCCGATAGTTGGACGTGACAAGGTCCAGTTTGCCGTCGCCGGTCAGATCCACAAGGAGCACCGCTCCCGCGTTGACGGAAGTCGTTCCGCGCACATCGATAACGGAAGGTTTATAGGCAGCCGGCGGGGCGAACGTCCCGTCTCCTCGACCAAGGTACACGGCGACGCTCGCCCAGGTCGGCTCAAGATTCCAGGATTGCGCCGTGACCAAGTCGGGGATGCCGTCCCCATTGAGGTCGGCTACCGCAAGGTTGGTGATTTGCGTGCCAATGTCGATATTCGCAGAGAATGTCAGAGGGCTGCCGAATGTGCCCGTACCCGTCCCCAGAATGACTGACATCCCGCCATATGCTGAAGCCGAGGCGATGTCGGGATTGCCATCGTGGTTAAAGTCCCCAACCACGATAACGCTCGAGGAAAAGCCCGACGACGGTCCGGTTGGATACGTGGCCGGGCTTCCGAACGTGCCGTTTCCCTGATTAAGCCGCACGCTAACGGTATCAGTCAAGACTCCATTCAAGGAAACACGACCGTTGTACGTCGCAATATCCAGCAGCCCGTTGTGGTCGAGGTCCGCGAGAGCAATCGGATTCGTGCCCGCTAAGATCTGGGTGAAAGCGATTCCCGAAAGAGTCATCTTCCCGGCCACACGAAAGTTTCCGTCACCCAATCCCAGAAGCACGGTCAAAGAAGGGCCGGAGAACGCCGTGCCGCCGTAAACGATTAAATCCTCCCGGCCGTCTCCGTCAATGTCCGCCACCGCGAAGGCCGCAGCCGGATCACTCAAAGCAGTGTGAAGGGATTGGCGATAGGTACCATCGCCATTGCCCGGAGTCACAACGATGCCCGCGCTATCGGATGTGACGATATCGATTTTTCCATCACCATCAATATCGGAGAGTGCGGTATAGCGGGAAAACAAACTCGACGGTTGCGGCGCCGCGAGAAACCCGTAACTAGGCTTAGGCGGAAATTGCCCGAACGCGTTCGCGAAATTCATCAACCAAATGCATATGACGAACCAATATCTTGGGATCAGCATCTTCCTTCTTTCGAAATGCGCTGAATTAGGTGCATCGCCAGCGTCAATTTTTGCGCGGCGTAATTCAAGACCCAGTTGCATTCACCCGCGTTTGCCTGAAGTCTCGCCTAGTCTCCTGGGTAAATTGTAGCGCGCAAGGGCTTTTTGGGCGAAGTCCGCTTCAAATGCTTGAGGCGTTGCCGGAAGCCCAAGAGCGCGAGAGCTAAAGTTCAACCCGGCCGTTGTCACTAACCGGTAGGATCTCTCCATCGAAAATCGTCGCCGTGAGACGGGTTTCGCGCCCGGGTTTAGGCGCAGGAACCAGAGGACCATCCGAATAGTTCGCGGGACTGCCGCTAAGGTTGATGTGGCGGAAAGTGAGACAATCGTGGCGGTGAGGGAGAGGGACATCGACGCGCTTTTTAGCGGCTACCAGCTGAACCTTCTGGGCGGTCGAGGACGGGAGCTTGCGATGCTCCTGTTCCTGTGCTTTCCGGTGGCCGCGCAGAATGTCACGATATACAACACTTTCCTGCCCGGAAACACCTATCTATGCTGTTACGGCGAGCCTATAGCCGGTTCGGCTGTTGCGAATGTCGCATCGCTGGTTTACGCCTCCCAGGTGGCGGCACCTTTTACGCCAACTGGTAATTTTACTCTCACTCAAATCGACTTGCCGTTTCATATTTATGCATCCGGACCCTACACCAATGCAATCAACCTTAGCCTGAATCAGGACTCCAACGGCGTACCTGGAGGGGCACTGGAAACTTGGTCTGGAATCATGCCGCCGTCAGCAGTAGGGGGAACCTCTTCAGTAGTAACCACTGTTTATCCTGCTTTTTCCGTGCCGTTGCTCGCTGGAAAACAGTACTGGATTGTCGCGTCGCCGGCCGCTTCTAATACTTTGGAGCTTTGGGTTTTAAATGCCGGCGACGGGACGGGACCGCGAGGCAGGATGGCCCTCAATCAAGGCTTAGGCTGGGTCGTCCAGGTGCTTCAGTCCGGAAACGTCGCGTTTGACGTTCGCGGAACACCAACTTCCGCATATTTAACGAATGCGCTGCGTGTCCCACAGATTGTGGATGGCGCGGGCTGGAAAACGCGGTTTGCCATTACAAACACCGATCAAGTTCCCATTACTTTCAAGTTCCAATTCTGGGGCGAAGGCGGCGCCCCTCTGGCATTTCCCGTTCTCAACGGAACTCCTGGGGTTCTGTCGGGCACACTGACCCCAGGCGGATCGTTCTTCGCAGAGAGTCCAGGGACGGCATCAATGTTGCTACAGGGGTGGGCCGAGATTGCTAGCAGCGGACGAATCGGAGTGAGCGCCATTTATCAGTTTAGTGCCGGTGGTTCTCGCGATTCGTTAGGGACTGAAATTGCAGCCCCCTCTACCAACAGTGCGGCAATGGCATTTGATAACACTCAAGGAAATGCGACAGCCATCGCGGTCGCCAATACTAATCCGACTCAACCGCTCACTGTATCGATGATGTTTGTGACAGACAGTGGCGCTCAGTCCACAATCTCACTCCTCTTGCAGCCCCGTACACGGCAGGCTTTTGTTACTGCGACGATGAATCCGGCGATTGCGGATGCTCATGGTTTGATCAAGTTCTCGGCACCGTCCTCGGATATGGCGGTGATGGGATTACAGTTCACGCCGAGCGGGCAGTTCACCTCGGCTGGATCCTTTTGAATAGTTTCATTGAATCAAAGAAGGGACTGATTGTATCTCATGAAGATCGCGTCTGGCGGCGGTTCTGGTTGCCTTGCCCTCCTGATTCTCGCGAGCGTTTCGGGAGCCGCGCAGAACGTCACCATATACAATAACTTCTTGGCCGGGAACACTTTTGTATGCTGTTCCGGGGAGTTTGTGGTTGGTTCCGCTTTTGCCAGTGCTAACTCGTTTCCCGGGGCGTACCAAGCAGCGGCGGCTTTTACACCAGCCGGCAATTTTAACCTCACTCAAATCGACTTGGCGCTCTCCTTCTTTTTAGCCGGAGGTAAGGCGAGAGGAATTAATATCACTCTCAATCAAGACTCGGATGGCGTACCAGGAGCGGCGCTGGCAGCGTGGGGTGGACTTACGGCGCCGTTACAAGTGGAGGGAACATCTTCGCTAGTAACCACCGTTTTCCCTGCTTCTACCGTCGCGTTGCTCGCTGGAAAGCAGTATTGGATTGTGGCGTCTCCAGCGTCGCCTGATACTTCCGATTTCTTCCTTATGAACGCAGTTGACGGAACAGGCAGGGGAGGTAGACTAGCGTTCAACTATAGCTTCGGATGGATTGTCCAAGACGTACCATCGGATGGCCTGGCTTTTGATGTTCGAGGAACACCTACCTCTGAGTACTTCACAAACGCGCTGCGAGTTCCACAGATTGTAGATGGCGGGGGCTGGAAGATGCGGTTCGTCATCGCAAACACCGATCAAGTTCCCATCACTTTCAACTTCCAATTCTGGGGCGAAGACGGCGCCTCCCTGCCATTTCCCGTTCTAAACGGAACGCCGGGAGTTCTGTCGGGCACCTTGGAGCCGGGAAGCTCGTTCTTCGCAGAGAGTCCAGGGACGGCATCAATATTGCAACAGGGGTGGGCGGAGATCGCTAGCAGCGGGCAAATCGGAGTGAGCGCCATTTATCAGTTCAGTGCCGGGGGTTCTCGCGATTCGTTAGGGACTGAAATTGCCGCCCCCTCTACCAACAGTGCGGCAATGACATTCGATAACACTCAGGGAAATGCGACAGCCATCGCGGTTGCCAATACTAATCCGACTCAGCCGGTCACCGTATCGATGCTGTTCGCGACCGACAGCGGCGTGAACTCCACGATTTCATTGGTGCTCCCGCCCCATACGCGACAGGCATTTGTCACTGCGTCCATGAATCCCACAATCGGAACATCTCGCGGTTCGATACAGTTCTCCGCGCCGTCACCGGATATGGCAGTGATGGGATTGCAGTTTACGTCAAGCGGCCAGTTCACTTCAGCAGGATCATATCAGTAGGCTTTTGTTGTTGAGCGCTCAGCGTCACTCCACAGGAAGACTCGAGACAAATAACGAGAAGTCGGCCAGTGCCGGTAATCCACGAAACAGCACATGCGGAATTACACCGCAAAAAAGGCCAATCCTGACGGCCTGCATTGGTAGCGCCCGAATTGCTGTTGCGAAATCCCCATGGCACCAACGATTCAGCCAGCGCTTGCGGCAAGCTGTGAATTCGCCGAACATTTGCGCCTGGGCCTCTGGAGGTTGGCCCGAAACGACGGTGCCCCTTCGCGGGGGAACTGCGCTTCCAAAAGCAAAAAAGCCGCTCGTTTACGGGCGGCTCTTTCCATTGCGGTGGGGCGCAACTATTGTATTCTTCGATCCGATGGAACCATGAAGGCTGCCCGCTCATTGGCCTGTACCGTCCCCGCGCTTACCATACGCGCGACCTCGATCCAAAATGGTCCGACTGGCATGTGGGCGTACTTCTTGCGAGCGTAATCCATCCCGATTCCGTGACTGTAGGCGATGAACGCCGATGCGAGGTATCGCGCGAGTTTCATCTCCGGGTCTGGCTTCGAGTCCGTTTTCTTTGCCATGTAAACTCGCTCTTTAGTTTACGCCCTTGGGTTTTTCGCTGCGTGATCGCTGCATGATGTCGTCCCAACACTGTGCGGCGGCGTGGTCCTTGCCGCGGATCGCGTGGCTGTAGATGTCGGCGGTCGTGCGCACGGACGAGTGGCCGAGGCGCGCGGAGACGGTCGCGAGGTCCACGCCGTCGGCCAGTAGGAGGCTCGCGTGGCTGTGTCGCAGGACGTGGAGCGATGCTCCCTTGGGCAGGCCCAGCCGCCGGCACAGCCGCGACACCGTCGACGAAATCGAATTCGGCATCAGAGGTGATCCATCCGGATTGGCGAAGATCAGGTCCAGGTCGCTGCGATAGTCCGGGCCGAACTGCCGGCGGAACTCATCCTGACGCAGTCGATGCGCATCGAGGCAAGCCACCATTGACGGCGGCAACTCCACTTTCCGAGGCTCTTCGGTCTTGGTGCTCTTGAACACCAGCCCGTCCCTGGTCTGGCAGAGTGATCGATCAATGAAGACGATCATGCCTTTGACGTCCGACCATCGGAGAGCCAAGACCTCGCCGCGCCGCGCGCCGGTCGCTGCCGCCGCATCCAGAAATACAGGAAGGCACCATGGGCCGGTTGCACACTGGGTTAGCCGATCCTGCTCAGATGGGAGTAGCGCCATTCCGATGCGTTTCCTCACCTTTGGTAGGTCGCTGTGGGTGACAGGATTTGCGGTGGCAAGCCCCCACTTGATCGCACGAGCAAATGCTGAGGACACGAAACCGGCAATATTCCGGACGGTCTTCGGTTTCATCGCGCGAGGCGTCTTGGACTTGCGCTCGTGGCCACCGGATTTCAGCAACCGCATCCACTCGCGACTGAGATGAAGCGGCGTAATCTCGGTCATATTCATCGCGAGCAGTTCCGGCGCGATGTACGCGACCATTTCGCGATATCGTTCAACGGTTTTCGGCGCCAAATTCTCCTCGGCGTGCTGCTTCATGAACTCCGCCAGGAGCGTGGCCAGAGTCGTCGGCATGGGCGCGGCCACGCCGCCGGTAGCGGCCTGGCGCACCAGTTCCTCAGTGCGGCGCACCGCCTCGGCGTCGGTCGCCTCCTGCTTGGTTGCGAATCCAGATTCGGTGACAAGATTCTGATTCTGGCGTGTCGATCCCGGTAGGGCGTATTGGTAGTACCATGCAACCGTTCCCGACCGGTACTTGCGTTTGTAGACGGGCATAACGTCACGTCACCTTATGCTCGGTTTTCCACTGAAGTCCAGTCGGCATCCCGCAAGTGCGCTCCCAGTTTTCGAAGGCGTGCCGGGTGACGATCCACCGGCGGCCGAGGCGGATGGCAGGAATGATGCCCTGCTCCAGCATCGTGTAGACCGCCATGCGACCGATGTTTAATCGCCGCGCGATCTCCAGTACGGATATTCGGCTGCCGGGCGAATCCATCAATTCGTCTGTGCTTGGCTGAGCCTGTTCTGCCATGGCGTTACTCGGCGATATCCTCGGCAGTCTCGGCGCTGTCGAGAGGCGGCGCGGCTATCTGCGCCCGCGTCGTAGACGGACCAGCTAGAGGCGTGGCGCTCAACCAGGTGACATCTGCTGGACGCTTCGGCGATTTCATGGCCGAGCCCGCCATTT
>Ga0207667_10007893_pt1 | contig 12709 bp, 7 predicted proteins | sample KBSCornC52_FD_184301 | JGI IMG/M metagenome (GOLD analysis project Ga0207667, IMG submission 184301) | Corn rhizosphere microbial communities from Kellogg Biological Station, Michigan, USA - KBS Corn C5-2 (SPAdes) (version 2) | ecosystem: Host-associated > Plants > Roots > Rhizosphere > Soil ...
GATGTGGACACTCTATCGATCCGCGTACACTTGGCGGCCGTCCGCGAGCAACAGATCCGCCGTGAGGCAGACTTGGACGTCGCTCGCGCGGCCTTGAACGACGCCATCGGTCTTCCTCTGGATGCACCGCATACGCTCACGACTCCATTAGCACCGTTGGATTATGCCGAGGGTTCGTTGGCAGATCAGCAGAACAACGCTATTGAGCAGCGACCGGAGGCACGCCAAGTGAAGCTCGCGACCAGCTTGGCGGTTACGCAGGCCGCCAGCGCCCGCAGCAGCCTGCTCCCGCAAGTGACTCTGCACGGCGCTTTTGAGGCGGACCGCCAGCGATTCGTCACCAGGGGAGGTGATAACTGGCTGGTGTCCATCGGCCTGCGCTGGAATCTTTTCAACGGCTTCAGCGACAAGGCGCGGATCGAAGAAAGTAAATTTGCCCTGCAGCGCAGCTCGGCGGAAGCGGCACGGACGGATTCCGCAATCCGGTTGCAGGTCCACGGCGCCTATGCCGACCTACACGCCGCCACGCAACGAATCGAAGTCGCCAAAGCATCTGTAGCGGAAGCCGAAGAGAGCTTGCGTATCACGCAGAACCGGTATGAAGCCGGGATCAGCAATGTGACTGATCTGCTCCGAACGGAGACGACGGTGCTGGATGCGCGAACCCGCCATTTGGCCGCGGTACGAGACCAGCGCATCGCCGCAGCGACGTTGGAACTCGCGGCCGGTACGCTCACGCCGGACTCCGCGGTTTTAAACGGGAGGACCCGATGAAAAACAGAGCTCTGTGGTTGATTCCGTCTACGCTCTGGCTGGCAGGATGCTCTGAATCGCCGCGCGAAGTCGCGTCTTCAAAGACGCCTCCGGTTGCCGTCAGCGTTGTGCCCGTTGCCGAGCAGCAATGGCCCTCGATCTATGAAGCCACGGGAACGGTTCGCGCCCGCACCTCCGCCGTCATCGCCGCCAAGCTGCTCGGCTACGTACGCGAGGTCAAAGTTCAAGCAGGCGACCGCGTGCGCGAAGGGCAACTTCTGGTCACCTTGGATGCTCGCGATCTCGACGTCAACGCGAGCAAGGCGGAGGCGGCCCTCGACGAGGTTCGGAGTTCCATCCCCGAGGCGGACAATGCAGTCGCCGGGGCTAAGGCAAGTCTCGATCTTGCGCAGGCCACGTTCAATCGCATGCAGGAGCTGTGGAACAAGAAGTCGATCTCAAACCAGGAATTTGACGAGTCGTCGGCCAAGCTCAAGTCGGCGCAAGCGGCTTATGAGATGGCGCGCGGTAGGCGCGCTCAATTGGACGCGCAAGCCGCGCGGGTTCAGCAGGATATCCGATCCACGGAGATCGCTCGCAGCTATGCGGAAATCACAGCACCGTTTGCGGGCGTCGTCATCGCGAAATCTGTGGATCCGGGCGCGATGGCTGTGCCCGGCGCACCGCTGCTGACCATCGAACGCGAGGGTGCCTACCGGTTGGAGGCGTCCGTGGAAGAATCGCGTGTTGCGGCGATTCGAGTCGGCCAGTCGGTATCGGTAATGTTGGACGGACTAGACCGCACTCTCGATGCACGGGTCTCGGAAATCATCCCTGCCGTGGACGCCGCGTCCCGTTCGTACACTGTGAAGATCGATTTGCCCAGCTTGCCTGCGCTTCGCTCTGGAGCCTTTGGACGCGCTTCGTTCTCCTTAGGAAGCCGTTCGCCGCTTACCATTCCGGTGGGCGCTGTGACGGCGCGGGGCCAGTTGCAGTCGGTCGTGGTCGCTGAGAACGGCATCGCACACACCCGTCTGATCACCTCCGGACAGCAGTCGAAAGACCAAGTCGAGGTGCTTTCCGGTCTGACCGCGGGCGAAATGGTCATCTTCCCGGTTCCGTCCGGTCTTTCCGACGGAGCCGCCGTGGAGGTCCGGCGGTGACCATACAACGCAAGCTCGGGCCGGCGGGAAGGTTCGCGCAGGCTTGGATCGACTCGAAGCTGACTCCTCTGGTGATCGCCGGTTCCATGTTGCTGGGGGCGTTCGCGGTTTGGAAACTGCCGCGTGAGGAAGAGCCGCAAATCATCGTGCCAATGGTGGACGTGTTGATGCAGATGCCCGGCGCTTCGCCGCGCGAGGTCGAGGAACGCGTCACCAAGCCGATGGAGAAACTGCTGTGGGAGATACCAGGCGTCGAGTACATCTACTCAACGTCCAGCCCCGGTGCGTCCACGGTCATCGTGCGTTTCCTGGTCGGGCAGGACGAAGAGAAAGCCATCGTTCGTCTGAACCAGAAACTGGCCGCCAACCTTGACCTGATCCCGCCCGGCGCATCGCAGCCGCTGGTCAAACCCCGCTCGATCGACGACGTACCTATTTTGGCGCTGACGTTTTGGAGCAAGCGTTACGGCGATTTCGAATTGAGGCGCATCGCCGCACAAGTGGATGACGCTATCAAGCAGACTCCGGACGTCTCTGCCCTTGCTTTGATCGGCGGTGAGCGCCGTGAGATTCGGATCACGCTGAATCAAGCGCGTCTGGCAGCCTATAATCTTTCGCCTGCCCAGGTGGCCGGAGCGCTAGGCCTTTCCAATCGCCGCCTGCCCTCTGGTCAATTCGCCAGCGGCAACCAGCAGTTTCTCCTCGAGACCGGGCAATTTCTGTGCACCGCCGATGATGTTCGCAACGTTGTCGCCGGAGTTGCCAACGACAAGACCATCTTTGTGCGTGACGTCGCGGAGGTGACCGATGGTGGCGAGGAACCGTCGCAATATGTGCGCTTCTCGGATAGTAAAGGCTCTTTCCCCGCCGTCACTATCTCGGTTTCCAAGCGCAAGGGCACTAACGCCGTGACCGTGGCCGATAACGTCCTCGGACGGCTGGAGCGGCTACGCGGCACCGTGATTCCCGCCGATGTCCAAATGACAGTTACACGAAACTACGGCGACACGGCCGAAGACAAATCTAACGAGCTGCTGTACCACATGCTGATTGCCGTGATTTCCGTGAGCGTCCTGATCGCGATCACCTTGGGATTTCGAGAATCCCTTATCGTATTCACGGCGATTCCTGTGACCCTGGCGCTGACGCTCACAGTCTTCTATCTTTACGGCTACACGTTAAACCGCATCACACTTTTTGCCCTGATATTTTCCATCGGCATCCTCGTCGACGACGCGATTGTGGTGGTGGAAAACATCGTGCGGCACTGGCGAATGCCGGGCAATGAGACTCGGCTGCCCTTCGAGGTCGCTATCGAGGCAGTAGATGAAGTTGGCAATCCGACCATCCTCGCTACGCTCGCGGTCGTCGCGGCTATCCTGCCAATGGCCTTCGTCGGCGGTCTGATGGGGCCGTACATGCGGCCGATTCCGATCGGCGCCAGCGCCGCGATGCTCTTTTCCTTGCTGGTGGCATTCATCGTGACTCCTTGGGCTGCCGTACGAATTCTGAAATCCAGCGGCGTGCATCACGCGGGCGAGCGCGAGGACTTCGTAACGCGGCTATACCGGCGGGCCATGCGAAATCTTCTGCATCGGCCTCTATTCCGGTGGAGCTTCGTCGCCGGCGTGCTGATCCTGCTAGCCGGCTCCTGTGCGTTGTTCTACACCGGTTTCGTCAAGGTCAAAATGCTGCCGTTCGACAACAAGAGCGAGTTTCAGGTGATTGTCGACATGCCTAACGGCACCACGCTCGAACAAACCGAGCGCGTCGTGCAACTGCTGGGCGAGGAAACGCAGAAGCAGCGCGAAGTGGTAAACATCCAAACCTACGCGGGAATCGCTTCGCCCTACAACTTCAACGGCCTGGTGCGGCACTATTACCTGCGCCAAGGGCCAAACGTAGCCGACATCCAGGTAAATCTCTTGCCGAAAGGTGCGCGCAACCTGCAGAGCCATGAAATCGCGAAGCAGGTCCGCCAACGTTTGCTGCCCATCGCCGAACATTATGGCGCGCGAATTAAGGTCGCCGAAGTGCCGCCCGGGCCGCCTGTGCTCGAGACACTGGTCGCGGAGGTGTACGGACCGGTGATGGAGAGCCGGATCGCGCTGGCACGGCAGATCCGCGATCTGTTCAAGCAGACCAAAGGCGTGGTGGACGTCGATTGGTATGTGGAAGACGATCAGACCAAGTACGCGCTGCTGGTGGACGAGGAGAAGGCCGCTCTCAACGGCATCTCCGAGGACGATATCGCTCGGGCCATGCAGGTGGCTTCCGGCGGTTATCAGGCGGGACTCTTGCATGAAGCCGCAGAGAAGGAAGACGTGGCACTGACGGTACAGCTCGATCGCGCGACCCGTTCCGACCTGGATCGTATCCAAACCCTGAAAATCGCGGGACGCAATGGACGTCTGGTTTCGTTGGGTGAATTTGTGCACGCCAACAAAGTGATCGAGGACAAGAGCATCTATCACAAGAATCTGCTGCCGGTGACCTATGTCACCGCCGATATCGCGGGGGAGATCGAGAGCCCGGTCTATGCGGTGCTCAAGCTCGGGCCGGAGATCGACAAGATCAAGATTCCGGAAGGCTACCAGATCGAGCAGCACATGGCGGCGCTGCCTACCGATCCGGACCGCTACTCGATGAAGTGGGACGGAGAATGGCACATCACCTATGAAGTCTTTCGAGATCTCGGTCTCGCCTTTGCCGTTGTCCTGATCCTGATCTACGGGCTCGTCGTGGGATGGTTCCAGTCTTTCCTGACGCCGTTGATCATCATGGCGGCGATCCCGTTTTCACTGGTGGGTATCATCCCCGCGCACGGTCTGCTGCATGCGTTCTTCACCGCGACTTCGATGATTGGCTTCATCGCGGGCGCGGGTATCGTGGTGCGGAACTCGATCATCCTGGTGGACTTCATCGAGCTGCGCTTGAGCGAAGGCATGCCGGTGGACCAAGCCGTGATCGATGCTGGAGCGGTCCGCTTCCGTCCGATGATGCTGACGGCCGCAGCGGTGGTTGTCGGCTCATCCGTGATCCTGTTCGACCCCATTTTTCAAGGCTTGGGGATCGCACTGATGGCCGGGGAGATCGCCTCTCTGCTGCTCTCGCGCATGACCGTCCCGGTCCTGTTTTATCTGTTCAACAAACGAAGGAGTGAACTCGTATGACCGTAGATCGCTATTTGCGCATGATTGCGGGTGCGTTTGTGATGTTGACGCTCGCGCTCGGCTATTGGGTCAGTCCCTATTGGTTCCTGTTTACCGGATTCGTGGGGCTCAACCTGTTCCAATCGGCATTTACCAACTGGTGTCCCATGATGACGATCCTTCGCAAGTTAGGCGTCAAGGACTCCGACCTGTCGGGAATGGGTCATTTGAGGCAAGTCGCGCCTGGTGAAAGATCCTAATACTCCGACCCGGCATCCTCAAGCTCATTGAGGAAAGCAACGCGCAGTCTGCAGCGGACCAACGCCCACGCCAAGGGTTCCCGTGCGGTCAGCTACAGCGGCGTTGAAGCACCTTCAGCGTTTCAAGCCAGGCTATACTCACCGCACCCGAGCCAGCGCAAAACGCGATGTCATTGGGATGAAGCGTGCTGAAGTGAAACAGGGCCTTCAGGAACGGTACATACAAGACGAGACCGAGAAAGACAAACGCGCTGCCTACCACCCACCACATGGCAGGATTGGGCTTCCGCAGAATCGTAAGGACAGTCCCGGACCAGGATCGATTTGTGACGATCAATGCAATGTTAGCGATTACAAGGGCGGTGAACGTTAGGGTCCGAGCATCTGCCTCACCCTGTCCCCGGTAGAGTGAGATCGCAAAGATCGCCAACAAGATGATCAGGACGCCAAAGCCTTGCAGAAGGCTCATGACTACCATCTGCTTGTTGAATAGGTGCTCAGTTGCAGGCCGAGGCGGCCGCCGCATAACATCTGCCTCTTCCTCTTCTGCCTCGAAGACAATCGAGCAGGCAGGATCGATGATGAGTTCGAGGAACGCGACGTGTACCGGTTCCAGGATCAACGGCCACTGAAATAGAACCGCGCAAAGTGAAAGCCCAGCGATGGGGACGTGGATCGCGAAGATGTACGCCGTTGCTCTTTTTAGATTGTCGAAAATCCGGCGGCCAAGCCGAACGGCCTGAACGATGGACGAGAAATCATCATCCAGCAAAACAAGATCCGCGGCTTCGCGAGCCACATCGGTTCCTCGCTCACCCATGGCAATACCGATATGCGCAGCTTTCAACGCGGGGGAATCGTTCACTCCGTCGCCAGTCATCCCAACGATCTCACCGTTAGCTTTCAGCGCGTTGACCAGTTGAAGCTTCTGTTCGGGCACGGCGCGGGCGAAAACGCTAGCCCCGGTAACGCGATCGCGGAGTGTCTGATCATCCATGGCCGCGACTTCTGGACCTGTGATAGCCGTATCTGCACTTTCGAGTCCGATCTGCCGTGCGATGCTCATCGCAGTGCCGGGGTAGTCGCCGGTGATCATGATCACGCGAATTCCCGCTGTTTGGCATTCTTGAATCGCCCGAGGAACGGTGCCCCGGACCGGATCGGCAAGCGCGATGAGCCCAAGAAACTCAAAATCGAAATCGTGTTGCTGATCGGGGAGGGTAGGGCTAGAGAAATGCGCCTTAGCTACGCCCAGAACGCGCAGGCCTTCGGCCGCCATCCGAGCGACATTTTCGTTAAGAGCTGCCGCTTCTTGTTCTGGCAGATGACAGAGATCCGCGATAGCCTCTGGTGCTCCCTTTGACGCGATGACATACTGTGCGTTATCCGGAGAAACCCACACCTCGGATATTGCTAGCAGGCTCTTGGCGAGTGGATACTCACGGACGACCTTCCAAGGGGCATGCAGGTGCTCTGTGCCTCGCAGCCCTTCGTCACCCATCTTTCTTATGGCGCGATCCATAGGATCGAAAGGGTCGGGCTGGCTGGCAAGCATGCCAAATTCCGCAAGCTCATGAAACTGCTCCGGGACCGCAGAGACCGGCTGTGTAGTGAAATCGAAGGTCTCACCCTTTACATAGAGCCTGGTCACAGACATCCGGTTCATCGTGAGGGTCCCAGTTTTGTCGACGCACAAGGCTGTGGCTGCGCCGAGCATCTCAATTGCCGGCATCCGTCGCGTCAGCACGCGATTCCGCGACATCCGCCAAGCTCCCAGAGCGAGGAATACGGTCAGAACTACAGGCAGTTCCTCCGGCAGGATTGCCATCGCGAGCGTGAGGGCAGCGAGAAATCCCCGCAGCCAGTCTCCCCGCGTGAGGCCATAGAACACGACCAGTAAACCGCAGAGTGCTAGCCCGACCAGTGCGAGTATCCGCACCATTCGGCGCGTGTCTCGCTGCAGCAGCGTGGGCTCTTGCTCAACCTCCCGCAGTGACTTCCCGATCTTTCCGAGCTCAGTTTGCCCGCCCGTCGCCTTTGCTAGCGCAATCCCAGTCCCTCGAACCACCAGCGTCCCGGAGAAGACGAATGGGAGGTCGTCGCCTCCCGGCCGTGCCATATGAGGGTCAGCTTACACCGCTTGCTTCCGAACGGGCACTGATTCGCCCGTCAATAGCGACTCGTCGATCGCCAGATTGACAGCGGAACGCATGACGCCATCCGCGGGAACGCGGTCACCTTCCGACAAAACGAGGATGTCGCCCGGAACAACGTCCCGGCCTGCGATTCTCTTTCGCTCGCCGCCGCGAATCACCAGTGCGCGCGGACTTGACAAATCACGGAGCGCCTCCAATGCCCGTTCCGTCTTGCGCTCTTGATACAGCGTGATCGCGATGACCACCACTACGAAAATCAGAAGGATGATCGCTTCCTGTACGTCGCCGAGTAGCAGGTAGGTGCTACCGCAGGCGAGCAGCAACAAGAGCATCGGCTCTCGTACCACTTCGAAGGCAATCCTAATAATAGAGCGCGGTTTGGAGGACGGAAGTTCGTTGAAGCCGTAGCGCGCGATTCTGGATGCAGCCTCGTCATCAGAGAGCCCCGCAGTATGTCCCTCTGAATCGAAGTCCTGACCAGTTTCCAGCGTATCCGCCATTTCTTACCTTTCGATACCTGAGATCGACTAACGAATTTGCCGCAACCAACTTGTGGAGACGGCCTTTGGCAGAAAGATTCTCTAGGGCGTCTCGGCTGTAGTCTGTGGACCCAGAGATTTCTCAGCGCCGTCGATCAGCGCCTGCTTTTCGGCTCCAGAGAGTTTGGCGGCGGGGTGGAGCGGGAGATAGAACCAGGTCGGCATCTCGCCTTTCCTCACCTCCCCGGCGACATCCTTGGCGTGCCGCTGGGGAAGATTCCACTCGGCAGAATTCAAATGGCTTCGACCTTCGTTCACGTCTCTCTGGAGGAGCCAGGATACCGGGGCGATATTGGAGTACCGGAGCCAAGTGGTTTCATTACTGTGACAGTCAAAGCATGCCCGGCGGACCCACTCCCTTGTGCCCGGTGCATTCCACGCAGGCTCTCCACTCTTAGGCGGATTTGTATGCATACGGCCGAAGGGAATGAGTTGAATCAAGACAGCGGCGAGCAACATCCACTTCAAAACCCTAAAAAGCATGTACTCAGCATACGCCTCCAAGTCTCAAATCGCTTTTGAGGGCAGGACTTTCGTTACAAGCGCTGAATCGTCGTACTGACAGCCACAGCCCGAGTTGCAGCGGGCGCCGATTGCGACCATGCTTGAACTGAATGCAGATCCGGCCGAAAGACCAGGACTCGTCGCAAGGCTCTTCGACGCGAGTTGTCTGGATAACGTTGGTCGCCTTGCTGACGGTCGCCGTGGGGTTGTGCCTCCTGATGGTGTGGCCGTTTGCCGCGACCATCATCGGGGCGGGGGTTCTTGCAGTGGTTTATTATCCGCTTCACGTACGTCTTCGGCAGCGGTTGAACAAGCCCGGCCTGGCGGCGTTGCTATCAACCCTCTTCCTGCTGATAGCGTTTCTGGTGCCGCTCACGCTACTAGTGACCACCGTCATGCAGGAGTTGCGCGCGGCTTACCAAGCCTTAGCGCCGGGCACCGTGGAGCAAGGAGCCAGCCGGATTTGGGTGGCATTGGACCGTCCCTTGGCAGCCGCGGGACGGTGGCTTGGGATGGAACCGAGCGACCTCCGCTCCCTGCTCGCGACAAGGCTGCAGGAGGCTGGCTCAGCCATGCTGGGCAACACGATCGCCGTGCTCGGTGCTGCGGGTGGAGGCGTGGTCAGGATCGTAATTGGCATCGGGACCCTCTATTGCGCGTTTCTGTATGGCGATCGCCTCTACCAGGAGACAGTGGCCCTATCTCCGTTAGGACTGCGGCGGACCTCAGCGTTGTTGAATGCCGTGCATCAGATGGTGATGGCGAGCTTTTATGGCGTTATCGCCGTAGCGGCCGCGCAAGGTTTTTTGTGCGGCGTGGGAGCCTGGATTGCCGGCCTGCCATCGCCATCACTATGGGGTGTGGCAGCTGCTGTGGTGAGCATTCTGCCCCTGTTCGGTTCGGCGCTGGTTTGGCTACCGGCGGCGGCAGTGCTGTTCGTTCAGGGATCTATGGGACGCGGTGTATTCATGTTGATCTGGGGCGCCGCGCTGGTGGGCACGATCGATAATTTCCTCCGTCCGCTTGTGGTGATGACCAAGCTGCCGGTCCATCCTCTGCTGGTATTCGTCGCCATGCTGGGAGGAGTGGAGGCATTTGGACTGCTGGGCATTTTATTCGGTCCCGTGATTCTGGCAGTCACCGTGGCCTTGTTTCGCATGCTGCGGGAAGAGATGGACGTCGGTGAGCGCGTCTAAGCCAGAAGGTAAAGCAAACGCTGCTTCCGCGGTTCCCTGGCACGGCATGACCGTGGATGCGATCCAGCAGCAGCTTCAAACCACGCTCGAACGTGGCCTTTCCAGCGAAGACATTTCGTTACGGCTGGCGCGGCACGGCCCAAACTCGATCCGCGAAGCCACGCCCAAAAACCCCTGGCGTATTTTCGCGGCGCAGTTTGCCGACTTCATGATCGTGGTCCTGCTCGCGGCGGCGGTGATCGCGGGACTCCTTGGCGAGCCCGCGGATACCGTAGCGATTGTGGCGATCGTAGTCTTGAACGCCGTGATCGGTTTCGTGCAGGAATACCGTGCCGAGCACGCCCTGGCTGCCCTCAGGAAAATGGCTGCCCACCAAACGCGCGCGCTGCGGAACGGAGAACTAGCCACAGTCCCCTCCGCCGACCTAGTTCCAGGCGACATCGTGTTCCTGGAAGCCGGTAACGTGGTGCCGGCTGACCTGAGAGTGGTGGAAGGTGTGCAACTCCGCATCGGTGAAGCGGCGCTTACCGGCGAATCGCATCCAGTGGAAAAACACGCTCGGCCGGTGGACGCGGATCCGCAGTTAGCGCTGGGTGACCGCGCCTGCATGGCTTACAAAGGAACCATCGTTCAATACGGCCGCGGTCGTGGAATCGTCGTTGCGACCGGAATGCAAACCGAGCTCGGGCAGATCGCGGAAATGATCAGCGAACGCTCCGAGGCGAAAACTCCTTTGCAGCGCCGGCTAGCGCACTTCGGGAGATATTTGGCGCTTGCCGCACTAGCGATCTGTGCGGTCATCTTCGCGGCGGGCATCGAGCGCGGCGAGCCACTGGTGCGGATGTTCCTCACGTCGGTCAGTCTGGCCGTGGCGGCGATTCCCGAAGCGCTTCCATCCGTGGTGACGATCACACTCGCGCTAGGCGCCCGCCGTATGCTGCGGCTGCATGCGCTGGTGCGGCGTCTCCCTGCCGTGGAGACGCTCGGTTCGGTGACCTACATCTGTTCGGACAAAACTGGAACGCTGACCGAAAACAAAATGCGGATGACCGCGGCCTATCTCGCAGGGCGTCATATCGCAATAACTGCGGAAGCCACCCCTAGCGAACTACGGACGACATTCTTCACCGCGCTCGCGGTAAGTAACGATGCGCACCGAGACGATCAAGGCGAAGTGACTGGAGATCCAACCGAGGTTGCCCTGCTGGAGGCAGCGCTCACGTCGGGCTTCGATAAAACGACTTTGCTTTCCGCGCTTCCCCGTATCGCGGAGTTCCCGTTCGATTCGGAGCGAAAGCGGATGACGACGGTCCACCGATCTTCTGAGGGAGTTGTAGCGTTTGTCAAGGGCGCGCCCGAGGCAGTGCTGGAGCGCTGCAAAATATCCGCAGTAGACCGGGTGGCCGTCTCAACCGCAGCCGAGCAGATGGCCGCCGATGGACTCAGGGTGCTCGCATTCGCATATCGTCCGCAGCTTGCCTGGGATGGAGATGCGGGCGCCGACGCGACTGAGAATGCTCTCACATTCCTGGGATTAGCCGGCCTGATCGATCCACCGCGCGCGGAGGTGCTCGATGCCGTTCGAGTATGCCAACAGGCCGGAATCGTTCCCGTCATGATCACCGGCGATCATCCCGCTACGGCTTTGGCCATCGCACGCCGTCTGGAAATCGCATCCGGCGATGCAGGAGTCATCACCGGTCCGGAACTGGCGGCGATGCCGGAGCACGAACTCGACGAGCAAGTCAAGAGGACACGCGTGTACGCGCGGGTCGACCCGGCTCAGAAGCTGCGTATCGTGGAGGCGCTCCAGAAGCAAGGCGAATTCGTGGCGATGACCGGTGATGGGGTTAACGATGCGCCGGCCCTGCAGCGCTCTGATATCGGCGTTGCCATGGGCAAGAGCGGCACCGACGTCGCACGGGAAGCTGCGGATCTGGTTCTGCTCGACGACAACTTCGCCACCATAGTAGCCGCGGTCAAAGAAGGACGGCACATTTTCGAAAACATCCGCAAGTTCGTCAAATTCATCATGGCCAGCAATGCGGCTGAGATCTGGACCCTGTTCCTGGCGCCGTTCCTGGGTCTGCCCGTACCGCTTTTGCCGATTCACATTTTGTGGACCAACCTGGTCACTGACGGGTTGCCGGGGCTAGCGCTGGCGGTGGAGCCGGCGGAACGGTGCCTAATGGATCGCCCGCCTCGGCCGCCGTCCGAGAGCCTCTTCGCACGTGGTCTCTGGCAGCACGTAGTATGGGTCGGCCTGATGATCGCTGGATTGTCGATTTTCTCCCAGGCTTATGCGATCCGCTCGGGCTCAGCGCACTGGCAGACCATTGTGTTTACCGTGCTGACTGTATCGCAGATGGCCAATGTGATGGCCGTGCGATCGGAAACTGAATCTCTGTGGAGCCTGGGCCTGTTTTCGAACTTGCCGCTGCTGGGCGCGGTCACGCTGACGATCGGTTTGCAGATGGCCGTAATCTATTGGGGGCCGTTCCAGCGAGTATTCAAAACCGCTCCTTTGAGCCTTAACGAGCTAGTGTTCACTCTGGCGCTCTGCTCGCCCGTACTGGTCGCGGTCGAAATCGAGAAGTGGCTGGCCCGGCGCAGGCACCAAGCTTCTTAAAATGAGCACTGCGGCGCACCGCCTGCGCCCTTTTGCGCAGGGATCCGCGCCGAGAGCCTCAAACCCTTTGCTGGCGCTTCAAGGAAAGGCATCCTAAGTGCACCTTCCGGGTCGTGAACCCGGCAACCGAGTTGTGGCCCGGCACCAATCTGACCGGCAAAGACCCGGTCTTCCACATCCACGGCGTCACAAAGACGTATCAGATGGGCGACGTGGAGGTTCACGCGCTCCGGGGCATCGATCTGGACCTGTATGCCGGGGAATTCGTGGTGGTGCTGGGGCCTTCGGGCAGCGGGAAATCGACCCTGCTCAATATTCTGGGAGGCCTGGACGTACCTACCGCCGGCGAGGTTCATT
>Ga0207667_10007894_pt1 | contig 12709 bp, 12 predicted proteins | sample KBSCornC52_FD_184301 | JGI IMG/M metagenome (GOLD analysis project Ga0207667, IMG submission 184301) | Corn rhizosphere microbial communities from Kellogg Biological Station, Michigan, USA - KBS Corn C5-2 (SPAdes) (version 2) | ecosystem: Host-associated > Plants > Roots > Rhizosphere > Soil ...
GGCGTCGGCTACGTGGGTAGCCTGCAGGTCAAAAGAACGCGCCAGTGGATTCCCAAACGAATCCTCGAGGCATCCTGCGGGCGAATGAAGTGGCCCGGTGCCAGTCTCAGCACCCCCTGAGCACCTAAGCGCACACAGGAATACCGAGAGAGACACGGCCCACCGCGATGCGGCGTTGCCTACTGCGCCGCGTCACCACCTGCCATGAACGGGATAGGGACCGTAGGCTGGCCGGGGGTCTGACGAGCTAATGCGAAGGTGGGTTGGACGGAAGTATTGAGGGCAAGCCTCCCGTATCCCTGTGGCGGCTTTAGAGCGGCCACGGTACAATTTGGACGTTCGTGCGCGCTGCTGGCCGACTGCGGCGCTTCTACTACAGACGGTTATGAATATGACGGGCGAGCCCAGCGCTTTCATGAGCTACGTGCGTAGCGATGATGATCATGATGACGGCCGCATCACCAAGTTGCGCGAGCGGCTTGCGGGCGAAGTTCGTATGCAGACCGGTAAATCATTTCCCATCTTTCAAGACCGGAACGACATACTTTGGGGCCAGCAATGGAGATCGGTTATCGATGACGCTCTTTCAGTAGTCAGGTTCTTGATTCCAATCGTCACGCCCAGCTTCTTCGAGAGTGAGGCTTGTCGCGTTGAGTTCAATACGTTCCTGGCGCGCGAATCCTTGCTAGGGGTGGGAACAGAAAATGGCGCTCCCTAGGGGAGACTGCGGAGACCACCAGAAACGCCCGTTTTCCCGAAGGAAATCGCATCGCCTGCGGTGCGCTTGATACCACCGAAGTATACCACCAGCAACCACGTTCCTCTGGGTTAGCCGTTGCGGCGCGCCGAGCGACCACACATTCTCCCTTGATTGAATTCGGGGACCTCTATGGACAGTCACGACCTGCTGCTCGCCATAATCGTCGGCGGTGCATTGCTGATCATCATGCGGCGCCTGCACCGCTTGGGCGCTCAGATATCGTCCTAGACAATTGCGCGAGCGTCGCCGCAACATCCAATTCGGCAGGGGCCTTAAAGCGCAATTCTCGCCAATCTGTCCAATTCCTCTCTCTTAGAACATCAGCGATAGAATCAATATTCTTTGGAAAATTGCTATCCAGCTGGTCACATGTAACGTAATAAATCGGCAATATAAGTCTCGGTACGCCTTCTATCTCAACGACTTGGCGACCCGGAGTGGACTCCGCTCCGCCCATAGGATGCATCTTGAGGCTGGACCGCACGAACCGGTCGTCACGACCGTTAAGCCGGTGCATCCCTTAGGTTCGCGGCATCTTTACGCGCAGCCTCCAGGATCCAGGTTCGAAACGCATCGACCTTCGGCAATTGAGCCTTGGCCGGGCGCGCAGCAAAGAAGTAACTGCCTTCATTCAGGCGCACCGGCGCTTCGAACGGAATGACGAGGCTGCCGTTCGCGATATGCGGATCGGCCAGCACGCGGCTTTCCAGCGCCACGCCGAGACTGATTTTCGCGGCTTCGAGCGCGAGGTCAGCGCGGTTGAAGCGCAGTCCGCGATGGACGTGGTCCGAATCTATGCCGGCCGCCTTCAGCCACATCGACCAGGTCACGACCTTGGTCTCGGTGTAGATCAGCGTCTGGTGCAGCAAATCCTCCGGATTTTTCAATTGCCCGCACAGTGCGGGACTGCACACCGGCACCATGTCTTCCGTCATCAGCCGATCGGCAACGAAATCCGGCCCCACCGCGCGCTCATAGAGTACGATGGCGTCGACATCGTCGGCGTTCATCTCGATCGGATCGGATGTGGCGCGAATGCGCACCTCGATGTCGGGATAATCGTCGAGGAAGGCCTTCAGCCGCGGCATAAGCCAGGCGCGCGCGAAGGCCGGTGCGCTCGCGATCGTCAATGTGTCGGCGCGCTGGCGCGTGGAGATCTGCCGTGTCGCCGCGGCGATCTCTTCGAAGGCGGGGCGCAAGCGGTCGAAATAGGTCTTGCCGGCGTCAGTCAGCAGGAGCCGGCGAACGCGCCGGTGGAAGAGTTTCACGCCGAGCGCCTGCTCGAGCGCAGCGACGGCATGGCTTACCGCGGATGGCGTGACGTGAAGTTCTTCCGCCGCGGCCTTGAAACGCATGTGTCGCGCGGCGACCGCGAAGGCGCGAATTGCATTGAACGGCGGTAACGGTACGGACCGGGGCATGAACGATCACAGATGAATGTAATTCATCCATGAGGAGAAGTCTGTTCGTTTGTCAATGGCCTCTGATGCGGGAATGATCGGAAAGAGGCTACTTTTCGCAGGCGCTCAGGACATTCGACATGAACACAAATCAGCCAATCGAACCTACTGTCGCAGCCCGCCCATCGGCGCGCGAGTATGGGCAATTGGCGAGCTTTGGCATCGGCGTGCCACAGGCAAATCCGACGGTCGAACCGGAGTTATGGTCGCTCGTGCCGCCCGGTGTCTCGCTCGTCACGACGCGCCTTCAGGGCAGCCGCACCAACTCCGAGAGCCGGCTGGTCGACTATCTCACCAATCTCAAGACGAGCCTCGACGCATTCGACACCGCGCCCATCGACGCCTTCGGGTTTGCCTGTACCGGCTCGTCGTACCTCGTCGGCGCGCAAGAAGAGGAGCGTCAGATCGGGGCCTGCTCGAACGCGTTCGGCTTTCCGATCGTGTCCTCGGCGCAGGCGATCCGCGCGGCGTTGAAAGAGTTCGGTCTGCGCCGCATCGCGTTGTTCGCGCCATACCCGTCGTGGCTTATCAAGGCGAGCGAGGCCTACTGGACCAATTGCGGTCTCGATATCGTGAGCACCGCGACGGTGCCGCTCGATACGGCCGACACGCGGCACGTCTATCTCGTGCGCACGCCCATGGTGCTGGAGGCGGCCGCCGCGCTCGAATTGGACAAGGCCGACGCGATCGTCCTGACCGGCACCGGCATGCCGACACTGCGCGCCATTCCGGAACTCGCGCGTCGCTCGGGCAAGCCGGTCCTTTCGTCAAATCTGTGCCTTGCCTGGGCGCTTCTGAAAGCGCTGCCCTGGACCGTTCCGGTCCCGCCGCCGCAGGATGGCGAATTCCTCATCGGCGGCTGGATGGACAGGCTGCGGACCAAGTTCGGCGCGGGCGCGTCGTAATGAGTGGCACGATAGAAACGCCGGTGCTGATCGTCGGCGGCGGTCCGATCGGCCTGGCGCTCGCGCTGGATCTGGGCTGGCGCGGCTTGCCCTGCACGTTGATCGAGCAGGGCGACGGTGCGGTCGATCATCCGAAGATCGGCATCATCCAGGTGCGCACGATGGAGTTTTTCCGGCGCTGGGGCATCGCCGAACGTGTGCGCAAGGCGGGTTTCCCCGACGACTACGAATTGTCCATCTCGTTCTGCACCAGCCTCGCCGGCCACCTGCTGGCGAAGGAGCCGTATCCATCGATCGGTGCGGCGCTGACGCCCGCATGGACGCCGGAGCGGCGGCAGCGCTGCCCGCAAATGTGGCTCAATCCGCTGCTGCAACGCGCGGCGCAGGAGCAGCCGCCGGTCTCGATCCGCCTGCGGCATAAACTCGAGAGCTTCGAGCAGCGTCCCGATCATGTCGCGGCGCGCGTGCGCGATCTTGCGACCGGCGAGGCCGTGTCGATCCGCGCGCGGTACATGGTCGCGTGCGACGGCGCCACGAGCCAAATCCGTGAAGCGCTCGGCATCGGCATGCAGGGCAAGGCCAAGCTGAGCTACTCGGTCGGCATCATGGTCGAAATCAAAGACCTGCTCGCGCGCATCGGCAAGGATCAAGCGGAACGGTACATCTTCGTCGGCCCGGACGGGACGTGGGGCAACTGGACGGTCGTCGACGGCAAGAACCTCTGGCGTTTCACCATCCTCGGCACGCCTGAAAAGCTCGATCTTGCCACGTTCGACGCCGCGGCCTGGGTGCGCCGCGCGCTCGGCCGCGACGATATTCCATTCGAAATCCATTCGGTGCTGCCGTGGCGGCGCGCGGAGCTTATCGCCGACAGGTTCGGCAGCGGCCGCGTTTTCCTGGCGGGAGATTCGGCGCACATCATGTCGCCGACCGGCGGCATGGGCATGAACACCGGCCTCGGCGACGTCGTCGATCTCGGCTGGAAGCTCGACGCGGTGGTCCGGGGCTGGGGCGTCCCGCAGTTGCTGGAGAGCTACGACATAGAGCGCCGCCCGATCGCCATCCGCAACGCGGCCGCTTCGACGCATAACTTCAAATCCTGGCAACCGGCTGAGGCCACGACCGCGATCCTTGACGAAACCGAAGAAGGCGACGCGCTGCGCCGGCGCATCGGCGCCGGTCTGCGTGAGAGCACGCGGCTCGACTGGGAGTCGTGGGGCCTGCAGGTCGGCTACCGCTATGAAGGATCGCCGATCGTCATCCCGGACGGCACGAAGCAGACACCTGACGACTACGGCAATTACGTGCCGACCTCGCGGCCCGGCTCTCGCGCGCCGCACGCCTGGATGGCCGACGGGCGATCCACGCTCGATCTGTTCGGCAAGGGGTTCGTGCTGCTCTGCTTCGAAGGCGCGACCGCGCACGACGTCGCCGCGCTCCAGGATGCCGCCGCTACGCGCGCGGTGCCCCTGACGATCGTGCCGGTCGCGGATGGCGAGATCGCGCGTCTCTACGAACGATACCTCGTGCTTGTTCGCCCGGACGGTCATGTCGCCTGGCGCGGTGACAAGCTGCAGTCGGCCGACCTCGTCATCGATGCTGCGCGCGGGCATCATGGGAGTGCATCCGGCAAGAGTCGCGAACTCAAGGACGCCGTTTGACCACGGCAGCGGGTCCCCTTTGCAGACTGTCTACAGACATGCTTCTATCATCCGCGCTCTTTTGGCACGTGGACCATTGGTCCACGTGTTCGGAAGCGGCAAGAGGCGTGTCCGGTAATGTCCGCATTGAGGCCAATTGCAATCACCTCGCTAGCCGAGGAAGCGTTCGGCAAACTGGTGCAGGCCATAACGTCCGGTGAGTTCCAGCCAGGACAGAAATTGTCCGAAGCCCAGTTGGCGCGGCAGCTCGGGATCAGCCGGGGTCCGCTGCGCGAGGCGCTTGGACGGCTCGAGGGCAGGCTGGTGATGCGCACGCCGCGCATCGGCGTGCGCGTCATCGACTTCAGCTACGAGGATTTGGAGCAGCTATTCCTTGTGCGCGAGGCGCTCGAGGGCATGGCGGCGCGCCTTGCCGCCGAGCGCATGTCGGACGCGGAGCTGACGCGGCTGCAGGATCTTCTGGCGCATCACGCCAGCCAGCCGGCGCTGGCGTCCGGATCGGCCTATCATCAGCAATCGCAGGACCAGGACTTCCATTTCGCGATTGTTCGCGGAGCGCGCTGCGAGCGCCTCGAGCGAATGCTGCTCGATGAATTGTATTATCAGCTACGGATCCAGCGGCTGCGCTCCAGCACGCGCCCAGGTCGCGCGCAGCAGGCGCTCACCGAGCACCGCGAGATCGTCGCCGCGCTCGCCACGCGCAATCCGGATGCGGCCGAGGGGACGATGCGCCGTCACATCCGTAACGCGCGCCTGAGTTCGGTTTCGGCTCTGAAATCCGAGCCGGGCGAGGGGACTGGCGCGGGTCGGAAAGGCGATGGGCCTCAGGCGTCACCGCGCCGGCGGTCGGCGGGCAAGTCAGTCTGAAAACTGTTGACAGCTTGCGGGCTGCCCTATTCAACTTGAGGACATTGCGGCGAGGAGTGCCTGTGTGGATGCGTCTCTGAAATCCGGACGTGCGACGACACGCCTGAAATCGACGCTCGCGCGCCGGGAAAGCGTCGTCTTCCCAGGGACGCCGAACGCCATGTTCGCGCGGGTGATCGAGGATCTCGGCTTCGAGGCCGTGTACGTCACGGGCGCCGGCATCGCCAATATGAGCCTCGGCGTGCCGGATATCGGCCTGGTGACGCTGACTGAACTCGCCGAGCACGTTGCTGCAATCTCCGACATCGTCGATGTCCCGGTGCTGGCCGATGCCGACACCGGATTCGGCAATCCCGTGAACATGGTGCGCACCGTGCGGGTGCTCGAGCGCGCGGGCGCCGCCGGCATGCAGATCGAAGATCAGGTCTTTCCGAAGAAGTGCGGGCACTTCAAGGGCAAGGATGTCGTGCCGCTCGACGAGATGGTGCAGAAGATCAAGGCTGCCGTCGACACCCGGCGCGACAACGATTTCCAGATCGTCGCCCGTACCGACGCGCGGGCCGTTCTCGGCTTCGATGCCGCAATGGATCGGGCCCACGCCATGATCGAAGCCGGCGCCGACGCCACCTTCGTGGAAGCGCCGGTCAGTGTCGAAGAGCTCGCGCGGATCGCGAAGGAACTGCCGGTGCCGCAGGTCGCCAACATCGTGTTCGGCGGGCTCACGCCGGCGGTGCCGCAGCGCGAACTGGCGGGCATGGGCTTCGCGGCCGTGCTCTACGCCAATGCCGCGCTACAGGCCGCGCTCAAATCCGTGCGCGAGGTGCTCGGTTCGCTCAAGCGCAACGGCTCGCTCGACGAGGTGCGCGATCGTCTCGCCTCGTTCGAGGAGCGCCAGCGCGCGGTGCGCAAGGACGTGTTTGACGAATTGGAAGATCGTTACACCTAGACGCCAGTTGAGGATCGCGGCCATGAAGCCTTGGGACAACATCATTCCGCAGAGCGAGATCGACGCTTATCGCGCGGCCGGTTTCGGACGGAAGACCGGGGTCGGTTCGAGGCCCGCGCTGCTGATCATCGACGTGCAGTATCGCACGGTCGGTACGGAGCCGCGTCCGTTCTGGGATGCGATCAAGGAGTTTCCGACCGCCTGCGGTCAGGTCGGCTGGGATGCCGTCCATAACATCGCGCGCGTCCTGTCGCTGTTCCGGCAGAAGGGTTGGCCGGTGCTCTACCCTTACGTCTCGCAGAAGGAGACGTTCGACAAGGGGCGCCTGGCCGACAAGGTGCCGGCGCTCATGACCGTCGCCAAGCGCGGCTATGACTTCGTCGCCGAGGTGGCGCCGAATCCGGAAGACGTCCTGCTGCCGAAGAAGCATCCCAGCGCGTTTTTCGGAACGCCGCTTGCCAGCTATCTGATCGAGCGCGGCGTGGATACGCTGGTCGTAACCGGCTGCACCACCAGCGGCTGCGTGCGCGGCACGGTGGTCGATGGCTTCGCCTACAATTTCAGAATGCTGGTGCCGCACGAATGCGTCTATGACCGCAGCCAAGTGTCGCATGCGGTAAATCTGTTCGACATGTCAGAAAAGTACGCCGACGTCATGAGCACCGACGAGGCGTTTGCCGCGCTGCAATCGGTCGCACGTGCGGCCGCATAGTTTGCCTGTTCAGCAAAGGGGGAGTGACGTGATGAGCCCGCGAATTTGGAATGTGAAAGGCTTGACGAAGGCGGCCGCCGTGGTGGCGCTGCTCATGGCTTCCGGCGCCGCCGCATCGGCGCAGCAGGCCTATCGCTTTGGTCTGGCGATGCCGTTGACCGGCTCGCAGGCCTTGTACGGGCAGGATCAGGTGAAGGCCGCACAATGGGCGGTCGACGAGATCAACAAGGCAGGCGGCGTCAACGGCAAGAAGCTTGAGATGATCGTCCTCGACACGCAGGCCGATCCGCAGATCGGCATCCAGGCGGTCAACCGTCTGATCAGCGTCGAGAAGGTGCCGGCCTTCATCACCGCCTGGAGCGGTGTCGTGAAAGCCGTCGCCCCGATCGCCAATGACAACAAGGTCGTCGAGCTCAGCGTCGGCGCCAACTCGCCCGACATCGCGGCGCTCGGTGACTACGTCTACACGACGTTCCCGCTGGCCGACATCGATATCCGGGCCGTGGCCAATTACGCGGCGACCAAGATGGGCAAGAAGAAGGCGGCGATCGTCTTCATCAACGCTGACACCGGCACGGCCGCGGCCGAGGTCTACAAGAAGGTCTTCACCGCCGCCGGCGGGCAGGTCGTCGCATACGAGGCTTACGATCCGAAGGCGACCGACTTCACCGGCCAATTGCTCAAGGTGCGCGCGGCCAATCCGGACATGATCCACCTTCAGGGTCTCGTCTCGGACACGCCGCAGGTGATCGCGCAGATGCGCCAGCTCGGCCTGACGCAGCCGGTCTCGTCCTACTCGGCCGCCTACAATCCGAAGCTGGTTCAGCAACTGGGCGCCGCCGCGGAAGGCGTCATTGCGACGTCGCTTGCCCCGGGCGCTGCCGACTCCGAGAAGGTGAAGGATTACGTTGCCCGCTGGGTCAAGGAGGTCGGCCGCGAGCCGAACGGTCTGCCGTACACCGAATATCTGTACGACGCGCCGTACATGATCGCGGACATCTTCAAGGCGCTCGACAACAAGAAGCTGCCGCCGACGGGCGAGAATTTCCGCAAGGAGATGCTGGCGCAGGGTGCGTTCAAGCTGCCGCTGACCGGCAACACGAAGCTCGGCGCCGACCACACCGTCGTGAAGCCCGTCTACCTGATGGAAGTGAAGGGCGGAAAGTGGACCAAAAAGGCCGTCGTCGGCGAGTGAGCCGGCGGCCGCACACATAGCGCAACAGGCAACCGCGAACGCATCGAGCGATGCTGAACGCCACGATCCTCCTGCAGATTCTGTGGACGTCGTTGGCGACATCCAGCTACTACGTGCTGTTCGCGGTTGCCTTTGCGTTGGTGCTGAAGGTCACGCGGATCTTCAACTTCGCCCAGGCGGCAATCATGACGGTGGCCTTCTACAGCGCCTTCGTCACGGTGCAGTGGCTTGAATGGCCCGCATGGGCCGCGTTCGTCGTGATGATGGCAATCACGCTTGCGGCCTCTTTTGCGCTCGAGCGCATCGGCTTCGAGGCGCTGCGGAAGCGCGGCGTATCGGTCATGTTCGTGTTCGTGTTCACGTTCATGGTTTCCGAGTTCGTCGCCTATCTGGCGATGCTCGCGTTCGGGACATGGCCGCAGACGATCTTTCCGACCATCTTCTGGCCGGTGACGCTCGTCGGCAATATCGCCATCAGCGCCTGGGACCTGCCGGCAATCGGCGCGACCATCGTCATGCTGGCGCTGCTGTTCAGCTTCATGCGCTTCACGCGCATGGGCCAATTCATGGTCGGCGTTGCCGACAACCCTGACCTTGCCGAGCTTTACGGGGTCAACAAGCGGCAAATCTTTCTCGTCACGGTGCTGATGGCCGGCGCGCTGGTCGCGGTCGGCATGTTCCTTTACGGCACGCGCGCGCAGGTTCTGCCGCAGACCGGGCTGTCGCTGATGCTCTTCGCCATCGCGGCCACCATCATCGGCGGCATCGGCAACCTTGCCGGGGCGGCGATCGCCGCCGTCATTCTCGGCGTGATCCAGAACTCCAGCATCCTTGTCATCCCCTCCGAGTGGCAGGGCCTCCTACTGTACGTCTTCCTGTTTCTTGCGATCGTGTTCTTCCCGAACGGCCTGCGCATGCCGCGCCGCCGGAGACGCTTCGCCACGGCCACGCGCGACATCGGTGATAACCAGGACGTGTCGGCCGCAGAAGGTCAGGTCTGAGGGCGGGCCATGGAATACATCGATGGCATCATCATCATCGTCGGCCTCTACGTCATTCTCGCGACCAGCTTCAACCTGATCATTGGCTATGGCGGCCTGGTGTCGATCGCGCACCCGGTCTTCTTCGCGCTTGGTGCGTACACGTCCGCGATCCTGGCGCGCAATTTCGGCTTGCCCGTGCCGCTGGCGATGGTAGCCGGCATGGTCGTCGCGCTGGTGGCCTCGGTCGCGCTGGTGCTGCCGACGCTGCGCGTCTCCGGCGACTATTTGTTGATCGCCAGCATAGGCTTCCAGCTCGGCGTGCTCGAGATCATCAAGAACGTGCGGTTCACCGGCGGTGCCGGCGGCTACACCAACATCCCGCCGTTCCTCATCCGAGATTTCGGCCGCGAAGCCTATGTGGCCTTGGTCCTCGCCGTGATGGTGGCCGTGATCCTGCTGGTGCGGCTGGTGGCGCGCAGCGATTACGGGCGCGCCATGAGCGCGATGCGCGACGACGAGTTGGCCTTCGCTTCGCTCGGGCGAAACGCCATGTGGATGAAGCTCGCCATCTTCGGCCTTGGGTCCGGGCTCGCCGGGCTCGCCGGCGCCCTCTATGCGCACTATTTCCGCTTCATCACGCCGGAGCAGTTCGAAATACTGCAATCCTCCGCGATTCTGACCATGGTCGTCGTCGGCGGCATGCGCACCACGTGGGGGCCAATCGTCGGTGCGCTGCTGCTGGAAGCGTTGCCGCAGGCCATCACGTTCTTGAACCTGCCGCCCAGCATCCTCGGTCCGATCCAAGGCCTGCTCTTCACCGGCCTCGTGCTCGTCTTCATGTTTTTCCGGCCGCAAGGCCTCGTGCCGGCCGAGAACGTCTGGCGCGGCGGCGGCGGGGAGACGCGCTGATGGCGGCCGTTCTCGAGGTCCGCGGCCTGAACAAGAGCTTCGACGGCATCGTCGTCGCGCGCGATATCGAATTGTCGCTTCAACCGGGTCAGGTGGTCGGGCTGATCGGTCCCAACGGTGCAGGCAAGACCTCGCTGTTCAACCTGATTTCCGGCGTCGTCAAACCGGACAGTGGCACGGTGGCGCTCGACGGCGCGCGCATCGACGCGCTGAAATTCCACGAGCGCGTTAGGGCCGGCCTGAGCCGGACTTGGCAGCACATACGTCTGTTTCCCTCGTTGACCGTGCTCGACAATCTGCTGATCGGCAGTACGGACTATCCGGGCGAGCGGCTCGTCAACGTTCTGTTTGCGGGCAAGCGGGTGCGCACGCACAATGTGCTCGCGCGCGAGAAGGCGCTGACGATCCTGGGCAAAATCGGCCTGTCGGCCGCCGCAGGTGCACTCGTTTCCGACCTGCCCTATGGGCAACAGAAGCTGGTCGGCGTCGGCCGGGCGCTGATGCGCGACGGCAAATGCCTCCTGCTCGACGAGCCGATGGCCGGCGTCGAGGGGCAATCCTACGCCGCGATGCAGCGCGTGGTGCGGGAGGTCGCCGCGCAGGGCGTCGCCGTCTGCATCGTCGAACACAATGTCGCCTTCATACAGGATTTGTGCGACGAAGGCGTGTTCATGTTCTCCGGCGCCATCCTCGCGCGCGGGCCGGTCGCCGAGCTCATTCGCAATCCTCAGCTCACCGAACTCTATTTCGGGCATTAGCGAGGGCGCATGCTTCAGGTCCACAATCTGACGGCAGGCTACGGCCCTCTCACCGTGCTCAACGACGTCTCGTTGACGCTGCCGGCCGGCGCGCGGCTCGGCGTGTTCGGCCATAACGGCGCCGGCAAGACGACGCTCCTGCGCTGTATCGTCGGCGCGTTGCGCCCGCGCGAAGGCCGCGTCGAGGTTGAGGGCGCCGAGACCGGAACGGCGACGGTGGCGGAGAACGTTCGCCGCGGCATCGCCTTCGTGCCGCAGGGGCACAACGTGTTCCCGAACCTCACGGTCGAGCAGAACTTACGCATCGCCGGCCTTCTGTTCGATCCGTCTTTCGTCACGCAGGTGTTCGAGCTTTTTCCGGTGCTCGCCGAGCGCCGCCAGCAGCGCGCCGGCTCGATGAGCGGCGGCGAGCAGCAGATGCTCGCGCTCGGCATGGCCTTGATGACCAAACCGAAATGGCTGCTGCTTGACGAGCCGACGACCGGCCTTGCTCCTGTGATCGTCCGCAACGTCATGCGGCGGCTGGCCGACATCAATGCGCGGATGGGCGTCGGATTGATCGTCGTCGAGCAGAACGTGCCGGCCACGCTCAAGATCGTCGATCAGACGCTGATCCTCCGGTCCGGCAGCGTGGTCTTCCGCGGCTCATCGGCTGAACTCGGCAGCAACGCGGATTTGTGGAAATGGTTTTGAGTACGGCAGAGCAGGCGCAGCGCAAAAGCGCCGGCGACGGCATACGCGACCTTGTGAGCTGGGCCGCGGCGACGCCGGCGGATGCGATCCCCGATCATGTGGTCCGGCGTGCGGCGCTCGTGCTCGCCGACAACATTGCAGCGACCGCCGCCGCCGAATCGGAGCCCGAGGTCCGGAAGGCGCAAGCGCTCTTTGCCGATCGTGCGACCGCTCATGAGGCGACGATCTTCAATCGCTTGAGGGCGCGCGTCGATCGCTATGCGGCGGCCGCCGCGAACGGCACGGCCGCGACCTGGTGCGAGCTCGATGAAGGCTATCGGCTCGCGCCGGCTCACGCAGGCGCCTACATCCTTCCGGCGCTGCTCGCGGAAGCGGAGGCCGCGGGCGCGACGACACTCGAAGTGTTGCGCGCGCTCACGCTCGGATACGAGATCGTCGGCCGTTGCGCGCGGGCATTTCCGTTCGCCGCCATGACGGTTCATCCGCATGCCGCGTTCGGCACGCTGGGCGCGGCTGCGGCGGTCGGTCTTCTGCGCGGCTACGCGGCGGACGTGCTGCTCGCCGCCGTGACGTCGGGCACGACCATGGTGTTCGCCGGCCCTTACAATCATGCGCTTGAAGGCGCGCTGGTGCGCAATGCCTGGAGCGGCATCTCCGCCTGGGCCGGACTGCGCGCGGCCGATATGGCGCCGCTCGGTTTCGGCGGCCTCGCCGAGAGCGCCTATGACGTGTTCGTCGGATGCTTCGGCACGGCGGCCGAACCTGCGGCGCTGACGGCGGAACTCGGCAGCGAGTGGGCGATCGCCAGCGGCTACCACAAGCTGTTCGCTTGCTGCCAGTATGCGCATTCCGCGGTCGAG
>Ga0207667_10007895_pt1 | contig 12709 bp, 11 predicted proteins | sample KBSCornC52_FD_184301 | JGI IMG/M metagenome (GOLD analysis project Ga0207667, IMG submission 184301) | Corn rhizosphere microbial communities from Kellogg Biological Station, Michigan, USA - KBS Corn C5-2 (SPAdes) (version 2) | ecosystem: Host-associated > Plants > Roots > Rhizosphere > Soil ...
GAGGCCTCGTATTGATTGGGCAGGCGCAATACCACCACCCAGCCGATCAATGCGACTACCCAGGTAATGGCGACGGCATGCCAACGGTATTTGCCAATCGCCTTGAGGAAGTTAAGAAGTACGGCTGTGATCTCTGCCATCTCGTCAGTCTCGCCATGAACGACCCGCTTTCCTTGTGGAAATTGGGCCAAAAATAATCAAATACCTTGCATGATCGCTTGTACCCCGGGCAATTGCAATTACGCGCGAGAAAAATGTGGCGAGCTCATTCGGAAGTGCCTCATCTGCAACACAAGTGCCGGAAAGCAATCTGAGGACCATGCGGTTCTTCAATCAACGTCCGTAAATTATTAGCACGGATTTAATAAGAATCCGTTAAACCGTTGTAAGGCCTCAACGCCATCGCGTAGACTAGCGCGGCTACAATAGTTCAGTTCAAGCGCTTTATTGTAATGTCTAAAATGCAAAAAGGGGTGCACGGTTGATGCTCTCTCTCAAGAAGGATCATGGGGCGATCAACTTGCCTTCCCGTTCCCGGCGCCACCACGTGCTGGGCATGCTGGCCGTGCTGGGCCTGGGGGGCCAGGCCACGGCGGTCGACCTGCGGCCCATCGTGCCCACCGTCAAGCGTTCGGTGGTAGGCATCGGCACGTTCGAGCGTACCCGCAGCCCTTCGACCGTGTTCAGCGGCACGGGTTTCGTCGTAGGCGACGGCCTGGACGTCATCACCAATGCCCACGTCATTCCGGCTACCCTGGCAGAAGGCAAGCTGGAACAGCTCGGCATCGTGCTGCCGGATGGGGAGGGCGTGCGCTTCCGCCCCGCCGAACTGGTGGCACGCGACAATGAACACGACCTGGCCCACCTGCGCCTCAGCGGTACCCCGCTGCCTGCGCTCGAGCTGGGCGACTCGGACAAGGTACAGGAAGGACAGGAACTGGCATTGACGGGCTTCCCGCTGGCGATGGCGCTGGGCCTGCATCCGGCCACGCACCGGGCGACGCTGGCGGCCGTCACGCCCATCGTCCGCCCCTCGCTCGGGTCGCGCAACCTCGATCCGCGCCAGATCGCCGCCCTGCAACGCTCGCCGTTCAATATCTTCCAGCTCGACGCGACCGCGTATCCCGGCAACAGTGGCAGTCCGCTCTACGATCCCGCCACTGGCAAGGTGCTGGGTGTGATCAATGCCGTGTTCGTGAAGGGGCTGAAGGAAACGGCGATCACCGCGCCGAGCGGCATCACGTACGCGATCCCGGCGAAGTATGTGGCAGAGCTGTTGCAAAAAGCAGAGCAGAAAAAGTGACGTTGCATCCTGATCATGCACAATTTGTATTGTGCGCGGTCTTTTCGTTTGGCACTATGTTATACAATACGGCGGTGTTAGCGACTTAATAACAACGGTTTTTAGGACAACGGACAAGCGGCTGCAACAGTGGCCTGGACGAAAGGGATCTGACGTGGGCAAGTACAAGGCGAACCTGATGAAACATGCGGCGATCATGCTGGCTGCCGCAAGCGTACTGGCGCTGGGCGGTTGCGCGACTCGCGGCCAACAAGCGCCGATCCAGACGCAGGTGGCCGAACCCCAATACCTGATTGGGCCGGGCGACGCCGTCAACATCATTGTCTGGCGCAATCCGGAAGTGTCGATGGCGGTGCCGGTGCGTCCGGACGGCAAGATCACGACGCCGCTCGTCGAAGACCTGCCGGCAGCCGGCAAGACGTCGACCGAGCTCGCGCGCGACATCGAAAAAGCGTTGGCGAAATACATCCAGCAGCCGGTCGTCACCGTCGTCGTGACGAGCTTCGTCGGCAATTACGAGGAGCAGATCCGCGTGATCGGCCAGGCGACCAAGCCGCAGGCGCTGCCGTATCGCCGCAACATGAGCCTGATGGACGTGATGATCGCCGTCGGCGGCACCACCGAATTCGCGGCGGGCAACCGTGCCAGCCTGATCCGCACTGTGGATGGTAAACAGCAGAAATACAATGTCCGCCTGGACGATCTGATCAAGGATGGTGATATCTCCGCCAACGTGCCGATGCGTCCGGGCGACGTTCTCGTCATCCCGGAGAGCTTCTTCTAACAACACCGCTCGTCGATATTTTTTACACCATCCTACATTCCAACATACAATAGTAGTTGCTGGGTGGTACGGGGCCAAAATAAGTATCTGATCTAACTTAAGTTTTTCTGCCGAGCAGCATCTTGGCTTGAAACTTGCTAGATCAGTTACGGGTCGCCCTCAGTGAGCGCGACAATATTTGGGGAACGCACGTGGCTACCGAAAATCAAGATAACGACAAGATCGAAACGGCGCCGTCCTTGACTCAAAGGGGCGCCGCGCGCCGCCGCCTGGCCAAGGTCGGCATCGGCGCGGGTGTGCTGGCGACGCTGGAAAGCAAGTCGGCAATGGCGTCGATGGTCTGCCGGTCTCCCTCGGGCTCGCTGTCGAACGGACTGGCCGCCAGCCATTACATCAATGGCAAGGCGCCGCTCTGCAACGGCCTGTCGCCGGGCTACTGGAAGCAGTCCCAGCACGCCTGGCCCGTGTCGCGCGACCTGACCTTCGCCAGCATCTTCTATACGGTCAGCCCCGGCACCACCTGTCCGGTCCGGGACGCTGTATACAAGAACGGCACCTGTTACAACCCGGGCTCGTACTTCTGCGCCACGCTGGATGACATGCTGAACCACCAGGATTTCGACAAGAACAACGTCGGCATGCACCTGGTGGCGGCCTACCTGAACATCCAGGCCGGGAAAATCAACTTCATCACCCTCACCGACCTCCAGACCATGTGGAGCGAGCTGCAGACCACCGGCCGCTACAGCCCGGCCGCCGGGATCTACTGGGACAATTCCCAGGTCGCGAACTACCTCAGTTCGATCCACGACTGAGCGACGGCAAACCGCATGTGGCGTGTGACGCCGGGCCAGGCGCTGGCCTGCCGGGAATGGGATGGGGAAGCCGTGCTGTACAACGACTTGTCGGGCAACACCCATCTGCTGGATGGTGCCGCGCTCGACCTGTTGCACGCCCTGCGCGTCCGGCCCGCCGACGCCGCCACGCTGGCCGTCCGCCTGGCCGACCATTTCGATGCCGGCGACAACGACCTCGTTTCCCTGATCGACGACATGCTGGTCACGCTGGCCGGGCTGGACCTGATCGAACCATGCTGACGGTCGGTTCGCTGTCGCGCGCCGAACTGGAGGCGCGCCTGTCCGGCGCCGGCCTCGTGCTGCGCACGGGCCCGTTCGCCAACCGCATCCGCAGCGACGTCCAGCCCCTGATCGATGGCGTCGCCTTGATGTATGCCGACTATCCCGTCGACCCGGAAGGCGGCTTCGTCGATTTCCACCTGGATTTCCTGCGTTCGGGCGGCTTGCGCCGCTGGGTCCGTTCGCAGGTCCATTTCGCCTACGACGGCACGACGCCGTTCCAGCCCCTGCCCCTCGGGCAGGCGTATCCGATGCTGGAATGGACCATGAACTGGTGCGTGTCGCACCGCGCGCACGGCTACCTGATCATCCATGCGGCCGTGCTGGAAAAACATGGTCGCGCCATCATCCTGCCGGCGCCGCCGGGGTCCGGCAAGAGCACGCTGACGGCCGCGCTGCTGGGACACGGCTGGCGCCTGCTGTCGGACGAGATGACGCTCGTGCACCTCGACGACGCCGTCCTCGTGCCGCTGCCGCGCCCGGTCAGCTTGAAAAATACGTCGATCGACATCATCCGTGCCTTCCGTCCGGACGCCGTGCTGAGCCGCCCCGTGGAGGAAACCACCAAGGGGACGATCGCCCACCTGAAGGCGCCGCGCGACAGCATCGCGCGCGCCGCCGAGCCGGCCCGGCCGGCCTGCATCGTGTTCCCGCGCTGGGAAGCCGGCGCCGCCATCGCGCTGGACCCGATGCCGAAGGCACGCGCCTTCATGCAGGTGGCGGACAACAGTTTCAATTACCAGGTGCTGGGCGCGCGCGGCTTTGCCGCCCTCGGCCGGCTGATCGATGCCAGCGACGCCTACACCTTCCGCTACAGCAACCTGCACGAGGCGATGGCGCTGTTCGAACGGCTGGCGCAGGGGGCCGCATGATGCGCCTGCCCCTGCTCGTGCGCGTGTTGCGCGATCCCGCCGCAGTGCGGGGCCTGGACGGCGTCGGTTGGGACCTGCTGCTGCGCCAGGCCGACGCGGCCAACCTCGATGCGTTCCTGCTCGTGCTGCTGGAGGATGCCGGCCTGCTGGACGCCGTCCCGGCAGGACCGCGCGCGCACCTGGAGTGGACGCGCACGGGCGCGGCCGGCCATGCGCGGGCCGCGCGCTACGAGGTGCGCCAGATCCGCAAGGCACTGGATGGGCTGGACGTGCCGCTGATCCTGCTGAAGGGGGCCGCGTACGCGCTGGCCGGCCTGGACGCGGGCCGCGGACGGCTGTTTTCCGACATCGACATCCTCGTGCCGAAGGCGCGCCTGGCGGAAGTCGAGGCGGCCCTCATGATGCATGGCTGGATCACGACCCACCACGACGAGTACGATCAGCGCTACTATCGGCAATGGATGCACGAGCTGCCGCCGATGCAGCACGCCCGGCGCGGCAACTCGATCGACGTGCACCACGCGATCCTGCCGGAGACGGCCAGGGTGCGTCCGGACCCGGACAGCCTGCGCGCCTGCGCCCGTCCGATCGCCGCCGAACCCGGCCTGGCCACGCTGGCCCCCGCCGACATGGTGCTGCACAGCGCCGTGCACCTGTTCTTCGACGGTGAGTTCGACAAGGGCTTGCGCGACCTCGTCGACCTGCACCGGCTGCTGGGCGAATTCGGCGCGCAGCCCGGATTCTGGGACGCGCTGCCGGCACGGGCGCGTGAGCTTCAGCTGGGGCGGCCGCTGTTTTATGCGCTGCGCTATTGTCCGCGTCTGCTCGGCACCGTCGTCCCGCCGGCCGTGCGGGCGGCGGTGGCGCTCGACGGTCCGCGCGGGCCGCTGCTGTGGTTGATGGACCGGTTGTTCGAGCGCGCGCTGCTGCCGCTGCACCCGAGCTGCGCCGATGCGTTCAACGGCCCCGCGCGCTTTGCGCTGTATGTGCGCGGCAACTGGTTGCGCATGCCGCCGCTGTTGCTGGCGCAGCATTTGTTCCACAAGGCGTTCATCACGAAACACAACGAGTCGCAGGCGGCCTGATTTCGCGTCCGCGACCCCAACAGGAGCGGCCCCGGCCGCGGGAACCATGTCCGAACCATTTGATATCGACCAGAACTGGGATGCCATCGTCGTCGGCACCGGCATGGGCGGCGCCACATTGGGCCTGGCGCTGGCGCGTGCCGGCCGGCGCGTGCTGTTCCTCGAAAAAGGCAGCGCCAGCCCGGACCTCGTCGGCCGCTACGCCGAAGACGATTTCCCGCGGCCGGAGGCGCCGCAGCCGGCGCACCGGGCGATCCTCGCCCGCGCCGGCCGCTATGCGGACCAGATCGTCGATCGCTCGACGCCGCGCACCCAGCGCTTCGTTCCTTTCATCGGGTCGGGCGCGGGCGGTTCCAGCGCCCTGTATGGCATGGCGCTGGAGCGCTTCTTTCCATCCGATCTCGCGGCGGCGGACCATTACCAGGCGCCGCCCGGCGCCGACCTGCCGGTGCGCTGGCCTGTCGGTTATGGCGAGTTGGCACCGTATTACGACGCTGCCGAGCAATTGTTCCGGATCCGCGGCAGTGCGGATCCGCTGCGTGCGGACGGACAGCGCGAACACTTGCTGCCGTCGCCGCCGCTGACGCCGGCGTCGGAAGAACTGTTCGGCTTTTTCGCGGGACGCGGCCTGCATCCGTACCGGCTGCCGCTGGCCTGCGAATTCGTCGACGGCTGCAGCGGTTGCCAGGGCTATCTGTGCAACCGCGCCTGCAAGAACGACGCGGGCCGGATCTGCCTGACGCCGGCCGTGCGCGATCACGGCGCCCGCCTGCTCGACGCGTGCGAAGTCGTGGCGCTGGAAGCGGACGAGAAGCGCGTCACGGGCGTCGTCTGCGCACGGGGAGGCAATCGTTTGACCGTGCGCGCGCCGGTCGTCGTGCTGGCTGCCGGCGCCCTCGAGACGCCGCGCATCCTGCTCGCTTCCGCGTCGAGCGCATGGCCGCAGGGCCTCGCCAACGCGTCCGGCCTCGTCGGCAAATACCTGATGCGGCATCATATCGACCTGTATTTGATCGAGCCGAAGCTCAAGGGCGAGTTCGATAACCGCCAAAAAGAGCTTGCCTTCAATGATTTTTATTTGAAAGACGGGCAGAAGCTCGGTTCCGTGCAATCGTTCGGCCGCCTGCCGCCGCCGGCCACGTTGGCGGCGTCCGTGGCCGACGACCTGCGCCAGGGGCCGCTGCCATGGACGGCGCCGTTGTTCAAACTGGCCAAGCCGTTCGTGACGCCGGTGCTCGATGGCCTCGTGCACCGGCGCATGATCCTGGCGACCACGCTCGAAGATTTTCCCTATGCCGACAACCGCGTCGAACCGGCGCGCGAGGATGCACAGGGTGCCCGCCTGGCCATCGAATACCGCCTGCGCGATGCCGACCGCGCGCGTATTGCCGCCTTCCGCACGCGGATGCGCGACGTGCTGGCCGGCTACAGCTTCAAGCTGATCAAGCAGGCCGAGAACAACCAGCGCATCGCCCACGTGTGCGGCACGTGCCGGTTTGGCGACGATCCCGCACAAAGTGTGCTTGACCGCAACAACCGCGCACACGGACTCGCCAATCTGTACGTCGTCGACAGTTCGTTCTTCCCGTCATCCGGTGGCACCAATCCGAGCCTGACGATCGCGGCGAACGCGCTGCGCGTGGCCGACCACCTGCTGGCGCAGGCCCATTGATTCATCATTCATCGACAAAGGAGATCGCCGATGCGGCTTTCCGATTTTAAAGGCCATTGGGCGCTCGTGACCGGCGCGTCGTCCGGCATCGGCGAGGAATTCGCCGGCCAACTGGCACAGGCCGGCGTGCGTCTGGTGCTCGTCGCGCGGCGGGAGGAGCGGCTGCTGGCCGTCGTCCAGAGGCTGCGTGAGCAATACGGCGTCGAGGCGCGGGCGATCGTGGCCGACCTGGCGGATGTCACCGCCGTGGCGCGCATCCGCGACGAGCTCGACGGGGCGGGCATCCGCATCCGCTTGCTGTGCAACAACGCCGGGGCAGGGCGCTGGGGCCGCTTCGAGGGGACCGATGCCAAGGTCTACGACGAGCTGAATACGCTCAATACGACGACGCTGGTGGCGACCTGCCGCCGTTTCTTCGACCATCTCGCCGCATTCCCCAGCAGCGCCGTCATCAATGTGTCGTCGGCGGCAGCCTACCAGCCCGTGCCGTACATGGCCGTGTACGCGGCCAGCAAGGCCTTCGTGCAAAGCTTCAGCCAGGCGTTGCACGGCGAGTGGAAAGAGCATGGCATTCTCGTCCAGACCCTCGTGCCGGGACCGACCGACACCGAATTCGACGCCAAGGCCGGTGCCTACGAGAGTGCGCTGACGGAGCGCGGTCCAGCGGCCGACGTCGTGCGAGCGTCGCTGGCGGCCCTCGAGCGCGGCGTGCCCGTCGTGAATGCAGCCAGGGGTACGTACAAGCAGCGCGTGTTTGCCGGCCTGGCGCCGCCGGCCATGGTCATCCGCGAGGTCGGCAAGATGTTCAGGCCGCCCGGCAACGAGTGAACAGGCAATAAAAAAACCGCGGTCGAAACCGCGGTTTTTTATTGGGCCGTTCCGAGCGGCGCTTATGCCTTCGGAGCGCGGCGGCGACGCTGCGCGCCGACCAGACCCAGCATGCCCATGCCCAGCAGCATCATGGTGCCCGGTTCCGGCACGGCGAAGGTGTTCGAGCCGTCGACCTTGAACACGATGTCGTTGACGTTCGTGGTGTAGTTCGGGAACAGGCTGCTGCCGCCGATCTGGAAATTGGTGGTGGCCGAATTGCCAGCCGGGTAGTTCAGGCTCGATTCGAAGTTGATGCCGAAGTTCTGGCCTGCCTCGAGCTGGAAGTAGTTCGAGTTGATGAAGTCGCCCGCGTCGACGAGGCGTGCGGTCAGCTTGGTCGAACCCTGGCCACTGTTGGCAGAGGTTTGGGTGAAGGTCGACTGGGTGTTGTCCGGAACGATGGTCAGCAGGGCGACCAGCGTGCCGTCGTCGAAACCGGTACCGGCGGTGGTCGAGGCGTTGGCGGCGGTGTCGTAGTAGATCGCGACCTTGTTCGCGGAAGCCGGGCCGTTCAGGGCGAACGTGGCGGTCGAGCCGGCGATGCTCGCGACTTTTTCGTTCAGCTTGGCGACCATGGTGAATTCAAAGTTCTTGCCGGCGCCTTTGGTGCCGTTGGCCGTGAAGTCCAGGCCGTTGAACAGGGCGGTCGTGTCACCGTCCACGCTCGACAGGTTCGACTGGTACAGGAACTGGAAAGCCTGGCCGGGCAGCAGCAGGTTGCCGAACGGGCCAACGCTTTTCGCAACGCCGCTACCGGTCGTATTCCAGTCCAGGGTGGTGGCATCCGAGGACAAGACGTTGCCGCTACCGTCTTTCAACGTGAATGCCTGTGCCGACGATGCGGCGAATGCGAAACCGAGGGCTGCTGCAACCGGGATCAGCTTGCGAAACGTGTTGTTCTTCATATTGGCTCCAAATTCTGCTGGTTAATTTGTCAGAGGCAGCCCAGCGTGTGCTTGCGGGCTCATGACGAACATAATGCAAGGTATGTGCCAGCTCCTTCGCATTCTGATTAAAATCAATGTCTTACGATCAAAGGTGTCGATTTTCACCCCACGTTATGCATGGTGGTGTAAAAAATTCCGACAGTAAATTAATTCACATCGGAAAGAAGTTCGGTGTGCTCGCCCGGCACATGGGCCGGCGCGAACCGGTGGAACGCACGTACCCCTTCGAGGAAGGCAGTCATGCGCTGCGGTGCCGGATAGTTCGCGAACGCCTCGGCGACGCGCCGCGCGGCCGCCGTCAGCGTTGGATCGTCGAGCATCGCCCGCACCTGGCGCGTCAGTTTCTTGGCGCGGAAGCGGTCGGCCCGCAACAGCGCGCCGGCACCGGCCTTGATGACGCCGCTCATGTTCAGGAACTGGTCGAGGTTGCCGGCGATGCCCAGGACCGGCACGCCGGCGGCGAGGGCCTGCTGGCTGGTCGGACTGCCGCCGTTGCAGATCACGAGGCTTGCGCGCTGCGCCGCCAGGTCGCCCGGCAGGTAGGAGGCGACGAACGCGTTCGCCGGTGCGCTGGCCACGTCGATGGTGCCGGCCGTGGCCGCGATGACGGTCACCGGCAGCGGCGCCAGCGCTTCCAGGACGAGCGGCAGCAGGCGTCCCTGGCCGGAACTGCCGAGCGTGACATAGACGATCGGTTTGTCTTCCGGCAGCCGGTCCCACCAGTCGGGCCGGGCCAGCGGCGGCGCCCAGATGATGGGTCCGATATAGGCGTGCTGTTGCGGCAGGCTCTTCGGCGGGAACAGGTCGGGCACGTCGGCGTACATGCTGTAGTCGGCGTCCGTGTACACCTTGCGCAGGTCGGTGCCCAGCGAGGGCAGCCCGTAGTTGCGGCGCACGCGGTTCAGCGGCACGGAGTGCGAGGCGAACGCGACGGGACGCGCCATGCGGAAGATCGCATTCGCGATGCGGATCGGCAGGAGACGCGTCAGCGGAATGTGCGGCACGGCATAATGCTGTACGACGTAAGGGCTCCAGTACGCATTCATCAGCGACACGTACGGAATGCGGCGCAGGCGCGCGCTGACCGACAGCGACAGCCGGAAATCGCCGACGACGATGTCGGGCCGTACGGCGTCGAGCACGCGCAGGTCGTCCTCGACATAGCCGGTCAGGGTCGCGGTGTTGTAGACGGGCTTGCCGCCCGCGAGCGCGTCCAGGAATTGTTGGCTGGGTATGCTGTGGATGGTCCAACGGGTGAATTCGGTGCCGCTGAAGCAGAAATCATAGCCATCCGCGCAGGCGAAGTGCACGTCGAAGCGCGCGGGATCGAGGGATTGCGCAAGCGCGACGGGACGCCCGACGTGGGCCAGGGTCACGGCTTCCGCAAAGAACAGGATTTTGATACGTTCCATAGGAGCAATGATCGTCGTCACTTCATCAGTTCTGCGAGTGGCTTGCGCAGCGAGCGGGCCTGGGGCGCCGGGCCGGCGCCGAGGCGGCCCATGAAAACCGGATGGCCGTTGCCGGTGCCGATCAGCTTGTGCAGGCGCTGTTGCAATTGCCGTGCCGAACCGTGCAATTTGTCGACCTTCGAAAACGATTCGCCGTGCTGCACGTAGGCGGAAAAGATCAGGGGCGTCATCTCGGGCTGCATGGCCAGGCCCAGGTGGGTCAGCGTGAGCCAGAAGCGCTGCACGGCACGGCCGGCGGCGACGTGGTCCTCGACGCTCTCGGGCGCGCGCTTCGCCATGATGACGAAATGGGCGGCGCAGGCCAGGCCAGGCACCAGGTCCATCTGCAGGCGCGGGGCCCAGGTGCCCATCAGGCGGTTCATCGTGGATAGGCGGCCCCAGCTGACCATTGCCCATTTCATCAGGCGCAAGGTGGCCGCGTCGACGCCCAGGGCCTGGTCGGGCACGCGGTCGTTGCTGTGGCGGGCATTCCAGTGGATGATGCGGCGGTGCACCTCGTAGGCTTCCGGCATCGTCAGGCGCAATTTTGCGTTCGAAAACATCAGGCGCGCCGCGGCCAGCTTGCCGCCGAAGCCTTCGATCCAGCGCACTTCGTAACCGTCGCCGATGGAGGCCTCGAGGGCGCGTTTTTCTTCCGGCAGCAGGGCGCGCGTGTTCATGGCGCGGCGTTGCACGCTCCGGGTCGGGATCGCGGCCACGAGCGGGCTCGGCTTGACGTCCGGATCGGGCACGAAGCGCACGTCGAAGATGGGCAGGTGATCCTGGTCGCCCGCGCGCCGGGTGATCTCGGTGCGCAGGCCGTGCGCGGTGGCGGCGATCGCCATCGTTTCCAGCAGGGTACCGTGCGACAGCTGACTCGGACGGCCGCGGAAGTCGTACACGGTATCCTCGCGCGTGTCGTGGAAGTGCACCACCACATGGTCGGGGCCGGGCACTTCGAAACGCCAGACCTGGGTGTTGTCGCCGCTCGGCGCCCAGCGCGCCAGGTCGAGGATGTCGTGGATCGTCTTCGGAAGATTCATGCCTGTGCCACCTTTCCGGCCAGCTGGCGCGTCATCTGGCGCTTGGCGACGGCGATCATCAGGCGGTGGAACGGATTGCCGTTGCCGCCCGGGCGCCACGTATGGGCCAGCTTGTTGCGATAGGCGTCGAACTGCACACCGTGCGGCGCGGCCAGCACCTTGCCGCGTCCCAGCAGGATCTTCAGCGCCTCGGTGGCGACGATGCCGGCGCACAGCTGGCAGGCCATGAACGTCGACGGACCGCGGCGTTCCGTGAAATTGACGGCATCCGGCACCACGAGGTAGGGGCGGTGCAGGCCGGCCGGCGCGAGGCCGACGACGAAGCGGATCGCCTTGTCCAGTTCGGGCAGGTCGCCCCACTGGAAATATTCTTCGAACGTCATTCTCCCCGGCAGGAAGTTCAGCAGGGCGGCGCCCATGCCCAGCGGCGCGGCCGTCGTGGCCGGGATGCCCAGGCGGGCGCAGGCGGCGAACGTCTGCTGGCGGGCGTCGAAGGCGAAGAAGTCGAGTGCGTCGACGTACAGGTCTACGCCGTCGAGAAACTGATCGAGATTGCCGTGGTTGACACCGTCGGGAAAGATCTTGATGTCGATCTCGGGGTTGATGTCCTTGGCCATCCGGGCCAGCACCTCGGCCTTGGGCTGGCCCACCGTCGACATCATGGCGCCGACCTGGCGATTGAAGTTGACGATGTCGAAGGTGTCGAAGTCGGCGATATGAAACTTCGTCACACCCAGGCGTGCCAGGGTCAGCAGGTGTACGCCGCCAACCCCGCCGCCGCCGGCGATGGCGACGCGCTTGCCGCGCAGGGTCTGCTGTTCTGCAGGTGTTACCCAGCCGATATTGCGCGAAAACGCCTGTTCATAGCGGAACGGATTTGTCATTGATGAGAGAAGCGGTCTTGTCGATCAAAGGGCCGCAGCGATGAGGTGCTGCACGCGGCCCTTTTCATGCGTGTTGTTCGTCCATGCGTAGCAGGCGGTTGATGATGCCTCGTTCTTCGCGTGGCGAGAAGAAATACGGGTAGAAGGAACGTTCCGACACATTGTTGTCGGCGCTGAACGTGCCGCCGTATTTCTGGATTTGTTCCGTCACGAATTCCAGATTTACCCGCAACAGGTAGGCCGGCGCATCGACGCGCGGATTGTTTTTCAGTTCGCCTTCCTGGGTAAAACCGAGCATGCGTTCGTAAAAACGGCGATGGCGCGGATTCACTTCGATGACGATATCGGTGCAGTGGTGGATGTCGCGGGCGTAGATGACGGCCAGGTGGAACAGGTTGGCCAGCGAGGTCTTCGAACGTACCGACGGGTCGAACGCCAGCTTCGTGAACTCGCACAGGCGCGCGCCACGGTTGCGGTGCGCGTCCAGTTCTTCCTTGAAGATCTGGTCGGCCATCAGGCCGATCGGCGCGTCGATCCCGATCGTGAGCGTGCCGACCACGTCTCCCTTGTCGGTGGCGGTTAGCGTAATGCGATTCGGGTCGTCGCTGAATTGATGGGTGCCGGCATAACCGCGCCAGGCATACATCTTGTTGATCAGCATG
>Ga0207667_10007900_pt1 | contig 12704 bp, 9 predicted proteins | sample KBSCornC52_FD_184301 | JGI IMG/M metagenome (GOLD analysis project Ga0207667, IMG submission 184301) | Corn rhizosphere microbial communities from Kellogg Biological Station, Michigan, USA - KBS Corn C5-2 (SPAdes) (version 2) | ecosystem: Host-associated > Plants > Roots > Rhizosphere > Soil ...
GTGAGCTTAAGGTGCTATTCCCCCAATCCCAAACGGGGAAGGTCGAAGAGAGGTATTTCGACTTTGTATGCCAGCCAATGCTGAACGCATCGAACGGTGCATTGCAGGGGATCTTCATTCACGCCGTCGATCTAACCGACTACGTATCAAATCGCAGGGCGCTTGAAACCAGCCAGGAGAGACTGCGGCTTGCACATGAAGCTGCGCAGATGGGTGCCTGGGAGTGGGATGGGAGCGCGAACACGCGGACGCTGTCGCCGGAACTGCACGCAATGTTCGGTACAGACCCGGATTCGGGCGAGAAGGCGATCGAAGAAACCTGGGCATCCAGGGTACATCCGGCAGATCAGCAACGTGTGTACCAGACGATGTCGGCGGCGATGCGGTCGGGTTTGCTGGAAGTCGAGTACCGCTACAATCACCCCGACCGAGGTCAGAGAGTCTTCTTTTCAAAGGGCCGAAAGGTGAGCGGCGGCGCGCAGTTGGCTGGCGTAGTTCTGGACATCACGGATCAGAAGACCGCGGAAAAGCTCGTCGCAGAGCAGCGGGAAAGGTTCGAATTTGCGACCGGTGCCGGTGAAATCGGCTACTGGTTCTGCGATCTTCCATTCGACAAACTAGTGTGGGATGAGCGGGTCAAGGACCACTTCTGGTTGCCGGCCGATGCTGAGGTAGACATAGATCTGTTCTATCGGTGCATTCACCCCGATGACCGTGAACCGACGCGGAGAGCTATTGAGGAGTCGATTGCCAACCACACGCGATATGACGTGGAGTACCGCACGGTCTCGCTGGACGGGAAGCAGAAATGGATTCGCGCGAACGGACGCACGGCGTACGATGCAACCGGCAGGCCGCTTCGGTTCGATGGAGTCACGCAAGATGTGACCGCTTTGAAACAGACCCGCGAGGCGCTCATCCGCAGCGAGAAACTTGCACTGGTGGGTAGATTGGCGACGTCAATCTCACACGAAATCAATAACCCGCTGGAAGCAGTGATCAATCTTCTATATCTGATTCATCAGAATACGAATGATGAGATGGTGAAGACTTTCAGCGAGTCGGCGCAGCAGGAACTGGCGCGTGTGTCGCACATTGTGACCCACACGCTGCGTTTCAACCGGCAGCCTTACGGGGCAGCACGGGAGAAAATGTCGAACCTGCTCGATTCCTCTGCTGCAATCTACACGCCGCGGATGAGGAACATGGGAGTGCAGATCATCCGCGACTACCGCGACAATGAATCCGTGCTCTGTTACGGAACGGAGATTAGGCAGGTGTTTGCGAACCTGATCGGGAACTCCTTCGATGCGTTGAAGCCGGGCGGCCGATTGCTGCTGAGGACTCGCGATCGTATGAATCCGCGGACGGGTGAGATGGGAGTTCTGGTCTCCATCGCAGACAGTGGATCGGGCATGGACGGAGCGACCAAACAGCGGCTATTCGAACCATTCTTTACCACCAAGGGCGAGAAAGGGACCGGGCTTGGTCTCTGGGTGAGTAGAGAGATTCTGCACAAGCATCACGCTAAACTCGTGGTGCGGAGCAGGAAAGCCGAGGAGAAAAGCGGCACTGCGTTTTCCATCTGGCTGCCTTCGGATGCAACCGCAGGGCGTTCCGAGTGAAAGTCGGATACGACGGCAGCATCCAGCACACAAACAAAGCGGCGCAACGAAACGGTTACACCTGGACGAAGTCCGGATAACCGCAGTTGCGCCGAAGTGACCTCAACCGAGGCTTTTAATTCCCCTGCGGATTTGCCGGAACGAGTTGCACCTGCTCTGTCACTGTGAGCATGAGATATGAGCCTTCATCGAGCGTGGTCTGCGGATGGCTCTGGAGGAGATGAGCGGTCACCACTCCTGCTCCGATGATGCCGCCGGCGAGCATGCCGGCAGGGCCACCGAGGACGGCTCCGGCGATCATTCCACCACCGCCGACTCCGGCGTACTCGATACCGTCACGTCTTAACCGGGATCCTGGGGTGATAATACCTTCCGAATTGACGCGCGCATCGGTTCCGGGAGTTGAAGAAACCATCGCATGCAGCTTGAACCTGGCGCCATTCTCCAAGGTGACGGTCTGCGGCTCGAGGAGGACGGAACCATGACCGCCAAAATGGCCGGTTGAGAGGTCGGCGACGCGGCCGTCGATCTCGGCGCCCGCGGGGATGATGACTTGTCCGTTCTGAATCACGTCAGTGGCAACGCGGCTGCGGAAGGGCTGACCCTTCTCAGAGAGGTTGCTGGATAACTCGTCAAGGAGCTTGACGCGGATCAGAGTACCTTCGCCTAGAGTTCCGGGAGGCAGAGGTGCCGGGTGAACGATGTCGCTGTCTGGATCGTAGCTGCTTGCGCGCGTGTTCAATGGAGGGACCGAAGGCGCCACGTTGACGATATCCTGATCGGGGTCTCCAGGCTGTGCGCTCATAGTGGCAGGAGCTGACTGCATTGGAGCAGGCTGTGCAACAGGCGTCTGCTGCTGCATCGGGTGAGCGGGCGATGGCTTGGGAATGGGAGGCTGCTGCTCGGTGGTGATGATGGTATCGTCCGGCGGAGGATTCGAAGTTCCCTGATATTGGCTGGAGTCCTGAGCCACAAGGGCAGTGGTTGCCAGCGCGAAAAACGCACATGCAAGTATTGGCCGGTTCATCCAGATTCTCCTCGGTTTCAGGCGGTGCTACCCAATGTACTTAGACCCGATCTGCGGGAAAATGTTCTGCTGCGGCATTGAAAATCGGGTTAGCGCGTATTGCACCCAGTCCTCATGCTAGCTTGGGCTGTTTGCGTCGGCAAACAAGTGCCTGTGCGACGTGCCTCGCGTAGCACGAATCAAGAGAGACAACCTGGATGCAAACATCCGTGAATGAAAGCGCGTGCGGGTGTGACCGCTGCCACACAGGGCGGTTCGGCTAAGTTTGTTAGAATCCGAACGGAACTACTTCCTAATTTTTCACACACAATTGTGCGGACGGAGAAGGTTTGAAGCACGCGCATCAGCTTCTGGGAACAATTCAGAGCGCCGCCGGTGAGGCAGTTGCCGTGGATCGACGTCCGAAACTGAACGACCGGCTGCAGCACCGTATAGCGAGGACAGAAATGACTGAGATTGTTGCAATTCGGGCCCGCGAAGTTTTGGATTCGCGCGGAAATCCCACCGTGGAAGCAGATGTGATCCTAGAGAGCGGTCAGCTTGGCCGAGCCATTGTGCCCTCGGGCGCTTCTACCGGCGAGCATGAGGCCGTGGAACTACGCGATGGCGATAAGAGCCACTATCTGGGCAAAGGCGTGCTGCAAGCGGTCGCGAACGTAGAGACGGTGATCGCGCCGGAACTGGAAGGTATGGATGCCGCCAATCAGCGCCTGATCGACCAGACGATGATTGCTTTGGACGGGACCGCCAACAAGGGCAAGCTGGGTGCGAATGCGATTCTGGCGGTGTCACTGGCCGCGGCTCGTGCTGTTGCGCAAACGCTGGAGGTTCCGCTGTACCGTTACCTGGGCGGCGTGAATGCATGCGTTCTGCCCACGCCGATGTTAAATGTTCTGAACGGAGGCGCACATGCCGACTCGAACGTGGATTTTCAGGAATTCATGATCATGCCCGTGGGCGCTGAGCGCTTCAGCGATGCGCTGCGCTGGTCGGCAGAGACATTCCACACATTGAAGAGCGTTCTGAAGAAGAATGGCTACAACACAGCCGTGGGAGATGAGGGTGGATTTGCGCCTTCGCTGAAGTCCAATGACGAGGCCGTCGAGCTGATCCTCGAGGCGATTTCGCAGGCGGGGTACAAGCCGGGTGAGCAGATCGCCATCGCGCTTGACCCCGCCTCCAGTGAGTTCTACGACAAAGAGAAGAGCAAATACGTGTTCAAAAAGGGCGACAAGCGCGAACTGACCAGTGAGCAGATGGTTGACTTCTGGGCTGATTGGGCGCGGCAGTATCCGATCGTTTCGATTGAAGACGGCCTTGCCGAAGACGACTGGGATGGATGGAAGCAGATTACAGATAAGCTCGGCAGCCAGATCCAGCTTGTGGGTGACGATCTGTTTGTCACGAACGTAAAGCGTTTGCAGCAGGGCATCGATGAGGGTGTTGCCAATTCGATCCTGATCAAGGTGAACCAGATCGGCACCCTAACAGAGACCCTGGAGGCGATTGAACTGGGACGCAGGTATGGATATACGTCTGTGATGTCGCATCGCTCAGGGGAGAGCGAGGATACGTTTATCGCGGATCTTGCGGTGGCCACGGGGGTGGGTCAGATCAAGACTGGTTCGGCGAGCCGGACGGATCGCATTGCAAAGTACAACCAGTTGCTGCGGATCGAAGAAGAACTGGGTGCGGGCGCAGTGTACCTCGGACTGGAATCGCTGAACTACGAAGACTAGTTTCGTCTGTTGATTATCAATGCTGTACATATGCGGAAGGGGCGTTGCTCCTTCCGCATATGTGTTTGAGACTCGGCTGGCTGATGAAACTTTCGTGGTACATCTCAGTTGACATTCCATGCGGAAACAGCTGATACGGGCCTACACTGAAAGCAAATGCGTTTGTTAACAGCATTTCTTCTTCTGCTGACCTTTGTGACTGCCGCAGCGCAGACAGCACCGGTCACGGTGCCGCACGATCAAAAGGATATTAAACAACTCGGGGCCGAACTCTACGCTGATTCAGGCGCGACTGGACTCGTGCTGGTTGTGGTGCGTGGGGACCACGCCTACTTTCACGGGTATGGGGAGGCGGTTCCAGGATCGAATGCGGCCCCGACGGTGAACTCGGTTGTGAGGCTTTGTTCCATAACGAAGATATTCACGACGGATCTTTTGGCGAAGCTCGTCTCCGACGGGACGGTTCGCCTCGACGATCCCCTGAAGAAGTATGCACCCGAGGCGGCAGTCGTACCCGAGCGGAATGCACCCATCACGCTCGAGGATCTTGCGACCCATACTGCCGGTCTGGAGCGGGAAATCGGGATGGCTCCGCGGCACACGCCGCATTTTACCTATCCCAACTACGACACGCGATGGCACTGGCTTGCGAGCGCGCAGCTAAAGTTCACGCCGGGAACGCAGGCGTATTACTCGAATGTTGGTTTTGATCTGCTGAGCGATGCGCTGGCAACGGCGGTGCAGACGCCGTATGCAGCGCTGCTTGAAAAGAGCACGCTGGCACCGCTGGGCATGTGGCAGACCACGTTCTTTCCAAATCCGAAGCAGTGCGAACGGCTGATGACGGGTGAGCATGAAGAGGGTCCATGCACAATCACGGAGAACACCGAGGGCAGCAGCGGACTCTATTCAACGCCTGGCGACATGGCGAGGTTTCTGAGCTACCTGATTGGCACTGGCGGCAATGCGCAACCGGAGAATGCGCGTCGCGTCTACCTTTTGCCGTCGAGCCTGAAGGGCCAGTATGGACTTGATCACGCGGGCCGGCCGAGCGGAATTGGGCTGGGGTGGATGCATCTGGGAAAAGGGGATGACATCAATCACCTCATCGAGAAGACGGGCGGCGGAGCAGGTTTCACGACCTATATCGCTCTTCATCCCGCAAGCCACACGGCTCTCTTCGTGGCAATGACAGAGGGGAAGCCGCGTGCACGGACGCCCGGATTCAATCTGTTCAAAGCATCAAATAATGCCCTGCTCGCTCTTGCGGGGTTGCCGCCGTTTCCCGACAGGCCAAGGCAAAGAGTGAGGTCGAGGCATATTACGCGAGCAACGACATTGAGAGCTCACGGCAGGGTGCCGGGACACCATAGGCGCAGATCGCGGATGGCGCAGCAGGGAGTCGGCGAGAACTGAGCACGAGTGACCAGATCGCATTCGAACCTGCTGTGCGGAATCCTCTCATGTGACGTTTACCACTCGATGAGACAACTCAAGCATTTATCCTTGTAGTACATCGATCTACTACGAGGTGTTCTCTTCGTGGCTTCAACGAAACGTCCTCTTGTTCTGACCGTCCTGGATGGATGGGGTTATCGGGCCGAAACGGCCAACAATGCGATCGCGCTTGCGCGGAAGCCAAACTACGAGAAACTGCTGCGAGAGTTTCCAAATACGCTGATCCAGGCGTCGGATCACTTTGTGGGTTTGCCTGATGGACAGATGGGCAACAGCGAAGTGGGTCATTTGAATATCGGGGCCGGTCGCGTTGTTCAAATGGACATCACACGTATCGACGCGCTGATCGCTTCGGGGCAGTTGCAGAAAGAGCCGCAGATTGTGCAGGCCATGCAGAAGGCGCGGGACGGCCGTAAGCAACTGCATTTATTCGGACTGCTTTCAGACGGTGGCGTGCACTCGCACCAGGAGCATCTCTATGCGCTGCTGCGGACGGCACGCGAGTACGGGTTGCAGAACGTGTTTGTACATGCGTTCATGGATGGGCGCGACACGGCTCCTGATTCCGGTGCGGGGTACGTTGCGAAGCTTGAGCAGAAGATGCGTGAGTATGGGATCGGCAAAATCGCATCGGTAAACGGGCGCTATTACGCAATGGACCGCGACCGCCGCTGGGAACGCGAGCGCAAGGCCTTCGACGCGATGGTAAACGGCAAGGCTGAGGGGGGCACCTATGCAGATCCTGTGGCGCGTTTGAAGGAAAGCTATAACAACGGCGTAACCGATGAGTTTGTCATCCCGTTTGTAATTGTTGATGGAGCAGGGGAGCCTGTTGGGCAGATTCGGGATGAAGATGTGTGCATCAATTTCAATTTCCGCGCTGATCGGGCACGGCAGATCACGCGGGTTCTGGCGCGTGAAAGCGGCTTGAACAAAGAAGGCGGCCGGAATCTCGAAGGATGGGAGTCTCTGGACGAGATGATCCCGCGCAGTGAGATTCCTAAGAATCTGCACTATCTGTGCATGACGCAATACGACAAGCTGTACGAACTGCCGATGATCATTCTGCCGGAATCCATGGACAATATTCTGGCGAATATTCTGTCGCAAAACAGTCTGCGCAATCTGCGGGTCGCCGAGACGGAGAAGTTTGCACATGTTACGTACTTCTTCAATGGCGGAATCGAAAAGCCGTTCCCCGGCGAGGATCGTACGATGATTCCTTCGTTGAAGGTGGCAACGTATGATCTTGCGCCGGAGATGAAGGCAGAAGCAATTGGCGACACGATTGTGAAGGCCGTGAGCGACACAGCATTCGATCTGGTGGTTGCGAACTTCGCGAATGCGGACATGGTTGGGCACTCGGGAAAACTGGAGCCGACGATCAAGGCCATTGAGGCAGTCGACGCACAACTCGGTCGTATTTTCAAGACAGTGAAAGAGCGGAACGGAAGCTGGCTCATCACAGCCGATCACGGGAATGCCGAGATGATGGTTGATCCGGTGACTGGCGGTCCGCACACGGCACATACGACTAATCCAGTGCCGTTCTTCTATATCGCCGAAGATGCAGCTCACTATCGCTTGCGTCCTGATGGATCGCTGCGGGACATTTCGCCGACACTGCTGGCATTGCTGGACCTTGGCCTGCCAAAAGAGATGACGGGGGGCGACATCCGAGTGCCGATCAAACATTAGACTCCGGCAGAAATGACTCAGGGCGAGGCCTGACGGCTTCGCCCTTTCTTTTTTGCATTCTTTGAAGGGGCACCTCTAACGACGGCGGCCGCGGGAGTTTTTCGCCGCCAGAGTTGGTAGTCTTAGGTTGGTCCCCATCCACGGTGTCTGCCTGAGTACAAGTGCCAATTTCGAAGTTCCGGAGAGTGGAATCGAACCGCACGATGGAATGAAGCCGCGGCATACGGAAGCGGCGGCGATCGGATTCGCCATTTGCGGATTCACGTTCTGGGTGTTGGCTGACACCACGATCAAGATCGTGGGTCGTTCGCACCTGCCGGCGTACGAGATTATTGGATTCCTGGGTGTCTTTGTCTGCGGGTTCCTAACGCTTTATGCGAAGGTCCGGGGTGAGCTGAATGTGCTATGGCCGACCCGGCCACGGCGGCAGCTGGTTCGATCATGCCTCGATCTGACGAACAATCTATGCGTGGTCGTTGCGCTTCGACATATCAGTTTGACGCTCTTTTACATCCTGGTTTTTCTGTCCCCGATTTGCATCACGTTTCTGGCCGCGATCTTTCTGCGCGAAAAGATTGGAGTCCGGAAGGCTGTGGCGATCATGCTTGGCTTTGCCGGGGTGGTGATTGCGGTGAATCCTTTTGGGATAACCAGCCCGGGCGACTGGATCGGGTTTGCCGCCTGCATGGTGTGCGTGAGCTGCTTTTCCGTGAACATGGTGTGGTCGCGCGTGTTGACGCGGACGGAATCGCCGGAGAGCCTGGTGTTCTTTTCGGGGGTCGTGATGATCCTCGCGGGCTCAGCCGCAATGCTGTGGCATGCTGCGCCCCTTAACTGGATGGTGCTTGGCGGCTTGGCGGCGATGGGGGCATTCTGTTCCGCCGGCGCAATTTGCTTCTTTGTTGCGGTAAAGCACACGTCAGCATCGACTGTCTCGCAGTACCACTACACGCAGCTGGTTACGGGAGCTTTGGTCACATTTCTGTTATGGCGTGAACTGCCGACGGTGTGGATGGTGGCGGGAGGAGCGCTGATTGTTGCAGCGGGATTGTACATTGCGATGCTGACCAGACGGGCAAGTTAGATTGCGGTTGCTGAATTTGCAGATTGAGAGCTGGAGAGGTGAGGAGTGAAACGGCTGCTGACTTGAGCCGTGCACTTCGGGTGTCATGGCCTCGTCGCTTTGTGCTGTCAGGATTGACTGGCAAGAGCTCTCGGGCTCACTCTTTCTAGAGCAACTAGAACATTGGCGTTTGGGGTTTCCCGTTCGGGGCATTGCTGTCGGAACGGGAGCTGAGGACCTTCTCATTGTTAAATAGATCTCGCATTTTCTGGTTCCTTCTGACGGGACTCTTCGTCTTTTGCTCACTCTACTATTTGTCCCGGATCTATCTGCCTTTTGTCCGGAATAGCGGGACTCCGGGTCAAGCAAGGCTTGGAGGTGACTTTTATCCGCGTTGGTCGCCGATCAGAGGACTATTGCTGGAAGGAATTGACCCGTATAGTCAAACCGCTGACGTACGAAATCAAGTGTGGACTTACGGCGCGCCCCTTGAAACCGAAGGCCAGGCGGATCCCATCCAATTCTGTTACCCCGGAACCTTGATACCTCTTTTTGCGCCATTCGCGTTGATGACCTTTGGCCGGGCAAGTGCGTGGATGCTAATTGTGCTCAGCTGCGGGACGATCTTGGCTATTGCGATGTGGCTGAGAATTTTTCATTTGCCAACCTTCCCGTTCGTTCTAGGCTGCGTGTTCGCTATAACCAGTTGGCCATTTGCCGAAGGGCTGATATTAGAACAGCCCACATTGGTCGTCATGTTTCTCTTAACAGCCGGACTATATCTTGCATGCAATGGCAGATTCTTTCTGGCTGGGTGCCTCCTTGCTCTTTCGACTATCAAACCGCAGATTGCCGGTCCGTGTATCGCGTGGCTATTGATGTGGAGCTATTTCCGTCACCATAGTCGAAGACTGATAGCAGGCTTCGTAACTACTCTCGTGGTACTCCTCGCAGCCTCCGAGTGGCTGTTTCCTCGCTGGATACCTGAATGGATTGCTTTTGTAAACCATTATGTGGAGCACTCGGGATCTCGTTTGAGCCTTCAATTCATCTTCGGAAGCACGACTGGACTTGCCTTAACCGGCTTGATCGCAGCTTTCTCGGTCTTTCGGCTCCTGAAGCTGCGTTCGGTTGGACCAGAATCGGCGAGCTTCTCGCACTGTGTTGCACTTGTTTTCGCACTCACGTTGTTGATGGTTCCCAGATCGTCCTGGCGCAGTTATGACGAGGTCATGATATTTCCGGCCGGGGTGTTTCTGTTCATGCGCCTAAGGGATTTCAAAAACGAGCAACCTGTTATTGGGCTCGCGCACTTGTCCTCTCTCCTAGCGATGCTCTGGCCTGCGATTGCCACATGTGCGTTGACCGGTGTACATCTGCTGGGAGCAAGACTCAGTACAGAGTCGATTGTTCGAGCTCCAACGTACGCGTTCTTCGTGGTGGCCCCACTCACGATGATCGCCTTGCTGCTGGTGGATGGTCAGGCGAAAACATCCTCTCGGGTGAGAGCAAGTGAAGTTGTCGCAGCTGAATGAGGGCTGCGCCGCGTTCATCATCCGATCCAGAAATAGGAAGCGGGCTTTTCAGAATCGGAGCAACGGCTGCCGCAGTTGATCCTGGAAAGAGTGTGAAACTTGGGAATGCGACTATCGAGAGCGCAAGGACTTGATGGCGTTGGGGAGGCGTTCGATGGCTTCGGGGAAGCGCTCCTCCAGGAGCCGCGCGCGTTCAGCGGCGATCCCTCCGAGGTACGACGGCACTGGCGTCGCGGTCAGCACGAGAACGAAGGCAATGACCGAGAACAGCACTCCTGCGACTGCGGCCGAGACGAGCATGTGATAGGCATCGGCAAGATCAAGACCAAGAATATTAAACGCGACATGCTCGAGTGGCTTGATGTGGCGCAAGGCTGCAAGAGCGAAGAGGGAGAAAAAGACTGAGAGGGATGTGAGGGCAACGAGCACGACATCGAGTCCGCGGTGAAACTTCTGGCGAGCGCTGCAGCGGGTGCAATCGGACAGATGCTGCTCGTAATCCTTTCGCATCTCGGGTGAGATTCCCGAGATGTCATACCGCCAGCTTGCAAGAATTGCGCCTACAACACGATCGGTACAGTCGGTTTTCGCCATACGGATGACTCACCTTGTGGTTGGTCTGCCCCAGCCCGCTGTCGAAATTACCCCACGGTTCAACGGGTTAGCGGTTATGTCTCCTTGGATGCCCCAGGTTACGGGCGTGATGCTAATTCAGGCCAAGGTCTTGATTTTTCGGTAGTTGGACATCAGGCAGCGCAAAAAGAGGTCCAATTGAGCAGAACAATCCCAATTAAGATTGTAACCGAGTTTTATCAAAAGCAAATACTTGCCAGAGGTTCATGTTGCAGGGCAAGCAACAGCCGGTTGGCAAGTAGACTGGCGCGGCCATTCAGGGCTCGCTCGGCTGTAATCCTGGCAAGCTCAGGAAGGTTGTTGCTCTCCGAGAGATGTCCGAGGACGACATAGGCGGCCTGCCCGTCGTACTCGCTCTCCAGATAGGTCGCGGCAGCTTCGTTCGAGAGATGTCCGACGCGAGAGAGAACGCGTTGCTTCACCGACCAGGGATAGGGGCCGTCGCGGAGCATTTCGAGGTCATGATTGGCTTCAAGGAGAAGCAAGTCGACAGACTTGAGTTGCGCTTTGACGTTTGGCGGGATATAGCCAAGGTCGGTAGCAAACGCCATGCGGACGCCTTCGGCTTGGAAGACGAAGCCAACCGGGTCGGCGGCGTCGTGCGGAATCGTGAAGGGGCTGACTGAGATATCGCCGATCTGAAGCGGCTTGCCGGCCTCGAAGTACTCGACGGACGGAAGCGTAGTCGGATCTTTCGGCAGTTCGGGCTTTTTCTTTTTTGGTGCCGGTTCGCACTCCTCTGCAATTGCTGCTAGTTCGATAGTGTCGTTGGATTCTTCGGGGTCGCAATCGTCGGCTACTGGTAAGTCGGCATCAGGCATTCGGGCTGCAGCCTGCTGGCGGCATTGTTCGAGCCATTGGGCATAGGTCATCTGCTTTCGTGGCGATAACCAGCGAACCCAGGCACGATGAGTAGCTTCAGTGAAGTACACGGGGATGCCGAGTTTGCGAGCGGTCACAGCGAGACCGGCCACGTGGTCAGAATGCTCGTGAGTGACAATTATTGCGTCGAGGGTAGCCGGGTCTTCGTCGACGAGCTTCATACGGCGAAAAAGTTCGCGGCAGCTCAGGCCGGCGTCCACCAGAATCCGAGTCTCGCCGCCGGTCACAACAGTGCTGTTGCCTTTCGACCCAGATGCAAGCACTGTGAACCGGACCATGTATTGAGGATACCCCTGCGAGCTGTGTATAACGAGGTCGTGGGTTAACGGAGAAGGAACTTGCCAACGGTTCTGGGGAGAGTCGAATGCCGGTTACCGCTCAACAGGGAAGGAACCTGGCAGCAATTCTGGAAAACCGCTCAACGGGGAAGGAACTCCAGATCCGTTCTCGGAACCTCGCTCATGATGCCGATGGTGTTGCCTTCCGTGTCATTGAGAAAGGCCATCCAGAGGTCATGGTCGGGCATCTTCGCGATGAGATGAGGGGCGTCAATGAAAACGGCGCCGCGTTGCTTCAGCGCGATGAACGTCCCTTGAATGTCATCGACCTTGAAATACAGGATGGTACCGCCCCGCGTACCTGGCTTATCGGGCGTGGAAAGCATGAGCCGGATGTCGCCACACTTGAAGAAGGCAAGATGACCAGCGTCGAAGAGGAATTTCATGCCCAGAGTGTTCTGGTAGAAATCCCGTGCGCGTGAGAGGTTATCGACAGTGATGGCGATTTGGCCGATCTTCTCCAGGCTGATTCCGGGTGCAGCATCCGGGTGCGACATGCGAGTAACCTCAACGTGATAGTTAGCTAAGCTAACGATATATCATGGGGTCATTTGAGCATGTCAAGGCGAATTTCGAATGAGGAGACGGTGGTTGCAGATCAGCTGCATTCGGCGTCAATCCACCTGCTTCGTAAGCTACGGCGGGAGGATGCGGCGAGCGGGTTGAATGCGGCGCGTCTATCTGCATTGTCTGTAATTGTGTTTGC
>Ga0207667_10007930_pt1 | contig 12673 bp, 11 predicted proteins | sample KBSCornC52_FD_184301 | JGI IMG/M metagenome (GOLD analysis project Ga0207667, IMG submission 184301) | Corn rhizosphere microbial communities from Kellogg Biological Station, Michigan, USA - KBS Corn C5-2 (SPAdes) (version 2) | ecosystem: Host-associated > Plants > Roots > Rhizosphere > Soil ...
CGCGATTTTACGCCTTCCGCTGCGGAATGAGCCGGTCTTTGTCGTAAAATCGCGTTTTAATCTGGTTCATGCGCCTGTGAAATTTTTTGCTGAAAACCGCTTCCTGACCATTGCCCTCGCCGGGTCCGTGCTGGTGCACGCGGCCCTGCTGGCGGTGCGGTTTGCCGCGCCGGACGCGTTCCGTCTGAAGCCGGCCGATCCCGGGCTGGAAGTAATCCTGGTCAACGCCAAGCACGACAAGGCGCCGGTCAAGGCCGATGCGATTGCGCAGGCCAACCTCGACGGCGGCGGCAACGCCAACCAGGGCCGCGCCAAGTCGCCCTTGCCGGACATGCGCAAGGTCGAAACCGGCGACAGCGTCAAGGCAGCGCAGCGCAAGGTGGCCGAGCTCGAAGCGCAGCAGCAGAAAATTCTGGCGCAGATGAACAAGAAGGCGCCCGTGGTTGCCACGCCCGAGCGCGAGCCGCACAAGGAAGTGCAGCCGCAGTTGAACGCCAAGGACCTGCTCGACACCGCCAAGGCGGTCGCGCGCATGGAAGCCGAGGTTGCCAAGAACATCGAGGAATACAACAAGCGGCCGAAGAAGACCCAGATCACCGCGCGCACGCGTGAAGCCGGCTACGCGATGTATTACAAGGCCTTGCAGGAAAAGATCGAAAAGATCGGCACGCTGAATTTCCCGCAGCGGGACGGCAAGAAGCTGTACGGCGAGCTGGTGATTTATATTCCGGTGTATCAGGACGGCAGCATTTACGACAAGGAAGGCGGCGTGCGCGTCGAACGCAGTTCCGGCAACCTGGCGCTGGACGCGGCGGCGCTGACCATCGTGCGGCGCTCGGCGCCGTTCGGCCGCTTCCCCGACAACATGCGCACCACCGGCGGCAAGGACGACATCTGGGAAGTCATCACGCGCTTCCGCTTCACGCGTGAAGAGACGTTGCAGACCGACCTGAGCAGTTCCAATTAAGAATAGAAGAACACAAGAAGGCAGGTACCACCATGGATGCATACGTCGTCATCGGTAATCCGATTGCCCACAGTAAATCGCCTGAAATCCATGCGCAGTTTGCCGCGCAGACCGCTCAGCAACTGAGCTACGAGCGCCTGCTGGCGCCGCTGCAAGGCTTCAAGGCGGCGGTCAAGGTGTTCATCGCCAACGGCGGCAAGGGCGCCAACGTCACGGTGCCGTTCAAGCTCGACGCCCATGCGCTGGCCGATCGCCTGACCGAGCGCGCGCGCCTGGCCGGCGCGGTCAATACACTCAAATTCGACGGCGGCGTGATTCTCGGCGACAACACCGATGGCGCCGGACTGGTGGCGGACATCGTGCATAACGCCGGCGTGTCGCTGGCCGGCAAACGGGTGTTGCTGCTGGGCGCCGGCGGCGCCGCGCGCGGCGCGCTGTTGCCGTTACTGGAGCAACAACCGGCCGCGCTGACCATCGCCAATCGCACCCACGCCAAGGCGCAGCAACTGGCCGCGCAATTCGCCGAATTCGGCAAGCTTGAGGCGGCCGAATTCACTTCCTTGCAAGGCAGTTTCGACGTCATCATCAACGCCACCTCCGCCAGCCTCGATGCCGACGTGCCGCCACTGCCGGCGAGCGTGTTTTCCGGTGCCACGCTGGCCTACGACATGATGTACGGCAAGCAGCCCACGGTGTTCATGGAGTTTGCCCATCGCCACGGCGCGGTCACGCGCGATGGTCTCGGCATGCTGGTGGAGCAGGCTGCTGAAGCCTTCTTTTTGTGGCGCGGCGTGCGGCCGGAAACCGCCGAGGTCTTCCGCGCGTTGCGCCAGCAACTCGGCCAACAGGAAAATCGCGCGAGGAAATAGTGAAGCGACCGCTTGCAGCTTTGCCCGCCACCGACTAGGCTTGTCCGAATCACGCCAAACACTCCATATAACAACATCAGAAAATGAAGCTCCTGCGCAAGCTGTTCCTGTGGCTGATCGTATTGCCGGTCACCTTGCTGTTCCTGCTGCAACTGTATTTCTTCGTGCAGATCTGGTGGTGGGTCGACCACAATCCCGACTCCACCAGCTTCATGCGGCAGCAATTGTCGCTGCTGCAGGAAAAGAATCCCAATGCGCAGCTGCAATTCAAGTGGGTGCCGTACAACCGTATTTCCAACAACCTCAAGCGCGCCATCATTGCGTCGGAGGATTCCAACTTCTCCGAGCATGAGGGCGTGGATTGGGATGCGCTGCAAAAGGCCTACGAAAAGAACACCAAAAAGGGCAAGGTGGTGGCCGGCGGCTCGACCATTACCCAGCAGCTGGCCAAGAACCTGTTCCTGTCGGGCGAGCGCAGCTACCTGCGCAAGGCGCAGGAATTCATCATCACGTATATGCTTGAGTTCCTGATGGACAAGCAACGCATCTTCGAGATCTACCTCAACGTGGTGGAGTGGGGCAACGGCGTGTTCGGCGCCGAAGCCGCGTCGCTGCATTACTACGGCGCGCCCGCCGCCAATCTCGGCCCCAGCCAGGCTGCACGGCTGGCGGTGATGCTGCCGCGGCCGCGTTTTTACGACAAGAATCCCGGTTCGGCTTACCTCGCCAATCGTACCGGCCTGATCCTGCGCCGCATGAACGGCGCCGAGCTGCCGCCGGTCAAACCGGTGGAAAAGCCTGCGGCCAAGCCTCCCGCCAAGTCTGCTGCGAAGAAATAGACCGTCCGGACGTCGCCGCTGCAGGAACGTGCTTGCCTGCCGTGGAGCTAAAACGTACACTTGCGTTCGTTTCGCGGGCGGCCCCAAGGCGGGGCATGTCGATTCAATAAGTTTCTGCAATCTGGCCGCACCGGCGTGTTGTTGGCGGCGCCAAGCCTATGCCCGCATCTTCAGTCGTCTTGTCCTGATCCTGACAGTGAGATCACATGATTAATGTTTTTGTTTTGCAGAACGGTCGACTGAACCAGGTCAACATCGACAGCCGCAGTGATCTGGAAACGATCGCGCCGGTCTGGGTCGACCTGACCGAGCCGACTGACGAGGAGCGCGACTGGGTCAAGAGCATTTACGGCGTGACGCTGCCCGACGAAGACGAATTCAGTGACATCGAAGCGTCGGCGCGTTATTTCGAAGCCGAGAACGGCGACCTGCATCTGCGTACCGACTTCCTGTTTGAAGGTGACGACGACACCTCGGCCACCATGACGGTGGCCTTCATTCTTGCGCGCAACATCCTGTTTTCCATGCATGCCGAAGACTTGCCGGTGTTCCGCCTGGTGCGCATGCGCGCCCGCTCGCGACCCGGTTCGATCGGCGACTACCGCGACGTGCTGCTGGACTTGTACGAAACCGATGCCGAGTATTCGGCCGACGCGCTCGAAGGTATTTACCAGAAGCTCGAAACGGTCAGCCATAGCGTGCTCAAGAAAAGCCTGTCCGACCAGGCCGCCGCCGAAGTGCTCAACGCCATCGCGCACGAAGAAGACTTGAACGGCCGCATCCGCCGCAACATGATGGATACGCGCCGTGCGGTCAGCTTCCTGATGCGCGGCCGCCTGCTCAGCTCGGACCAGTTCGAGGATGCGCGCCAGATTCTGCGCGACATTGAATCGCTGGACGGCCACACCGCCTTCCTGTTCGACAAGATCAACTTCCTGATGGACGCCACCGTCGGCTTCATCAACATCAACCAGAACAAGATCATCAAGATCTTCTCGGTGGCCTCGGTCGCCTTCTTGCCGCCGACGCTGATCGCCAGCATCTACGGCATGAACTTCGACTGGATGCCGGAGCTGCATTGGGCCGGCGGCTATCCGGTGGCGATCGTGATGATGATCGCCTCGGCGATCGCGCCGTTCTGGTATTTCCGCCGGCGCGGCTGGCTGAACTGATTTCTCTCTTCAGGGCAGCGTATTGAGGGTCTTCCAGCTGCCTTGTTCCGCACGATACAAGGTGTAAGGCGGCGCCGTCAGGCTGCCGTCGGCGGCGAACGATATTGTCCCGGACAAGCCGTTGAATTTCATCTGATGCAGGATCGGCGACAGCAGGCGCGGATTGGTCGAGCCGGCGCGCTTCATGGCTTCGACCAGCATGTCGACCGCGTCGTAGGCGAACCAGGTTTGCGGTATCAGCGGTGAGGTGTACTTCTCCCGATAAGCCTGCTCCAACCGCTTGAAGTTCTGCACCCTTTCCACCGGATTGCCATTGACCAGCACCAGTGTGCCTTCCGGATATTCCTCGGTCTTGCGCGGAAAGAGCGGGTTGATGGCGCCGCCGGCCAGCAACAATCGGGTTTGCAGGCCTAGCTGGCGCAAGCGCGTGGCAAAGGCGTTGGTCTGCGGCGCGACGCCCGCGAAGAACACCAGGTCGGCGCCGCTGCTGGTGATCTTGGCGATGCCTGCATTGAAATCCGAACTCTTGGCGTTGATTTTTTCACTCTCGACGACCTGGCCTCCCTGGCGCGACACTGCAGTCAAGAAGCCGCGCGCGAGGGCCTTGCCCAGCAGGGTGTCATTGTCGATCAGCATGATGCGCTTGGCGCGCAGCACCTTGATGGCGGTTTCCGCCAGGTATTGTGCGGTGTACTCGCTATGACCGAGCAGCTGGAACACGGTTGAATAACCGAGCTGCGTGAATTCGCGTCCGGCCGCAGTCGGCGACAGTTGCGCCACGCCGGCCTCGTTGTAGATTTTGGCGGCAGCAATGCTGGCGTCGGTGGTGAGGTGCCCGATCACGCCGACTACGCCTGCGGCGACGGCGGCGCGGGCATTGATGACAGTCAGGTTGAGATCGTTCTTGTCGTCCGCCAGGAATAACTTCAGCTGGACGTTTTTATCGCCGATGCGCAAGCCTTGCGCGTTGATCCGGTCCACCGCAAATTGGGCGGCGTCGCGGGTGCTTTCGCCGCGCGGAATCGTCATCGGTCCGATGACACCGATCAGTACGGTCTGGGAAATTGCATCTGCGGCAGCCGCGTTTGCCGTGGTCGTCATGACGGCACAAACTGCAACAGCCCACCGAATCAAAAACGTGCGAAGCATCTGATCTCCCCGGGAACGCTGACCGAACAATGATCTTGCATCCGGAACCTACCGTTCATGTCGCAGAGAAGACGGGCTTTAGAGATGCTCTTCAGGGTTTCCGGCTTGTCTCCGGGAAAGATTGTGCAGCGCCGGCGGGCGCTTTCTGCGGGGAATGTCTGACAAGGATTTGAGCGCTTCTCCGATGTTGCAGTCCGGCATGTTGATCAACAATACGTCTACACAGCCCGCCTGTACAGCCACGCCGCATGCGCGCTTCCCGACAGCAAGACACACCAAGGACTTCGGCAATGAAACATCATTACATCTCCCTGCTCGCCATCGGCTTGAGCATGCTGGCCCTGCTGAATGGCTGTGCCGGCCCGGATTACCGTTCGCAGCCCAACAATGCGGGTGCGCCGCCGCCTGCGTATTCGTACAATGCCACCGGCGTCATTGAAGCCATTGACGTGGCGCATGAAAACAGTAGCGGCGTCGGCGGCACGCTGATCGGCGGCGCAGTGGGAGGCTTGCTGGGCAATCAGATCGGCAGCGGTTCGGGACGGACTGCGGCAACCGTCGCAGGCGCGGTCGGCGGCGCCGTCGTGGGCAATCAGGTGCAGAAGAATCATGGCGGACGCGAGGTCTACAATATCCGCGTACGCATGAATGACGGTTCTACCCAGACCTTCGCGCAGGACAGCGCCGGCGATCTGCGCATCGGCGATCGCGTGCGCCTGGACGGCGGCCGGGTGTATAGGTATTGATTAAGTCCGGGGCAGTGAACTTGTTACTGCATTACTGCGCCGGATAAAGACCGCCCAGCACGCGCAAACCGCGCGCGCCGGTAACGGCAGGCAGATTGCCCGGCAGGCGCAGGCAAAAGCGTTGCGCCAGCCAGGCGAAGGCCAATGCCTCCACGTGATTGGGCGCCACGCCCAGCACTTCGGTCGACATGACCGGAATCGTGCGACTTGCGCCGGCTTGCAAGGCCTGCGCCAGCAACTCCAGCAAATATCCGTTGTAAGCACCGCCGCCGCAGACATACAGCGCCGCGGTCTCAGGTGCGTGCGCGACGATGGCATCAGCGATGGTGGTCGCTGTGAAAGCGGTCAGCGTCGCCTGCACGTCGGACGGCGGCAGCTGCGTGAAACCCTGCAGACGCTGTTCCAGCCATTCGACATGGAACAGGTCGCGGCCGGTGCTCTTGGGCGGCGGTAACGCGAAATAGGCATCGCTGCGCAAGGTCGCCAGCAAGGCCGCATCAACTTTTCCGGACGCGCCCCAGGCGCCGTCGGCGTCATAGCTTCGGCCTTGGTGGCGAGCGATCCACGCATCCATCAATACATTGCCGGGACCGGTGTCGAAGCCTGACGTGGCGGCTTGCTTGCCGGCCGGCAGGATGCTGATGTTGCTGATGCCGCCGATGTTGACCGCCACGCGCATCTCGTCGTCGCTGCCGAACACCGCCTGGTGGAAGGCCGGCACCAGCGGCGCTCCCTGGCCGCCGGCGGCGACGTCGCGACTGCGAAAGTCGGCGATGACGTCGATCCCGCACAGTTCGGCCAGCAGGCTGGGGTTGTTGGTCTGGCGTGTATAGCCGAGTTCGGGGCGATGACGGATGGTTTGACCGTGCACGCCGACGGCGCGGATATAGGCTGCCGGGATCGCGCTCTTTTCCAGCAGTTGCGCCACGCATTGGGCGTAGTAATTGGCCAACTGGTTGGCCGCCAATGCTTCGCGCTGCAATTCATTCTCGCCGTTGGCCTGCAGCGCCATCAACGCCGCACGCAAATCTTCCGGAAAGGGTACATAGGCCGTCGCCAGCGTCGCCATCGGTTGGCCGTCGTCCGGCAGCGAAGCCAGCACGCCGTCGACGCCATCGAGGCTGGTGCCCGACATCAGGCCGATATACAGGGAAGAGGAAGCGGAGCGTTGCAGCGAAGAGAGATCGGCGGACATAAAAAAACCGGTGATGGAGTCGCTGCAATTTTACAGCGATTCCATCACCGGCTTTGCGGTTCGGGAGTCCGGTTTAGCGCGACGCCAGGGTCACGTTGCCGTTCTCGCCGGCCGGACGCAACAGCGACAGGCGACGGTTCATGTCGGTCGAGACTGCGCGGAAACGGGCCAGTTGGCCGCCGCCCAGCGGTTGCGCGTTCGGCACGTCAACCGACAGCGGATTGCGCGGCACGTTGCTGACGCGGAATTCGTAGTGCAGGTGCGGGCCTGTAGCCCAGCCGGTCATGCCGACGAAGCCGATCACTTCACCCTGGCTGATCTTGTCGCCCTTGCGCAGGCCGGTAGCGAAGCGGCTCATGTGGCCGTACGCGGTGGAGTAATTGTTCCAGTGCTTGATCACGACGATGTTGCCGTAGCCGTTTTGCTTGCCGACGAAATCAACCACGCCGTCACCCGAAGCATGAATCGGCGTACCGGTCGGCGCCGCAAAGTCGACGCCGGTGTGCTGTTTCCAGATGCCGAGGATAGGGTGCACGCGCATCGAGAAGCCCGATGAAATACGCGTGAAGGCCAGTGGCGACTTGAGGAAGGCTTTCTTCAGCGACTTGCCGTCGAAAGAGTAATAACCGCCGCCGATCTTGCTGCCCGGTTCATCGAACCAGACCGCCTGGTAGGTATTGCCTGCATTGCTGAATTCGCCTGCCAGCACGCGGCCGGTGCGCACCGGCTCGCCGTTGTTGTAGAAGGTTTCATAGACCACGTTGAAGCGGTCGCCGCGGCGCAGGTCGGAGGCGAAGTTAATGTTGGTCGAGAACATGTCGACCAGTTGCGTGGCGACGCTGTCGGGGATCTGCGCATTGTCGGTCGCCGCGAACAGCGACGAACGGATCTGGCCGGAGCGCATTTCCACACGGCGTTCCAGCACAGCCGGCGCGGTGCTGGCCTTGAAGGTGTCGCCGCTGCGTTCGATCACGAGGTTGTTGACCGCTTGACCGTCGCGGCCGTCGCTCAGCGTGGCCGTCAGCTGTTGCAACTCGCCGTCTTCAGACGTGCGCGCCATCACGCGCTTGCCGGCACGCAATTGCATGACTGCACGGGCCAGGGTATCGGACTTGATGAAGTTGGCGGCGGCCTCGTCGTCCACGCCCAGGCGTGTCAGCAAGCTTGCCAGCGTGTCTCCGGAGCGGACTTTTTCTTCGTTGACGTAAAACTCTTCGCGGTCTGCCAGTTGCGCGATCTGCTGTTGCAAATCAGGCAAGGCCAGGTCCTTGACGATGGCGTGGACCGGCGCATCGGAGGTGTCCGGCTCGGCCGGGGCGAAGCCGGCGGCGCCGATCGTGAAGGCGCCGAGGAACAGGGCGCCGGCGGACAGGATCTTGGTCTTGCGGGAAGAACCGTGGAATTTCTCTTGGCAGAAGAGATGGGTGGTGCGGTACAGGGAAGCGGCGCGCGCGAATTTATCTTTAGGGAACATGCAATACGTTAAAATCTACCGTTTACGCTTGTTCCGAATCCTGTTGCAGGATGGCAATGCAGTTGGCGGATCGTTCCGCGCTGCCGGTACGGTGAAACATGTACCGGCCAACCAGGTTGCCATTCAACCGCAAGCATCGTCAATGACTCCCCGATGACGCACGCTTTTTACAGATTCTCGACAGGCGATGAATGCTAAATTCTCTGCTGATTGCGCTTCTAAATGGCGTGCGGCAGAAAGACGAAAGCGCGATTATAGCAAAGCGTCAATCCGGTACTGTCCTACAAAAGCCTATTTTTTAGTTATATCAATGAACGCCGAACAGCCAACCTCCCAAGCTCCACAAGCCCCCTTGCCCCTGTCCGATAAAGTCCAGGAAGCGCTGGCCATCACCAAGCGCGGCGTCGATGAGTTGCTCATCGAAAGTGAATTTGCGCAAAAGCTGGCGCGCGCCGAAAAGAGCGGCCAGCCGCTGCGCATCAAGCTGGGCCTGGACCCGACCGCGCCCGACCTGCATCTGGGTCATACCGTGGTCTTGAACAAGATGCGCCAGTTGCAGGACCTTGGTCACAACGTGATCTTCCTGATCGGCGATTTCACCTCGATGATCGGCGACCCGTCCGGCCGCAATGCGACCCGCCCGCCGCTGACGCGCGAGCAGATCGAAGTCAACGCCAAGACCTATTTCGCCCAGGCCAGCCTGGTGCTGGATGCCGCAAAGACCGAGATCCGTTACAACTCCGAATGGTGCGATCCGCTCGGCAGCCGCGGCATGATCCAGCTGGCTTCGCGCTACACCGTGGCGCGCATGATGGAGCGCGACGATTTCACCAAGCGCTTCAAGGAAGGCACGCCGATTTCGGTGCATGAATTCCTGTATCCGCTGATGCAGGGCTATGACTCGGTCGCGCTGAAGTCCGACCTCGAATTGGGCGGCACCGACCAGAAGTTCAACCTGCTGGTCGGTCGCGAGCTGCAAAAGGATTTCGGCCAGGAGCCGCAATGCATCCTGACCATGCCGCTGCTGGAGGGCCTGGACGGCGTCGACAAGATGTCCAAGTCCAAGAACAACTACATCGGCATCACCGAACCGGCCAACACCATGTTCGCCAAGGTGATGAGCATTTCCGACGTGATGATGTGGCGCTACTACGAGCTGCTGTCGTTCCGCTCGATCTCCGACATCGCCGGCTTCAAGGCCGACGTCGCCGCCGGCAAGAATCCGCGCGACATCAAGGTCGCGCTGGCGCAGGAAATCGTCACGCGCTTCCACTCGCAGCAGGCCGCTGAAGACGCGCTGGCCGATTTCGTCAACCGCTCCAAGGGCGGCATTCCGGACGATGTGCCGGAAGTCAGCCTGACCGGCGCGCCGCTGGGCATCGGTCAATTGCTCAAGCAGACCAACCTGTGCGCCTCGACTTCGGAGGCCTTGCGCATGGTGGAGCAGGGCGGCGTGCGCATTGACGGCACGGTGATCAGTGACAAGGGTCTGAAGGTTGAAGCGGGGGTGTTCGTGGTGCAGGTCGGCAAACGCAAGTTCGCCCGCGTTACCTTGTCGCAATGACAGCTACAACGATAGCTACAGTGGCAGCGTCATGATCGGATTATTGCAACGAGTCCGCAAAGCTGATGTCGTAGTGGAAGGCGAGCAAGTCGGCGCCATCGGCCCAGGCCTGATGGTGCTGGTCTGCGCCGAACGCGGCGACACCGTCAGGGAAGCCGATGCGCTGCTGACCAAGCTGTTGGCCTATCGCGTGTTCGCCGATGAAGCCGGCAAGATGAATCGCAGCGTGACCGACGTGCAGGGCGGCTTGCTGCTGGTGCCGCAGTTCACGCTGGCGGCCGATACCCGCTCCGGTACGCGACCGTCGTTCACGCCGGCGGCGCCGCCGGCGGAAGGCAAGCAACTGTTCGACCATTTCGTTACGCAGGCGAAAGCCCGCCACGGCGTGGTCGAGACCGGTCGTTTCGGCGCCGACATGCAGGTCTCGCTGACCAATGACGGGCCCGTTACATTCTGGCTGCAGGTCGGCGGTAAATGAGACCAGTAGCGGCCTGACGATATTCCCAGGCATTTAATGGCATTCAATAGCAGGTTGATTTTCAAAGGAGAGCACACATGAAACTCTGGAGCGATTCTTTTCAGGACGGCGCAGTCATTCCGGGCGAATTCGCCTTTGCCGTATCCGATCCCAAAAACCACGTAGCCCTGTCGTCCAACAAAAACCCGCACCTGGCCTGGAGCGATCTGCCTCCAGGAACCAAGTCGCTGGTGCTGGTGGTCCACGATCCCGATGTGCCGTCGCGTGGCGACGACGTCAACCAGGAAGGCAAGACCGTGCCGGCCGATTTGCCGCGCGTCGATTTCTTCCACTGGACGCTGGTGGATATTCCGGCCGGCATCACCGAACTGGCCGCCGGGCAATTCAGCAGCGCCGTGACCACGCGCGGCAAGGCCGGTCCGGCGATTCCCGGCGATCCGCTGTCGGGCGCGCGCCACGGCCTCAATGACTACACCAGCTGGTTCGCAGGCGATGGCGACATGAGCGGCGACTACTTCGGCTATGACGGTCCATGCCCGCCGTGGAACGATGCGATTGCGCACCGATACATCTTCACGCTGTACGCCATCGACCAGGAGCAACTGACCGTCACCGGCAAGTTCACCGGCACCGACGTGCACAACGCGCTGCAAGGCCATGTGCTGGCACAGGCAGCCATCACCGGCACGTACACGCTCAATCCCGACCTGATCAAGTAACATCGCCATGACTGCCACGCCCGCCACGACTGACATCCTGCTGATCCGCCACGGTGAAACCGACTGGAACGTCGACAAACGGCTGCAAGGCCACATCGACATTCCGCTCAACGCCGAAGGGCAGCGGCAGGCGGCGGCGCTGGGTCGGGCGCTCGGTAACGAGCCGCTGGACGCGATCTACGCCAGCGACCTGCAACGCGCGCGCGACACCGCGCAGGCGGTGGCAACGCTGCAAGGCAAGGACGTGCACATCGACGAAGCTTTGCGCGAGCGTTGCTACGGCGGCTTCGAAGGCCTGCAGCATCACGATATCGCGCAACGCTATCCGCAAGACTATGCCGCCTGGAAAGCACGCGAACTCGATGCACGCTATCCGGCCGGCGAACGCGTCGCCGAAACCATGCGCGAATTCTCCGAGCGCGCCGTCGGTGCGGTCACGCGCCTGATCCGCCACAGCAACAGCCGGCAGCACCGCAAGATCGCCATCGTCACCCACGGCGGCGTGCTTGAATGCATCTATCGCTGGTCGCGCCAGACCGGCTTCGCGCACGCGCGCGATTTCGACATCTTCAACGCCGGCATCAACCGCATGCAGTGGGACGGCGAGCGTCTGCACATCGCGCAATGGGCCGATGTCGCCCATTTGTCGGCGAACGTGCTGGACGAAGTGGATCGCTGACCCGCTTTCAGTCGCGTTCTGTCGGATGAAATGCGACGCCGGGCGGCAATTCTTGTCGCTTCGGCAATATGTTGTCGCCGCTGCGCTGCAAGACCGATTCTTGTTGGGGCGCAGGACCAATCGCGCTAAAATAGCGCCCTTCCCCAGCAACCACACGACCGCACCGTCCAACGACCTGTGAATATCGGCCCGCATTCCCTGCGCAATAACGTTTTCGTCGCTCCGATGGCTGGTGTGACGGATCGGCCTTTCCGCCAGTTGTGCAAGCAACTGGGGGCGGGTTACGCCGTGTCGGAAATGGCGGCCTCGGATCCGCGCCTGTGGCAAAGCGAGAAGACTTCCCGCCGCACCAACCACGACGGCGAGATGGAACCGAAGGCGGTGCAGATCGCCGGCGCCGATCCCGCCATGTTGGCCGATTGCGCCAAACACAACGTCGATCGCGGCGCGCAGATCATCGACATCAACATGGGTTGCCCGGTCAAGAAAGTGTGCAACAGCTGGTGCGGTTCTGCGCTGTTGCAGAACGAAAAGCTGGTGGGACAGATTCTCGATGCGGTCGTCAAGGCAGTCGACGTGCCGGTGACGCTGAAATTCCGCACCGGCTGGAATCGCGAAAACAAGAATGCCCTGGCCATCGCCGCCATGGCCGAACAAAGCGGCATCGCCATGCTGACGCTGCACGGCCGCACGCGCGCCGACGGCTACAGCGGCGAAGCCGAGTACGAAACGATTGCCGCCGTCAAGGCGGCCGTGAAGATCCCGGTGGTCGCCAACGGCGACATCACCACGCCCGAGCGCGCCAGACACGTGCTGGCGGTC
>Ga0207667_10007934_pt1 | contig 12670 bp, 11 predicted proteins | sample KBSCornC52_FD_184301 | JGI IMG/M metagenome (GOLD analysis project Ga0207667, IMG submission 184301) | Corn rhizosphere microbial communities from Kellogg Biological Station, Michigan, USA - KBS Corn C5-2 (SPAdes) (version 2) | ecosystem: Host-associated > Plants > Roots > Rhizosphere > Soil ...
CTCCGGTTCTGGCACTTGCAATAGAAGAGTCTTGATTGCCCACACTGCCAGCGCAGCATGGATATCCCAGGTGATCGCGGTTCTAATATATCCGCCGGTCCGATACGCCAAGCTGCCGGTAGGACGGGCGCCCCGAATGCCGCCTTCGCGCGTAAGCCGCTCACGGCCATTCTCAACCTCCTGCACGCGCGCCGCGAGAGAAAAGCGTTGTCCATCCGGCGTAGCGATGCTCGTAAACTCCACATCGAAGCCGGCCAATTCGTGAACCAACCCGAAGCCCACTTTCTGCACTGATTTCAGTTTTCCGGAAAGCAGGCTCCCGGAGGGAAAAGCGATCTCTTCGTTGGAAATGACAGGGGCAATCAAAACGGCATCCACCCGATCTGCAGTGCGGCTCGCGTAAGACGAAATAGGAGTGGTCAAGCGGATATGCAACTGAGCGCCAGGTGGCAGCTGGCGGGTTGCTAATAGATTGAGGGCTAACAGCGCATAGGCGAAACTCATGTCGAGCGGCTCATGGCGATCGATCTATCATATGCATTTATCGGGCCGCTGTGGGGATCCTTATCGCTCCGGCCAGTTTAGACCTCAGCCTACCTTAGTACCCTCCAGCACGCCTAATGAATTCCTAGGGCTTTACCGATACACCCCTAGAGGGTATTTCGCATCATGGCGGTTGCTAAACGCGCGGTTAAAGAAGCGGGCTCCATGCTCGCGGAGAAGCGTCTTCCCCGCTGGGACAACGCCCTCGAAGATGCCGCGCAGGTTTCAACCATCCTGATCGTCGACGATCTGGATCTGAACCGGCGTCTGCTGAAAGCCATTCTTAAAACCGAGCCCTATCGCATCCTCGAAGCCAAGCGGCCTTCCTTGGCGTTAAAGATGCTGGAACACGAGAAGGTCGACTTAGTGGTAATGGATATGGTTATGCCCGGAATGAGCGGGCCTGACTTCTGCCGCGCACTGAAAGCGGACCGCCACACTCAACTCATTCCCTTACTGGTGATCACCGGAGTGCAGGGAACCGAAAACGAGATCGCCGGCATCGAATCCGGCGCCGACGAATTTCTGGTGAAGCCGCTCCAACCCGCGGTAGTGCGAACACGCGTTCGAGGGATGCTGCGCAGCAAAGCGCTCATCGATTCCTTGGACGAAGCCGAGACTATTCTCTTCGCTTTGGCAAAATCGGTCGAGGCGCGCGACAACTACACGGGTTTGCATTGTGAGCGGCTGGCCGCGTATAGCGTTCGACTGGGCCAGGCGCTGGGTCTCCCCCGAGCGGACCAGCTAGCCCTCTACCGTGGCGGTTATCTGCATGACATCGGCAAGGTAGGGATTCCCGATTCGATTCTATTCAACAAGGGCATGCTCAGTACCGAAGAGTGGCAGGTGATGCGCATGCATACGATCCGCGGCGAGGAAATTTGCCGGCCCATGAAAACCCTGGCGCCGGTTCTCCCCATCATCCGCAGCCATCATGAGCGGTGGGACGGTTCAGGCTATCCCGACGGGCTGAGGGGTGAGGAGATCCCGCTGCTGGCGCGTGTTCTGCAGGTGGCTGATATTTATGACGCTCTTACCACCGCGCGTTCTTATAAGCCGGCATTTTCCCACAGCTACGCGCTCGAGATCATGCTTGAAGAATCGCAGAGGGGCTGGCGGGATCCGGAACTCATTCCGCTATTCGCTGAGACCGAGTTGCAGGCTAATGTCAGCCATGAAATCATTTGGCCGGCCGACACTTCCATGCAGGAGTCCCTGGATAACATGCGGCGCCAACTAAGCCAGTGAGCTTAATGCGATGGGAACCCCGGATGTTGATCCAAATGAATGCCCACAGGGGGGAGCGGACTGCGTTAGACTACGAAGAAAGTTCGTCGTACATTTTCAAATTGGTTGTCACACTAGCTACGAATCCGGCTTGGATAGGACTCGACAGAGAAGAGTGCAGATCTCTACTCGACGGCCCGGCAGCTTGGAGCGCTGTTGGACTGCATTACCAATCGCTCCGGCGGGTGCTCGGCCGGTGAAGTCCGCTGGAGCCTTAGTACTTGCGACCGGGTGTCGCGGTCGCGAGTAGTGGTCCCATGAGGTTCGGCTGATGACATATATGAAGCTGGTAACCGAGGGCACGAAACATCACTTATCGGCGGCATATCACTCCGCGGGTGATTCTATGACGTTGTGCGGATGCGTCGTGACGCGCCCCCATAGCTGGAAGCAGATTCGCAGCCTGGAAGGCGATGAATGTGAGCAGTGTGCGTCCCTAGCGTTTAGAGGCGACGCCGCGAGATCCGGCCGGACTTCGGCGCCGCGCTGAAACCAGCGAACCACGCTGATTCGCGAGGTGCATGCTCAACGTATAATAAAACGTGGCACGGGGCTGGGAAAGTAAATCGATCGAATCGCAGATCGAGTCGGCAAACCGGCGCCGGGGCGAGGTAAAGCCCAGGCTCACGCCCGAACAACTGGACGTGCAGCGGAAGCGTGACAGTTTGCTGCTGCACCGCACGCGTGTCCTGTCCGACCTCGAAAAATGCAGCGATGACCGCTATCGCAAGACTCTAAGCGATGGTCTCGCTTTCCTGGAACAGCAATTGGCGGCGCTAGGCTGGCGCGGCTAAGCGCGTTCTCGCCGATGCCGGCGGGGGCCCAAACGGGGCGGCCATGCACGGGAAGCACAGCCTTTCGGCGGCCGTGCTACAGTAAGGCGTAGTTTGTCAGTTCGCTGATACAGGCATCTTTAACATTGTCCGGTCCGCCGCCCATGTCCGATCCTGCCCGTGATTCGCTGTTCTGCAACTGCAGAAAGAAGTTAAAATGAAAAACATTTTTGTAGGAAATCTCAGCTTCGGTGCTACCGAAGATGCGATTCGTTCCATGTTTGAAGCGTATGGTACCGTCGATCGCGTCAGTGTGGTGACCGACAGGGACACGGGACAGGCCCGCGGTTTCGGGTTCGTCGAAATGGCAAATAATGCCGAAGGCGATCGGGCCATTGCCGAGTTGAATGGCAGGGAGCTCGACGGCCGTGCGCTAAATGTGAACGAAGCCCGTCCGAAGGAAGATCGCGGATTCGGCGGCGGCGGCGGTGGTCGTGGCAAAGGCGGCGGTGGTGGTTTTGGCGGTCAGCGCCGCAATAATCGCTACTAGTCGCAAAACGGAATTTGGGTCCGGTGAAATCCGGCCAAAAAAGTGGGCAGCGTCTTTAGGGATGCTGCCCGTTCTCTTTTCCGGACCGCGTGCTGCCTTCGTTACAGCAAAAGAAAGAGAAGTGTCCGCGGAAGTCCCTGAGCGCCGTCAGCACTTCCAGGAATTTTCCATCAGTCTCGCGCGGCGCGCTCCGCTGTGAACAGAACTAGCGCGATCCAGATAGCGTCGGCCAAAAGCAGGTGAAGGAGCTGTACGAGCAACGGAGCCTGCAGCAGGATACTCGTGGCTCCGACAGCGAATTGGGCGGCGAATAGTGCCAGCAGGCCGCCGGATAAAGCGCGCAGCCGAGCCGAGTGCCGAGCCCGATATTCGGGGAGAGCGACCAGCGCCACCACGAATCCGGCGCCGAGGGCGAGGAACGGGTGGATAATCCGCAAGCGGATCAAGAAGCTGGCGGTGGAGGAGAAATCGTCGCGCATGCCTTCGGCGAAGCTATGGGACGGGAACAGGGTGTCGCCGAGTGCGGTAATAACTCCGGCCACCGCCACTACAACGAGCGCTATCAGAGGGCCCGCCGCAGCCAGCCAAAACATTCGATCATTGCGGTTCCGTGCCGGCTGAGTACCCTCTTCTGAGAACCACGCCGTTAGGGCAAGCGACGCCAGCAGCAAGAAGGTATTAATCAGATGCGTGGAAAGCGAATAGACTCGGCCCACGGATTCGTTGCGAGCAACGTGGCCTAACAGAACCAGGGAGGCTCCCAGCAGCGCTTCGCTAAGGATGAACACCAAGGCCCACCCAGCCCAGCGGCGCGCGGCGTGGCCGGCGACAAAGGCTCGCCGAGCCCATACGAACATAGCGACGACCGCCATGAGTGCAATGCCGCTCATCACACGGTGGGTGAGTTCGATAACCGTCGCGATTTGCGAAATACTAGGCAGAACTTCCCCGTTGCAGAGGGGCCAGTGTCCGCCGCAGCCGGCTCCGGAACCGGTGGCTCGGACCAGAGCGCCCCACAGGATCACGGCGACGTTGTAGATGAGAACTCCCCAGGCAAACGCGGTAAAGCGGTGGGGCGGCGTTACAGGCAGCTTTCTGGAAGAGGCCGTGCTGGCAGCGCCGGCCGCGCCCACTCGACCTTCCGCCGCTGGGAGCCTCATGCTTCCAGGATACTCGTTAGGCAAGCGCAAGCTTAGCGGCGGAGATCTCGGATGCAAGCGCACGTTCCGCGGCGTCGGCGGCGAGGGGCTTCGAAAACAGGAAGCCCTGACCGGTTTTACAGCCAAGTTTAAGCAACGTAGTCCGCTGTTCCTCATTCTGGATACCTTCGGCAACCACCGTCATGTGGAGGCTTCGGGCCAGATTGAGGATGGTTTCGACGATCGCGCAGCTCTCGTGGTCAATATTGAGGCGCTGTACGAAGGAGCGGTCGATTTTAAGCGAATCGAAGTGTAGAGTGCGCAGGCAACTGAGCGAAGAGTAGCCGGTTCCGAAGTCGTCCAGTTTGAGGCCGATATGCAGGGTGCGGAGACGCGTGAGGATCTCCCGGACGGATTCAAGCTCGGGAATCAGAGAGCCTTCTGTAATCTCCAATTTGAGAGTTTCGGGCGGTATGCCGCTTTCAGCCAGCACGGCGGCGACGGTTTCGACCAGTTGAAACCCCGCCAATTGCTTGACGGATACATTGACGTTCATCGAAAGCGGAGGAGTGCATGGAAACTTCGCCTGCCAGGATTTAAGCTGAGCTCCCGCCTGACGGAGGACCCAGGCTCCCAGGGGAATAATCAGGCCAGTTTCTTCGGCGATAGGGATGAAATCGGAAGGCGGTATCAGACCGTAGCGAGGGTGGCGCCAGCGGAGGAGCGCCTCGAAACCAATAGCGGACCGGGTGCGGAGATCCACCTTCGGCTGGTAAAACACGACCATTTGATTCTGCTCGAGGGCTTGATACAAATCGATGGCCATGGCCATCCGGATCCGGGCGTGCTGGCGCAATTGCGGATCGAATGTCTGGCAGCGGCTTCGGCCTTCGCGTCGCGCCTCCATCATCGCGACTCTGGCATCGCGCAAAAGTTCGGTCGCGACGGTTTGAGAACTGGCGCAGAGAGCGATCCCGGCGCAAGCGCTGATGGAAACCTGCGAATTTCCCAGACTGAAAGGCAGCGATAGAGACGACAGAAGGGTTTTGGCGAGGGCCTCCGCCTGCTCCGTCGGCGTGGCTTCCAGCAGGAACGCGAATTCATCGCTCCCCACGCGTGCCAGCACAGACGAGGGATGGATCGCAGATTCCATAATGATCTTACGGAAACGAGCCGCAACCTCGACCAGCGCCTGATCTCCGCTGTCGTGACCTAAATTGTCATTCAAGTTTTGAAAGCCATCCAGGTCCAGCAACAACACAGTCATGGATTCCCTCGGACTGTGCCGGGGTAGCGCTAGCTCTAACTGGCTCAGAAACATGGCCCGATTCCCGAGGCCGGTAAGTGGATCCAGCAGCCGGTCTTGACGCTCCGCCTGCGACCGCAAAAGCTGAGTCTGGATGCGCGCGTCCATGACTCGCAGATCGATAGGCTTGACGACGTAATCATTTGCGCCCAGATCGAAAGCGTCTACGATGACTTCGCTATCGTTGAGCGCGCTGACCATAATGACCGGCAGTTCGCTAGGTGAATGCGTCGCACGCAGTAAGCGCAGCAGGTCAAGCCCGCTCATCCCGGGCATTACTTGATCCAACAGAACCAGATCGTAGTGCGCCTGGTTGATCTTTTCGAGCGCCTCCGCTCCGCCTTCCGCCACTTCGACTTGATACCCGCTTCCAGTCAGGCGCCGAAGAAGCAATTCGCGATTCTGAGGGTTGTCGTCGACGACCAGCAGTTTGCAGGGATCCGAGGTCACAGACCCTCTCTCTAGCGGCTATTGCGCACCGCTGTGGGATTCTCTTCGGCCAAATCGGGCAAAACTTGAAGGCGCCAAGCAGCGGACGAGATTTTCGGCGGCAGAAATTCGTTGACCTCAGAACCCCGTTATGGTACCCATAGACTATTCCAAGGTTCTCGCCCCCTCCCGGGGCGGGTGAAAAGGGAAGCGGGTGAGAATCCCGCACGGTCGCGCCACTGTGAGCAGCGAGCGGACCGGCAAGTTGTAGCCACTGTTTCTTCGGAAATGGGAAGGCCGCCGGTTTGCGATGACCTGTCAGTCAGGAGACCTGCCTTGGTCAAGGAGGCGCGTTACCTCGTCTTATGACGACTAAACTATTCGTGTTGTTTTATGCTTCGGCTTTGGCCGTGGCGATTGCGGGCGAAGCTCCGTCGGTGAGCGGTTCCGTAAAAGATCCCCAAGGACGGCCGGTTGTGTCCGCGGCAGTCAGCCTGTTTTCGCGCACCAGCAGCACGGTGGCGTCGACCACCAGCAATCCTCAAGGCGCGTACCGATTCGAGGGAGTCGCCCCTGGTGACTATCTTCTCCGCGCCGAGGCCCCTGGATTCGCCGTATTTCTGGAAGAGCGCCTGCATGTCGATGGGTCTCTCACCCGCGACATTTCGCTGGCACTCGCGGGAGTTCGCGAACAAGTGGTGGTGACGGCTTCCGGCACATCGCAATCCGAAGATGAAGTTTCGAAAAGTGTGACGGTCATCGGTCGCTCTGAGATGCAGCAGCGGGACGTGTTCCCTCTCACTGGTGCCGTGGATCTCGCGCCCGCGGTACGTGTGCAGACCCTCGGGGGACCGGGTCAAGAGGCGTCGATCCATATTCGCGGGATGCGCGATATCGACACAGCGGTGCTGGTGGATGGAATGCGGCTGCGCGATGCGGCGATCCTGCATGGCGATGCGACCGGATTGATCGAGGATTTGTTGGCCGTCAATCCCAGCCGAGTCGAAGTGTTGAACGGTGCGGGATCCTCGCTCTACGGAACCAGCGCGATCGGCGGCGTGGTGAATATCGTGTCCGATGACGGCGGCGGCAGAACGCGCGGCAGCTTTCTCGCCGAGGGCGGCTCGCTCGGTACGATGCGCGGTCGGGCCCAGGTGGCGGGCGGAGAGTTGAACGACCGTCTGCAATATAGCGCCGGTCTGGCGTACACGGATGTGACCCAGGGTGTCGATGGCGACGATCCCTTTCGCGACGCGAGCGTGCAGGGCAGCCTGAGCTATCGCCTGTCGAGCACTACCCTGCTCCGCGCGCGTCTCTTTGGCGGCGATTCGTTCGCGAAAAACAATTCGGAACCTTTGCAGACGCTGACCGTGCCGCCAAGCGGGATCATCGACGCGATCCCGTTCGTCACGTTCTTGCCGGGTGCCGATGACCCAGACAGCCGGCGCGCCGGCCGCTTCTTGAACGGCGCAATGAGCCTCGAAGGGCAGCCGACGGCCAAGCTAAATTATTCGGTGTCCTTTCAGACGCTCGCATCCGGCCGTCGTTACGCCAATGGGCCGGCTGGCAGCGGATTTCAGTTCTTGGGTACCCAGCGCTTTGACGGGCGAATTCAGACGGCGAACGTACAGGTGCATTATCAGCCGAGCGCCACACATCTGCTGACAGGCGGGTACGAATTTGAAAACGAGAATTATGCCTTCGATTTCACGAACGCCAGCGACCCGGGAGCCGCGTCGGCGGTGAACGTTACCCAGAAAAGCAGCGCCCTATTCGTGCAGGATCAGACGCGTTGGTTCGGCGGGCGTCTTATGCTGACCGGAGGATTTCGCGCGCAGTATTTTTCGCTCGACCGGCCGCTGTTTTTTCCCCTGGCATCGGCGCCCTATCAGGGGATTTCGTTTGCTTCGCCTCCAGCGGCGTATACAGGGGACGGTTCGCTGGCCTACTTCATCCGCTCAAGCAACACCAAACTGCGCGGGCACGTGGGACGGGGCTACCGGACGCCTTCACTCTACGAGAGATTCGGCGCGGGGTTCGATTCGCTGTTTGGCTATACGACCTATGGCGATCCACGGCTGGCTCCCGAGCACTCGATTAGCTTCGACGGCGGGATCGACCAAAGCTTTGTGAAGGGCCACGTGCGCGCCTCAGCGACATACTTCTATACGCGATTACAGGAAGTCATCGCGTTCGCCAACTCCCTGAATGGAGACCCGTTCGGCCGATTCTTCGGGTATTACAATTCGCAGGGCGGACTCTCGCGCGGTGTGGAGACGAACGTTGCCGTATCGCCTATCGCAGCGCTGAATTTCTCCGCCAGTTACACTTTCGTGAACGCGATGGAGCGTAGCCCGGCGGTGGTGGGGAGCGACAACCTGCGCACCTTCGTGATCCCGCGGCATCAGTTCTCCGCGGCGGCCACCTGGCGCGCCGGCAAGCGCACCCTGCTCACGTTCGACACTCTCGACGCGGGCAACTATCTGGCGCCGGTGTTCTCGGACGCCACTTTTCAATCGCTGGTATATCGGTTCAACGGACTTCGCCGCATAAATGCCGGCGCCAGTTATCGTCTGCCGTTGGGTGAGTTCCGCGCCGTGCGCTTCTTTGTGCGCGCTGAAAACCTGTTGAATCAGAACTACTTCGAAAATGGCTTCCGCACGCCGGGGCGGACCGCAAACGGTGGCATTCAGTACGAGTTCTAAACGGCGGGTAATGCTACCACCTCGCGCGGTTTTCGTGCGACGATCTTAAAGAGGAAAGAGGATACATGATCCAGAAAACAGTTGTTGCCGCGCTTTTCGCAGTCGCCACCCTGGCCGCCGCGCCCGTAAAGGTGGACCTCAAGGATGCGATGGGGAAACCGGTAGGCACCGCTACGATCAGCGAGGCCAAGACCGGCGGCGTAGTGATTCATATGAAGTTAATGGGGCTCCCTCCCGGCGAACATGCGGCGCACATTCATACCAACGCCAAGTGCGAAGGCCCTGCGTTTACCTCTGCCGGGGGACATTTCAATCCGGAAATGAAAATGCACGGCCTGGATAGCGAAAATGGCCCGCACGCCGGGGATATGGCGAACTTTACGGTCGGAAAGAAAGGGAAAGCCAACGTAACACTGGTGAACACTCGTGTGACATTGGATAACGGCGCCCATTCAGTGTTTACCAACGGCGGCACCGCGTTGGTCATCCACGCCGCGAAGGACGATATGAAAACCGATCCGGCAGGCAATGCCGGCGCGCGTATCGCCTGCGGGACTATCACGAAATAACTGCGAAATTACAATACCCGGTAACGGAGCATCAAGTTAGCGGGATCAGGCGGTGGTCTTCAGACTTCCGGAGAAGCCACGAACCGGTATCCGATCCCGCGCACCGTCAGCAGGTGGCGGGGATGTGCTGGATCGTCTTCAACATAGCGGCGCAGGCGCACGATGAAGTTGTCTATGGCGCGAGTGTCGGTGTCCTCGCGCAGGCCCCACACCTCCTGCAACATGGTTTTGCGGGAGACGGCCTTGCCCTCGTGGTCGATCAGGTTGCGGAGGATACTGGCCTCCATCAGCGTCAGCGGGTAGACCTTGCCGCCGGAATGCACTTCGAGAAGATCGAAGTGGACCGACTTCTCGCCAAAAACGAAGGAATCCATCGCGGACGTCTTGCTAGGCGCGCCCGCAGCGGGTGCCGTCGAGCGCAGCCACTGCTTCCTGCGCAGCAGACTGCGAATGCGTGCGATCAGAATCGAGAGCTCAAAAGGTTTGGGTAGATAGTCGTCGGCGCCGGCGGCGAAGCCTTCGAGGACATCTTCGGGTCGGCCGCGCGCCGTTAGCATCAACGTCGGGACAAACTGTCCGGCGCCGCGCATTTCGGAGACGACCGTGAAACCGTCCTTCACCGGAAGCATGACGTCCAGCACTACCAGATCGAAAGGCGGTTGGTTCATGTCCTGTGCTTCCGGGATGAGCAACTGCAGCGCCGCCTCGCCGGTCTCGACGGCCTGCACCTGATAACCTTCGGCTTCGAGGTTGAAGCGCAGTCCTTCGGCGAGGTGCTGTTCGTCTTCAACAATGAGGATACGGTCAGGAGAGCTCATTTCGCGATGGGAAGCTGCAACACGAATGTGCTGCCACGTCCGGGGCCTTCGCTTTCAGCCCATGCCCTGCCGCGGTGGCGTTTCGCGACGGAGCGCACGATGAAGAGACCTAGGCCGGTACCCTTCACCCGCGTGGCCAGCGGGCCCGAGACGCGGTAAAAGCGTTTGAAGATCTGCTTGAGCTCTGATTTAGGGATGCCAGGACCGTTATCTTTCACGCGAACCTGTACGTAGCGCCCGTCGATATTCTCGGTTTCGACTTTCACCTGGACATCTTTACCCGAGTATTTAACGGCGTTATCGATCAAGTTGGAGACGGCGGCGCGCACTTCATCTTCGTCCCCCTGAATGGTGACTGGCGGTCCGGGACGGTAAGTGAGCGCTTCGGCCGGTACATGGTAAAGCCGGCGCGCGCGCGCCAGGCAATCCTCTACTATGCCCCCAAAATCGATGGCAGAAACATGCAAGGCCCGCTTGGTTTGGCCGGTGCGGCCGGTTCGCAGAATCTGCTCGATGGTCCCGAGCAGGCGGTCGCTGTCGTCCAGCATGGTGCGATAGAATTCCTGGCGCTTTGGTTCATCGACAGACCGCGTCTGAAGAGTTTCGAGGTACAGGCGAATGGAGGCGACTGGGGTCTTCAGCTCATGCGTGACAGCATTGATGAAGGCGTCGTGCTGGGCGTTGCGGCGGACCTCGCGCACCAGAAAGGTGGTGTTGAGAACCACTCCGGCAATCACCAGCAGGACCAGCAGGATGCCGAAGAATAGCAGAATTCCGTTTTGCCAGCCGAGCAGAACCCAGCCCACATAGAGCAATACGATAAACGAGATAAGTCCGGCGCCCAGCGCTATGAAGACCGCGATGGATGTGCGTCGTCCGCCGACAACCATGCTTTTAGAGTAGCCCGGAAGCACAGGGCCTGGAATATACTGCAAAAATGCCTGTCAGCGCTGAGACTCTTCGTATTCACCTGAATTACACGGCTTGGGCCGCGACCCGGCTGCTGGATGCCGCGGCGCAGTTGTCTTCCGAGGAACTGCAGCGGGATTTTGGAACCGCCGACAAGAGTGTCGTCGGCACGCTCGCGCACGTATTTGCTGCGGACCGCGTCTGGATCTGCCGAGTCCGGGGCGACGCTCCGGCCAAATTCCTAACGGATGAGGAGCGCGACTTATCTTTGCTGCAACGGGAGTGGCCGGCGGTGCTCCGCTCATGGCAGGAGTGGGTCGCGGACTTGACCGACGAAAACGTCACGCAAGTGGTCTCCTATTACGATTCGAAGGGCAACGCCTGGACGACGCCCTGCTGGAAGATCGTCTTGCACGTGGTAAATCACGGGACCCACCATCGGGGTCAGGTCTCCGGCTTTCTGCGCGCGATGGGGCACAAGCCGCCACCGCTGGATTTGATCGCTTACTATCGGGAGTTAGGCTAGATCGAGGCCGGTCGCTAGTGGCCTAAGCGGCCTTTTGTTCCATGACCAGCGCTTCCGGCTTGACCAGCCGGATGCCCCAGACCAAGCCCACGGATCTGAGTAACTTCAACGTGATCCAGGATATATCGAGCTCGTGCCACAGCATCCCATGGCGCGCGGAAGTCTGATGGGCGTGGTGATTGTTATGCCAGCCCTCGCCAAACGTCAGCACGGCCAGAATGAAGCTGTTGCGGGAATCGTCGGTGGTCTCAAAGCGGCGCTTGCCGAAGATGTGGGTGGCGGAATTGATCAACCACGTGCAATGCAGCCCGTAGACGATGCGCAGGCAGAACCCCCACAGGAACATGGGCAATCCGCCGAAAGCGAGTAGCGCCAGACCGGTAACTACCACCGGGATCCAATGATACTTGTTCAGCCACCAGTAGAACCTGTGGCGAGCCAGATCCGGCGCGTACTTGGCCATGATCTTATTGTTGTGATTGGTCTCGCCGAACACGATCCAGCCCATATGCGACCAGAACGTGCCCTCGCGCGGGGAGTGCGGGTCACCAGGCTGATCCGATTTCGCGTGATGAAGCCGGTGCGTGCCCACCCAAAACATCGGGCCGCCTTCCAGAGTCATAGTTCCGCAAACCGCGAAAAAGTATTCTAGCCAGCGAGGACATTGATAGGATTGATGGGTATGCAGCCGATGATAACCGAGACTGATCCCCCATCCGACCGCCACCCAATGCAGGGCCAGCGCGACGAAAAACGCTTTCCAGCTAAAGCAAAAGAAGGCGGCTAGCGCGCCTATGTGAAGGCCCACCAGGATTAACGACGTAACCCAGTTGACTTTTTGGCCGTTGGCGAGTTGAATCGCGTGTTTACTCACTTTGTCTCCCGCTCAAGTAGAGTAACAGGCGAATCTGTGTGGAATTGTAAGAGTTATGTAATTTCGATTTTTGGATTCAGCAGGATACGGCGTTCGCCTGAGATCCTGGTCAGAGGCTACTTATTTCCCACCGCTAGCAGCGTCTCAAAGTGGGGGGACTCTTCTTCGCGATGAACGATGGAAATTTCCACCCCTTTGAACCCGGCATCCCGCAGAAACCGGCCGACTTCGGCTTCGGTGAA
>Ga0207667_10007938_pt1 | contig 12666 bp, 20 predicted proteins | sample KBSCornC52_FD_184301 | JGI IMG/M metagenome (GOLD analysis project Ga0207667, IMG submission 184301) | Corn rhizosphere microbial communities from Kellogg Biological Station, Michigan, USA - KBS Corn C5-2 (SPAdes) (version 2) | ecosystem: Host-associated > Plants > Roots > Rhizosphere > Soil ...
GCCGCGGCCTGGCGCTCATCGAGCAGTTGAGGCATCGGGGTAATCATCGCTTCGCCTTCTCAATCTCGCGGATCGCCCGGCGCATGGAGTGTTTGGGCAGGCAAAACGCCTCCACGAACACCCACTGCATCACAAACCAAGTCGCAATCGCTTCCCAGTAATGGCCGTCTCTCCAGAGAATGCAGATGGGAACCATCCAACTGTTGCGGCGCATTAGCATCTCCTCGCGACAATCTTGGACAGTGGCAACTCGTCTGGTAGATCCAACATGTGCTGTGTTTTTAACCACAGGTCCCATTGCGAGCCGTGCACTCTGGTAAAGGCCTTCGACCCTTGCGCGATGGAGGTCCAGAGCCCAGATATCGCGCGCCCTTGATGGTGCGTCCAACACAGGCAAATCGAATACCAATGGCTCATGCGCTGGCCGCCGACCAACAGGTGATGAATCTCCAGATGTCTCGTCGGAGTCAGATCGTTGAGGACGCAACAGATGCATCCGATCTCGACCTTCATCCGCTCGATGCGCTCGGCTTCCTGTAAGGTCGGCGGCGGTAAAGACGATTTCATGCGGCTCGTTCACGATGGTGCACATACGCAGGGTCGGGATCAGGGATGTTGAGACCAAGCTTCTTTGCGGCGAATCGTTGGACGAAATCAACGTAATCGCAGAAAGCCTTCGTTTTAAGCACATCGCGCTTTCCTTCTTCATTGCGAGTCGTCGTCCGTCTTGGAACCGATTCAACCCCTTTCGGGTTACGAGGCGTCTTCGGCACCCGTTTGTCTTTCCAGCCGAAGTATTGGCCGCACAAATACTCATGAACCTCTTTCGCCTCGTAACCCGTCAGCTCCGAAATCATCTTGTTGGGCACGGCCCAGAGGTAAGCGTTTTGCGAGTCGCTTCTCTCCCGTTTGGCCGGCTCCAGTGTCATCTTCCAAGCTGTTTCCTCATCAAGGCTCTCCAGCAGCGCGATTGCACGAGGCATTACGCGCTTGCGAGACCCACGAGGGAGGATCAGCTCAGGCATATCAACCTACGTCGTGCTCGCGGGTGCCCTGCAGGTTCAAGGACAGGATCTTCCGCATGTTGGCCTTGCTGATGATCTTGTCGGCTGCGAGCTTGTCGTTGACCGCGATCCACAATTCAGGGAACGGCTGCAGCGCTTCTGCGGCGTATTCCTGAAGCTTCTGGGCCACGACTTTCTCATCACTGCCATACTCGTTCAGGATGTCAGTGATCTCCTGAACGCGCTGGTCACGCAACGTGGTGTCAACCTCTGAGAGATCTCCACGGGGGTCGATCCTGGGAAGCAACTTCGCCTCGACCTCGATGACCCGCTCAGCTTCGTCCTGGTCGTAGATACCAACGAATCCGAAAGCCAGCCGCGCGGCCTGGATCATCGCCTTGTGGCGCAGCATTCGGCGGGGATGGGTCTTCCAGGGGCCAATGTCGCGATTGACCTCCCTGAAATACTCCTTCGTCGCGATCGGGTGCGAGCGATCCTTGCGGAACATCCGGCATTCAATCCACACCGGGATCTGGTTCTGATCCAACTCACCCTCGACGAAGTCCATGCCGTCAAACTGCGGGTCTGAGTTGATGATGCGCGACCACCCGTCCACGCCCACGATGGGGACAATGGCGCCGCCCTGTGCGGGAAACGCATAGATTTCCTTGGTCCACGGATTCAGCTTGTACTGGTCCGCTACGACACACAGAGCCATCAGTTGCTCGTTGCTCACATCTCCGCGAAATGCGGTGGCCTTGAGGGTGGCGACCATCTTTTCCGGATCGACTCCGTAGCGCTGGGCCATACGGACCAGCACGGAGTTGGAGGCTTGCGGAGTGTGTTGTACTACAGCGTTCATGCTTGAACCTCTTGCTTAAATTCTCGTCCCCATTCGCGCGCGTCGTACTCATCTGCGCATTTCGGGTGGGCGTATTCTGATTTCACGATCGCGTGTTCCTCTCGCGTATCCAGCGGGCAGCGGCAGAGCGCGCAAATCACGGCTGTTTTGGCGAGGGTGTCCATGTCAATTCGCCTGCCGAGCGGCAAACACGGTCTCGGCCATGCGCTCTTCAAACTTCGGCGTCCGCTCACACAGAGGCGAGGGCGCCGGCAGCACGCGGTTGCGCTTGGGAGCCTTGACGCGGGTAGCGCGGACGATCTGCTCCACTGCCCAAAGACCTGAGATGAACCACAAGCACGCATCCAACAGGGTGTGAGGGCTCATGACTGTAGTTCCGCTTTGGCGATCGCTTCACGAATGGCGCTGGCCATCTCGACACTGAACGGACACCGCATGTTGATCTGCGGATCATCCATCCAATCCCTCACGGCTTTCAGTTGAGCCAGCAGATCCGGCGCAGCGGCGATCAGTCGCGCTATGTCTTCGCCGCAAGGAATGCGTGTCAGCGTTCCGTACAAGCTCGCAATCTCGATCCCATCGGCATCGGAGATATAGCGCACGTCGCACTTGGGATACTCCGGATGCGTGCGAGCACAATCCCACGGCATGTTGAAATTGCTCTCGGAAGTCACGATTGCACCTCGCGAAAACCAAGGTCTTCCGCCTTGTTTCTGTACTTGCAGAACAACTCGTGTGCGCCGAGATCCACTTCCCGGGTTCGGCAGGTGCAGGAGCATCCGAGGTGGGCCAGCGCTTTCAGCAGCCCCTGAATCTGCACATTGGCCTCAGCCAGCAGGCTCGCACTGGCGACGACGATCGCCGGCAGCTTCTCGCGGGCAGTGGGTTCGACTTCGGACACTTCAGCTCTCCATCCAGATTCGATGGAGGAACTATAACCCGACGGGTAATAGATCGTCAATACCCAACGGGTAATAGTTTGTGCTATTCTGCACAAAGCAAAACGGCGAGACCCTTTCGAGCCTCGCCGTAGCGTTTCAATCGGAGAGCTATTTATGAATTACGCAGAACTGCGTCTTGCCAGTGCTTCAACCGTTGGGGAATTTTACGAGCACGTTTGAGCCTTTGGTTTCGATGGTCATCTCGTGACAGGCCCAGCGAGCCGCGTTTTGGGGCGAAGCCGCAACGACTCGTTGCGCATCATGCTGGCAAGTTTCCAAATCTACTTTCGGGGACGTGATCGAGTGCAGCCCCGTGTCGTCAGCGACGATTACTACGAGTACATACCAGACCGTAAATCCGTCCAAACCTCCTCCCTCCCTTTCGCACGATTAGAATTCTTCTGAAATGTCGCGGTGCAATTCACCCAGGCTAAGGTTGTTGTGCACTTGCGTCTCGAGTAGGTTAAGTACGTCGAAATCCGTCATTACGCTCTGCGACGTGAAGGCGTGTTTAGAACTGAGGCTTGCGTGAAAGGGAGATTCAATATCCGCTCGACTGCGGTCTGAATCTCTTGGCTCGCGTTTTGGTAGGCCATCAACACAAGTGCATCGCGGTCGCTTGGGTGGACGTTGTCCATCCACCCCGACTCCAATCCGTAGGTCTTCTCTACGAGTTTTGCGACGTCGTCGCCGATTCGTTTCTTCTTGAGATAGCGATTCACTAGGTTGGGGACCATGTCGAGCGCGCGCGCGAGCTCAGACTGGTTACCACCGACCTTTTCTCTACAGACGGCTGCAAGATTTTTGCGCCGAATCATATAGATATCATCCATCCGTAGATTTTGACGGCAGTTACCTTTTGGCGAAATGTGCCGGCGGGTAATAGAGTCTTGCGTGGCTATTACCCACGGGGTTACACTGACTTGCATGGATCTACGGACGTTCCTCGACTCAATGCCCCGCCCAGAGCGGCGTTCATTCGCCGCTCGATGCGGAACTACGCTCAATTACCTGGCGCAGCTTCAATACGGCTGCAAGCGTCCAGGGCCAGCAATGGCTAAAACGCTACATGAAGCCAGCGGCCGAAAGGTACCGCTGGAGTCTCTGCGTCCGGATATCTGGGGGAAAAGCACCCCGCAGGCATTGGCGAGTTAGTTGTTGTTCTGTGACTACTTTCTCACAAACAGAGCCCATCGCAGGCGCGATCCAACATAACTCACCGAAGAAGCTTGTCAGCCAGTTGATCCAGTCGTTTTCGGATCGCCATCAAGTGGTGGGTGACCGAGATGGCCCAGCCGATCGCCGCACTGATGAGCAGTACCGACCAGATAGTGATGGGCATCGTTTTTATCCTGTGTTGGTGGGCTAATGGCCCGCGTTCGAACGATCAAGCCGGAATTCTGGACGGATCGACGTGTCGGCGAATGTTCTGTGAATGCTCGCCTACTGTTCATCGCCACATTGAACTTCGCAGACGATGAGGGCGGGCTGGACCGCTCGGCCAAGCAACTGAAGGCGCAAGCGTTCCCCTACGACAACATCGACTGTGAGCCCCTCGTCAAGGAGCTTTTGAGCGTTGGGTTGCTGATCGAATATGAAGTCAGCGGGAATAAATACCTGCATATCAAGAACTTCCGGAAACATCAGAGAATCGACAAACCTCAGAAAGCTCGCATACCAGTCTACGAGCATTCCGAGAACGTTCCAAGAATGCTCCCAGATCCCTCCACGACCATTCAACGCTCTAAGGGAAGGGAAGGGAAAGGAATAGAAGGGAAGAAGATAGGAGAGGAGGGGAGTGCAGAGGGGAGGATGGCTCGCGCTCCGCGCTCCGCCCGCGCCACGCGATTGCCTGAAGATTTTTCTCTGACCCCCGAGAGGCGAGCGATAGCCGAGGCCGAGAAGGCGGACCCCGAACGCGAGTTCGCGAGCTTCACCGATCACTGGAAGGCTGCCTCCGGGGCGAAGGCTCGCAAACACGACTGGGATGCCACCTGGCGCAACTGGTGCCGACGGGCAGCGGACTTCAAACGGCCAGCGGTCAATGGTCAGCCTGTGGCGCCTGTGCGCACGTGGCGACCCGATCCCGCGGATGACGTACCGCAGATGCAGGACCCCTATGCTCGCCAGTGAGTTCACCGAATTCGAAGCGATGATGCGTCGCTTCGAGAAAATCTTCGGCAAGTCGATCGACGACGAGACGATGCAGTTGTATTTCAACGCGCTGCGCGAAGTACCGATGGGAATTCTTCGCAAAAAGGCCGAGGAGTATCTCAAGCGCGCGAAGTTTTTCCCGAAGCCTGTTGATTTGCGCCCCAAGGATGCGGCTCCCGTTCGCGATGCTGCGGATGATGCAGCGTTCAAACAGGCGGAGGAGCAAGCGATTCGAAATCTCGAGGAGTTGCGTGCTCGAGATCCCGACGAATGGATGCGTCGAGTTGCCGTGTCGAAAGGGCCGGACTGCAACGCAATTCGATTGCACCGTCAATTTGGAAGCAGGCTTTGGTATGACCTCAACGAGCGATGTTGGAGAGTCTGATGGACCGCGAAAGTCAGATACTCCGAAACTGGTTTGGCGAAAGACCTCGCCTTGGGTCATCGAAACCAACAACGGCCGATATCGGATCGAGAAGTTTGCCGTCGGAAACGACTTCCGGTATCGAATTCTCAAAGTCCTCAACGAATGGTTCATCGAACTCGCGCCCTCAGAGGCCACTGCTGAAGCTGCCCAGAAAATCTGCGAGGCGGACGTAGCATGAAGTTAGAAATCACTGCCCATCTGTACATACACGATTCGATCGATGTTCCCAACCCGTTACTCAACCTGATCAACCAGAAGGTAGATCGCATCATGGCAACACAAGCTGAATTGGCCGCGGCATTGAACTCCGCAAATTCCACACTCACCGACATCGGCACCGAAGTGGACAAGATCGGTGTCGAGACCACGACTCTGCAGAAAAACGTCGCTGATCTGACTGCGGCATTGGCGGCGGGCGGAACGACGAGTCCCGAGGTCGATGCTGCTCTGGCCGCATTGCAGGCGACCGCAGGCACGTTGGTGAGCAAGGTGAAGGCCGTCGATGACCTGGTTCCGGATGCACCCGTAACGCCGTAATCACTGGTTGCGGGATCAGCAAGGATCCCGTAACCCCCCGAGGAACTGTGATCACCCTGGATCTTCCCATGGCGGTTCACTCACTGAATGCCATGGCAAAAATGCATTGGGCCAAGCGCAACCGCATTCGAGGGCAATGGCAGTGGCTGGTACGGGCGGCGGTTTTGAATGCTAAGATCCGGGTGAAGAGATTCGATCCGGCAAAAGTGACGATTGAGCGCTTCGGCCCTCGGAAACTGGATGACGACAATTTCCGGGGAGGTGCGAAGCAGTTGATGGATTCCCTCGTAGCGGAGGGATTTTTGGCGGATGACAGTCCAGAACATCTGGTAGCGCAGTACATCCAGCACATCTCGAAGACGGCACGAACGATCGTGCGCATTGAGGATGTACAGTGAGTTTAGCTCTCAGATCGCTCCACGATCTCCCGAGTCCCAATGGGACCATTGACCGTCGCTACCCGCTGGGGAATGCCCCGGTCATTCCGTCCGCCACCCTCGATATCGATCTCAACGCCTTTACCGCGGCGAACCTGAATCTCACCTACACGGCCGGTACCACCGCCCCCGATCTCAACTACCGTCAGTACCTGACGGGTACCTCTGCCGCCACGGCGACCCTGAGTGTCTCGGCCGCATCCGGGTTCCTGGGGAATTGGGCTATCGATGCGAGCGGTAACGGCATCACGAACCCCCTGAGCACCACTGGTTCCGGGAGCCTCTTCGTCTCCGCGACGAACGGGGATACCACGAAGACCTTTCCGATTCAGCCGTGGACGATCATCAGTGCCAATCCCTCGACCGCGATCAAACTCCCCGTGGGCAACGGGTTCTGGTTCGACAACCAGTTCTGGTACAACTCGAGCCTGGGATCAGGCGCCGAGCAAACGGCCTTCAACAGCAATTTCAACACCCTCTCCGCGAATCCGCTCGTCAAATACGTCTACATCAGCCTCACCTGGGGGCATGCGGAAGGCCCCACCCGCGGGGATTATTCCCGCGCGTTCAACGCGATTGATGCCCTCTTGGCAAAACTCGCCACCGCCGGTCACAAGATGGGCCTCTTCATCGAGATCTGGCAAACCTTCTTCAACACGCTCTCGACCACGGATACCAACTCCTGGCCGCAGTATGTGATCAACAATGGTTGGATCAACGCGGGTGTTCAGGCGGGTGCTCAGCGAACCCAACTCAAGTGGGATATCGATGACGTGTGGGCCGCCTATAACAGCATGTGTACGGCGATATTGGATCGCTACAACAGCCATCCGCTGTTCTATGGCTTTTCCTCCATGGATGAATCGGTCGCCATTTCGACTCTGGACAATGGCACGACTTGGATCAACTCCACCCACTACAACACGAAGTATCAGGAGCAGCAACTCCTCCTGAAGCAGCATGCCCCCAACACCCTGATCTACGTGCCGTTCAACTATCTGCCGCCCGGGGGAAGCACTGAAGCGCAGACCATGGCGAACATGATCAACGCATTGCTCGCCGCTTCCCCGTACGGCTTCATCATGGGCGGCCCGGATCCATTCCTGCGCCAGACGACCTTCCAGAAGCTCGTGGCGGGCCTCTATCCCGCGACCGGTATGGGCGATATCCGCAAGCAGGTCTTACTCATGAATCGCACCCAAGAGGCGTTCCTCAACAAAGCAACGCCCACTCCGACGACCAACTACGACACCGCGCTTGCCAACAATGCCGTGTGTCTGACCTGGAACTGTGAGACCTGGCTCACCTGGAAGTTCGCAGACGAGCTCGCGACCATTTCCGCTCACAATGGCGTCGCCGGCACTCCCCCGGCCGGCGGCAACTACGTGGTGAGCTGACATGCCTCGCAACTTTGCCGGAACCAGTCACAACATGCAGGGCGCCGGAGCCCCGTTCACCAATCCGGGGACGTTGGGTGTGTGGCGGCGGGTGACCAATGCCGCCCAGCAAGCCTCCCAATACGTCATGTTGTCAGATGGGAGCCTGAACAATCGCAACATGGTCGGTACCGACATCACCGGCACGGGCGGCAAAATCACGTCCTTGCAGACCAAGGCCGGCACTTCCTCTCAAGCTCTTTCCACGGCGGCGGCCACCGCGAATGTCTGGGAGCTCGACATCGCCTGCTTCGGGCCCTACCCGAATGACCAGATCGTCTATCTGAACGGTACGAACAAGAACAGCAAGAACGCCATCAATAACCCGACGGGACTGAACACCGTCCAACTGGGCGGTCGCGGAACACAAGACCTCGCGCATGCCTTCATCCTCACTCGAATCCTGACGGACCTGGAAGCCGCCGCGCTGTATAGCGTGTTCCTGAATCCCCGGGCTTTGGGACTGTCGAATTACTACTACGTCAACCAGAGCGCGACCGAAAACGACCAGGTTGGCAGCATCAATCTCACGGTCACGGGTACGAATTCGGTCTCCGGGGATCCGAATATCGGTACCTGGTTTACCGGTACGGCGATTGCGAACCAGTCCTGGACGCAGGGTTCCGCGATCACGAATATCGATCTCACGACGAAGTTCGATAATGGCGTCGCCGCGAATGCTCCTTGGACCGGCACTCTGCAGCAACTGGGTACCGCGGGAACCGCCACCAATGCCTCCTCCTCCGGCACCAGCAGTACTGCGCTCACGACCAATGCCGCGCTCACGGCGGGGCAGTGGGTGCAGATCGGCAGCAATGCCAAGACGTGCGTTCTCTACGTCTCCGGCACCACCGCGCTCTTGAAGGATGCACAGACCTGGAATTCCGGCGATACCGTCACTCCCTATCCCGTACAGGCTGTCACGGCGATTACCAGTAACGGGGTGACGGTGAACGGCTCGAACGTCCTCACCGGCACGCCGGGCGCGGGTGCGGTAGGCAGCTATTCCAATTGCCTCCTGCAAGCCGCGAACAACACCCACGCCACTGCGGTGGCCTATTCGAACCTGTTCAACATCACGATCGCCTCATCCGGGGCCGCTCCGTCGTTCACGCAAGGTCCGACCCTCAACAGTGCGAATACGGACGGCTACACTTACGGCGCCACGAGCAACCAGACGGCCACGTGGCATTTGGGCGCTTACCTCAAGGGATCCGCGACACCCTCGGCTGCGAATCTCAAAGCCGGCGCGGGGACGGGATTTGTCGCTCACGTCACCCAGGCACTCACGGCCGCTACGCCCGGGACACTCTCGGTCACCGGCCTGACCTTCCCGTTCTACGACGTGCACCAGCTCGTCACCAATGGTTCAGGAGACTCTGCGATCGTCTCGAACCTGGCGGTCTTCAAAGCCGCTCCGGCCGGCAAGCAATATGTGACGGCCGCTCTCGTCAGCATCAGTGCCATCAACAAAAACAACCCTGTCCAGATCACGACCTCGAGCCCGCACGGCCGCACGAGCGGGGATTGGGTCGAGGCCTTTGGCATGGGGGGCATGGTGGAAATGGAAGGCGCCTGGGGCCCCTGTACCGTCATTGACGCCACCCATCTGACCCTGCCGATCGACAGCACTGGCTACACCACCTACACCTCTGGTGGAAATATCACCTGGGGCCGCAGCAGCTTCAAAGGCGCCTCCGCCGCGGTCGTGACGGGAGACGTGCTCATTGCGGATGCCACGGACGGGCAGGGCGCTCCTGTGACCTTCACCGGGGAGGGAGTGGCGATCTTCGCCACCAATTCCCTCGCCCGTCAGAGCTTCACCAAGGACGTCTATGACGTCTCCGCCGGCGATTTCCTGGGCAGTGCGCTCGACTACGAGAACGACGCGGCGCCCTTGGCGGCAGGCCAGAGCACCAGCGTGCCCTTCGTGCTCTTTCCGCTGAATCAGACCTCGAGCTTCGATCTGGGGCAATTCTTCACCGATCCCCAGGGCGATACGCTGACCATTACCGCCGTTACATCCCTCCCCCCGAATCGCACGCTGTCCGCCAATGCCCTGGCGGGCACGCCCACCGCAAGTGCCACGTCCTTGCTCACGGTACAGGCGCAGAACCTCTCGGGGGAAACCTCCACCCTCACCTTGAGCGTGGTGGATGGTGCGGTGGTGGTTCCGAATGCCCTCGGTCTCATCGAATCCGATGGCGAAACGTTGGCCCAGAACGCGTTCCTCAACTTCCAATCGGGCACCCAGGACGATCCGAATCCCGCAGGGCCCGCGCCGGCCGGCATCATCATCAGCCAGAGCCCCGCGGCTGGAACCCTGGTTCCCCCCAACAGCACGGTCACCTACGCCATCTCGAGCGGGGTGAGCTCGATTTCCAACAGTGGCGGTGGAACCCCGCCCCCCACCGTCACCGCCCCGATCGTGAAATCCAGCCAGCTGCGCATGGAAGAAGGCCTGAACGCGATTCAAAGCTATGGCCTCTTCAAGCCCTTCGGGGTCGTTCGGACCGCCGCAAACGATCAGCCCGGCCAGGTCTATCGCTTCTTCCGCCTGCCCGCGAGCGCGATCATCACCGAACTGCAGTTCATGAATGATCCCAACCCCGCCGGCAGTGTCTACAAGCTCGGTGTTCTGCTGATCAACGGGGGAGGACCGGTCGTCACCGGTTCCGACAGCGTGCTCTTGCCGAGTGTGACCCTGGACACCCCACGGCTCTTCTGGACCGATCTCTTCACGCCCGCCAGTGCCGTGGCCCCCCCGCTGGTCAGCAATGTGGGCAAGCGTCTGTGGCAACTGCTGGGCTTGCCGCACGATCCCAATCTCACCCCCCAGATCACCGGCCAGGACGTGCTCTACGATGTAGCGCTCACCTGTGTCGTTCCGGGCACTGTCGGAGGTTATGTCGCCGTGCGGATGGAATATTCCCGCGGCCCGGACCGGGGATTGATTGCCGCGGCCGGCATTGGAGGCACTTCATGAGCGAGCCCAACCATACGATGGAAGATTTGAAGAAGACGATTCAAGAAGCACGCGAGGACAACCCTCTTGGCCAGACCGAGCAAATACAAACCGGAGTTCGCAGAGCAAGCGAGGAAACTGTGCTTTCTGGGAGCGACGGACCGCGAACTAGCTGATTTCTTTAAGGTTTCGCAGCGGACTTTAAATCTCTGGAAGGTCGAATATCCGGAGTTTCTGCAGTCCCTAAAACTGGGCAAGGAGGCTGCGGATGAGCGCGTGGTCAGTAGCCTCTACAACCGCGCACTGGGTTACAGCCACAACGCCATCAAGATCCATGTGAGCAAGGATGGGGATGTCACCAAGGTGCCGTATGTAGAGCACGTCCCGCCGGACGTGACCGCATGCATTTTCTGGCTCAAGAACCGTGATCAGGCCAATTGGCGCGACAAGCTCGATTTGGATGTGAATACGAAGCCCACCGATGTCACCAGCGAGCCGTTGCCGGCAAAGGACTGGGATGAGCAGTACGGCTCAGGCCCTCAGCTCAACGGCTGATGTCGAATACAGCTGGCGACCGCAGCGCGGCCCGCAGAAAGCGCTCATCGACTGCCCCTACCCTGAAATTCTATTTGGGGGTGCGCGAGGGGGTGGCAAGACGGACGGCATTCTCGGTAAGTACGCCCTCAAGGAAAAGCGCTGGGGTCCGCACTTCAACGCCGTGTTCTTCCGCAAAGAAATGCCCCAGCAAGATGATCTGATTGAGCGTGCCAAGCAGATTTATCTGCCCACAGGGGCCCGCTACAGCGAGCAGAAGAAACAGTTCGCCATGCCCCACGGGGGACGTATCCGCTTCCGACCCATGGAGTCCATTGCTGATGCCGAGAAATACCAAGGTCAAAGCCTCAGTGATGCCGCAGTAGAGGAAGCTGGCAACTACCCCATGTCTGCGCCCATCGATCGTCTTTTTGGATGCCTACGAAGCGCTCATGGTGTGCCCGTGCAACTGCTCCTCTCGGCGAACCCTGGCGGCCCGGGCCATCACTGGATCAAGCAGCGCTTCATCGACCCCGCGCCTCTGGGCTACAAGCGACTCGTCCGAGAACTCCCCAACGGCAAAGAGCACCACGCCGTTTACATCCCGAGTCGAATCCAGGACAACGCCGTCCTCTTAGCCAAGGACCCCGACTACGTTTCCCGCCTGTACCTGGTAGGCAGCGTCGAGCTCGTCCGCGCCTGGCTCGAAGGGGATTGGAATGTCATTGCGGGCGCGTTCTTCCCGGAGTTCAGCCTGGAGCGTCATGTATGCGCCCCCTATGCCATCCCGGAGCATTGGTCTCGTATCCGCATGGGGGACTGGGGCAGTGCCCGGCCCTTTGCGATCCTGTGGGGTGCGATATCAGACGGTTCGACGCAGTTCCTGCCTAATGGGCGCCAAGTTCCACGTGGAACGCTGGTGATTTATCGCGAGTGGTACGGTTGGAACGGCAAAGCCAATGAAGGCTGTCATCTCACCGCACAGGAAGTGGGACAGGGCATTAGGGAGCGTGAGGCAGGGGAGAAGATCGCAGATGAAGTTCTCGACCCAGCCGCGTTTGCTCGAGATGGGGGACCGTCCATCGCCGAGCGCATGAATCTCGGCTGGCGGCGTGCGGATAACAGCCGGGTGGCGAAGATCGGCGCCATTGGCGGCTGGGATGAGGTGCGACAGCGGTTGAAGGCGACAGGCATCGAAGGAGGGCAGGGGCTGCACATCTTCAGCACGTGCTCCCACCTGATTCGAACGTTGCCGGCCTTGCAACATGACCCCCTGAAAGCAGAAGATGTAGACACGAACGGCGAAGATCATGCCCCAGACGCACTGCGTTACGGGTGCATGTCCCGTCCGGTCGTTCGAGACAAGCCC
>Ga0207667_10007941_pt1 | contig 12666 bp, 12 predicted proteins | sample KBSCornC52_FD_184301 | JGI IMG/M metagenome (GOLD analysis project Ga0207667, IMG submission 184301) | Corn rhizosphere microbial communities from Kellogg Biological Station, Michigan, USA - KBS Corn C5-2 (SPAdes) (version 2) | ecosystem: Host-associated > Plants > Roots > Rhizosphere > Soil ...
GCTGGAAGGCGGCGTCAAAGGCCTGCGCGTCGGCATTCCCAAGGAATATCGCATCGACGGCGTGCCCGTGGATATCGGCGGATTGTGGGACAAGGGCGCGGCCTGGTTGAAGGCGCAGGGCGCGGAGATCGTGGAGGTCTCGCTGCCCCATACCAAATATGCGCTGCCCACCTATTACATTGTGGCGCCGGCGGAAGCGTCTTCGAACCTGGCCCGCTATGACGGGGTGCGCTTCGGCCATCGCACCAGCGAGAGCATCCGGGACATCACGGACCTTTATGAAAAGAGCCGGGCCGAAGGGTTTGGCGCGGAAGTGCAGCGCCGCATCCTGATCGGCACCTATGTGCTGTCGGCGGGTTATTACGATGCCTATTACGCCCGGGCCCAGAAGCTGCGCACCTTGATCAAGCGTGACTTCGACAAGGCTTTTGAAAGCTGCGACGTGCTGTTGACCCCAGCCACGCCCGGACCGGCGTTTGGCGTGGGTGAAAAGACGGCGGATCCGGTGTCGATGTACCTGAATGACGTTTTCACGGTGACGGTCAATCTGGCCGGATTGCCCGGGCTTTCGGTTCCCGCCGGGCTTACCGACAATGGCCTGCCGCTGGGACTTCAGCTGATCGGCAAGGCGTTCGACGAGGGGACGGTGCTGCGCGCGGGCCTGGCCATCGAGCAGGCGGCCGATTTCAGGCACAAACCCGCCAACTGGTGGAGGTCGGCATGAGCGCCGCGCAGTCCAAACTGATTAAGGGGCAGACCGGCGACTGGGAAGTGGTGATCGGCCTGGAAGTCCATGCCCAGGTCCTGTCCAAGTCCAAGCTGTTTTCGGGCGCCTCGACCGAATTCGGGGCCGAACCCAATTCCCAGGTCTCCTTTATCGATGCCGGAATGCCCGGCATGCTGCCTGTGATCAATGAAAAATGTGTGGAGCAGGCCGTACGCACCGGGCTGGGCCTGAAGGCGAAGATCAACCTTTCCAGCATCTTCGATCGCAAGAATTATTTCTATCCGGACCTGCCCCAGGGCTATCAGATCAGCCAGTACAAGAACCCCATTGTGGGCGAGGGCGAAGTCACCATCGATCTCAAGGATGGCGAGAGCCGGCTGGTGGGGATCGAGCGGCTGCATCTGGAGCAGGATGCGGGCAAGAGCCTGCACGACCAGCATCCCGACAGCTCCTATGTCGACCTAAACCGCTCCGGCATCGCCTTGATGGAGATCGTCACCAAGCCGGACATGCGCTCGTCCGAGGAAGCCGCGGCATTCCTGAAAAAATTGCGCGCCATCGTGCGCTATCTGGGCACTTGCGATGGGAACATGGACGAAGGCTCGATGCGGGCCGACGTCAATGTCTCGGTGCGCAAGCCGGGCGGCCCACTGGGCACCCGCTGCGAGATCAAGAACGTCAATTCCATGCGGTTCATCGCCCAGGCGGTGGAGTTCGAAGCCCGCCGCCAGATCGAGATCATCGAAGGCGGCGGCTCCATCCGGCAGGAAACCCGGCTTTATGACAGCCGCCAGGGTGAAACGCGGTCCATGCGCTCGAAGGAAGAAGCGCATGACTATCGCTATTTTCCCGATCCGGACCTGTTGCCGCTGGAGTTGGACGCCGATTGGGTTGCCGGCATCGAGAAATCCCTGCCCGAACTGCCGGACGAGAAGAAGTCGCGCTTCATGGGTTTAGGACTTTCCGCCTATGACGCGTCGGTGCTGGTCGCCGAGCGCGAGCTCGCGGATTATTACGAAGAACTCGCAAAAGGCGTGGACGCCAAGGCTGCCGCCAACTGGCTGAACAACGAGATATTGGGCCGTCTCAATCGCGATGGCCTCTCCATTGTGCAGTCGCCGGTCAGCGCAGCGGCCAACAACGCCATCGTGGCGATGATTTCGGACAAGACCATCTCCGGAAAGATCGCCAAGGATCTGCTCGACATCGTCTGGAGCGAAGGCGGCGATCCGCGCGCCATCGTTGAAGCGCGCGGTCTGCGCCAGGTGACCGACACCGGCGCGATTGATGCCGCCATCGAAGCTGTGATCGCCGCCAATCCGGAAAAAGTGGAAGAGGTGAAAGCCAAACCGAAACTTGCCGCCTGGTTTGTCGGTCAGGTGATGAAGCAGACGGGCGGGAAAGCAAATCCGGCGGCGGTCAACGCCGCGCTCAAGGTGCGACTCAATTTGCCCGACGAAGGGTGATTCGTCCAAAAATGCGCAAACCCGCCAAATCATCTCGGCAAACGCCAAAAAACCGTCTGTATACAGAGTGTTGCATATAACCCAATAAAAACGCGGGTTTTATGCACTTCGACGAAAATCGGCTTTTTCAAAAGTCAAGGCGGAGTTGCTTTTTCAAATGCAAGTCTTTCATATTGTTCGTGTTTTGGGGGGCGGCCGAGCGTCGCTGGACCCGAACAATGAAAGAGGAGTCGAACATGCCTGTTACTGCGAAAAAGAAGGCCGTGAAGAAGAAGGCGAAGAAGGCGACGAAGAAGAAGGCCGCCAAGAAGAAGAAGAAGAAATAAGTCAGATTGACCTAAGGTCAATCTGAAGACCACGTTTCGTCCCCTTGAGGGGCGTTCCGATGGCAAAGGTTATGGCCGCGATATCCAGGCGCTCCGCGCCATCGGGTATCGCGGCCAAGCCCGTTTTGGGGCCTGCTTTGGAAAAAGCTCTAAGCCCGCGCGCGCGAATGTTTACAATCGAAGGTTTGGCTGTGCCCGCGCCTGGCGCTAGAGCCGCCCTGGAAAAAATGACAGCATGCCGGTGAACCGCAATCGGAGTTAGTCATGGCCGCACGTCGCGTGAAGAAGAAACCTGCTCGAAAAGCCGTAAAATCCAAGCCCAAGCCGGTAAAACCCATCGAGCTTTACTACTGGCCCACGCCCAATGGCTGGAAGATCTCCATCGCCCTGGAGGAGATGAAGATCCCCTACGTGCTCAAACCCGTGAACATCGGAAAAGGCGAGCAGTTCGAGCCGGCGTTTCTCAAAATCTCGCCCAACAACCGCATGCCGGCGATCGTCGATCCGAATGGCCCCGGGGGAAAGCCGATCTCGGTCTTCGAATCCGGCGCCATCCTTCAATATCTGGGCCGCAAAAGCGGCAAGCTTTATCCGGCCGATGAACGCGGCAGGGTCCAGGTCGAGGAATGGCTGTTCTGGCAGGTGGGAGGGCTCGGCCCGATGGCGGGCCAGGCGTTCCATTTCCTCAATTATTCGAATGAAGACCTCACCTATGCCAAGAAGCGCTACAGCGACGAGGTCAACCGGCTGTTCGGCGTGATGGATAAGCGCCTGGCCACCCGGAAGTTTTTGGCGGGCGCCTATTCCATCGCGGACATCGCCTGCTGGGGCTGGGTCATCGCGGCCGCCAATTTCCAGCCTCTGGACGATTTTCCCAATCTCAAGGCCTGGAACGAACGGATGGGCGCGCGCCCGGCCGTCAAGCGCGGCCACGCCCTGGGCGCGGAGCTGCGCAAGCCCATGACGGAAGAGCAGAAAAAGATCCTGTTCGGGCAAAGGGCGAGATAATTTCTCTCCCCCATCTGTCTTCCTCAGGCACGCCTTAAGACGCTCGGCGAACTTGGGTGTTCGCCTCGATCCCCCGCCAATGGCTTCGCCTAGCTGCCCGCTGCGCGGGCGTTCGGCCGACGAAAGCTCCACTGGAGCTTTCGTCGCTCGGCCTCACGGGGAAGAAAACTGGGGTCCGCTGTGGCGTTTAGGTTTTCCTAACCATCGCTAATGCGCGGTAAGGATTAGGGATAACGGGAATTTACCGCGTATTAGTTTCTTCCGCTTCACCATATCCATGCGCAAACGGAACTCCGTTTCGCGCAAGGCTCAGGGAAGGGGGACTGACGTGACGTGCATCGATATCGATTCACTGGCGCAGTATGAGCGTGAAGCCCGGACGGGCCGCGCCGAGGCGCTCTACAATCTCGGATTGGCCTATTCGACCGGCCAGGGCGTGGTGCAGGATTATGTCGCCGCGCATAAATGGTTCAATCTTGCGGCGATGCGTGGCAGCGACGTGGCCAAGAACTGGCGCAACCAGATCGCCGGAGAGATGAACGCCGGTCAGATCGCGCAGGCCCAGAAGCTGGCTCGCGAGTGGCTCAAGATCTTCTAGTAAGCCTGTCAGTTCGCCCGGCGCAGTGAGACCGGCGCGTTGAGCGGAGCCGCATCGGGTACCGCCGCCGGCGCATAGACATCCGGCAGGATTGTCAAAGGCGTGTCCCGGCCCGCCAGGCGGTTTTTGTAGACCGCCAGATTTTCCAGCACCCGCTGCACATAATTGCGGGTCTCTCCGAACGGAATCCGCTCGATCCAGTCGATCGCATCCACGGCGCCATTGCCGGGATCGCCATTGGCGGCGATCCATTTGCGCACATTGCCGGGCCCCGCATTGTAGGCCGCGATCGCCAGCACCAAGGAATTGCCCCAGCTGGCATAGTGGCGCGAGAATTCGATCATCCCCAGCTGGATATTATAATTCGTGTCGCTCAGCAGATCGCCCGGGCGATAGGGCAGGCCGCCCGCCCGCGCATTGGTCTTGGCCGCCGCCTGCATTACCTGCATCAGTCCCCGTGCCCCGGCGCTGGAAATCGCCTGGGAATTGAACTCGGTCTCCTGACGGATCAGGGCGTGGATCATTGCCGGCTGCGGCGCGGCGCCCTCAGCCGGATAGGGCGGCAGTGGAAGAACGGGAAAGGCAAAGCTCAGCATCGGGGCTCCGGCATAACCGGAGGTCTTGGCCAGGCGAACGGCGATCTCGGGATAGCCCCAACCGCTCAAACTCTGCAGAAATTGCTTCAGGTGGCTGGGTGCCGGATACATTTCCGCCGCCCGCGCGGCGAAGAGGCGAAGGTCGTTCTGTTGCCCCAGCTCTGCCAGCACCCGGATCTGCGGCATCAGCGTGTCATTTTCGATCGCGGCTTTGGCAACCGGTTCGGCCGGCGTATCGTTCAAGTGCAAGACCGGGGACGCCTCGGTGCGCGCAATCGCAAGCTGGCCATAAAACGTATCGGAATAAACGGCGGCGAGGCGGTAATGGCTGTAGGCGCTTGCCGCATCGCCCAGCGCCTCATGGGCGCGGGCCTGCCAATATTCGGCGCGCGACTTGCTGATCGGGCGGGTAACATTCGCGCCCAGCCGCTGGAAGGAAGCCAGCGCCCGCGCCGGTTCCTTGAGAAAGCGCAGCGCGATGAACCCGGCCAGAAACTGCTGATCAGCATACTGGTCGCTGACCGGAATCTGCGCATGATCCACCAGCTCCAGCGCCAGGCGGGGATTGCCGGCGGTCAGGGCGTCCCGCGCCTGGATCGCGACTTCATTCCACCAGCGCTGGGTGTGATCGCGGGCCAGGGTGGCGGGCTCGATCTTGAGCAGCTTGGCGTGAGCCTCCGCGTCCTTGTTTGCGGCGCGCAAGGCCCGCGACCAGTCATAGAGCAAACTGGGATCGCTGGAGCCTGATACCTTCGCCAACGCCGCTCGGGCTTTGGGAATGCCTGAGGCCAGCGCCATGCGCGCCTGCGCCAGCGCAGCCGTTTTTGAGTCCACCCGCGCGATCTGGCGGCGTGCCGCGGTAAATTCGCCCCGCCACAAAAGGCCATCCAGGCGGGCGCGATGGGATTCCGGTGTCAGGATGCTGCCGTCCTGGGCAAGGATGCCGGCCTCGGTGAAATCGTCGAAGCTGCCTTCGCTCCAGCCTTGCCGGATCAGCGAGCCGCCGCGGCTTTTGTCGCCGGTCGCGACCAGCGCCTCGCCCAGGCGGACGCGTCCGATCGGGGAAGAGGGCGCGCGCGTCCCGAACCATTGCAGTATCTGCGCCGGTGTCATGTCCGGTGTGATGTCCGCTTCGGCGCGGACATACAGCGTGCCGCGGAGCGGCCAGCCGCTGGCCATCTTCAGCGCGTCATCGACATCGGTGAATTTGGCACCGCTGTCGCGATCCAGCGCATATTTCCACTGCAGAAGTTGGCGCGCGGTGGTGTCCTGCCCCTGATTTCCCAGCGCCATGGCGCCAGCCCAGTCGGATTTGGCGGCCAGGGCGAAGGCGCGGACGAAGAGGTCGTGATCGGCGGGCGAAAGGACATGCAGATTGCCGGTCCGCACCGGGGCATCCGGACCGGGTGCCTGGGCGTGGCTCACCGCCAGCCAGCTCCCGGCCATGAGAGCGGCGACGGCGATGCCGATATGCTTTAAACCCATGGCGTATGCGCTTGTTGAATCTGTAAGTTCAGCTTAGACGGTTGCTACCGTCCAAGGCCATAATGGAAAACGGGCCGAAATGAGACGGACGAACAAACGGAACCTGAAGGCATGACCAGCATTCGCGAACGCATCAAAGGATCCATCCCCGCCCTGATTACGCCGATGAAGAACGGCAAAGTCGACGAAGCGGCGTTCCGAAAGTTTGTCTCCTGGCAGATCGAGCAGGGCAGCCAGGGTCTGGTGCCGTGCGGCACCACCGGCGAATCGCCCACCCTCAGCCATGAAGAGCATATCCGGGTGATCGAGATCTGCGTCGAGGAGGCGGCGGGCCGGGTGCCGGTGATCGCCGGGGCGGGTTCCAACTCGACGGAAGAAGCAATCTCGCTGCACCGTCACGCCAAGGACGTGGGCGCGGACGCGGTCCTGTCTGTGACCGGCTATTACAACAAGCCGTCGCAGGAAGGTCAGTATCGCCATTTCAAGGCGCTGGCCGAAGCGGTCGATATCCCGATCCTGCTCTACAATATTCCCGGCCGCGCCATCGTGGAGATCAGCGTCGAGACCATGGCGCGCTTGTCGGAAATTCCCGCCATCATGGGCGTCAAGGATGCGACCGCCAACCTGATGCGCCCCACGCGGGAGCGCAATGCCTGCCGCAAGGGCTGGCGCCTGCTTTCGGGCGAGGATGGCACGGCCTTGGGCTATATGGCCCATGGCGGACATGGCTGCATTTCGGTGACGGCGAATGTGGCGCCCAAGCTCTGCGCCGAATTCCAGGACACGTGTCTCCGGGGGAATTTCGACCGCGCCCGCGAGCTGCACGACAAGTTGATGCCGCTGCATGACGCGATGTTCTGCGAGCCGTCGCCGGCGGGCGCCAAGTTCGGCGCTTCGCTCCTGGGCCATTGCACGCCGGAAGTGCGGTTGCCCCTGATCGAGTTGACGGAAACCGGCCGCGCCCAGGTCAAGGCCGCGATGAAGGGCTGTGGCCTTAACTTCTGATGGCCAAGAAGAAGGACGACGGCACCAAGTTGATCGCCGAAAATCGCAAGGCGCGGTACGCCTACGCGATCGACAGCGTGGTGGAGGCCGGGATTATGCTGACGGGCTCGGAAGTCAAGAGCCTGCGCAACGGCAAGACCACCATTGGTGAAAGCTACGCCCATGCCAAGGACGGCGAGCTTTTCTGGGTGAACGCTTATATTCCGGAATATACCCAGGCCAGCCGTTTCAATCATGAGCCCAAGCGCACGCGCAAATTGCTGATGCGCAAACATGAGATCGCCAAGCTGGCGATCGCCGCCCAGCGCGAAGGCATGACGCTGATCCCGCTCAAGCTGTACTTTAATCCCAAAGGCATCGCCAAGCTGGAGCTAGGGATCGCAAAGGGCAAAAAGCTCCACGACAAGCGTGAGACCGACAAGCAGCGTGACTGGCAGCGCGACAAGGCCCGGCTGCTACGCAATCGAGGCTAGCTGCTTCGCCTTTGCCACCACCGTCTCGAACATTTCCGTCGTCAGCACGCCCGTGTTGGTGTTGTAGCGCGAGCAATGATAGCTCGAGATCAGTCGGAATTTGCCGATTTCATAGACCGCGCCATGTTTGAAGGGGTGCGCGGATATGCGGGCGTCCAGGGTTTTGAGGACGCTGTCATGGGCGATTTTCCCCAGGGCCAGGATGGTGGTGAGGTTCGGCATGCCGTCCAATTCGCTGATCAGAAACTGGCGGCAGGTCTTGATTTCGGAGGGTTCGGGCTTGTTCTGCGGCGGCACGCAGCGCACCGAATTGACGATGCGGCAATCGACCAGTTCCAGCGTGTCGTCGGCGCGCTCTTCATAGACGCCTTTCGCCAGCTTCAGCTTCAGCAGGGTCTCGTAAAGCAGATCGCCCGCCCAATCGCCGGTGAAGGGGCGGCCCGTGCGGTTGGCGCCTTGCAGCCCTGGCGCCAGACCCGCGATCGCCAGCTTGGCGGTACGCGGTCCGAAACAAGGCACCGGGGCGTTGAACCAGTCCGGGTGTTTCTTGCGATTGTCGCGCCGGAAGGCCGCCAGTCTGGGACAGAGCGGGCAATCGGAGGATGGGTTTAGGGGCGCTTTCATGCGCCCGGCTTAAACAGATTCAGACCGCCGAGGCAAATTGCGGCGCCTTGCCGTTTTCGCGGGCGATCTGGTTCTTCAGATCGTCCAGCTCGATGAAATTGTCGGCCTGGCGGCGCAGTTCGTCCGACACCATGGGCGGCTGGGTGCGGATGGTGGAGACCACCGACACGCGGCGTCCCCGCCGCTGCACTGCCTCCACCAGGCGGCGGAAATCGCCGTCGCCGGAAAAGATCACCACATGATCCACGCAGGCGGACATCTCCATCACATCGATGGCCAGTTCGATGTCCATATTGCCCTTGACGCGCCGGCGGCCCTGGGCGTCCGCAAATTCCTTCAGCGGTTTGGTCACCACCGAGAAGCCGTTATAATCGAGCCAGTCCACCAAGGGACGAAGCGGAGAGAATTCCTGGTCTTCGGCGACTGCCGTATAATAAAAGGCGCGCACCAGGGTGCCCTTGCGCGCGAACAGTTCCAGAAGGCGCTTATAGTCGATATCGAACTGAAGGCCCTTCGCCGCGCCGTAAAGGTTGGCACCGTCGATGAATAAAGCGAGTTTTTCGGACGGATAGAAAAGCATTATGGCCTCCAATAAAGCGGACCCCGGGGATCCGCGGGGCGAAACGCCCCAAATCTTCATCGCGCTGGGCGCCAATATTCCGTCCGCAGCCGGCTCGCCGGATGCCACCCTGAAGGCCGCCCTGACGGCACTGGGGGAACGCGGCGTGCAAATCCGGAGGATTTCCAGCTTCCGCCAGACCGATGCCTGGCCCGATCCGTCCGATCCGCCCTTCATCAACGCCGTGGCGGGGATCGAAACCGATCTCCAACCCGTTGCCCTGCTGGGACTTTTGCACGAAGTGGAAACTTCCTTCGGGCGTAAGCGTTCCGCGCCGAATGCGCCCCGCAGCCTGGACTTGGACCTGATCGATTATCGGGGCCGGGTCGAGCAGGGAGAGGTGGAGCTGCCGCATCCGCGCATGACGGCGCGGCGTTTTGTTTTGGAACCCCTGGCGGAAGTAGCGCCGGGCTGGCGGCACCCGGTCAGTGGCCTGTCCGTGGAAGCGCTTTTGGCGACGCTTTCCTAGAGATTTGCCGCTATGCGTCTATCTTCTTGCTGTATTAGGGTTTTTTCTGTATGTGGCTCGGCTGAGATCTGTGTTGCCGGCTTGATATTCTGCCTTCAGAGCTCCCGGTAACTTGCTGAATTAAAAAGGACTTCCATGGCACGCGTGACCGTCGAAGATTGCGTTGATAAGATTCCCAACCGGTTCGATCTGGTATTGGCGGCGGGCTTTCGGGCCCGGCAATTGTCCGGCGGCGCCGAGCCGCTGCTGGAGCGCGATCGCGACAAAAACCCCGTCGTGGCGCTGCGCGAGATCGCGGCCAAGTCGCTGAAGCCGGAAGACGTCAAGGAAGACTATATCCGCTCGTTGCAGAAGCACGCCGAAGTGGATGAGCCGGAAGAGGCGCGCCCCGAGGCGGATGACCGCGAAGATCCTTCGCATCGTCAGGTCACCGAAGAAGAACTGCTGCGCGCCCTGACCACCGAGGCCCAGCGCCGGGCTGAGCCCCAGCCTGAGCCCGAAGCGGACTATGAAGAGTAGTCACGCGCTGCCTTTTTGAGCCTTGGCGGTGTCGCGCGTGCTCACGGCCTATCGGCCGCTCCGCGCGACGCTCCTGGCCAAGTCTCAAAAATCCTAGCGCTCACACCGGTGGCGAACGGTCCGATGCGCCGCGGTCGGTGAACTCGCTTTCGATATCCAGCATTTTCCCCGGCTTTTTGGGAAAAATGATAGGAATTCCTATATACTAGGGCATATGAGTGCCCCGTCCGTTCCCAGCGCGGTTCCCGTAAAGACCGCGAACGCTCCATCTGTCCCCGCCGCGGGTGTGCCGCGCGGGCGCCGCCGGCTGATGCGCCAGACCGACCTGGTGGAACGGGTCACCGCATATGATCCGGGCGCTGACGAGGCCATCCTCAACAAGGCCTATGTCTATGCCATGACCGCCCATGGCAAACAGTTTCGCGCCTCGGGCGATCCTTATTTCGCCCATCCTTTGGAAGTGGCCGCGATCCTGACCGAGTTGAAGCTCGATGTGCCCACCATCGTCACCGCGCTCTTGCACGATACGATCGAAGACACGCTCGTCACCTATGACGACATCAAGAAGAATTTCGGCGAGGAGATCGCCAATCTGGTCGATGGCGTCACCAAACTGTCCCAGCTGGAGCTTTTCTCCGAGCGCACCAAACAGGCGGAAAATTTCCGCAAGCTGATGCTGGCGATCACCAGCGACATCCGCGTGCTGCTGGTGAAGTTGGCCGACCGGCTGCACAACATGCGGACCCTGGGTTACATCGACAAACCGGAAAAGCGCCGCCGCATCGCCCAGGAGACGGTGGATATCTACGCCCCGCTGGCCGGGCGCATCGGCATGCAGAATATGCGCGAGGAGCTGGAAGACTTGGCTTTCGCGGAACTGGATCCGCATGCCCGCAATTCGATCGTCACCCATTTCGCGCGCCTCGACATGGTGGGCGGCGACCGGGTGGGGCGCATTGCCGACCAGCTCAAGCGCAAGCTGGCCGAGCACGATCTGGATGCCTGGGTTTATGGCCGAGGCAAGCGACCTTTCTCCATCTGGCGCAAGCTGCAGACCAAGAAACTCAATTTCGAACAGCTGTCGGACATTTTCGGCTTCCGCGTCATCGTGCGGGATGTCGATGCTTGTTATCGGGCGCTGGGTATCATCCATACCAGCTGGCAGATGGTGCCGGAGCGGTTCAAGGATTTCATCTCCACGCCCAAGACCAACGGCTATCGCTCTATTCATACCACCGTGATGGGGCCGGAAAAGCAGCGGGTGGAGATCCAGATCCGCACCCAGGATATGCATGACGTGGCCGAGCGCGGCGTCGCCGCCCATTGGCGCTATCGCGAGCATGTCCCCGCGCAGGGCGACGAAGGCGTGGCCTATGGCTGGCTGCGCGACATGGTCGATCTTTTGGAGCGCGGCGACAGCGCCGAAGAGGTGCTGGAGAATTCGCGCCTCAATATGTACGCCGACCAGGTCTTCTGCTTCACGCCCAAGGGCAGCCTGATCTCGTTGCCGCGGGGCGCCACGCCGATCGATTTCGCCTATGCGGTTCACACCGATCTAGGCCACACAGCGGTAGGCGCCAAAGTGAATGGCGGTCACGTGCCGTTGCACACGCCGCTGCGCAATGGCGACCAGGTGGAAATCATCTCCACAAAAGAACAGGCGCCTTCGCCTTTGTGGGAGCAGTTTGTCGTCACCGGCCGGGCCCGGGCGGAGATCCGCCGCTATCTGCGCCACGCCCAACGGGGCGAGCATGTGAAGATGGGTCAAAAGATCCTGGAAAAGACCTTCGCGGAGCAGGGCGCGGAGCTGAGCGAAAAAGCCATCGGCGAGGTGGCCAAGAAATTGCGCCTGTCCAAAGCCGAAGATGTCTATGCCGATGTGGGGCGCGGCGTGTTGCGGGGCCATGAAGTGCTGGAAGCGGTCTTTCCAGAACTCAAGCGTTCCGAGAAGGAGCGGATCAAACACGGCGGCCCCGCCGATGTCGCCGCCAAGCCCATTTCCATCCGCGGCCTCACCGCAGGTATCGCCTATAATCTGGCGCCCTGCTGCCATCCGCTCCCTGGCGACCGCATCGTGGGACTTATGACCCCAGGCGAGGGCGTCAATGTTCACACCATCGACTGCGCGGAGCTCGACAAGGCGCAGAACATGGACGACTGGCTGGATGTGAGCTGGGGCCAGAATGCGGCGGACAGCGGGCCCTCGGTCGGCCGGGTGGCGGTGCGGGTCAAGAATGAGCCCGGCAGCCTGGCGGCGGTGATGACGGTGATCGCGGCCAATGGCGGCAATATTTTCAACATGAAGGTAACCGCCCGTAATCCGTTATTCTTCGAATTCCAGATGGACATCGAAGTCCGGGACGTCGGGCATTTGCAGAATATTCTGGGTGCGCTACGGGTGAATAACGCGGTCGAATCGGTTGACCGCGTGCGCGAGGCGGACGCTTCGGCAAGTCATGAAGGGCCGCTGTCGTGAACGTGGATCAGGTATTAAACGAATTCAAGAAATCCGGGGCCTTGCTGGAAGGCCATTTCATCCTATCGAGCGGCCTTCATTCCGATAAGTTCCTGCAGAAGGCCCTGGTGTTTCAGGATGCCAAGCGCACCGCCAAGCTCTGCAAAGCGCTGGCCGCGAAAGTGAAGAAAGAGGTCAAGGACGAGATCACCGCGATCGTTTCGCCCGCCGTGGGTGGCATCGTTCCCGGCTATGAGATGGGCCGCCAACTGGGCCTGCCTGCCATGTATGTCGAG
>Ga0207667_10007945_pt1 | contig 12661 bp, 10 predicted proteins | sample KBSCornC52_FD_184301 | JGI IMG/M metagenome (GOLD analysis project Ga0207667, IMG submission 184301) | Corn rhizosphere microbial communities from Kellogg Biological Station, Michigan, USA - KBS Corn C5-2 (SPAdes) (version 2) | ecosystem: Host-associated > Plants > Roots > Rhizosphere > Soil ...
TAGCAGATCGTGCCGGCGCACAGACAGGCTGGCAGTTGTAGGCCGTATCGAAGTTCACGCCCTGAGCAGCGAGGCGGTCGAGATGTGGGGTCTTCAGTCCGGTCTGACGATTGCAATTGAGCATGTCATAGCGGACTGACTCGCCCAGAATAATAACCATCTGGCGGGGTTTACGATCCATTCCACTTGCAGCCCTGGGCACACCCGCAACTGTCCCCGCTGCCCCCATCGCTTTTATAAAAGATCGCCTGTTCATATTTTGCTCAACGCCCTCAGGTCTTCTAATGTAATGCATCCCATCAGACCATTCAGGGGCAAGACAAAGCGATCCCGCTATCGAACCGGCATCGCTTCAAATTTGGATTTTCCTGGAGTTTTAGATTATATGGCGGAGAGGGAGGGATTCGAACCCCCGATAGCCTTGCGACTATGTCTGATTTCGAGTCAGGTGCATTCAACCGGGCTCTGCCACCTCTCCGCGACTTAAATCATTTTAGTACAGATTCTGCCCTGTTCACTTCTCAGCAGTTGAATTGCTTCTGACCCGCACCCGATCGCACGTTGCAGAAGACCCTCTTCCGCACAAGATCAATTTGGATGGGACCTGGCGATAGAATAAATTCCATTTACCAGATCCCTCCCATTCAGATTTAATGGGCAGAGACCCGATAAATCACCGAGCCATGCGCCGGAACAGAGGCTTCGATCTTCCCATGTGAGGTCGTAATAGATTTCGACACCAGATCTTTGAGAGTAAGTGATGAGGCGTTCTTAAATCCCAGGAGTGAAGCGGTAGTCGTAATCTTTTGCACGGCATTGCCCTTGTTATAAAGCACAACTGCCACATCGCCGTTTGAAAGCGGCTTAGCCAGCACATCATAGGTGTCGTCGAACTGGACGATGTGGCCCTGAACGCCCGCGGGGTCCTGATCGACAGCGATCACATCCGTATTACTGAGTATGGCGAGTGCCGATGGGCTGATCTTCGTAAGGTCCGTGCTGCTGATCAGCGGAGCCGCCATCACGGCCCACAACGACATCTGGCTCTGCATCTCATCTCTACTGAGACCGCTATCGCCTACGAGCAGGAAATCGGGATCGTTCCAATGCCCGGGGCCAGCGTATTTCCAGAGACCGACGTTGTAGCTGTAGTTGTAATTGAGGCTCTTCCACTTGCGTATGCCCGAATATTGTCCAAGCGCGATATCCGCCCCTTCGCGCCACAGGTTTCCATACTGCGGAACCCACCCCAGCACCAGATACCAGTCGTCAGGCGTGTTTTGGAAATAAGCAGGCGCTGACTCGGAGAACACCATCTTGCGGTGCGTATGGAGGATCGCATCGCTGAATGTCTTGTATGCGTAGCGATATACCTGCTCCTTGGTTTTTCCCGGTACCTCCGGGACATTGCAGCCGTCAAGCTTGATGTAGTCCACCTTCCACTTTGCAAAGGTGTCGGCATCTTTCTGGAAGAAGTTCCATGATCCCGCAAAGCCGCCGCATGTCGTTGTGCCTGCATCCTCGTAGATGCCAAACTTGAGCCCCAACGCATGGACCTGCTGCCCCATCCACTCCATACCGTGAGGAAATTTTTGTGGATCGGCAGCCAGCGTTCCATCGGCATTGCGCTTCTTCGTCATCCAGCAATCGTCGATCGTGATCGTGTCATAGCCCTTCTTGGCAAGCCCGGTTGCAACCAGCGCTTTCGCCTGCGAAAGGATCAAATTCTCATTGATGTTGCATTGGTAATACGACCAGTTGTTATAGCCCATGGGTGGCGTAAGCGCCAGACCATTCCACGCAGGCGCGGTGTTTCCCGCTACCGGCGCGGCGAATATAGTTCCGGAAACGCTGAACGCAAGGCAAAGTACCACCCCTCTGAGTAAAAATCTGCGAATCATTGCAGTAACCATGGGCTCTCCTTATATCGTTTCAGTCAAATAATATTACGAAATATTCCTCTTAGCTTGCTTTTCTTTCGCAACACAACCTTTCTAGATATTCCTGCAGCCAAGCCTCTGTCTGGCAAAGAGACACGACGCGGAGCGGGATGACGCGAACGAAGATCAACCTTAAAAAACTTCCGCATTGCCATCTTCGAAAACATCCAATGAGATATGGCCATGTTACGGAACGCGAAGAAGCTGGGATCGAAGTTTCTCAATCCAGTGCTGACGACGGTGGGCGAATGGAGCACGCTCCTGAAGGTGCTTCCGCTCTATTTGAGCAATAAGGAAGAAAGGACGCCGCGTGGCCCTCTCGGGCCATTCAAAACAGAGGCGTCGACGTATCTAACGCCGCCCGAGAGCGGATTGAGGGTGACATGGATGGGGCACTCTTCACTGCTTTTAGAGATCGATGGAGTAAGGGTGTTGATTGATCCGGTGTGGGATGAGAGAGCATCGCCGATGCGGTGGGCCGGGCCGAAGCGGTTCTTCGCAGCGCCGTTGCCCCTCGAAGACCTCCCCCGGATCGATGTTGTTCTCGTGTCGCACGATCACTATGACCATCTCGGAGAGACTACGATCCGTAAACTCTCGACAAGCGATTCGGCAAAGCACGCACGCTGGGTAACCTCCCTTGGTGTAGGTCAGATATTGCAAGGGTTCGGAGTAGCGAAGACGCAGATATCGGAGTTGGACTGGACACAAAGCGTAACCCTCGCGGAAGGCGCGCTCGAGATCATTGCCGTCCCCACTCGACATTTTTCGGGCCGTAAGATGTTCAATCGGTTTGAAACACTATGGTCGGCATTTGTGCTGAAGAGTGCTGACCACAAGGTTTACTTTGGAGCGGACTCTGGTTGGTGGAATGGATTTACTGAAATCGGCGCGGCCTACGGCCCCTTCGACCTGACGATGCTGGAGATCGGGGCCTACCACGAGCTTTGGGGAGACATTCATCTGGGCCCTGAAGGCGCAGTTCGCGCATTCAAGGCGCTAGGCGGACAAGGGTTGATGATGCCGATTCACTGGGGACTCTTCGATCTGGCGCTTCATGGATGGCGACAGCCGATCGAAAGACTGTGGCAGATCGCAGCCCAGGAAAGCATCTTGTTATGGACACCGGAGCCTGGCCGCCCCACCGAAGCGACACATGGCGTGGAAGTCCGCTCGGAATGGTGGCGTTGAGGCCGGGAAGGGAGCAACCCACCGGCATAGGTCCCATTCTTCTGTCTTCCATGGCGCACTCAAGGCGCATTTACGGCTTCAATAGAAAACGTGCCTTCAACTCTGCCTCCGACGACCCTCCAACCCATACCGTGTAATAGCCCGGCTCCACAGCCCAGGTCTTCTCCACATTCCAGACCGCAAGCTGACTCTGGCGCAGATGCATCGTCACCGTTTTGCTCTCATGCGCCTTCAGGTGAACCCGCGTGAACCCCTCCAACGAACGCTCCGGGGTCTCCACGCTGCCAACCTCCTGACGCACGTAAAGCTGAGGGATCTCCGTGCCCTCTCTATCGCCGGTGTTCGTCACCTGAAAGGACACGACGACATCTGCCTTGCTTCCCGGCGCAGGCGGCTGAACAGTAATGTCGCCATAGCTAAAGCTCGTATAGCTCAGCCCAAAGCCGAAGGGGAACAACGGCTTGCCATCGTCATCGACATACTTATAAACGCGCGACGGGTCCGAGTTATAAAAGTCCGGCAGTTGACCTACGCTACGTGGAAACGTGATCGTCAGCCTGCCCGAGGGATTGTTATCGCCAAAGAGCGTCTCAGCAATGGCCGTACCTCCGAATTCTCCCGGATACCATGCCTCGAGGATCGCGCCGACGTGTTTCTTTGCCCAGCCAATCGTAAGCGGCCGTCCGTTCTGAAGCACCAGCACAACCGGTTTGCCGGTTTGCACCACAGCTTCAAGCAACTGTTCTTGTTGTCCCGGCAGCCCAAGCTCCGAGCGATCGAATCCTTCGCCGGAGATGCCCTGCCGCTCTCCTAGTCCGAGAACCACGACATCAGCAGCTTTCGCCTTCGCCACCGCCGCGCTTATGTCCTTGCCTTCATCGAAATCAACCGCAGCCTTCGGTACAGCCGTCCGTATCCCCTGCAACAGGCTGATGTGCTCTCCATTGGTCTCTTTCTCATAGTCCCCATATCGCGCCACGTCGGCATTTGGCCCGATAACAGCAATCCGGCGAACCGACTTCGATAGCGGCAGCAGATGGTTCTCGTTCTTCAGCAGCGTCATCGATTCGCGCGCCGACTTCAGCGAAATATTGAGATGCGCCTGCGAACGATACGTCCTCCGCTCCAATGTCGGATCGACGAAGGGATGATCGAAGAGTCCGAGCGAAAACTTCAGCCGAAGCACCGCGGCCACAGCCCTGTCCAAATCTGCCTCCGGCAGCGTTCCTTCGTGCAGACAATCCAGCAGAGCTTTCTGGAACACATCATGGTGGAAGTCGTAGAACTGCATATCGACTCCCGACCGGATTGCAAGGCAAACCGCGTCCTTCGGAGTGGCCGCCACATGGTGCACCGCGTACAGCCGCTCGATCGCGCCAAGGTCCGACAGCACCATCCCCTGGAAACCCCACTCTCCGCGCAGCACCGTCTTCAGTAGAAACGGATCGGCCGTGATGGGGATGCCATCGATCTCGTGATACGCCGCCATCGTCGCCATGGCATGTCCTTCGCGGAACGCCGGCTCGAACGACTTCAGCATCACGCTGCGCAGTTCGCGCTCGCCAAGATGCACAGGCGAAGTATTCGTCCCGCCTTCGGGCGAGCCGTGCGCGGCAAAATGCTTCGGCTCGGCCACCACCGTATGGTCTGTGTTCAGGCTGTCGCCCTGTGCTCCACGCACATAACCCAGCCCCATCTGCCCGGTCAGGTACGGGTCTTCGCCGAAGTCCTCTTCGACGCGGCCCCATCGCGGCTCCCGCGCAAGATCAAGAACAGGCGCCAGGATCATCCCCACGCCCGTCGCTCGCGCCTCCGCGGCAATCGCCGCACCGGTCTGCTGCGCGAGGCCCGGATCAAACGTTGCTGCAAGATTGATCGGCGCCGGAAAGACCGTACCGGTATCAAAACCATGCAGCCCCTCCTCGATGAAGAGCGCGGGAATGCCCAGCCGGTTATGTGCAATCACCCATCGCTGAATCGTATTCGACTGCTCTGGCGTCGGGTTCAGATCGTGAATGCCGCCCACCCCAAGATCACCCCACAGTGCCTCCGCCTTCGCCGGCAGAAACGTCGCATCCTTGGCGGCATGAGTCTCGTCCGTATGAGCACTCATGATCGCCGGCGCACCGGCGTAGAGGTCGAGTTGCCTGACCTTCTCCTCCGGCTTCATGCGATGCATCAGGTCCTGAATGCGAGCCTCAATCGGCGCATCCGCCTGCTTGTACACGGGGACATCGGAAGGCGATTGAGCGGCACCGCTTCGCACCGGTACTAGGAAGATCGGCGCGACACAGCAAACCCCCAGCAAAAAGGTACGGCGACCAACCATCGCTGTGCGACTGTGACGAGCCGAGCCAATCAGATTCATAAGCCCCCTGGAAGAGAATTCATCATTCATTGATTTTTCCATCATTCGAACTCGAAGCGGTCCCCGCTTCTCCGCGGAGTAGCGGAGTGGCAATCGCCTGAATCAGGATAGAGAACCAAGATATAGCAACCACCGCATCAACACCTAGACGATGCTGACCTCACGCGCATCGCCGCCTGCAAACGCTCTCCCCGCCAGCAGCCGGAACTCAAGCCGGGCAGCCTGACGCACGTTATAGACCAGCGTCGGCCTGAAGCAGACGATGCAGGTACCGCCCTTCTTCCTCACGCTCGGATAGATGATGCCATTCGACTGCTGCGCCAGCAGCACCGCGGCGAGTTGCTGAGAGTCCGCATAACAATCCGGGATCGGTCCAGCCTTCAGAAATCTTCCATACTGCGGCTTCGGCGCGCGAATATCCTGCATCTGGGTTGTAAAATCCGCAAGATAGTCATCGAAGGTGGAGACCTCTTCCTCATTCCAATCCACCTCCTCAAGCTGCCTGAGTTTGTGAAATGCAACCTCGGCAACAGAAGTCTCTCTCTTCACCGCGCAATACCACGCTCCGCGTTCACTGTTGTTGAACCGCCCCCCCGCAGGCCCCGCATGGATAAATGCGGCATTGACGATATGGGCATAGCGCACGCCGTAGACCAGCTCATGAACACTGATGCCCGGCAGCATACCTTCCTCGCCAAGCAGGCGGTCGTTCGTGGCCCCATCCAGCTCCATCAGATCGCTGAGACTCGCCTCATCTTCCGTAAGCCGCGACAGCACCGTGCCGCTCTCACTGTACTTCGACGGAATAAGACGGTGCGTATCCGCAAGCTGGAGATCGGCAACTGCCGGAATCATTGCCCGCCACGACGAGCGTCGAGCAGTTGACGCACATGCAGCATCCCCGGCTGGCCACGCTGAATGATGTACGCCAAAGGCGTCATCCCCCGGAACATGGAATTGCGGTTCGGCAGTTTTATCCATGCATCCGCCAGCGACTTGCTATACAGAATATTCAAGGCCTTGAATATCCCCAGCAGAAGAGAGATCCGTGTCAGCGTGTCCTGATCGAGCGTCCGATGCTTCGGCTCTTTCTTCAATCCGTAGTAAGAGCCGGAGGAGAGTCCTCCCAGCAACTGCCGCGCCTCCGTATCTTTGATTCCCCACTTCTCCATGATCCGAAGAAAGCCTTTAATCGCGGCCGGGCTGAGGCGTTCGCGCGTCGGTGGATTGGAGAGATCTGGAGAAACATCGGACGCATATCCGGCGATATGTGGAATGACGAGAGCGGCTGCCATAGGCGTCCTCCAATATTGGATCTATAGTTCATCATATTTGATGAACCATTGCAACGTCTATGTCTGGCGCGCAAGCACCAGCGTAATATCGTCCGGCTGCTCTTCCGCTCCAATCCAGGCATCGAGCGCCTGCATGACCTTGGTTGAAATGACATGCAGCGGCTCATCGCGATACCGGCTCACGACATCCATCAGACGTGCCTCTCCAAACTCCCCGAAGTCGTTTTCGGGCTCGGTCACGCCGTCCGAGTAGGCCACCATGATGTCGCCCGGACGCATCTGAAAGCGGTCCTCGTCATAGTGCATCCCATCTATCAGCCCCACAACCGTCCCTCCCTGATCCAACCGGCGAATCGTACCGTCACGCCCCAGCACCAGGGGCGGCAACTGCCCCGCATTCGAGTAGGTCAGCATCGACGAAGCCGCATCATAGTGCGCCAGAAACAACGTCGCATACTTCTCCGGCTGCGTACTCCGGTAGAGGTGACGGTTCAACAAAGAGAGGATGCGCCCCGGCGACTCAAACAACTCGTCGCAGTCTCCTCCCCGCTCTTCCCGGCTTGCCAGCAACCCCGCCAACGTGGACTCGCTGTACACCAGTTCTTCGCTCGCAAACCGGTAGGCCCGCACCGCCGAGTGCAAGGTCGCCATCAGAAGCGCCGCCGAAATCCCCTTCCCGCTGATATCCCCGATCGCAATGCCTACCCCCGTCTCCCGCCGCGATGGAACACCCTCGTTCGCCTCTTGATGAAAGACCAGAAAATCATAGTAGTCGCCGCTCACCGACCGCGCCGGACGGCAGACCCCATGCAGCTCCAGGCTTCCCAGGTTCGAGATATGGTGCGGAAACAGGTTCGCCTGCACCTCCTGCGCGATGGAGATTTCACTCTGCAGCCGCTCTTTCTCCTTCTGCTCCTGCAGCAGTCGCTGCAGCGAACCTGTCATTGTGTTGAACGACCGGCTCAACTCGGCGAGTTGGTCAGTCCGGCTCACGCCGATCCGATGATTCAACTCGCCCCGGTCGACCGCATGGGTTGCGTCATATAAATCCGCCACCGAAGCTGTAATCGTCCGGCTCAACCGAATCGCCATATACAACGCCAGCAGCTCAATCAGCGCGAAGATAACGCATAACGCAATCAGCCCGTCCCGAATCACGGTGGTGATCACTCCACCCAGCGATGCGCCGAAGAGTTGCCGGTACAGCAGCGTTGGCCGCGAATCCACCTCAATCGGAACGTTGTCTCTGTCCGCGGAACCCCAGTCCCTCACCGCCATCTCCGATCCGAATCGCACCCGAATATCGGCGAAGTTTGCACCCTCCGGTTCGCTTCCCCCTTCAATTCCCGCCCCTTTGATCGTCGGTCCCACGGCAAGCCCGGCAGAGGTTGACTTTGCACCCTTCGGCGCGTCCGCCGGGCTGCGCCGTTCCGCAAAACTCGCCACCTTTTCAGGAAACAGGACCGCCCGGCCCAGCCCTTCCGCCATAGAGTTCATCAGTTTGTTATCCACCGGAACGCTGCTCACCAGGCTGAATATCCGCCCATCGCCCAGCCGCTGCTGATGAACGACGACAAGATACAGATCCCCGCCATCGAGCACCAGGTTCTGAAACTCCTCGCCCTTCAGCTCCGCCGCCCACGGCGGCAATCCCAGCGGAGTCTTCTCATTAATCGGATCGAGCGCCATGGGAGCACCATTGATATATGCCTTCGTCGACGGATGCAGCCGCATGCCCTCCCCATTCAGACGGTTCGCCCCTCCGCTCCGCTCTTCCATCTCCTCGACCGACGGCTTCCCTCCCAGCACCTCGACGATCAGGTTGGCGCGATGCGCATTCGCTCCCGCCATCTGGCTCAGCTCCGCCTGCAACCGCGAATCCACCAGATGGATCGCAAACTGTCCCGCCGCAATGTACGCCGTGATCAGCACAAGGGTCACAACCAGCACTACCGGGGCCAGGCCGATCAGCAGATAGGTCAGCACCAGCTTGTTCCGCAGACTCCAGAGCATCCGCCGCCGCACCAGTTGCACCGTCAGCGGAACCGCGACGGCCACCAGCGCCACTCCGACAAAGATCTCCGTGACATCGAAGAACGTTCCCCACCCGCCCGGCAGCAGCCGCAGAAGCAGCAGTGCGCAGAACCACAGCGCCAGCCAGAAGGCCGCTCCCACCAAACCCGTCGGAGGCCGCTTCACCCACCCGGGCAGCCGGAATTTCAGCGTGTCCTCGGTCACCGTTTCGCTCCTCGTTCTTCTTGCCGGGCCAGCCATAGCGTATAGCGCGTCGCCGAAAAATGCGCCCCTGCCAGCAACAGCAGTCCCGACAGAAACGCCCACATCATCAACCCGACCGAGATATAAAACGGCCCATAGACCGACTGGAAATCCAGCCACGGCAGCGCCCGCATATACAGATGCTTCGCCGCCTCCCACAGCAGTCCCGTCACAATCGCCGTCGGCAAAACAGCCCGCGCCGGAATCTTTCGGTTCGGCAGCACCCAGTAGATCAGGAAAAACAACAGAATACTGGCAATTCCCGCGCAAATCTTCATAAAGCTGAACGTAACAAAGTTGAACACCACATTATGCGTATGCCCGAAGAACACCCACGCCAGCACCGTATCCTGGGCCGTCGTAAACGCGACCGATACCATCGCCAGCACGCCCACGGCAAGCGCCAACCCCAACGACACAGCCTGGTTACGGAGATAGCTTCGGTTCTGTTTCACTCCCCAGACGTTATTCAGCGCAACTTCCAGCGGCAGAAACACGCCCGTCGATGTAATCAGCAGCATCACCAGCGAAAACACCTCCGTCCGTTCGTGCGGATGAGCCAGCAGTTGCATATTGCGCATCACAAAGTCCTGTCCCGTCGGCAGAAAGCTCTTCATCATCTCGCCAACCACGGTCTCCATCGAACGCGAATGAAAGATCCTCCGCGAAACCGTCAGCAGCAGCACTATAAACGGAAATAGCGACAGGATCGCATTCGCCGCCACGCTGAACGCATAGGTATGCACCTCCGTCCGCATGAGATAGCGAAACAGCGCAACGATCTGCGCCCAGAACCCGTTCTTCAGCACGACCGGCCGCACATCTTCGAGAGGCTTTGGCGGCAGATCATCGGGCTTCACCGCCTCTGTCGTAACAGGCGGTTCGGGCGGAGCGGTCTTATCGGGTACGCTGGGTGCCATGGCAAAGTTGCAGCGGTCGATTTTTGTCGTAAAAATTTAGCCGTAAATATCGACCGTTGCTGCATTCGATGCTAGCAGAGCCCCACTACGCCTTTCCTCTCTCCCGCCAGCCTGCGAATCCGTGCGAGCGCCCATCGTGCACTCTCCGCCAGGACCTCATCCTCTCCCGCACCCCAAAGCTCCAATTGCGGCACGAACCGCGCCTCGCCGCTGTTTCCCATCGCAATGGCCACATTTCGATGCAGTCGCTTCTTTCGCGTCCGTTCCACCGGAGACCCCTTGAACCACCGCCGAAACTCCGCCGCATCCATCCCTGCAAGCCATTCGAGTGCCGGGTTGACCATCTCCGCCCGCGTCAGCATCCCGTCCTTCCGGGCCACGGGAGCCTTCCTGTTCCACGGGCAAACATCCTGGCAGATATCACACCCAAACACCTGCCGCCCCATCGCCTCACGAAACTCCTCTGCAATCGTCCCCTTCTTTTCAATGGTCAGATAGGCGATACACCGCGAAGCATCCATCTCCTTCGGCCCCACCAGCGCGTGGGTAGGACAAGCGTCGATACACCGCGTACAACTCCCGCAGCGGTCCACCGCAACCTGTAACTCCTCACCCTGCCCCACCTCCAGCGAAGTGGCGATCACTCCCAGCAGCAGCCACGATCCCAGTCCCTGGTTCAGCACACACGCATTTTTGCCGATCCATCCCACTCCTGCCTTCGCCGCCGCCGTCCGCTCTACCAGCGGCCCGGTGTCGACATAGCATTTTGTCTCGCACTCATACCGTTCATGCAGGGAAGCCTCCACCCGCCGCAACCTGCCCAGCATCTCATCGTGATAATCCGAAGGAGCCAGTCCCCCGCCAACCTCTCCCCGGCCGCTCCACGCATACCGCGCAATCCAGCCAGTTCCCTCCGCTGCCGGTTCAACCGAGAGTGGCCCATCTCCGTTGTAATTCACCGCACACACCACCACCGACCGAGCCCACGGCATCGCCACCTCGACTCCACTGCGCAGCAAAACCCCTTGCTCATTCCGGCGCTTCAGGTATTCCATCTCGCCTGCTCGGCCTGCACCCACCCAATCGGCAAACCGCTCGGCGTCCCCCCTGTCCACTTCGCTCTCTACACCGCGCACAGGCGCGACTCCAGCCGTATCAAATCCAGCTTCGACGGCACACGCCCGAACCCACTCCCGCCAATCCCCCGTCCATAAGCCAGCCACATCGCCCCCGCAAATCACCTGCAGCGATTAAAGTCTCGCAAAGCACAGCGACGCAAGCGAGCGCATTTGCTCGTCGGGTATAAGGCGGCGCTTTTGCCCCCTAGTTGAGACCTGACTCTCAACTCTTTCCAAGAAACGCCGCGACACCCCGCGCCCTCACGCTCACCTGATCTGCGCCATGCATCAGCACAATGTCGTCTGCGTCCACGCGCACATCCTCAATCTCCTGCCAATTCTGCGGAATGGCTGCCACAAACAGCGTCCATGGAGCGCGCAACGTCTCATGACCGGCAATCCTGCGTGACGTAGGACTCCCAAACAGCGGCCCACGCGCATCGACGGCCTCATTGCCCAGCGGCAGCGGCGTGGTGCCGAACTCCATTCCTCGTGCCTGCACCTGCCCTTTCCACGGTGCATCGCGGCGCGCATGGTTTTCCTCCCATATCGCAAGCCAGGGAAAATCCTCTACGCGAAAGACATAGCCTACCGCCAGTCCAATCTCCGCATGACAGACAGCGACAAAGCCATGCTCTAGCCCAGCCTTCTGCCGCGTTGTAGCGATAAGGCCGGCTCCGCTCCTGCTAAAAACATCGCGCAGGTCGACCTTCTCGCCATTCGCACCCGGAGCATACGGCCACGTAAACGACTCATCGCGCGCAAGCAGATTGCGCCCGTCATAGTCCATCGGCGAGGTGATTCCATCCTGCACCGACGCCGTCGCGCGCCCCCCGCCCGTGGCACTGGAAGGAACACCGAACGTCGCATGTTGTACCCAATGCAGATCACGTTCTGCAGCTCGAAGATTCGTAACCCGCTCTTCGACGCGTAACACGCTCTCCCCATCGCCAAGCGAAAACTTCCGCTCCACCCTCAGACCCGCGACCGGCAACTCCGCACTGCCCACCGTCCGGTTCGTCCCCTGATCGGTGAACGTCCACATCACATTGGGGGCCTCGCCATGAAGCGAAACGCCAACTGCTGCATCGGCCGCGCTGGCAGGTCCAAATCCATCCAGACAGAGCGCATGTCCTGTATACGACGCGAGATACTTCCCCGCCTCCTCGTCCCCCAACTCTTCCGCGATCGCCGCATGAGCAGGCAAACCCGGGTCGGCGGTCTCCCACGGCACCTCCCAAAGCAAGTTGTCCTGCGATGGCCCATGCTCTTCGGCAAACCCCCACCGGGCAAGATGCCCCCCGCCTGGCAACAATGTTGCCTCTACCAGGCCATTCGTCACCGTCACCGCCGCCCGGCCTCGCCAGGATGGCGTCGTCGGCGTAACCTCTTCGTGCATCGCTTTCGTACTCATCAACCGAACGCTCTCCAAACAGTCTCTCCCCAAAAATCCAAGTCCCGCTGCATCAACACTACATCGACATTGCGCTCAGAACATTCAAAAGATCATAGTTCCATGACAACACTGCCACCGCATACTGGCAACTCCGGC
>Ga0207667_10007948_pt1 | contig 12658 bp, 10 predicted proteins | sample KBSCornC52_FD_184301 | JGI IMG/M metagenome (GOLD analysis project Ga0207667, IMG submission 184301) | Corn rhizosphere microbial communities from Kellogg Biological Station, Michigan, USA - KBS Corn C5-2 (SPAdes) (version 2) | ecosystem: Host-associated > Plants > Roots > Rhizosphere > Soil ...
GCATCCAGGGCCCGAACGGAATTCCGCTCTTGCGCCCCGCACGCCTGGTGATGAGCAGGATGATGCTGAACAGCCCGCCGAGCACGAATGCCGCGCCCGCCCCCACTGCCAGCTGACCCCAGCCCAATGAGCCGAGGAAGAGTCCGAGCACACCGGCGAGTTTCACGTCGCCCATGCCCATGCCGCGCGGCGAGATCATCGCCAGCACGAAGTAGAACGCGAACAGGATGCCGGCTCCCGCCGCCATCCGACCCAGCCCGACCAGGTCGCCGTGCAGCAGCGCTGCCGTGCCGAGCAGCACGACCCCAACCGCGTAGCCGGGCAGCACGATCACATTCGGCAGCCGATGCGTCTCGATGTCGATGATCGCCAGGGCGACCGAGATCGCCGCGAGGTACAGGAACGCCACCAGACGGAGCACCGCAGCGGCGATCGATGTCGCGTCATCGGCGTTGGCCAGCGACGGCACTGCCCAGATCCCGACGATGAGGAAGGCGGCCGCGCCGGCCAGTTCGACCAGGGGATACCGCTTCGAGATCGGCTCAGCGCACTCCCGGCACTTGCCGCGCAGCAGCAGCCACGAGAGCACCGGCACGTTGTCGCGCGCCGTGATCTCGTGACCGCAGTTCGGGCAGGCCGAGCGCGGGCGCACCACCGACATGCCGGCCGGCACGCGGTAGACCACCACGTTGAGGAATGAGCCGATCGCCAGGCCGGTGATCCCGACCAGGGCGACGAGCAGTACGGCGGCCGCCATCATCAGTTCTCGGTGCCATTCCAGGAGAATGCTGCGGGAACCCCGGCGACCTGCGTCGTGTTGTAGCTCGTGGAGGTCGGCATCAGGAACTTCGGCGGCGAGCTGTAGGTCAGTCGGGTGTCGTACCCGTAGTCCTTGAGGAAGCCGGTCGCCCCGCTACCGGTGCCGACGGTTCCACGGAAGTTCTGGGCGATGCTGCCGACCACCTTCAGCGTGCCGCGGGAGCCGCCGATCTGATAGTTCTGCACCTGGAAGGTGTGGGAAACGGACAGGATGGCCGCGTAGATGGTCCGGTTCTGCCCGAGAATGGCGGTTCCGCTGGAACCATTCGTGGCGATGCTCTTCATCGGGTTCCAGACCCACACCGCGGCCTGCGCAACCAGGCCCAGGAGGTCCTGCTGGTTGTTGTTGTAGAGCAGGTCTCCCACGATGTAGATGTAGTTGTCCGTCGCGATGGTCAGGTGTCCGTTCAGCGTCCCGCTGACGTAGGCGTCGCCGTTGCGGCAGCCATACGCGGGATTGAGGCCGATCGACGAGACCGGGGCGTCCTCGTTCGTCGTGGGGTACGCGAAGCTGCCGAAGACGAAGCCCTCCTTGTTGCGGGACGGGTTGCCGGTGGTGCCCGTGTTGCAGGTGAAGTTGGTCGGTTTGGCGGTGCTCGACCAGTAGTTGGGATTGCCGACGTCGTTCTTCACACCCTGGACGAACATCAGGTTGTCCGTGGGAGTGGCGAAGGTCGCTCCGCCGGTGCTGCCGAGCTGGCCGGTCGCGGTGCCGGGGATTCCGCAGGCCGCCGGGTTCGTGCTGCCGCCCGCAGTCGCCGAGATGTTGGTGAACTTGGTCCAGGGCGAGATCACCGTGACCGTGCCGTTGCTGTTCAGCTTGATGCTGGTCGGCCCGGTGTACATGCACCCCGGATGCGGCACCTGCGCGGGCAGATCGTTGCGGGTCTCCAACGGCATGGTCTGGTTGGTCGGCGGCATGTCGATGGACTGGGTCTTGACCGGCTTGCCGGCCTCCCAGGTCGCGTCGGAGCATCCGCCGTCGACGGCGTAGAGCGGCGTGGTCTGGCTCGCCGTGGTGACGGAGCCCTTGAAGTCCGAGCCGCAGACCAGGAGGCGGTCGTTCGAGTGCACCTTGCCGCGCAGGATGTCGCCGGGTGCGAACCGGATGTCCTGGCAGGTCGACGGTCGGATCCAGTCGTAGTTGCCGCAGCTCGCCGACTCGCCACTGATGGTCGGGTCCTGCACCTCGAAGTTCGTGTAGTACACGTAGTCGTTGAAGCCGCTCTGCTTCAGATCGGCGATCACCGAGCGGGTCTCCTTGCCGACCTTGCCGGTCGAGCGCAGTCGGATGACGCCAGTCGACCCGTACTTGGAGTTGTCGATCTCGTAGCGGAAGCTCGCGTCTCCGCCCGACCCCGGGACGGTTGCCCAGGTCGACCCCGAGATGCTGAACGCCGGGTTCGCGCTCGACCCGGTCGGCAGCGTGATCCCGGTGCTGGTTGCCGTGTACGGGTCACTGGGGTTGCCGTAGCGCGCGTAGCTCGAGTCGTTCTCGATCCGGCTCTTGTAGTCCTCGACGCCCGCGTAGGCAGCCGCCAGGGCGGCGTTCCAGGCGGTGTCGGTCGACGACTTCTGCTCGCCGCTGGTGGTCATCGTGAGCGTGGTGGCGATCATCAGCAGCATCACCAGGCCGAGCCCGACCACGACGGCGAGGACGTATCCCGAGTCATCGGAGCGGCGCAGCCGCTTGAGGATGTGTCGCATCACGGGTCAACCGCCGTTCTGTGTGAGGGCCATGTTCGGCATCCCGATGTTGTTCTGGACCTCGACGACCTGGTGCGAGTTCTGGGCGAGCACCTTGACGTCGAACTTGACCGAGGCAGCGGCCTGCCGTTGCGCCAATGTCAAACCGGTCGAGCCAGGGATCAACTCGGTCCCGGCGGCGTTGTAGTAGCGGAACAGGGGCTCCAGGGCGGTGTTGACCACGACATTGCCCAGGGTGCGGGTCTGGTACGGCGTCGTAGTGACGGCCGGAAACACCGCATAGCCGCTGACCATGGTCGGCTTCCAGCGGTCCTCGGTCATGCGACCGCCGACGATCTGGTAGCGGATCTGGAGGGGCGTTTGAAAGCTGGGGCCGGCGTCCGTGTAGCTGATGACGATGACCGCGGCGGAGGTGCCCGACACGATCGCCGGGTCAGGCGTGTCGGTGCCCTGCACCGCGTTGTTGATCGACGCGCGGATGGTGGTCGAGACCACGTTCACGATGTTGCTCGCGTCGGCGGTGCTCAACCGGGTGCCCTGGCTCGCGACCGTCTGCTTGGCCACGATGATGAACATGGCCGACATGGCGACCATGATCAGCGTGCTCAAGAAGGCCGCCACCATCAGCTCGACGAGGGTGATGCCCTCCTCCGAACGGGCGGCGGCGAGTCGTCGATGCAGTGTCGTCATCATGCGGCCGGCCTCGGATCGAGCATGACCGTCGAGCCCGAGACGCGGCCCGAGACCACGTTGTTGAGCGGCGTCAGCGTGAGGGATGCGGACGGAACGGACAGTGTCCAGGTGCCGAACGGCAGGGCGATGTTGGTATCGGTATTCGCGAGAAGCCCGGTGAAGGTGTACGTCATCGGAGTGCCGCAGCCCGGATCGTTCCAGGCCGCTGGAGCCGTCGCGCTGGTCGCGGTGAGCGTTCCGGCCTTGGTGGACTTCACCTTGAGCAGTCCCATCGGCACGGTCATCGCGGCGGTTCCACCCGGTCCGGTCGCTGCCGGCGCCCCGTGGTTGCCGTCCGCGAGCGCGGGGCCGGCGGTGGGATCGGCATCCCACTCCGAGGGGTCCACCGAGCGGCATCCCGTTGATGACGCGGTCGGCGCGACGTAGTGCCCGGCCATCGGCACGTACCCGATCCCCCACGGGTACAGCGAGGTCGAGGTTCCGGTTCCGCCGACGTAGAACGTGCCGTAGGTGTTGACGAACGAGGTTTCGGCATTCGTGGCGAACTTGGTGCCGGCCGGTTGACCCGGCGCGTAGGTCATGGTGAACTTCGCCGCCAGGTCATATCCGAACGGGGCGGACACGGTCGACCCCGCGACGACGGTGACGGTGCGGGACGGGTTGGGGTTCTGCGTGACGTCGATGTAGCCGGTCTTCGACAAGGCGACGTTGTACACGCCCGGGGTCACACGCAGGGCGTAGCTGCACCCATCGCTGTCGGTTGCCGGCGGTGCGGTGGTGAGCGCGGTCGCCCCACCCGAGACGGGCGTGATCGTCGGTGTGACGCCGGCCGAGCCGGTTCCGTCGGCCTGGGTAGCAGCGACGATGATGGTGCCCTGCGTCGGGTCGTTGATCCGCCCGAGGGGGGCGAGCACGGTGTCCGAGGTCACGGCGTTCGTGGGCAGGAGTTCGCCGGTCCAGGTCACGCTGACGTTGACGCGCTTGACCTGCAGGTTCGCTGTTCCAGCCCCACCGCAGGGAATGTCCGTTCCCGTGCCCGAGACCCACTCCGTGACCAAAGTGATCGTGTACGTGATCCCGTCGATCGTCACGGGCGCCGGCTGGGGATCATCTGTCACCTTGAAGGGGTCCCGGATGGCGCGCACGGCGTCGATTTCGCCGGCCGCCAGGCTCAGAGCGGTGACGCGGTGCTTCTGGTCGCCGGACAACCGGATCGAGGTCACGGTCGCCTGGGCGATGCCGATCGAGAGGAGCATGAAGATCACCGTGGCGACGAGCACCTCGACGATCGAGAAGCCGGCGTCCGGGTCCTCATCGGTGCGTGCAGCAGATAGGCGCCGCGCGATCTTCAGCATTGTGATCCGTCCCCCCACGGATTGAAAGCGATGTGGACTGCCGGGGTCGAGCGGATCGACCCCGGCAGTCCGAGTGCTCCTGGCTTACGGGCAGGTCGCGCCGGTGGCGACGCCGCTCGAGTCAGAGGCGTTGAACTTGTTCGTCGTCGGGCTGGTGCCCACGATGCAGAAGCCCGAGGTCGTGGTCGCGAAGGTCAGCGCCTCGGTCGAGCCGGCCAGGCTCACGCCCGGGTAGCCGTACGAGCTCAGGCCGGTCAGACCGGTCGGGTACGAACCCTTGTCGGTGTAGTACGCCACGACCGCGGTCTTGGCGTTCTCGATGTCCGACTTGGTGGCGGAGTCCTTGGCGTTGTTCTGAACCCCGATGTAAACCGGGATGGCGATCGCGGCGAGGATGCCGATGATGATGACGACGACGAGGAGCTCGATGAGCGTGAAGCCCTTCTCCCCCTCGGCCAGGGCCTCGCGGCGAGCCGCGAGTGCCTTCGAGATGCGGGTGATCATGTTGATTCCGTTTCTTATCATGTGAATGGGAATCGAGCCGTCCCCCCCTACGGCGGTGACCCGACAGGCTCAACCTATGGTCTGCAGTAGGGGCCGTGAATCCCGCGTCTGGGGGTCAAAACCCCAGATCAGGACCCCAGTGGGGGGGGTTCGCGAAGTCGGCATCCGGGGGCTTGGTCGGGGAATGGCGAGGACTGCCGGGGTCGAGCGGATCGACCCCGGCAGTCCGAGTGCTCCTGGCTTACGGGCAGGTACCGCCGGTGGCGACGCCGCTCGAGTCAGAGGCGTTGAAGACGTTCGCCGTCGGGCTGGTGCCCACGATGCAGAAGCCCGAGGTCGTGGTCGTGAAGGTCAGCGACTCGACGGGCGTTCCGGTCAGGCTCACGCCCGGGTAGCCGTACGAGCTCAGGCCGGTCAGACCGGTCGGGTACGAACCCTTGTCGGTGTAGTACGCCACGACCGCGGTCTTGGCGTTCTCGATGTCCGACTTGGTGGCGGAGTCCTTGGCGTTGTTCTGAACCCCGATGTAAACCGGGATGGCGATCGCGGCGAGGATGCCGATGATGATGACGACGACGAGGAGCTCGATGAGCGTGAAGCCCTTCTCCCCCTCGGCCAGGGCCTCGCGGCGAGCCGCGAGTGCCTTCGAGATGCGGGTGATCATGTGCGTGATTCCGTTCTTGTCGTGTGAATGGGAATCGAGCCGTCCCCCCCTACGGCGGTGACCCGACAGGGCTCAACGTATGACCTGCAGGGCCGGCCGTGAATCCCGCGTCCGGGGGTCAAAACCCCAGATCAGGACCCCAATCGGAGTGTCAACAATAAGGAGGACGCCCGCGTCTTTTCGGGTGACAAAATGGCGCGCCGGCGGGCGCGCGGCGGTGCCGTTCTCCCTGTCTCAGCTGCCGTTGACCGCCGTCGCGATGCTGAAGATGGGCATGTACAGCGCGACGACCATGCCGCCGATGACGACGCCCAGGAACGCGATCAGCAGCGGCTCGATCAGCGAGGTGAGCGCCTCGGTCATGGCCTGCACCTCGTCGTCGTAGAAGTCGGCGATCTTGGTGAGCATGATCTCGAGCGAGCCGGCGTCTTCACCGACCGCCATCATCTGCACCACCATCGGCGGGAACACCGATTCGTCGGCGAGCGGCTTCGACAGCGACTGCCCGTTGCGCACCGACTCGGCGACGCGCTTGGTGGCCTGCTCGATCACGTAGTTGCCGGAGGTCGCGCCGATGACGCTCAGAGCTTGCAGGATCGGAACGCCGGCGCCGATCATGTTCGCGAAGTTACGGGTGAAGCGCGCGACCGCGATCTTGCGCGCCAAACCGCCGAACACCGGCGCCTTGAGCTTCATCGGGTCGATGACCTTGCGCACGGCCTCGGTGTTCTTGTTGCGCTTCCACCACACGGCACCGACCACGAGCAGCACGACCAGAAGGGGCACGACCCAGAACATGTTCTGGGAGAGCGTCACCAGCATCTGCGTCGGCAGGGGCAGGTGACTCCCCAGCCCCTCGAACATCGTCTTGAAGATCGGCACGATGAAGGTCAGCATGATGACCACCGCGACCAACGACAGGCAGAGCACCATGACCGGGTAGGTCATCGCGGACTTGATCGTCGACCGCAGCTTGGCGTCCTTCTCGAAGTTCACCGCGAGCGCGTCGAGCGCGCCCTCGAGGAATCCGCCGGTCTCGCCCGCTCGGATCATGCTGATCATCAGCGGCGGGAAGTCGATCGGATGCTTGGCCAGCGAATCGGAGAACGACCCGCCGATCTCGACGTCGCTCGCCACCTGGCTCAGGATCGTCTTGAGCTTCTTGTTGTCGGTCTGCTCCGCCAGGATGTGCAGTGCCTTCAGCAGCGGAAGACCCGCACTGATCATGGTCGCCAGCTGCCGGCTCGAGATCGCGAGCGACTTGAGGTCGACGCCCTTCTCGAAGCCCGACAGGCTGATCTCCATGTTGAGGCCGCTGCCCGCCCTGCCCTCTTCGACCGACAGCGGGGACAGCCCCATGCTCTGGAGCTTGCCGAGCACCGCCGACTCGCTGGGAGCCTCGAGCTTGCCCTTGACGACCTTGCCCGACTTGTTGCGGCTGGTGTAGTTCCAGCTCTTGACCGCCATCGACATCAGCGGCGTCCCTTCTCTGCTGAGGCGTACATGGCCTCGTCGTTGAATGTGATGGCCTGTTGAACCGGCGCGGAGCGCTGGATGAGGCGAGTGAGGGTTTCGGGATCGTGCGCCTTCTCGAAGGCGGCGTCGCGGGTGATCCTGCCCTCATCGACGAGCTCGGCCAGGTGCTGATCCATGGTGTGCATGCCGAGCTCGCGGCCCGCCTGCATGGCGGAGGTGATCTGGTAGCTCTTGCCCTCGCGCACCAGGTTCGAGATGGCCGGCGTCGTGACGAGCACCTCGGTAGCGACGACTCGGCCGTTGCCCTGCGCCTTCTTCACCAGGGTCTGGCTGACCACCCCCTGCAGCGTGGCACTGAGCTGGGTTCGCACCTGGTCCTGCTGGTGCGGCGGGTAGACGTCGATGACACGGTCAATGGTGGATGCCGCGGACTGCGTGTGCAGCGTGGCGAACACCAGGTGGCCGGTCTCAGCTGCGGTGAGCGCGACCGAGATGGTCTCGAGGTCTCGCATTTCGCCGACCAGGATGACGTCGGGGTCTTGCCGCAGCACGTGCTTGAGTGCGGCGCCGAAGCTGTGCGTGTCGTGACCGACCTCGCGCTGGTTGACCAGCGAGCGCTTGTTGCCGTGCATGAACTCGATCGGGTCTTCGACCGTCACGATGTGGTCGGCGCGGGTGCGGTTGACCAGGTCGATGAGGGCGGCCAGCGTCGTCGACTTACCGGAACCGGTCGGGCCGGTGACGAGCACCAGGCCGCGCGGCAGGGTCGCGAAGCGTCCGACCGACTCGGGCACGCCGAGCTGCTCGAGCGTCTTGATCGTGGTCGGGATGAGACGGAAGGCCGCACCGATCGCGCCGCGCTGCTGGTACATGTTGACGCGGAAGCGGGCGCTGGCCGACAGCGTGTAAGCCAGGTCGAGTTCGAGGTGCTCCTCGAAGCGCGCCAACTGGTCGGCACTGAGGAGCGAGACGAGCGCCGCGCGCACCTTCTCGGCGTTCCACACCGACGCGCCGGCGACCGGGCTGAGGCCGCCGTCGACGCGCAGCATGGGCGCGGCGTTGGCGGTGATGTGCAGGTCGGAGGCGCCGGTGAACAGCACCTGCTGCAGGGCGGCGATGACATCCGGATCCGCGTTGCGGTACTCCGGGCTCAGCGGGCCCAGCTCGGTGGCGTCGACGACCGGGGCCGGCGGCGCGGCGTTGCCGGGCTGCGGCATCGAGTCGATACCCGGCAGCGCGGGCGCCAGCGGTGCCGCGGCCGGCGGCTGCGGCGGAGCGACGACCGGCTGCGCCGGCTGCGAGACGGCCGTCACCTCGATGACCGGAGGCGCCGCCGGCGCTGCGGCCACCGGGACGGAGGCTTGAGCAGGCGGGACCGGCGGCTGCCCGGGCGGCGGCCACGACTCTTGGCCTAGCCGCGGAGCAGGCGCGGCCGCGGGCGCGACGACGGGAGCCCCGGACTCGACCGGCAACTCGTAGGCCGGAGGCGCCGGCGCGGCGGGCGGCGGTGTGGCGGGCACGCCGCTGGCGGCCGCGGCGGCCAGACGGGCGATCTCGTCGTCGGAGGAGATGGGGATCTCCCAGACCGGCTTGTTGGCGCTCATCGTTCCCCCTGGTGCTTTCTGTTCGGTGGTCTGTGCGTCATGCGACGACGCGCAGGACTTCTTCGATCGAGGTGTAGCCCAGGGCGACCTTCGCCCATCCGTCCTGCCGGAGTGTCAGCATGCCGGCGTTGATCGCGGCGCGCGTCAGTTCTGCGTTCGAGGCGCGGGCGACGGCCAGCCGCTCGATCTCCTCATTGACGACCATGACCTCGTGCAGAGCCATGCGGCCGCGATATCCGGTGTTGCTGCAGGCGACGCACCCGACCGGCCGGAACAGCAGCGGAACGCCGCCGTTGGGAGCCATCGGGAATTCCAGGCGCATCAGGTCGTTGGCGTCGTGCTGGTAGCCCTCCTTGCAGCGGTCGCACAACCGGCGGGCGAGACGCTGGGCGACCACCGAGTCGAGGGAGGAGCCGACCAGGAAGGGCTCGATGTCCATCTCGGTGAGACGGGTGATGGCAGCGGGTGCCGAGTTGGTGTGCAGGGTCGAGAGCACGAGGTGGCCGGTCAGCGACGCCTCGATGGCGATCTGCGCGGTCTCCTGGTCGCGGATCTCACCGATGAGCACGACGTCGGGGTCGGATCGCAGGATCGAGCGGAGCGCGCTGGCGAAGGTGAGGCCCGCCTTCGGGTTGACCTGCACCTGGTTGATGCCCGCCATCCGGGTCTCCACCGGGTCTTCGACGGTGATCACGTTGATCTCGCGCTTGGCCACGGTCTGCAGGGTCGTGTACAGGGTGGTCGACTTGCCCGAACCGGTCGGGCCGGTCACCAGGATCATGCCGTGCGGCTTCTTGTACGAGGTCTCGAACATCCGCATGTTGTGCTCGAGCATGTTCAGGTCGCTGATGTCACGCGTCGACGCCGTGTTGTCGAGGATTCGCATGACGACCTTCTCGCCGTGCACCGTCGGCAGGGTCGCGACGCGCAGGTCGATCCGGTTGCCGCCGTGCACGACCGACATGCGGCCGTCCTGCGGCTTGCGCCGCTCGGCGATGTCGATGTCGCTCATGATCTTGAGGCGCGAGATCACGCCGTTCTGAATGCTCTTGGGGGCACTCTGCATCTCGTGCAGCACGCCGTCGATGCGGTACCGCACGTCGAGCTGCCGCTCACCCGGCTCGATGTGGATGTCTGAGGCGTGGTCCTGGATGGCCTGGCTGATCAGCAGATTGACGAAGCGCACGATGGGCGCATCGTCTTCCGCCTGGTCGGTGACCGGGACCAGATCGCTGGAGGTGTTCTCCTCCACCATCGCGACGGTGAGCTCGCTGAGTTCGCTGTCCGAGCGCACGAACCGGTCAAGCGCAGCCATCAGGTCGCTGCGCTCGGCCACGACCGGACGGACCTGCATCCTCACCGCGGCTCGGATGTCGTCGAGCGCGAGAACGTCGCGCGGGTCGGCCATCGCGAGAAGCAGTCGGTCGCCGTCGCGTCCGATCGGCAGCACCTCGTGGCGGCGCAGCAGCGCGACCGGGACGAGAGAGACCGCGGACTGGTCGATCGGGTAGTCGGTGAGATCCACGAACGGCAGTCCGAGCTGCGCGGCACGGGCCGAGGCGACCTGGCTCTCGCTGACGACGCCGCCCTCGACGAGCTCGGCCACATGCGCGTCGTCGCGCACCGGGTCGCCGGTGACCTGGTCCATGCTGGTGATCGGCATGAGGCCGCGAATGATCAAGATCTCGGATAGGGAGGCCACGGGCACCCCCCTCGGTGTCGCCGGACGCGCTGAGTTCCCCCCGGTTCTCAGCACGGTCTCGGGTATCGCCGCGGATATGCGATCCCTGAGAGTGCCAGGCTATGTGCGATCAGTGAATGCAGGCAGCCCCGCAATCGGGGGATAGCGCGGCGGAGCGTGCGCTAGGCGGCGGGCGCGGTGCCCGTTCCCTCGTACTCGGCCCGCTTCTCCTCCTGTTCGCGATCCCACGCCGTGCGGGTCTCGAGGTTGCGCGCCTTGACCCGTCGGCCCCGAGCCGCGATCGCGAGGCCGATCCAGATCGAGACCTCTCGGGCGACCAGGGCTGCGGCGATCATCAGGGGATTCGTCGCGAGCGCGCCGAATGCGGAGTTCGCGTGAGCCGGAGTCATTCCGAACACGTTGCCCACCAGCAGCAGCAAGCCGATCGAGGTGAAGTAGACGAAGACGGCCACCACCAGGCTGCCGATCACGTGCGCCCACCAACCGGCCCGGTTGAGGATCACGGTCACCACGATGAACCCGAGGGCGAACATCATGATCGGGATCCAGAAGATCGAGTTCTGCACGAACGCCGAGAACGCCGGGCTGAAGCCGGCGCCACTGAACCGGATGGCCAGCGGGATCGCGGCCGCGGCAGCGTAGACCGCGGCGAAGACCACCGTCCCGACCAGCGCCAGCAGCACCCCGACGACCCGGTTGCCACGAACCCGCGGCGGAAGCGGCGCCTGCACGTAGACCACCTGCTGGCCGGCGACACCGGGCTCCGCGGGAGCGACCTCACCGGTGGCCGTGGCAGGAACGGCCTCGGCGGCGGGTGTCGACGCGGGCTCGGAGTGCGCGCTCCGCGCGCTCTCGTCTGGCGCTGCGCTGGGGGCATCCGCGGGAGCGACCGTCTCGACGGAAGTGTCTGCGGCCTCCGTCTTCGGGGCCTTGCGGGACTTCGGGGCGGGGGTCTCGTCGCTCATAGCAGCTCCTTCGATGGTGGCTGACAGCCTAGCGAAGGTGCGGGGGACGACGAAGGCCCCCGCCGGCGAACCGGTGGGGGCCTTCGCGGGATCTCGAGACGGCCTTCGGCCTACTCGATCACCGAGGTCGAACTAATTGTAGGTACCGGGCGTGAAGTCGTCCGAGCTGAAGCTGTCGAAATCGACGAAGCTCAGGTCGGACTCGCTGAACACCGAGTCGTCGGTGAAGATGCGGTTCGGATAGCGCTCCGCCTTCGCCTCCTCGGTCGCGTCGACGTTCACGTTGCGGTACTTGCTGAGTCCGGTACCGGCCGGGATGAGCTGGCCGATGATCACGTTCTCCTTGAGGCCGACGAGCGGGTCGGACTTGCCCTCCATGGCGGCCTGCGTGAGCACGCGGGTCGTCTCCTGGAAGGACGCGGCCGACAGCCACGACTCGGTCGCGAGCGAGGCCTTGGTGATTCCCATGACCTCCTGACGCGCCGACGCGGTCTTCTTGCCCTCGGTCAGGGTCGCCCGGTTGATCTCGTTGTACTTCGACCGGTCGACCAGCTCACCCGGGAGCAGATCGGTGTCACCGTGCTCCACGACGGTCACCTTGCGCAGCATCTGCCGCACGATGACCTCGATGTGCTTGTCGTGGATCGGCACGCCCTGGCTGCGGTACACGCCCTGCACCCCGTCGACGAGGTGCAGCTGCACGGCGCGGACGCCCTGCACGCGCAGCACCTCCTTCGGGTCGAGGTTGCCGACCACGAACTGCTGGCCGAGCTCGACGTGCTGCCCGTCCTCGATGAGGAGGGTGGCGCGCTTGAGCACCGGGTAGACGTGCGGCTCGTCGCCGTTGTCGGGCGTGAGCACGACGCGGCGGGAGCGGTCGGTGTCTTCGATGGTCACGCGTCCGGCCGCCTCGGCGATCGGGCTCGCGCCCTTCGGGGTGCGGGCCTCGAACAGCTCCGTCACGCGGGGCAGACCCTGCGTGATGTCGTCGGCCGATGCCGAACCACCGAAGTGGAAGGTGCGCATGGTGAGTTGGGTGCCGGGCTCGCCGATCGACTGGGCCGCGATGATGCCGACGGCCTCGCCGATGTCCACGAGCTTGCCGGTCGCGAGCGACCGTCCGTAGCAGGCGGCGCAGACGCCGACCGCCGACGCGCAGGTCAGCACCG
>Ga0207667_10007949_pt1 | contig 12658 bp, 11 predicted proteins | sample KBSCornC52_FD_184301 | JGI IMG/M metagenome (GOLD analysis project Ga0207667, IMG submission 184301) | Corn rhizosphere microbial communities from Kellogg Biological Station, Michigan, USA - KBS Corn C5-2 (SPAdes) (version 2) | ecosystem: Host-associated > Plants > Roots > Rhizosphere > Soil ...
GCGAATGCGGGTCACCTCGCACCTTATCGCAATGGATCAGAAGTCGCAGTCCAATCAGGATTACCCCTCGGCGTGGCCACAGGAATCGAGTATGGCGAGGTATCGTTGCGGCTTGTTACCGGCGACAGGCTGACATTTCTCTCCGACGGAGTCGTCGAAGCTCAGAACTCATCGGGTGAGTTGTTCGGATTTGAGCGAACTCAGGCGATCAGCACCGAGTCCGCGAGGGAGATCGCACACGCCGCGCAGGTTTTCGGGCAGATTGACGACATCACCGTCCTCACTCTCGCTGTCGCCTGAACCATGTTCTTCGAGGTTTTGACGGCGGACGGTGTCATCCGGACGCGGTGGGAACGTTAAGCATATGATCCACGAACCGAATTTCCGCGTCCCCTGAGGAGTCCTTGTCTTTTGATCTACGCGTAGAGGTGGAAGGCTCCCTAGCGTTCAGCAAAGCGCCGCTCGTTGACAGGCGCGTCGGCCGGTGATGCTTGTTTTGACGGGGAGAGTGCAAGTAGAGTGACTCCAATCGCGACAAACATCACAATGTCCTGGGGACTATCCTTCCTGTGCGTTCCGTGCGCCGCGGCCTGCGCCGACATGATTGTCATGGTGAACGCGTGGGCAAGGCTCGACCAAGCCCCATAGGCGATCAGGGAGCGATGATTCGTCGGGTGCTTGACGGCCAGCAGCAGAAAGATCCCAAGCACCGTGTTCAGGCTGAGAAACATCGGCATGACATCGCTATGCCCGCTCAGCCACCTGGAGTGCAACAGGTTGTCGAACAGGAGATAGCCCCAGAAGGAATAAAGCAAGCCCACCACCACCAACACTGCCTGTAAGGCGCGCTCACGCGTCATACCGTCCTCCGTTTTGTGCGATGCACGGTGATTGCAAGTTTTTACTTCAGATTGTGCGATTCTCAGCGCTGATGTGCGGGATATTGGAGCTCTGCGAGCATCCGCAGTGTGAGCAAAAAGCTTCTCCTCCTCGAATCGGCTTGAAGTAAAAACTGCAAGGCCCAAGGAGAGGCCCCCGCAACAGAAAATAGAGGATGAATCCGATCAGGTTAGGTATGAGGAAGGCGGCAATCACCCAAGCCCAGGCAGGCATTTGACGCCTTGTTGCGTCGCCGTAGATATATCCGAGGGCAAGGAAGAAAGCCGCGGTGAAGACGCCAAACGTCAGGCCAAACCAAAACGCGTCGGGCATCGAACTGAGAAATCCTCTGGCAGCAAGCAAGGAACGGCCCTGAATGGAAACGAAATAGAGGACCCATGCGGGGACCGCCAGTGCTGCGATGACCATTGCAGGCCGGCGTAAAACTTTCCGTCTTGCGGTTCTCAGCAAGAGAGCCGTAACGAAAAGCGCGGCCAGGAACGCGATCAAAAGCACCGCAGATTGCTCTGTCATGCAAGGCCTCTTTTCTCACGAGGAGCGACGAGTAGACATAAGGCAGCGCAGACGGATGGCAGCAGCCAAAAGACGAGCACACCTGCCTGGACTTGAGCAGTGTTGAAATGCATCGGGACCGCCAGCAGCTTGGCGACCTGGTAGACAAGTGCCGATCCTGCAATGGACATCGAGAGCGCTAAAACAAATGCAGCCCAGACCTTGAATTGCACGTTGTACTGGCGCATGAATTGCGGACGACCTGGCTGTGCGGCCCCGACGTTTTGCGACTGGAGCTTGAGAGCTTCCATAATCCTGGCATTGAGGGTTGGATTGACCTCAAAGGAAAAACCGCCTAGGACCGCGATGACCCGGTTGCTCGCGCTGAGATACTCCAGGCATGGAGCGCAAGTGGCAAGATGCTCGCGAAGAGATTGTTCCTTCTCCCCTGAGATGCCGCCCGCCAGACTCTCGTCAATCATGCGTTGGAAACGTTTGTGGTGATCAAGAATCATGCTGTTTCTCCCTTGAACTGAGCCCGCAGCGTTGCCAGTCCTCGATAGATTCGGGAAGCTACGGTAGAGACCGGCGCTTCCACAATCGCGGATATCTCCTGTAGAGATAAATCTTCCTGAAAACGCAGTACGAGTGCTTCGCGGCAGGCGGGCTCCAGACTTTGAAGCGAATGAGCAAGCCGCTCGGCATCTTGTGTCCTCGCCGCAAGCGTGTACGGCGAAGGCTCACCGGTAGCCGGCGATGAGCGAACACCATCCTCGCCCTTTGAGTCCAGACTGAACATCGGTCGCTTACGCATGGTGTCGAGAGCAATATTGCGAGCCACCCTGAAAAGCCATGGTTCAAAGCGAGAATGCCAGTCGTAGGAGCAACCTCGCTCCAGGACTCGGAGCCAGGTCTCCTGCACCAAATCATCCACACCATCGCGTCTGCCCAACAGGGAGACGAGATAACGAACAAGCCGGTATTGGTATTGCTCGACCAGCGTCTCGAGAACAGCGATATCTCTCTGGCGCAACCCAAGCGCGATTCGTTGCGTATCGCTTTCCATGTACGCCCTCGAAATCAGCTCATAATCGAACATACGATGGGTATACGAACCAGGGACCTGAAATTACGAAAAGTAGAACGATTCGTATTGTCGATGGGTGATAAATCGCCGATGCACTAAGCCGCCATACTCCGAGGTGAGATGGCTCCGATGAGAAACGGCACGAGCAACACGAACTTGTGCGCGCAGTACCTCCTCCGGATCGCCGCGCAACCAACGCCAAACGGGTTTGCAGGAGCGCCGAGGTTTCACTCCATTCTTAGCGCCGCCACCGGGTCTAGCTGCGCGGCCCGCCATGCCGGAATCACGCAGGCCGCGACGGCCACCACTAAGAGCGTCAGTGCGACCACACTGAAGATTTGCGGATCGAGGGGCCGAGTCTGATACAGCATGGATTGAATCAACTGTGTCACCGCGGCACTGGTGGCGAGCCCAATAGCCAAGCCGATCAGGGCGGGCCGCAGCCCGTCGCGAAGAATGAGCGTCAGCACCTGGTTGCGCTGTGCCCCGAGCGCAATCCGCACGCCGATTTCTGTCGTGCGTTGTGCGGCGAGGTAGGACACCACTCCGAACAAACCCACAGCGGCCAATACAAGGGAAACCAGCGCGAAGATTAGCAGCAGACTCGCGTTGAAGCTGGCATCGAGAGTTTGCACGCCGATCACCTGATCCATGGTGAGGATGTCTGACACCGCCAAATCGCGGTCGAGACTCTGAAAAATCTTCTGCAGGGGCAGAGCAAACCCCGTGACATCCTGACCGGATCGCACGACCAGCGCCGCGCCTTCGGAGAAATCTTTCGGATCCTTCGAGTTGAGCGTATAAATCGGGAAATACATCATCGGACGCGTTTGCTCGCCGATGGAGAAAAGCGTGTCGCCGACAACCCCCGCGATGCGATAGGGCCGCTCGCCCATGGTGAGGATGGTGTTGCCGACGGGGTCTTCCCCAGAGAAATACTGCCGTTGAAATGCGGCACTGATGATCACTTCGGATCCAGGCACAAGGAACTGATCATGGTCGAACGTATGTCCGCTCTGGAAAGGGATTCCGAGGGCAGCGAAATACTCCGGATCGACCCAGCGCGTCAGCGCGAGTTGCCCTTTTCCTTGCGGAAGCGGCGGGCGGCCCTGGATGGCGAATCCGTTGTCGCCGCCATAACCGTCGCCGGGCAGTGTAGTCACCAGCCCTGCTGCCTGAACGCCAGGATAGTTGCGGACGCGCGCGAGGAGATCCTGATAAAAATGCACCGCGGCAGGAAAATCGTATCGAACTGCCGGCAACGACACCTGCATCGTCAGCACGTTGTGGGTGAGGCATCCCAAATCAGAAGAACGCAGGCGGGCATAACTCTTCAGCAGCAGCCCGGCTCCGATAAGCAGCACAACCGTCAATCCAACTTCAACGGTCAGGAGTACACGGCGCAACGTCGCCCGTCTCTGACCTCCGCTATAAGATCGTGACGACTCCTGGAGTGCACTGAGCACATGGTCGCCCCGGCTTGAAAACGCGGAGAGCAGTCCGGCAAAAAGCGCACTCAAGAGCACCAGGCCCGCGCTGAAGGCCAGGACCGCGCTGTCCAGGTGGATTGCATCAGCTCGTGGTACATCTGGGCGAAGCCTCACGAACCACTGCACCATCTCATAAGCCAGAAGCAATCCAAGCGTGCCGCCGGCCATCGACAGCAGCGTGCTTTCCGCCAGGTGCTGGCCCAGCAACTCGGCGCGACTGCCACCGAGGGCGGTCCGAATTGCCAGCTCGCGGCGGCGGCCGACGGAGCGAGCCACAAGCAAGTTCGCAATGTTGAGGCATGCAATGAGCAGGACGCAACCGGTGGCACACAGCAGAATCAGCAGCGGAGTGCGGACGTCGCCGACAAGGGACTCCAGAAGTAACCGGCCGTGCGCGTCCGAGCTGATGAACGGATCATCTGCATGGGCATTGTGGATGCGAAGCGTTATCAGCGAGAGTTCGTTTACCGCCTCCGTCAGTGAGACACTAGGCTTCAGCCTCCCCACGGCTTGGAAGTTGTGATTATCCAGCGTCTGCATTTCTTTGGCGGTACGCTCGTGGGACGCTGCTGTCCACAACTGCACCGTGCTGGACGGATAGGCGAACCAGGAAGGCATGACACCGATAACGGTGTACCCGCGTCCATCCAGGAGAATCGTCTGGCCGACAATCGAAAGCTCCCCGCCGAACCGCCGTTTCCAGAGACTCCAGCTCAGGAGCACTGTTCCATTCGCAGACGGACTATCCTCGGAAGCCAGGAAATTACGCCCCAGCGCCGGCTTGACTCCCAGAACCGGGAGCATCGATGCGGAGAACAACGACGCCTGTACGTTCTCAGGGAGCTGCCCGCCTGTGCCCGAGAGGTTGTAAGCGGCATGGCGGCTGATCGCCATGCCACTGAAACCATGGCTCTGCTTTTCCCATTCTGCAAAGACCCCAGCTGCGCTGCTGTTGTACGCAAACCGATGGTTGAACGTATCTTCATACAGCCGCACCAGCCTCTGCGGATCGGCGAAGGGCAGCGGCTTCAGCAATACACCGCGGACCACCGAAAACAACGCAGTGTTCACACCGATGCCGAGAGCGATCACCACGATCGAGACTACCGCGAATCCCGGCGACCTGCGCAGCGCGCGAACGCTGTGTTTCCCGTTCCGCCAGAAGCTGTCGAGCCACGAGATTGTGTTCTGCCGCCAGAGCAGCTCGCGTACATTTTGCGGATTACCGAATTTGAGCAGCGCTGCGCGTCGCGCCTCTTCCGGCGAGTCTCCCCGCGCGAGGTTGTCCTCAGTCTCGGCGGCGATGTGAACGCTCATTTCCTCTCTCAGTTCTGCGTCCCTGCGACGGCGGCGAAAAAGCCTACGCCAGTTCATCCTTCGCCTCCTTACAGTGCTTCTCCCATGACCAGTCCGATGGCGCGCGTCATCCGTTGCCACCGTTGTGTTTCGCGCTGCAGTTGCTTTCGCCCGGCTGCCGTCAGCCGGTAAAACTTTGCCCTGCGGTTGTTCTCGGTCGGGCTCCAGTACGAGGAGAGCCAGCCGCGATCCTCCAGGCGATACAGGGCGGGATACAGCGATCCCTGCTCCACCTGCAACACATCCTCGGAGGTTCGCTCGATGATCGTGGCGATGGTATGGCCGTGCGCGTCGCCGGACATGAGGGTGCGCAGGATCATCATGTCCAGCGTGCCTTTCAGCATTTCCTCTTCCGGTCTGGTCTTCTCGCGCAAGCGCTCCTCCACTCGAACTTCTAAAGGAGGAAAGCATACACCTTTCGAAGTTCTAAAGGAAGAGCCGAAATCGCGAAAGGTTCGACGAAAAAATCGTCAATACACTAAGCCGTCCTACTCCGAGGCGAGATGGCTCCGATGAGAAACGGCACGAGCAACGCGAGCATATGCACGCAGTACCTCCGCAGGGGCGAAGGTGAGGGTGAGAACGGTGATGTCATCCTCCTGGCCGAACTGCTGGGCAGCGTTTGCAATCTGTTCTGCTGGTTGGGCGGCGAGAGCCGCGGTCCGGTCGAACCCGAAGAGTTCTCCAGCCAGGTTGCGGGCCTCGACCACGCCGTCGGTGATGACGGTGAGCGGGAAGCGAACCAGGCCGTGGAGCTCGGTTATTTGTATGCGGTCATTGGAGAGGTTCAAAAGCTGCGCGGAGCTGAACCCCGGCGAGCACGCGAGTAGCAACACAAACAAGGTTGGACACAGACGCATGGTCTTGCCTTCAAGAGGGTTAGTGAGTCCTGAGCCCGGCAGCAGGGGAGGCGTGTTGCTGCAATCATTGCACATTCTGCCTCTCTCAACTCGCCTGAAACCAGGCGATCGGCCCCTCACGAACGGTCTAATTCATTTGCGTCGAGACAGAATCTCGCCTTTGGTCATATTTCCAATGCGCTCAGCGAGAGGACCATTGGTGCTCCGGACGGTGTTCTTCGGGCATTGTGGTTGGATCACCGCAGACTCGAACCTTTGACGAGTTTTCGCTAAGGTCCGAATCGCTGAGCGGATCAGATTTGGCGACTACGCCTCTGCGCCGTGACACTTTTTGTATTTCTTGCCTGAGCCGCAGGGGCAGGGGTCGTTGGACAGCGCGGAAAGAACCCCGCGGCTAAAGCCGTTTCGATCATTGGGCGCAGCATTCGGCAGCCTAAAGGCTGCTGCTCCCTCCGATTCGAGCGTGCCCGTCCAGCGTGGGCTTAGGATTGAATGGCTGGTACAGTTCGCCCAAGTTCCTTCGGTCATGAAAGAGTCATCTGATGCCAATCCGGCGCAATTACTTCGGCGTGTTTCTTTCGATTCTGGTCGCGCTGTCGAGAGTGAACGGACAATCATACCCTTTGACGTCGCCGGTCGCGGCCCCACACGTCTCTCACCAACTCTTTGAAATGACCAATCGATCGCGAGCAGATGCGGGAGTGAAGCCTCTCAGCTGGGACACAGCACTGGAAGACGCCGCACAGAGGCATTGCGCGCGAATGGCATCGGAGATTCCAGTGTTACATCGGTACGATGGCGAATCCGATCTGGCTACGCGGGTGGCGGCAGGGGGCGGCCACTTTAGCCTGGTCGAAGAGAATCTTGCGGTGGGGCGAAACGCGGAAGCGATTCACAACGCATGGCTCAATTCGCCTGGACACCGAAAGAATCTCCTTAATGGATCGGTCGATAGAGTCGGAATTGCCGTGATCGGATATCAGGGACTCTTCTTCGCAGTTGCGGATTACATCCAGGCAGTTCAGTTTTTGAAACCCTCCGATGTTGAAGCCGCATTTGCCAAGCTGCTAAGTACGAAACAGATCATGATCTCGTCTGAAACGGCTGATGCTCGCGTCTATTGCGCTTCGTCCGGAAGATATCAAGGAAGTTTTCCAGCGACACTCGCGATTCGCTGGGAGAATCCGGATGTAACACAGTTGCCTCCAGAACTGCTGGAAGCGTTGGCAAATGGCCGCTATCGGCACGCTTCGCTCGGGAGCTGTCCAGTTCAGAAGGCGAATGGGAATTTTACGAGCTATCGAGTGGGAGTACTGCTGTACTGAGGATCTTGATCGTTTCCAGACCGCGCCCCTAAGGGGCAGTCTTCTTCTTTTCGAGTCTTCCCAGAACTCGCGGCGTGTTGCGGCTTGTCCTGGGCTATTCTTCAATTGCCCTACGAAGTAGGAAATAAAAAAGCCGCTCTGAAAGAGAGCGGCTCTTGAGATATAGCGCCATTTGGCGACTAGGCTTCCGCGCCGTGGCACTTTTTGTATTTCTTGCCTGAGCCGCAGGGGCAGGGGTCATTGCGGCCTACCTTCTCGCCGGTGCGGCGCTGGGTGGGCTGGGTGCCGTTTCCGCCCCCGGCAAACTGGGCAGCTTCGAGTTCGCGCTGCTTTTTGCGGTGAAATTCCTTCTCCAGCGCGTCGATGGTGGTTTGCGGCGCGCGCGTGTGGATGGGAACCTCGCGCTGAGGCGCTTCACGGTAGGGCAGACCGTTTCCGTCGCCAGGCAACATCCGCTGCTCGGCGCTGGCCACGGCAGGCGCAGCGGGAATCTCGCGGCGGGGCTGCGGTGGAGGTACGGTGATCGGCTGGCCATCGGGCCCCAGGATCTGCATGCGGAACAGGAACCGAACCGTATCCTCCTGGAACTTCGCCATCATCGCTTCAAACATGTCGAACGACTCGCGCTTGTAAGCCACCAAAGGATCCTGCTGCGCATAACCGCGCAGTCCAATTCCTTCCTTGAGGTGGTCCATCGAGAGCAGGTGATCCTTCCACAGACCGTCGATCACGCTGAGCATGACCATGCGCTCGTGGTAGCGCATTTGTGGTGCGCTGAGGATCTGCTCCTTCTGCTCGTAGTGCTGCTTCAGCTTCTCGAATATCTCGTCGCCGAGTTCATGGCGCGCAAGCTCTTTCGCCTTGATTCCCACCTGTGACAGGCTGAACCCGAACTGGCCGATGAGTTTCTCGTCCATCCCCTTGATATTCCACTCGTCGGGATGCTTGTTTTCGGGAGCGAATTCATCGAGGATGCCGCTGAGAATTCCGCCGACGTAGTCTTCAAGGATCAGCTCGCGCTGGTCGACACCCTCCAGCAGTTGACGTCGCAGTCCGTAAACCGCTTCGCGCTGCTTGTTCATCACGTCGTCGTACTCAAGCAGATGTTTGCGGGATTCGAAGTTCTGCGATTCAACGGCTTTCTGCGCGGCCTCGATTCGATTCGAGATCATCTTCGACTCGATCGGCACGCCCTCTTCCATACCTAGCTTTTCAAGCAGCGTGCTGACCCACTGCTTGGCGAAGATGCGCATCAGGTCGTCTTCGAGGGAGAGATAGAAGCGCGATGCGCCGGGATCGCCCTGGCGACCTGCGCGTCCTCGGAGCTGGTTATCAATGCGGCGCGACTCGTGGCGTTCGGTGCCGAGGATGAAGAGACCGCCTTTGGCGATGACCTCGTCATGCTCTTTTTGCGCGGCCTCATTGTGGACGCCGAAGGTTTCGTTCCAGTCCTGCTCGGCGATTTCAAATTCCTGGCCCTGGTAGTAGAAGCGCTGGAAGCCTGCGGGGGCCATGGGATTGATGGCGCCCTCGGCCACGCTAAGGGCGCGGGCTCGGCCCTGCTTCACCAGTTCCTGGCGGGCGAGAAATTCGGGGTTGCCGCCCAGCAGAATGTCGGTACCGCGGCCCGCCATGTTGGTGGCAATGGTGACCATGCCGAGGCGGCCGGCCTGGGCGACGAATTCGGCTTCGCGCTCGTGCTGTTTGGCGTTCAGCACAACGTGGCGAATGCCTTTGCGCTGCAGGATTGCGGAGAGGCGCTCGGACTTCTCGATGGAAACAGTGCCCACCAGGACGGGCTGTTCTTTCTCATTCAATTGCGCGATGTCGTCGGCGGCAGCTTTGAACTTCTCCGTCTCGGTGCGATAGACCACGTCGGCGTTTTCGACGCGGAGCAGGGGCTTGTTGGTCGGGATGACGACGATTTCGAGCTTGTAGATCTTTTCGAATTCGGCCGCTTCTGTTTCGGCGGTGCCGGTCATGCCGCTCAGCTTTTTGTAGAGGCGGAAGTAGTTCTGGAAGGTGATGGTGGCAAGGGTCTGGTCTTCCTTGCGAATCTTCACGCCCTCTTTGGCTTCGATCGACTGGTGCAGGCCATCGCTCCAGCGGCGTCCCGGCATCAGGCGGCCGGTGAACGTGTCGACGATGATGACTTCCTTGCCGTCTGCACCGTCTTTGACGACGTAGTCGACATCGCGCTTGTAGAGCGAATGAGCCTTGATGCCGGTCTCGACGTAGTGCTTGAGTTCCCAGTTGTCGGCACTGGCGATGTTGTCGATTCCAAGCGCCTTTTCAATGGTGACCCAGCCCTCGTCTGTAACGCCGATGGTGCGGTGCTTTTCGTCTACGACGTAATCGCCGGTGAAGGTCTTGCCCTCCAGGCTGTCGGTCTCCTCGCCCTTTTCGAGGAGCGGGATTATCTTACGGACGCGCTCGTATTTGTCGGTCGTCTGGTCTGTGGGGCCGGAGATGATGAGCGGGGTGCGGGCTTCGTCGATGAGAATCGAGTCAACTTCGTCAACGATGGCGAAGTAGTGGCCGCGTTGCACGCAATCCGCAATTTCGAACTTCATGTTGTCGCGCAGGTAGTCGAAGCCAAACTCGTTGTTTGTGCCGTAAGTGATGTCGGCGCCGTAAGCCGCGCGGCGTTCGTCGTCGGAGAGGTCGTGGACAATGACGCCTACGGTGAGGCCGAGAAACTCGTAGATCTTGCCCATCCACTCTGCGTCGCGCTTGGCCAGGTAGTCGTTGACGGTGACTACGTGGACGCCGTGGCCGGCGAGAGCGTTCAGGTAGCAGGCAAGGGTGGCGACCAGCGTTTTGCCTTCACCGGTTTTCATTTCGCTGATCTTGCCCTGGTGCAGGACCATGCCGCCGATCAGCTGGACGTCGAAGTGGCGCATATGCACAGCGCGCCAGCCGGCTTCGCGGACAACGGCGAACGCTTCCGGCAGAATCTCGTCGAGGGCTTCCTTTTCGGCCTGTGCACGGACGTCGGCGTCGGTGATGCCTTCAAGGCGCGCAGCGATGCGGGCACGGAATTCAATTGTCTTGGCCCGAAGCTGTTCATCCGACAGCTTTTCAATTTCGGGCTCGAGCGCGCTGATCTGCTGCACCACGGGCAGCAGCCGCTTAAGGATCCGCTCGTTGGCGGTTCCAAATACTTTTGTGAGTACCTTATCGAAAACCACAGGAGGCTCCAATCTTCCAGTCTGGATGTCGTGATTTACAGCGATTGCGATGAGCGTCAGTCAACGAGACGGATCAAATCGCTGGGCGCTAGCGGAGAGAATAAGGCGAGGCTAGGCGGAGGACGCTGGAAGAGATCCGAAAGCAGAGGCCCTGCTGGCGCACGGCCCAGGCATCGGATGGATGCACCGGAAAGAAAAGCGGAGGGCGAAACCAGCCCGATAAAGAACACGGGAAGCATCCCGGTCAACGAGCCAGTGCTGGCCTTGCGCAACATGGAAGCGGCCTGGCGCCGGGAAGCGAAGTTGCATGCTCTGAAACCAGCTAGATTTGCGCTGGAGTTGTGAACCTGATTCCGCGCCAGGAACTCGAGCACGGTGTGCGCGCCGGTCCTGGAGCTTCGTATGCCGGTCTCGCCGCGGGCAACGGACGTGAATGCCACGGCGGCGATTGCCAACCACATCCACGCGCTTCTGTTGCGAACGAAAGGCATAGGTCTACATCTCATATTTTGCCACAAATGCCTGTGTGCACGGCGCCGGTGCGGGCGGCCGGGAAGGACGAACCCTGGCTCAGTCGAGGCGCAGAGACAGGGTGTCCACCTTTTCGCCGCGGCGGATTCGCCGCAACTGCCGCAGAAGATGCTTTTGGGGCGAATCGGGATCGCCGCTCTCGTCATCGTCGGCGTCTTCCTGCTGGCGGATTTCGGTCTTGACCACTTCGACCAGACTGGGCTGGTAAATGATGCTGAGCGGCAGGAACGCGAGACCCATGGCTGCGTTACGTGCCGAGAAGCGAATGCGGCGACGCTGCTTTTGCGGTTTCTTCTCTTTCCAAATGAGTTGCTTGAGGGTAGAGGCAATCACGAGGATTGCCGTCAGCCACATGGCGATGAGAGGGAAGGATGCAGCGAAAGTGAAAAGGAATTCGGGATGCATGAGCACTCCTCAGCGCGGCTCTTATCTGGCCGCGGGCTAGAGTGGGACACGGATCGGCCAGACGCGGAGGCGGTGAATCTGCACTTGCGGCGGGTCAGGATCGCGGGCGTGCTATGCGCAGTTGGGCGGGGGGCGCTGGAAGGATGGTGCGAGGTCCGGAGCTTTGGCAGGGTAGCCGAGTGAAAGGACACTCAGCAGCGTGGGTAGGTTGAATGGGGCGATCAGCCCAACGAAGAAAACGGGCAGGAGCGCCAGCCATGCAAACTGATCGGGGCCGTTCGCGTTATGGTGCGGGACGACGAGTGCCAACACAGCAATCACGATCGCCGCAATCGCGATCCAGAACCATACACGTTTTTGCCGGAAAGACTTCATCGATGAGGGGAGTATAGCAAGGCAGGGAACAGGACGCACCATCGGGATCAGGTATGGGACGCGCGGCTGCGTAATTTCGAATCTTTCTGGAGCGAGGCGGAATCGCTTGATGGGGAGGGGTTTGATGGCGAACAAAGACAGCGCAGCATTGCGGGAACATCTGGTGAATCTCTTAACGAAGCCCCAGGCGCACGCAACCTTCGACGATGCGGTGAAAGGGCTGGATCCGGAGTTGCGCGGCAAGGTGGCGAAAGGCGCGGAGCACTCCCCCTGGCAGTTGCTGGAGCATTTGCGCATCGCGCAGTTGGACATTCTAGAGTTTTCGCGTACCGCGAAGCACGAGTCCCCGAAATGGCCGGAGGGCTACTGGCCGAAAGAAAAGGCTCCCGAAGACGACAAGGCGTGGGATAAGAGCGTCCGCGCATTCAAGCGTGATCTGAAGGACATGGTGGAGCTGGTGCAGGATGAGAAGACGGATTTGTTCGCGAAGATCCCGCACGGAGATGGTCAGACGGTTTTGCGCGAGGCGCTGCTGATTGCCGATCACAATGCATATCACGTGGGACAGCTAGTGCTGGTGAGGAGACTGCTGGGGGCTTGGGGTTGATGGCCACTTCGATGTTTTCCCACCCACGCCCAACCTGCT
>Ga0207667_10007950_pt1 | contig 12658 bp, 10 predicted proteins | sample KBSCornC52_FD_184301 | JGI IMG/M metagenome (GOLD analysis project Ga0207667, IMG submission 184301) | Corn rhizosphere microbial communities from Kellogg Biological Station, Michigan, USA - KBS Corn C5-2 (SPAdes) (version 2) | ecosystem: Host-associated > Plants > Roots > Rhizosphere > Soil ...
CGAGACCGAGCGCATCATGCAAAATTTGGCGGCCGTCTTGAGCGCTGCCGGCGCTTCCTTGCAACACATCGTCAAGACCACGGTGTATCTGACGAACATGGGGGATTTCGCAGAGTTCAACGGCGCGTACGCCAAGCATTTTCCGAGCGCTCCGCCCGCCCGTACGACGGTCGCGGTGGCCGCGCTCCCGCGCGGAGCACGCATCGAGATCGAAGCCATCGCGGCGCTCGCCGGCTAAGTTTTGTAAGTCACTTTTTGGAGACGTCATGACCGAGAAACAAGCGAAGAAGTCGAGCGAAGCGCTCGCCGCGGCCGATCTGTCGGCCAGCGCAGAAGAAGCCGTGGTCGCGCTCAATCGCGCTGGTGAAAGCGCGGTCGCGCTGGTCGAGGCCTGGGTGAAGGCCGAGAACGCGGCTGCGGTGAACGCCGCCGCAGAGCGTGCCGAAGGTGCCGCGCGCAAAGCCGCACGACGCGGCCTGAACGTGCTGAAAGCGCGCGGCGTGAGCGTCCCGACCGAGCGCCACGTGACCAGCGTCACGGGCGGCAAAGAGCCCGAAATCGAGGAGGCGTTGCTGCTCGCGCCGGATAGCGGCGGCAGCGTCTGTTTGGCGATCACCTCGCGCTCACCGACCAGCCGCGCGAAGAGCGTGTTCGTGTTTTTGCACGATGATTTCGGCGTGCATCGCGTCAACCAGGGCGAGCTCAGCCAAACGCAGCTGAAAGAGGCGCTGCAGCGCGCGCTGCCCGGCGCTGACTACCGCCCGGTGAAGGTGCCGGTGGCTTGGGCACGCGCCCGCATTGCGGCCGCGCGCAAGACCCACATCGCGCGCGGTTTGCCCGAGCCGCTCGGGTTCTCGAGCGCCGCCTCATTGCTCGAGCCCGTGCCCACGGAGCCCGAAGAGCATCCGTTCGACGGCGAAGGCCTCGAGCTCGGCGACGAAGACGCGCAAGATCTGGCGAAGACCTCGCACGCGCTGCACCTGTTGCCCGAGTTCCGCGGCTGGTTCCCGCCCAAGCCCGTGGTGGACGAGCTTTTGGCCAAGGTCGGCGAAGGGCTCACGCCTGGCAGCGAGCCGGCACCGGAAGAGCTGCAGAAGAAGTTGGAAGAGGAAATCGTGGCCGCGACCGACCGCTACTTCACGCCCGAACGCCGCGAGCAGCTGGCGCGGATGATGAAAGACAGCGCCCTCAGCGTGCTCTCGCGCGAGGGTGAAGTGCGCACGCTCGAGGTCGTGGCCACGATGAAGAACATTCGCAACGCGGGCCTCATCACCAACCCGCCGCACGAAGTCGGCTTCTTGCGAGCCTTTTTCGACAAGGCGATCAGCGCGATCGCTTACCAAGAGGGCGGACGGTTGCGCATTCCCATGCGCGCGCCCGCTCCGGCCGAAGCTGCGAGCGGCGCTCAGCCGTCAACCCAGTTGGGCTGATTGCAAACACTTCGGATTTTCGGGATCCGCGCGCTGTGTGCGCTGCTTTCGTTGAGCGCCGGCAGCGCCTTGGCCGCATGCCGTCACTCGGCTTCCGCTCGGGGGTCCGAGGCTGACGGCGAGCGGATCTTCCAGTCCGTGTGCGCGCGCTGTCACGGTGCGGACGGTCAGGGCGGCCCGGCCGTTGGCGGCGCAAACCCCCCGCGCAATTTTCGTGATGCAGCATTCCAAGCCAGCCGCAGCGACGAGGCTCTGAAGCTCGTGATTCAAAAGGGCAAGGGCGGGATGCCGGCCTTCGGCAACTTGTTTTCGCCGAGCGAACTCGACGGGCTCGTGCTCAAGCTGCGCAGCTTCGGGCCGTCTCATGTCAGCCAGCCGAGCGAGTTAGAAAAAGGACATTGAGTCACCAATGGTGAAGAAAGTCTTGGCCGCTATCGTGGCCGTGTTGTTGCTCGCGGTGCTGGTCTTGGTCGTAAAGTTTTACGTCCTTTCACCGCGCCTCAGGCCCGCTGCCGACTTGAAAGCGCCGAGCACGCCGGAGGCGATCGCACGCGGCAAATACCTGGTCGACAGTGTGACCGGCTGCCTCGGCTGTCACTCTCAAGTCGACGAATCCGTTTCGGGCGAGCCGCCGCTTCCGGGTCGGCTCGGCTCGGGCCGTGACTTCGGGCTGATGCCTGGCTTTCCCGGCCACATTCGCGCACCGAATCTCACGCCGGATAAAGAGACCGGCCTCGGGTCGTGGACCGACGGCGAGATCGTGCGGGCCATTCGCGAGGGCGTGTCCAAAGACGGGCGACCGCTATTTCCGATGATGCCCTACGGCTCGTACGGAAAATCGCTGAGTGACGCGGACGCGCTCGCCATCGTTTCCTACCTTCGCACCCTGCCGGCGATCAAGAACGATCCCGGTCGCACCCAGCTCGATTTCCCGGTCGCCATGTTCGTGCGCGCGGCCCCCGCGCCGCTCGCAGAATCGCCGGTGGGCGAGCCGTCCGAATCCGATCCCATCGCGCGCGGCCAGTGGCTGCTCACCGTGGCAAGTTGTCATGATTGTCATGATTCGGTGAACAGCCGGCATGAGCCGATCCCCGGCAAGGCACTCGCCGGCGGCAGCCCGATGCCGATCCCGAACAAAGGCACGGTCTACGCGGCCAACATCACGAGCGATCCGGCCACTGGCATCGGCTCCTACACGGATGAGGATCTGCTGAGAGTGCTGGGCGAGGGCAAAGGTAAGTCGGGGCAGACGCTCTACGCCATGCCTTGGCGCTACTACGGCGGCATGACCGAGGCGGACAAGCGCGCGCTGATTGCCGCGCTGCGCAAGGTGCCGCCGGTGGTCAACGCGGTCCAACCAGCGACCTTTCAGCGCTAACCGAGCCGGAGCCATTTCAGAGGACTCGGCGATCCGGAGCGGTGTTAAGCTCCGGCCCGTGCAGAGCCTGGGCAACCCCGAAGCCGTGCGGCCAGACGTCGCGTTGAGTGACACGGCGACGCGGCCGGCGGATCTGCGAGTCGACCAGTGCCGGCTCGGACCGCTCGGGCTAGCCGTGTTCAACGCCTTATACTGGCCGTATTTGCTGGTAAGTTGCACGCTTTTGTTCTTCCCGGCGCTGCTGCTTTGGCTGATCACTTTTTGGGATCCGAAGCGGCGCTGGCTCGCCGCTTTCACGAGCGTTTGGGGTGCGCACTACTTGGCGTGGGCACCGTTCGCGAGCGTCCGGGTCGAGGGGCTCGAGCACGCGGATCCTTTGCGACCCTGCGTGTACGTGGTGAATCACCAATCCATGGTCGACATCTTGGCCGTGTTCGCGACGCATCTCCCGTACAAGTGGGTGAGCAAGGTCGAAAATTTTTACGCGCCGTTCTTGGGTTGGAACATGTGGCTGAACGGCTACGTGCCGCTCAAGCGCGGCTACACGCCGAGCATCCTGCGCATGGTGCGGTCGTGCTTGAAGAAGCTCGACGCGGGCCACAGCTTGTGCGTGTTCCCGGAAGGCACACGCTCGAAGGACGGCAACCTGATCGATTTTTATCGCGGCGCGTTTTGGGTCGCCACTCGCAAGCGCGTGCCGGTCGTGCCGATCATCGTCGAGGGCACGGGCGCCATTCTGCGCAAAAAAAGTCTGCAGATCCGACCGCAGCCCACCCTAGTGCGCGTGCTTCCAGCGATCGACCCGGCCGAGGTCGGCTACGACGACCGCGAGCTGCGCGACCTGGTGCGGGCTCGCATGGCTCGAGAGCTCGCGTCTATCCGGCAAGCAACGTGCTGAGCGCTTGCTCAGGGCCGACGGCGAAAATCAGGCAAAAATTGGGCTCAGCCTCTGCTCGAAAAAGCGCGTCGCCGCCCATGAGCGCGGATGTGGTAAACCCCGGTCACACCGCCCAAGCGGCGTAGGTCAGTCATGCGGAACCCGCTGTATCTACGGAACAATCCAAGCGAAAACCGCTACGTCAATACCTACGTCGAGAACCGTTTCGCCGAGGAGAACGCGTTCATCCGCAAGCCGCGGCGCAACATTCAGCCCTGGCCCCGCTTCGAGCAAGCCAAGCGCGATCTACTGCCGGTGCCGACCTGGCCCGGGCATGAGGCAGCCATCGACTGTTACTGGCGCTGCTGGGAGATCGCCTTTCAAAACTTCCGCCCGGCGAACGAAGAGAACTCCTTTGTCACCGACTACTCATCCACCATGTACGACGGCTGCTTGTACATGTGGGACACGGTCTTCATCGCGCTCTTCGGCCGCTATGGCGATCGCGCGTGGAAGTTTCAAAACACGCTCGACAACTTCTACTGCAAGCAGCACCCGGACGGCGGCATCTGCCGTCAGTTCCGCGAGAACAACGGCAGTGAATGCTATAGCCGCTTCGATCCGGCGGGCAGCGGTCCGAACGTGCTCGGCTTTGCGGAGTGGGAGTATTACCAGGCGTTCGGCGATCGCGCGCGGCTCGCCGAGATCTTCCCCGTACTCGTTTCCTACGGCCAGTGGCACCGGCGCTATCGCACGTGGCCAAACGGCAGCTACTGGGGCACCGGGCTAGCGAGCGGCATGGACAACCAGCCGCGTACACCCGAAGGCGAAAGCATCGACCACGCGCACCGGACCTGGGTCGACACCAACATGCAAGCGGTGCTCGCGAATCGGATCGTGCTCGACATCGCCGCCGTGCTCGATCGCCGGGAAGAAGTGCAGGATTTCGCGGACGAAAACGCCGCGCTCGTGCCTTGGATCAACGAGTACTTGTGGGACGAGTCGAGCGGATTTTACCACGATCTCCGGCGCGATCAGACGCGCTTGACCGAGGTCAAAACGATCGGCGCGTTTTGGGCGCTGCTCGCCGACGCGGTGCCCGCCGAGCGCCTGCCGCGCTTCGTCGAGCATTTGGACAACCCCGCCGAGTTCAAGCGCGCGCATCGCGTGCCGAGCTTGTCCGCCGACACGCCGGGCTTCGATCCCGACGGCGGACTGTGGCTGGGCGGCGTGTGGCCGCCGACGAACTACATGGTCGTGCGCGGCCTCGCTTCACGCGGCTATGAGGATCTCGCCTACGAGATCGCGAAGAACCATCACGACAACATGGTCGCGTCCTTCGAGGCGACGGGGTCCGTCTGGGAGCACCACGCGCCCGACACCAAAGGCGAAGGCCGAGGTCGTAAAGATTTCGTGGGCTGGACCGGGATAACCCCGATCGCCGTGCTGTTCGAGTTCATCTTCGGACTGCGCCCGGAGTTCACGAAAAATCGCCTAACCTGGCACATTCGCGGCGTGGAAGGCTTCAGCGTGAACCGCTATCCGTTCGGCGCGAGCGGGCTCTTGGACCTGAAGCTTGCGCCGCGCAGCACCGTGCTCGAAAAACCGAGCGTGGAAATCAGCGGCAACTTGGACGTCGACGTCGAGCTGATTTGGGCCGGCAATAGCGAGCTCATCGAGGTTCGCTCCGGCAGCCGAAAACCGTAGCGAGGGCGGTTCATGCTGGCCAGCGTGATGATCGACGGGCAGCTGGTGCCGCCCGAGCGCGCGCAAGTCAGCGTATTCGATCGCGGTTTTTTGTACGGGGATTCCGTGTTCGAAGCGCTGCGCACGCACGACGGTCGCTTGGCACTCCTGGGCGAACACTTGGCGCGGCTCGAGCGCAGCGCGGCGCGCGTATTCATCCCGCTGCCCGTGCCCGTCGCCGCGCTACGCGAAGAGGTCGAGGCCACGGTCCTCGCCCAGGGCAGCGCCGAGAGTTACGTGCGCGTGGTGCTGACCCGCGGCGTTGCCAGCGCTCTGGGTCTCGATCCAGAGCTCGCGGAAGCGCCGTGTCGAGTCGTGATCGTAACCCCGCTCAAGCTCCCGCCGGCCGAGATCTACGAGCAGGGCATCGGCGCGATCACCTTTCGCATCGAACGCCCGAGCGACGCGCTCTCGGCGGCGAGCGCGAAGATCGGCAATTATCTGGCCTCGGTGCTGGCCATGAAGCGGGCACGCGCCGAGGGCGCAAGTGAAGCGCTGCTCGAGGACGCGCACGGCAACATCCTCGAGGGTTCGACGTCCAACGTGTTTGCCGCGCTGCGCGGCACATTGGTCACTCCGCCGGAGACCGCTGCGATTTTACCAGGCATCACCCGCGCCCGCGTGCTCGAAGCGGCACGCGAGGCGAACATGCCGGTCGAGCTGCGCTCGATCTCGCGCGAGGAGTTGGCACAGGCGGACGAAATTTGCATCACGTCCAGCATTCGCGAGGTCGTGCCGGTCGTGAAGCTCGACGGGCGAGCCGTGGGAAGTGGCAGCCCTGGGCCGTTCGCGCGCGAGCTCCTGCGCCGTTTTCGACAAATCGTACGCCGCGCATAAATTCGCGGATCCCCCGCGAATTGCCGGCATTCGTTGCGGGTTGCACACGCCTTTGGCTTGGCGGAAGATGCCCGCCCCATGCGCCGACGAATCCTCTCTGCCCATTTTCTATTCGCTTCCGCCACGCTGGTCGCTGCCCTGCCCTTGCTGGCGGCGTGCAATAAGACCGCGCCCGAGCCGAGCGCGTCGCCGGAACCCGCTGCCAGCCCGACCGTCAGCGTCACGGCGCCCACGACCCCGCCGCCCGCGGAAGCTCCGCCACCGCCTGCTCCCCCGCCGCAACCGAGCGCCATTCCCGCGCCCGCTGACGTGGCCAAAGCGCCGGCGGACGCAAAGGTCACCGCCAGTGGTCTCGCAACCAAAGTGCTGACGCCCGGCAAAGGCAAAGAGCACCCGGGAGCGACCGACCGGGTGAAGGTCGACTACACGGGCTGGACCAAAGACGGCAAGATGTTCGATAGCTCCGTCGCGCGCGGGACTCCCACCACGTTCGGCGTGGGTGAAGTGATCCCGGGTTGGACCGAAGCCTTGAAGCTGATGGTGACCGGAGAGAAGCGCCGGCTCTGGATCCCGGGCAAGCTCGCCTACGGCGATAAACCGCAAATGGGTGGCGCGCCGAGCGGTGACTTGGTGTTCGACGTCGAGCTGCTCGATATCCTCAAGCCACCCACGGTGCCGGAAGACGTCAAAACCCCGCCCAAGAGCGCGAAGAAGACCGCGTCCGGGCTGTATTACCGCGTGCTCACGCCCGGTACGGGAAAGGTGCACCCGACCGCGACCAGCCGCGTCACGGTGCACTATTCCGGCTGGACCACCGATGGAAAAATGTTCGACAGCTCGGTCGCGCGCGGCGAGCCCGCCACGTTCCCACTGAACGGCGTGGTCAAGGGCTGGACCGAGGGCGTGCAGCTGATGGTCGTCGGCGAAAAGACGCGTTTCTGGATCCCGCCGGATCTGGCTTACGGTGACAAGCCGCAGCGTCCTGGCGCACCTTCCGGCGAGCTCGTGTTCGACATCGAGCTCTTGAACATTCAGAACTAACGCGCGGGTCCCAACGAGGACGGGCTCTGGCTGGCCTTGTTCAGCAAGTAACCATGCCGGAGCTCGACCGTGGCAATGCCCATGCGCTCGATCAAGGGCCGGCTATTGCTGGCCACGATCATGGTCATCTTCGGATCGTCGCGAAAGCGCTCGAGTAAGCCATAAACGAGCTTCTGCGTGGCCGCGTCGAGCCCCGCGTCGGGGTCGTCGAAAAACACGAAATTCGGGTCCAAGACCAGGGCGCGCGCGAGACTCACGCGCTTTCGCACGCCGAGCGACAGGTGCGCCGGCAGCGTATGAAAATCGGCTTGCGTGACGCGGAGCTCAGTCAAAGCGCCGCGCGCGCGGCGATCGATTTCTTTTTCGTCGAGACCGAAGATATCCGCGTGATAGCGGAGCGCGAGCGTCACGTTGCCGAGCGCACTCAAATTGGAGAGCAGCCCACCGCTGTCGAACAGCACACCGCGGCGCACCCCACGCCGCACGAGCTCGCTCGGCATTGCCACGTGCGGCGCGTGCCCGTCGAGCAAGACCCTGCCGGTGGTCGCCGGCAAGAGCCCCGCGCACAGGAACAGGAACGTGGATTTTCCGACGCCGTTGTCACCGGTGACGAGCAAATCCCCGCCTCGTGGCACGTGCAGATCCGTCTCGCGCAGCACCCACAGATCGCCGTAGGTGAACGTGGCTCGCTCGAGCAACAGCCCCTGTTCGGTGCCTCCGGTTGACGCCGCTTGCTCCACCAAGCCTCGGATTATGAGGCGGAGCCGCCTCCGGCGGCTAGGCATTTCACGGCTTCAGTGCAGCGGCGGACCGACGACCCAATAGAAGAGGGCGGTAATGAACGTGCTGTACACCACACCGCACAATAGGCTCATCACGACCGCGCGGCTCGCCTTCTGCGGCACTTCAGTGGGCGAGCTTTTCACCTGCAGGCCGTAATGACACGACAGCCAGCCGACGATCGTGCCAAGCCCGATGCCCTTGAGCAGAAACAGCCCGAGATCGAAGGACATGACCCCGCGCGAGAGCCCGGAATAGAGGCTGCCCCAGGTGGCGTTGGCGGTGAGCTGCGCCAACACGAAGGCACCGAACAGCGCCACCACGCTGAAATAGATCATCAGCACGAGCACACTCACCACTGCCGCCACGAGCCGCGGCAAAACGATGAAGCGCGGCGGATCGATGCCCAGTGAAGAAAGCGCCAGGACCTCCGAGTTGACCTTCATGTTGCCGAGCTCGGTGGCAATCGCCGTTCCGGAACGGCCTGCGACCACGATCGCCGTGAGCAGCGGAGCCAGCTCGCGCAACACGACCGCCACCAAGATCTTTCCCAGCAACTCACCGTCGGTCGGCGCCATCAGGTTGGCCTGAATCACGATGATGCCGCCGAGCAAGAAGGCGATGATGCTGATCAAGGACAGCGCCTGCACGCCGGTGTACATGATCTGAGCGACGATCACGCGCTGAACCGTGGCTCGCGCTGCCACGCCCGGCGCCCAGTACGACGAGAGCGCGTCGGTCAAGGTGTGGATCAAGTCGTCTGCAGCGACGAACCAGAGGATCGCCGATCGCCCCACCGCACCGAGCCAGCTTGCTTCTGCCAGGCGATCGGTGCGCGGATCGTAAGGCAGGGTCGAGCGCAGCCGGGCCATGACCGCACAGTCTATCCCAGGCGCCGCCGAGTCCGCGCTTCCCGCCGACCGCGCCAGGCCAAGAGCCACGCCAACAGTAAGACACTGGCCTTGCCGGCGGGCGCCCCAGTTTTGGGCAGCGCGCAGCCGCAACCAGTATCCGTGCTCGGGTTCGTGCTGATCGGTGTCACCGGCAGCGCGCCGCCATTGCCCGCACCGCCGTTGGTCGCGCTGGACCCAGCGGTGGCTGCGCCGGCCGTGCCGGTTCCGCCATTGGCGGTTCCGCCATTGGCGGTTCCGCCGTTAGCGGCACCCCCGCTCACGGTTCCGCCCCCAGCAGCTCCGCCATTGGACGCGCCCGCGCTGGCTCCGCCGGAACCGCCGGAGCCCGCCGCTGACGCATCGCTGACGGTGAACGTCACGGGCGCGCTCGTCGCGCTCGCCAGCGTGGTGTCCACCGCCTTGGCCGTGAGGGTGTGCGCGCCATGAGCGGCAGCCCATAGCAACGTGAACGGCTCAGCCGTCACCTTGCCGAGTGATGTTTGGCCCTCGAAAAATTCGACGCTCGAGATGAGAGCCGTGTCAGCGGAGGCGTTCGCGGTCAGCGGCAGCATGCCGGTCGCCACCGTGGCGCCCATGGCGGGGCTTTCGATGGCGACCATCGGCTCGCGGTCCAAGCCCTTTTTGACCAGGTTTGCCATAACGACGTAGCCGGCGTCATTCGGATGCACGCCGTCGCCGAAATACTCGGGATGATTCGTGGTGGCCGTATTCAAGTCGATGATGGGAACGTGCTCGTCCATCGCGAGCTGCTTGATCAGCGGCAACTCTTGATCGTGAATGACATCACCGCGGATCTCGCAGCACGGACTATTGCCGGTGGCCAGCGGGTAAGCGACGTAGACGACAGGCTTGCTCGAAAGGCCCGCAAAATGCTCGACCAGCGCCTGATAATCCTTCAGGTATTGCGCGGGCTTGCCCTGCTGGTCCCAATTGTAAGGCTTCGAATCGTTGGCACCCAGAATGATGACCACGCTGACGACTGCGCCCGCACCGGCGTTGGCGACGAAGTCGGTAGCCGCCGTGTATTCGGATTGCTGCACGTAGGGCGTGTCGCCGTAGCCTGGGCCCAGCATGGTGGCGCCGCTGTGGCCAAAGTTCTTCACCTGTACGGAGCTTCCGAACAAGCCCTGCAGCAGTGAGGGATAATTCTTGGCCGCGCTGGAAGCACCCACGCCCGCCGTGATGCTGTCTCCCACGCAGGCAACGTGCGTCGGTTTGCGAGGCTCGGCCGTGGCAGAAGCAGCAAACAGCAGTGAAATTGCGCCAAACGGCAGAGAGCGGACTAGCTTTGACCTCGGCATCACTGCCTCTGAAACTACGCACATGGCGCGGCCAGGGCAAGCAACTCCGGGAAGCCGCAGAGTCCGCCCGAACTATGCCCTATTTCCCAACGAGCTCCAGCGCCGTCAAGAGGCGGATGAAGCGCTCCGGCTTGCAATCAGGCCCACACGCGGACGCGGCTGGGTCAGCGGGCGCTTGGCCGTGTGTGTGGCCGCCGTCACTGGGCATGGCGGTGTCGTGTTCGGGACAGTAATCACCCTCGATGTAGATTGAAGCGTTGTAGCTGCCAGGGGTCGACGCGCCACGATAGTGAGCGTGCAAGAGGCTCGGGCCGTGCTGGACGACGGGCAGCGCCAGATCTCGTTGTTGCGTGAGGTCCGGGCGTTTGGCTTCGAGATCGGCGAGAACCAGCGCGGGATCGTGCCGGTGCGAGCGTGAGCCGTGCAAGACCGCGCCCGGCGGAATGGCGGCGACGTTCACGTTCTTGAGCGCCTGCTTGAGGTCGTGCGTGGGCGCCACCAAACGAGCGAGGGCGCGCGTGGCCTGGGCATTTCCCTGAAGTACGTTGAAATGGACGTTGAAAACCAGGCCGCCCGCGGAGCTATTCAGCTCGTCCGGCAAGAACTCGACCTGAAGTCGCGACCGGGCATAGATATTGACGGCCAGATCGCAAGCTTCGCGGTCGTTACGGTTGGTGCTCACGGGCATCTCATCGAGCGGGTGGCGAGCCGGCTGCACGACATTGCGCTGCGCCGTGCGGCGCTTGGGACTCAGCAGCAGCCGCGTGTAGCGCGGCCCGCGCGCGGGCCCGGAAGCGATCGGTGTGAGCAGCGAACCGACGGTTGGCATCAGCATGGCGTCTAGTTTCCGTGCTCGATAGCTCACCATCAGCCGCCACAACCCGACCCAACAAGCGTCGTCGGCGCTGTCACGTTGCAGCATGAGCGACAGACGGCCGTTGATCTCCGTGGCCGTGACGTGAGGTTTTCGGCAGCACATCATACAACCCGAGTCCATGGTGTGCGCCGCCCCCATCGCGTCGCCGTGCAGCATGCTGCCGTCTGGGGCGTGCAGGCGGTACGTCCAGTGCTCGTCGCTGAAATCCATCCCTTGGGCAACGATCAGGAATGCGTCGTCCGCCGAAGTTGCGAAGAAGTCGACGTGAACGAACTCACCGGCGAACATCTCGATCGCCGGATCGAATACCGTCGTAAAGCCAATCGCGCGCGCGAGCGCGTTCGTATAAAACTTGTCGATCGTCCCCGCGTTCTCGCCATGGAAAACTTGCTGCGTCGCGAGTGTCACGCCTTTGTCGACCATGCTCTGCAGTGTCACGTAATCGACGTCCGCGCCGGTACCGAAGCCCATCGAAAAGACCGCCGTGCGCGCCAAGCTGTCGTCGGGGATCGAGCTCATCGGGGCGCCGGCGGTGAGCAGACCGTCGGTCAACATGGCGAGGTAGCGCCGCTCGTCCGCCGGGACTCCGGCGTAAGGCGCTTCCACGATCGTCGCACTCACGTCGAGCAAAGCGTCGGCGAGCGGCGTCCCCCCGCCGGGCGTCATGGCGGCAACTGTCGAGTCGAAGGCGGAACGGCTGAACGTCGAGCCCGACTTGACCAAGCCATAGCCGGGGCTCGGAAATACGCTCTGAAAGTCGTTCGCTCCGAGCTCACGGAACGTTTTCACGCCCGCCATGACGTACGTCACCCCGCTACTCTTCACCGTTTCGCAATCCTGCAGGAACGCGGAAACTCCGCGCTTCGCCGCTTCCCACTTGCTGACGTCGGCTGCGCTCGTGGTCATCGGATCGGGCGTCACGCCGCTCATGCTACCGGTCCGGTCGAGCCCGATTCCGACGATGGCCAGGGTGTCGTAACTGACGCCGAAGGCGCCGCGATGATCGAGCGTGTCCACGTTCCGCTTCGCGCCGAGCGCACTGAAGTCAGGCATGGGAATCGCGCTGGAAATGCCGGCGGTGGTCCCATAACCCGGCGTACCACCGGTCCACGGATACATGATGTCGTTGCGATTGTGCTCGGCGTGACCGCCCGACACGGGGTACTCGTCGGCGTGGCCATCCATTTGCCACATCGCCCACAGACGATCGATGTTGCAATGGTGCAAGTAGAAGAAAGGATCGAACGGTGAGAAGCTCGGGAAGCTCATCTGACCGAGAGAGCCGCCAATCCAACCGTGCATGCCATTGTGCATCTGGTTGCCGCTCGTCAGGCCGATGCCGCCTTCCACCGCATTCTGAAACGCCGGATACGTCGTCTTGCTCAATGCTTGGTTCAGGTCCGTTACTGTTGGCAAACCGCTCAGCGCTGCCAGCCCGCGTCGGAGTGCTCCCGACCCCGAACCGAATGCCGACGGC
>Ga0207667_10007952_pt1 | contig 12657 bp, 10 predicted proteins | sample KBSCornC52_FD_184301 | JGI IMG/M metagenome (GOLD analysis project Ga0207667, IMG submission 184301) | Corn rhizosphere microbial communities from Kellogg Biological Station, Michigan, USA - KBS Corn C5-2 (SPAdes) (version 2) | ecosystem: Host-associated > Plants > Roots > Rhizosphere > Soil ...
CTGGACGAAGTGATACCAGGGTAGGCCGGGGATCCACTTTTACGCTTTGTTTCCGAGTGCAGCGTGGCCTCCTGCAACTTCGCGTGGAGTCAACATGAACAATCCAATGCCGCCAAGGAACGCAAAGATCGCGCCGTAATAAAACACTGAGGCGTGGCCCATGTGGTCCCAAAGCAACCCCGCAATGACGCTTGCCACGAGCTGCAACAAGCCGAGTGTCGTGTTGTACCATCCGAGCGCACTGGCGCGCAGTTGCTCTGGCACGTAGTCAGACGCAAGCGCCTTGCCGACCGACCGGAAGATTCCTTGAAACAACCCATAGAAGACAAAGAGGGTTGCAATGAGCGCGACGTTTCGCGTCCGTGCGAAACCAAAATAGGCAATGAAAAAAATGAGAAAGGCTATCAGGAGCACGCCTCGTCTGCCAAAGCGGTCTGAGAAGGAGCCCGCAGGATAGGAAACCAGCGCTGCTATCAAGTTGAACCGAGCATAAATCAGGATAGTCAGTTCGACTGAAGCGCCGATGCTTTTTGTTTGGAGGATCAGAAAGGAGTTGCTGGAATTGCCGAGCCCAAACAGTGCGGTTACCAGCATATATTTCCAGTATGCCTTCGGAAATTGCCGCAGGCATACGTCGATCTTGGATTTTGCCGGAACGGTCAGAGGATTTTCTTGTACGAGCAGGATCATGAAGAATGCAAGCAGACCGGGAATGATCGCCAAATAGAAAATCGAACGGATGGGAAACCGCAACAAAATGAAAACCAGTACCGTGAGCAAAGGGCCGAGGAAAGCACCCAAGTTGTCGCCGATACCTTCAAGACCAAACGCTCGACCTCTGTTCTCTTCACTTACGGACGAAGCGATGAGTGCATCGCGCGGTGCAGATCGGAAGCCGGATCCAAGGCGGTCCATAAAGCGGCCACCTAGGACTCCTGGCCATGCAGTCGCAATCCCCATCAGCGGTTTCCCGATTGCGGAAACTAAATATCCGATGAGCGCAAGCGATTTTCTTCTTTGAAGCTTATCGGAAAGCCAACCAGAGAAGCCCTGGACGATGTTCTGTGTCGCCTGTGCTGTCCCCTCGACTAAGCCGACGACACTACCACTGGCATGCAGCGTTTGGGTGAGAAAGATCGGCAAGATGGGATAAAGCATCTCCGTTGAGATATCGGCGAACAAGCTCGTCAACGCGAGCAGAACGGTGTTTCTGGAAATTCCAGCGACACTGCTCTTTACCTTGCTGGGCGTCGTGACATCGCCGAGATCTTGCTCTTGCCCGCACCGGGGACAGACGACTTTGGCATTGTGTTTGGCCATGTCTTGCAAGAAGGCCGTTAACGCCTGCCCGCAGTTCTTGCAGACGAAATTGACTTTATCCTCAGCCATTACCTTTTGGTGCGGATGCAAACGCGACTTTGAAGCGTGCCCCGCCAAGACAGATATGCTCCATCCTGTTCGCTACTGTCATGCCACTTTGAGGATCAGCTTGCCACGTGTCTTCCCCTTTTCGCTGAGTTCCTGCGCTTCTTTGGCCTGTGCCAGGCTCATCGTCCCTCCCAAACGTGGCTTGAGGTGTCCTTGATCGACGAGTTTTGCCAACTCATGCAGGTCGGCTGCATTGCGCTTCATCACAACTTGAACGGCCCAGACACCAGCTTGTTTAGCGGCAGCTTCGTCGATCGGCTGCACAGTGGTAGCGACCACGCCGCCTTTTCTTACCACCGCGTAGGAATGTGCCAATGTGTCTCCCCCCACGAGATCCACCACTGCATCTGCTCCGTGGACCTGCTCCTCAAAGCGCTCCTTTTTGAAATCGATGACTTGTTCGACTCCGAGTGAAGTCAAATACGCGATGTCATCCGCACCCGTGGCGGTAGCGATCACTCGAGCGCCAAGGTGCCTGGCGACCTGAGTGGCAAATGAGCCCACGCCACCCGCCGCGCCATGAATGAGAATCGTCATGCCACTTTGCGCTTTTACCACATCGCGAATAATCTGCAGAGCCGTGGAGCCTGCAGTGGGAAGCGCGGAAGCGACCTCGAAGGTGAGAGACCTAGGCATCACCGCGACTGTGGAAGCCGGGGCCGCGGCATATTCTGCGTACGTACCTTGCGCGAAGCCGAACACCCGGTCGCCGGTGTTAAAAGATTGAACACCCTTCCCTCTCTCAACGACTTCGCCGGCGAAGTCTTGTCCCATCGTCAGCGGAAAATTCGCTGGCATCCGGCTCTTGAGATAGCCCTCCCGGATTTTCCAATCGATCGGGTTTACTCCGGCATCTCGAATCCGCACCAGTAATTGATCGGGCTGGATGGCGAGAGTTGGGGCCTCTTCGAGTTGTAGAGTGGTGGCGTCACCATATTTGTGAATTCGTATTGCCTTCATAGTTGCCTCCGGAAAGCATATCGCCGAGACGGATAGGAACAAGGGCCGTTCTATCACGACCAAAACGTTGCCCGATGGACTAAATATCATTGTTCCCACAACCGGGCACGACAGTCACGGGCGACCGATCATTCTTGTGATGCGCCTTTTTCCGGAAAGGCAAGCTCACGCATTTTCCGGAAAGGCAAGCTCACGCATTGCCGTCATTGAGTTTCCCCTCAACTGAACAGTCACTTCGAGGGCGTGGATACTGGAGGCTCTAGAAAAAGCAACACTGCGCCTGAATTAGTGGATTACGTGTTCGTTTTAGTACCGCCAATGTTGATGGTTTTGTAGGCGTAAAATTGTCGCAGCTGTTTCAGCTGAAGGAGGAAATCATGAGTAAATCGATTGCAACTGTAAAGGACCTCCAGCATAGACAAGAGGCGCCTATCACTACTCCCACTGACCTGAAACCCTCAGCAGTAAAAGACATCGCAGGGGCAATGAACGCAGTCCTTGCCGATGTGTTCGCTCTTTATCTGAAGACTAAGAACTTCCACTGGCACATGAGCGGACCGCACTTCCGGGACTATCATCTGCTGCTGGACGAACATGCCAATCAAATCTTCGCAATGACGGATCCCATTGCTGAGCGCATTCGCAAGATAGGAGGTTTGACAATCCGATCGATCGGCCACGTCGCCCGGCTGCAGCGCGTGTTGGACAATGACGCCGAGTATGTCGAGCCGGAAGACATGCTCGCAGAATTGCGCGAGGACAACAAGACGCTCACAGCGCGTCTGCGCGAGGCTCATGGCGTTTGCGAGGATCATAATGATGTCGCGACAACCAGTCTCATTGAAAGCTGGATCGACGAAACCGAGCGACGTACCTGGTTCCTGTTCGAGGTGGCCCGGCGTGCCGACTCAACCGGGCATTGAGGCCGCTGGACGACCCGCTGTTATGCATCTCACTCGATGCCGGCGCATCTATCCGAAGTGAAGATTGCGTTTGGCAGTTCCTGCTTCGCTGAAGTCCGACGAGGTGTCGAAATGGAGAGCATTGCCGTACAGCGCCGATTCTGCATAGTCTTGTTGGTGCTTGCCCTTAGCGCAGTGCCGCTTCAGGTTCGAGCGCAAGCGGTGTCACTCGATCCGGCAAAGATGCCGCGCATCAGTTCCGTCGATGAGCGATTCGGTTCCTACAACATCGAGATGGCGGAGGTGACCGGTGGAAATTTCTGGAAGCCGTACGGTAGCAAGGGCGCGAAAGCAGCACCGGGAAAAAAGCCGGTCCAATCGGCTTCGACTCCGGCCGGCATGGACCCGAACATGTATGAGTATCGCCAGCCCATCGATCTTTCCAACCCACGTTTACGCAAGCTCGCCGCCGCCCTTGGACCGGCGTATGTCCGAGTGAGCGGGACGTGGGCAAACACCTTCTATTTCGCCGATTCAGATCATCCGCCCAGCGAGTCGCCAGCAGGCTTCAGCGGCGTGTTGACGCGGAAGGAGTGGAAAGGCGTCGTCGATTTCGTGCACGCCGTGAATGGCGAATTGGTAACTTCATTTGCTACAAGCACCGGCACTCGCAACGCGCAAGGCGTATGGACTCCAGAGGAGGCCAGCGTATGGCTTGCGTACACAAAATCCGTTGGAGGACGAATTGCCGCCACCGAGTTCATGAATGAGCCGACTTACGCTGCCATGGGCGGAGCACCGAAAAGCTACGACGCCGCTGATTACGGTCGCGACATCGCTGTGTTCGGGCCATGGCTCAAGCAGGATTCTCCCGGCACAATCTTTCTCGGGCCAGGATCGGTTGGTGAAGGGCCGTTCGCCATCGCGATTGGCGGAGTGCTGCACAGCGAAGACCTGCTGAAGGCAACTGGGCCTGTGTTCGATATCTTCTCGTATCATTTATATGCCGCAGCATCGGAGCGATGTGCAAGCATTGGCGCGAAGGCCCAAACCTCAGCGGCAGCCGCGCTATCGCAGGAGTGGCTCTCACGTCCAGGGAAGATTGCCGAATACTACGCGGCACTTCGCGACCGCTTTGAACCTGGTAAAGACCTGTGGATCACCGAAACAGCCGATGCCGCTTGCGGCGGCAATCCGTGGGCTTCAACGTTCCTCGATACATTTCGTTACCTGGTCGAGCATGCCAGCCTGGCGCAGCGAGGCGTGAAGGTCATCATGCACAACACACTGGCCGCGAGCGACTACGGTTTGCTCGACCAGAACACTTTCGAGCCTCGCCCCAACTACTGGGCGAGCCTGCTGTGGCACAAGCTGATGGGCACGACTGTGCTCGATCCGCAAGTTTCTGCCGCACCCGACACCTATGTGTACGCGCACTGCCTCGAAGGCCGGCGAGGGGGCGTAACACTCCTGGTCATCAACGCTGACCGGCAGCGCAGCTTCGATCTCAATTTGCCCACAGCCGGCGAGCGCTACACCCTGACTGCAAAGCAACTCGAAGACACTACAGTTCAGCTTAATGGAAACACGCTTCAACTCACGAGCCGCGGCGATCTCCCACAACTCAACGGCAAGTCTGTGAACGCTGGCCATGTGATCTTTGCGCCAACCAGCATTACTTATCTAATTATCGCCAACGCTGGCAATGCCAATTGTCAGTAGCTAGTCGCGAGAGGTATTGAATCATGAGCGAAAAAGCACAAGTGCAGAACGTCCTTGCCAATCTGGGAACGCTGCTTCCCGATCTGGAATCCGTTTACAAAGACATCCATTCTCACCCCGAGCTATCGATGCAAGAGAACCGGACAGCCGGCATTGCCGCGGACCGCCTCCGGGCGGCTGGTTACGAAGTAACGGCTGGCATTGGCAAAACGGGAGTAGTCGGTGTACTCCGCAACGGCGACGGTCCGACGATCATGCTCCGGGCGGATATGGACGCGTTACCGGTTCTTGAGGCCACAGGTCTGCCGTATGCCAGCAACATAACGACGGATCAAAATGGGAAATCTGTACCGGTGATGCATGCCTGCGGCCATGACATGCACGTAACGTGGCTGATTGGAGCGGCCACATTGATGGCGAACAATCGAAATGCATGGCGAGGGACGCTGATGCCTCTTTTTCAGCCAGCGGAGGAAACGGCTGCGGGTGCGCAAGCAATGATTGATGATGGCTTATTCAAGCGCTTTCCGAAACCGAGTGCAATACTTGGACAGCACGTGATGGTCGGGTCCGCAGGCGTAGTTCGCACTCGCTCGGGCGTGATCACCTCGGCGGGAGACAGCCTGCAGATCCGAATGTTCGGACGAGGCGCTCACGGCTCGATGCCTCAGTCGAGCATTGATCCGGTTGTGATGGCCGCCGCTACCGTGCTTCGCCTGCAAACGATTGTTTCCCGTGAAGTCGCCCCAACTGATGCCGTGGTTGTAACCGTCGGCTCGCTGCAGGCCGGCACAAAAGAGAATGTGATTCCTGATGAGGCGGTCATCAAACTGAACGTGCGTACTTTTAATGAAGATGTCCGAAAGCGGGTGCTCGCTGCCATTGAACGCATCGTCAATGCCGAAGCTGAAGCCTCGGGAGCGCCAAGGAAGCCTGAGATCACTCCGCTCGACCGTTACCCGTTCTTGGAGAATGATCCCGAGGCAACAAAACAGACAGTAAATGCATTTAGAAGCTACTTCCCAGCGAACCGCGTACAAGACACTCAACCAACCACCGCGAGCGAAGACTTTGGTTCTTTTGGAACTGAGTGGCAGGTGCCATCTGTCTTCTGGTTTGTGGGCGGCACCGATCCTGAAACGTACGAGAAGGCTAAGAAGTCCGGCACAATTGCCGACATTCCGACCAATCACAACCCACACTTCGCGCCAGTGATTCACCCGACTTTGGAAGCCGGAGTGGAGGCACTGGTGGTTGCCGCTCAGGCTTGGCTATCAATAGAAGCTAGGAGAAATCTGAAGGCATCGTAAGTTTCGACTAAAGCTGTGTGGCGGTTATCTCCGATAGCCAGAGCGAAGGTGCCTCGGTGGAGAGCAATGTGACATCAATAGGCAGCCAAGCCGAGAGGTTTCAAGGCAACGATCGTGTGCTCTTCGGTATCATCCTTGGCGTCATCACATTCTGGCTCTTCGCCCAGACCACGCTGAACATCGCCCCTGATATGGGGCGCGATCTGGGCCTCGGTGCCAGCACAATGAACACCGCGGTAGCGATTACCGCACTATTCTCGGGCATCTTCATCGTGGTTATCGGCGGCCTCGCCGACCGCGTCGGCCGTGTTCGGATCGTGCGGATCGGCTTCTATCTGAGTATCGTCGGTTCACTCTTGGTCGGAGTCGCCCCTGTCGGCCGGTGGGCCTCGTCGTTCCTGCTGACGGGGCGGGCACTACAGGGATTGTCCGGAGCCTGCATTATGCCGGCCAGCTTGGCATTGGTGAAAACCTACTGGGACGGCGCCGCGCGGCAGCGGGCGGTCAGCCTCTGGTCGATTGGGTCCTGGGGTGGATCGGGTGTAAGTGCACTATTCGGCGGGCTGGTAACTCAGAGCCTGGGATGGCGCTACATCTTCTTCGCTTCCATCGTAGTTGCGTTACTCGGTCTCATGTTGATGAGAGGTACTCCCGAGAGCCGGGCCTCGAATCAAGCGACCTATCACTTCGATTTCGCCGGTGTAATCACTTTTATGGTTGCAATGGTTGCCTTGCAGATTGTCGTCACGCAGGGAAACAAGTTGGGTTGGACCAGTCTGCCAGTCCTTGCCCTGACCGCGGTCGCACTGGTAACGGGAGCTTTGTTCTTTCGCATCGAGGCACGAACCTCCGCCGCTTTTGTCGACTTTTCACTCTTTTCCAATTCGACCTACACCGGTGCGACGCTTTCCAACTTTCTGCTGAACGCGGTAACCGGCACAATGATCGTGTCTCTGGAACTGGTCCAGCTTGGGGGAAAAATGACAGCGAAGCAAGCTGGCATGCTCACGCTCGGCTACGCGGTTGCGATCATCTCTTTCATACGCGTGGGCGAGAAGCTCTTGCAGCGTTTTGGTCCGCGCAAGCCGATGGTATGGGGTTGTCTCATCACCGGGTTGGCGATCCTGCTTCTTTCGCCAGCAAACCTGCTGCTAACGGATTACAGAATCTTGGCGATCATTGGCTACACGCTGTACGGCACAGGCTTGGCATTCTACGCTACGCCTTCGACCGACGCCGCACTATCCAACCTTCCCGAAGGCCAGGCAGGAGCCGGGTCGGGCATCTACAAGATGGCATCTTCGCTCGGTGCGGCGTTCGGGGTTGCGATCTCAGCGGCGATCTTTACCGCCATCAGCAGCGGCACAGACAGCGCACGTTGGATGGAAGGGGTTATCACCTTCTATGGCCGCCAGGACAATCTGGCAGTTCGTACAGCGGCGATGATCGCGCTGATGTTCAACGTATTCATGGTAGCCGTGGCTATCTTGTCCATCATGTTGACGATCCCTCGCGGCAAGAAGTCGCAGTGAGGTGGAACCGGCTGAACAGTGGCGAAGATGCGGCCCGGAAATCTTTCTTCGGTCATCGTAATCTGATGAACGACATTAGCAGTAACCACTACACGCAGCTCACGGTATCGCATCGACAGGGAAATGCCCGGCCAAAGGCCACCGGTGGATCTCCGCCCCTCCTGATGCGGGTGTCTGGAATAGAGGCAATGATGTAGCATCTCAGTCTTGGGCGTCGCGATAAAGCCAGGTGATCCTCAACGAACAAGTCGTCGTCAGTACACTGCTGGTCGCTTTTGATCTCGGCGGCACCTTCGTTTTCGCGCTGAGTGGCGCAACGGTCGCTGTGAAGCACCGGCTCGATCTATTTGGGATCCTGGTTTTATCTTTTGCGGCGGGCAACTCGGGTGGCATTGCCCGCGATGTGATGATTGGAGCGCATCCACCGGCAGCCGTCAGCGACTGGCGATATGTCGCTGTCTCGATGCTTGCCGGCCTGATTACGTTCTACTGGTATCGAATCATCAACCGGCTGAGCAGTCCTGTGCTGGTGTTCGACGCCGCTGGACTGGCGCTCTTTGCCGTCTCTGGTGCGGGTAAGGCGCTGGCGTTTCACGCCGGGCCGGTTGCGGCGATCCTGCTCGGCACGCTGACAGGGATCGGCGGCGGCATGGTGCGCGACCTCCTCGTAGGGAAAATTCCCACGGTGTTGCGAACCCAGGTTTACGCGGTCGCGGCCCTGATTGGGGCGACTGTGGTGGTACTGGGAGGAATACTGCATCTTTCGCCTTCCGGAGCGGCAATAGCCGGCGCTGTCCTCTGCTTTGGACTGCGATTTATGGCCATGCGACGAGGCTGGCAGCTTCCTACAGCGCGTCCATCAGAAGAATCAGAATAAGAAGCGCAATTCCCGATCCCAAACGAACAGCCAACTGAAGGAGTCCAGATGCCTACAACGGTGCTCGTGTGCCGGAGTATTCGACAGCTCGCGGGAGCTGATTAGGCCGACAGATCTCAATCCAGACAATCGAATTGCAGCATTGGGCGATCCATCAACCGGCCTCAAGGAGTGCAGGTAATCGATCTCTCGAATCGGACAGTGCCTCGTGAATTTATCGATCAGCATCTCGGGGTTTAATGACTGGGGACAGCCAAATCTTTTCAGTCACTACTAGTTCACCGTCGCCACCTGTGCTCCAAAAAATGTTCTATGTTGCCGGAATCGAGCTCGCACTCCTCTAGAGTTTATTCCGTAAGGGGCAAATTCACGGAATGACAGGTGCATCCTATTCAAGGGTAGACACAAGAAAACTGCTGCACTCGCTCGCGGGAGGAAAGCAATGTCAATTAAAAAACGCCGTCAAAGAGAAACGGCGCCTACGTCGCGACCGACAATCGACTTCGTTAAAAGGCCGCATGATGCAAAAGGCCACTCTGACTTTATTCCGTATCCAACCAACAAGGTCGTCGGAATTATTGATGATGTAGGGGACGCTCAAGCTGCTCTCCATGATTTGAAGGCTGCGGGATTTACAGCCAACCAGGTACAAGTATTAACTGGCAAAGAAGGAGCACACCGGCTTGATGTAAAGGTGACGAACACGGACCCTTGGCGCGCATCGTCCGCTCAACTCAGAGGCTGCTAGGTGACTACGAAATCCAACACGCAACACGCCATGAGCAGGAGCTTCTGGCAGGTCATTTCGGGATCGGGATCAAAGCTCACTATAAAGAAGATCGGGATAAGGCGCGACAAATTTTAAAGGCGCATCACGGACACTTCATCAACTTCTATAGCCCGTGGACAATGGAAAATCTGGATCCATAGTCCGATAGTCCGATGCAAGGTAAGAGATTTGTAATCTTCGGTGAGTCGAGGGGGACGCCGCAAAAGCTGGCATTGATATGTGATATCGCATCGGCAGGTGTTCGAATCCGTTGATCGTGATCCGGTCGCTTGTGGAAAAAGGCGCCTTAGTTTCATCGTCGTAGGGGCCGATCCGACTGGTGTGGAAACGGCTGGTGCACTTGGGACTTGACTCACCGAATACAGCCAAACCTCTACAAGAATGTGGATTTGACCAAAGCCAAGGTGTATTTAATCATTAGGAAAATTAAAGTTTTATTTCCCCGCCAGGGTCTTGGGGTTCCCGAGAAAATCTGCAGGGCAGAAAAGCCGCCGTGCGACTTTTGGCGTTAGTTGCACAGGCGAGGCATAACTCACGGCTGCAACTACAGACGGGACATGCAAATACAAGGGTCTTGCTGGCTGCGTTGCACTGAAGCGTGCGCTCCGAGCCTTCGTACCCACTGCATCCGCTGCCCAGCCGAATTGAGGAGTGGGTCCCGTCCGGACAGTTGCTTGCGGGAATCGGCCCAACGCAGCGGTATGGGACGCGGTTGGCGCGTTTGGCCGATTGCATTGAATATCGCATCAAAAAGCCGGTTAATGCTCCGAGGAGCAAACAGCCCAAAGTACCGAACAGTGTGTTGGCAGTGCTTTAGGAGATGCTGAACCCAAAGATCGATGAACTCTTCGGGCGAACGCTGGATTGCAACCACTCGCTTCAATTTCTTATCTTTGGCCCAAAACGTGATACTTCCCTTCTCGATTTTAACGATACGTCGCTGTGCAATGGGCGGGCGTCTGGCATACCGTCCCGCATATTGCAGAAAATGTTCGATTGAGTTGAAGGATTGGATCTTAACACTCCACCAGCGTTCCTGTTCCAGGAGCATGGCTGCCAGTTCTTCAGATGTCATGTTCGTTCTGAGCACGCCAGCGCAATGGGCGGTGCTGAGTAAATCTAATACCGCCCTCCGCCACAGCTTCATCAAAAAATCGTTATCGTAATATATGCGAGCTAACCAGGAATCATAGGAGACCTTTAGTCCTCCGGCAGTGACCAACCGCACTTTTTCTTTCAATAAGTTATAACCATTCTTCGGCGGTTCATTTCCACCCGCCGCAGTCTACATACTTCCAAAAGAACCAATGAGTTCCGCACACAGTTTTCGCGACTGGCGGAGCTCATCTACGTCGCTTGGTCCCTTGCGTCGCGCAACGCCGTCAGCGGGGGACAGCGAAGGACAGTTGGAAGAAGAGAAGAACCCGAGCCCGCAGTCGTTCCTGATGGAAATCCGATTGAATCTCCCTATGTCGCCCATTGGGCGACAGAAATGTAGCTCGGCAGTCCGTCGGGGCTTCACCCCGGTGCTTAGCCAAGCACACCAAGCAATTCAGCCTCACCGATGCGCTCTCGGTGGGCTTGGACAGAATCCAGAGAGACTTCGAACCCATGCAGCGCCAGGTCGAAATCTGGCGGCAGACGCAGATCACCGACGACACGGCGAGGCTGATCTTCTACTCGGCGTTCGTCGACGGCAAGCTGGAAGCACCACCAAGCCTGCTGCCCGCGGTCCATCGCCTCTATTTTGAGCCGCAGTACGAGGAATTCTCAGCCAGCACCATGTGGAGCTTGTCGAATGCCTTCACAAGCGCACATGCTCCCGTGACGGCCATCACAGACGCTTGGACGAATCGGACGTAAAAATTGTCTCTAATTTCTAAGCTCTCTGATGTTTCGGGTTGACGAGAGAGCGGCCTTGGATCGGCTTCCCCCAAGCTGCGCAAGGCAAGGTCGTGACTTCCCTTACCAAGTCACTTTTAGCTTCCGGGGAAATCGGGTAACGCTCAAATGGCCTCTGTTGACTGATGACGGGCCTGCCTTCTATTGATCGCACTGAGCCAATCTCTGCACCTGCCTTCTCCCGGAATTTGAACTCCGCACCCGACTAACCGGAGATTAGTTGCACTCCGCTTAGCGAATGCGTGTCACTTGCCCAGAAAGGCTGATACGCATGTGTTGAACCAGACCTTGAGCAGGACAAATTTTCTGATGAGGAGACGACATTATGGGCAGCAATCATGACCGGAACGATATCTGGCTCTCCGAAAAATCTGATAGGGCACGACTGAGGGCCGCGCAGGACGCGCGCCGCAACCGGAAAGAGATCACCAAAGCACTTTCGCAGGGCCAGGTTTCCCGGCGCGACCTGGTGAAGTGGGGCCTGTTTACTACGGGCGGAATCCTTGCGCCCATCGGCGGGCTCAATCCGTTTGTGAAGCCCGTGAATGCAGCGAGCTGGGGAAGCTACGGCGGCAGCCGGGGCAGCGGCAGCGGCGTTCCCACCGGTCTGCCGAGAAGCCCGCTGTTTGGCGTGCTGCCGTTCACTACACCCATGCCCCGTTTCGATCTTCTGCCGCGCAATGCGGTATCCACTTTGAATCCCGCACCGGAAGCGCAGGCCAATCAGACCCAACAGCCGCTAGACCCGGCACTGGTCGGCGGACAAACCGGCTTGACCGGACCGATCGAAGGCCGTCCTCCAGGAAGCGTCTGGGCGCATCAACGCTTCACGCAATTCGCACCGCAAATCGCCATTGAACTTTCCATCGCTCAAGCCGCGACCAACACAGCGTACAATCCTGGCGTTCCCTCCAGCCTGAACTCGGGCATCGATCCTACACAGCCCATCCCGTTGCGCTTCCATCCGTCGCTGCCCACGCAGCAGCCCAACTCGGTATGGACCTTCAACGGAACTATTCCGCCCAAGCTGGCGCAGGTGCGTTATGGCGAGCCCGTCCTCATGCGTAATCACAATCGACTGCCCGCGGATGTCACGCAGAACAACGGCTTCGGACGCAACACCATCTCCACGCACGAGCACAACGCACATCACGGCGCAGAAAATGACGGCTTCACCGGCGCCTACTTCTTTCCCAACCAATTCTATGACTATCACTGGCCATGGGTGCTTGCC
>Ga0207667_10007955_pt1 | contig 12653 bp, 9 predicted proteins | sample KBSCornC52_FD_184301 | JGI IMG/M metagenome (GOLD analysis project Ga0207667, IMG submission 184301) | Corn rhizosphere microbial communities from Kellogg Biological Station, Michigan, USA - KBS Corn C5-2 (SPAdes) (version 2) | ecosystem: Host-associated > Plants > Roots > Rhizosphere > Soil ...
GTCCATCAGGACGAGAGCGTCACGCGAGCCCTTACCCGCTGCCTTCTGAACCGCGCCCTGGAGCCTGTCCATCTGTGATCCGGTCAGCGAGATATTGCGCGATTGGAGCCTAGTCTGCGCATGGCCGGAGAACCGCAGCGCTGAAGCGGGCGCGGGCGCCGACGAGGCTACGCCTTGACGGGCCCGAAGTATCTCGCCGAACGACTGGCCGGCGGCGCTAGTTGATTGCTGGGCGCGTCCGCCTCCGGACAGCTTCTCCGGTGGATTGATTCCCGTCGTGTCCGGAATATCTGTTGTGCCTCTAATTCGCGATATGTCCGTCATATCCGATCCTCACTTCTTGAACACGCTTGCGCTAGTTTCGCACCTGCTGAACTTCATCGAGCGTTATGTTGTTTTGCCCCACCTGCAGGCTGATGCCGCTCGAGTCGTACTTTACGGCCGTCACTTGACCGCTGACCTTACTCTGAACGTTATTGGTCACGACCAGGGCGTCGACCGTCTTGCCGAGCAGGCTTGACGCCTGAACTTTGGATTGGCTCGACGCAAGGTTGTTAACCCCTTCGACCGTGGAGAACTGCGCCAGCTGCGCCAGAAACTGCGACTGATCCTGCGGCTGCAAGGGATCCTGATTGGTGAGCTGCGTCACCAGCAGTTTCAGAAATTCCTGCTGGCCAAGCTGGTTGCCATTTGACTGCTGTACCGCAGCCCCGAGCGTGCTTGCGGGATCGGTGGTTCCTATAGAATCAACTGCCATGTCTGACCTCGTTTCTTAGAATGAATAGAGTCCGCTTGAACGATCTCATGCGGACGGCTGCAGCGATCATGCGCGATAGTCCAGCCTTCCGCTGCCATTGCGATGCATTACCGTTGGCTGCGCGACCGTTCCAGCCGGGACAAGTTCGGGCTCATGAGCCGTTTGCCGTGACACACCGTAACTCGGCGGATGCTGGGCAGCCTGCTGCTGGCGGTCGAACGATTTCTCTCCGCTGCTTTGCTGATTGAGCGTAATGTCGAGAGTCGTAACTTCGAGCCCGCGGCTTTCCAGGGACGCTCGAAGCTGATCTTTCGCCTCGTCACAGGCGCGGTAGGCGGCAGCCGTTTCAACTGCAATGCGTGCCGAAACGCCGTTCCCGTGACTGACAACGGTCAGCTGCATGGAGCCCAGGTGTTCCGGATTGAGCTTTAGCGTCATCTCGCCGGCTCTTGCCGAGGCACGCATCGTTTCGATATGCTTCGCGACCTGCTGGACCAGGTGTGCACGGTCGACCACTGTGGTTAGATCCGTCGCAATATTCGAGCTTTGAGCGGTCTCCGAGACGTGCCGGGCTACAGGCTGCAGCCCGGTGCCGGTCGCGCCGCCGGGCGGGAGCGCTGCGGGGGCATCTGCTGAATCCGGCTCGTCACCAGCGCCCTCGCGGTTGTCGCCGTTGCCGAACGTGGAGCCAGAGCTCGCGCCGTGCCCAACGTGCACTCCGGCTATGCCGGTCACGTGCGCGGCAGTGGAGATATCCTCGATCACGGATGTACCCGCGCCCTCAGCGGCGCCACTCACTCCAGCCAGGAGCGGGGCCGCCACACGCATCCCTATGACGTGCGCAAGGGTGTCGATCGACCCGACGGGCTGTAAGCTCATGGGTGCCGGCGGCTCACCCGCGCCAGTGGGCTTCGAAACGGCATCGGGTACGGCAGCGCCGACTCCTTGAACCGCTTTCAGGCCGACGGTGGGCGCCTGGTCCGGTGAAGTGGCTGGCCCCGACTGCCGAGCTCCAAGTCCGCGCTCGATGGGGTCTACCGGTTGCACGCCAAACGTTCCGGACGGTTTCTGGGTCGAAGCGTCTGCGCTATTTGAGTCTGTCCGTGCCTTCTCGGAATGTGACGTACCGGAAGGTGTTTCTTTGACGACTCGCATGCGCTCGATGCCGCCGAGACGGTCGCCCCGGACATTCGCAGCCGTGCCGCCGGACCGGGTTTGCGTATCGATGCCCGGGTCGGGTTTGCCGACAGTACCAATGAGAGCCTGTGCTGAAGAGTCCGGTGATTCGGATACAGAATTCGTCTGTGATCCAGTGGAAGTGGGGGTACTTACTCCCGGGCCGCTCGATTTCGCGACGCGCGGGTCCATAGGTACGCCAGCTTTTTCAGCTAATTGCCCTCCCGAATGAACGGAATGAGGCTCGACAGGCACAGCAGATTTGAGATCAACCGATACTAACGCGGGCGGAGATCCCGATGGCTCTGTGCCGGGTGGAGCGAGTGCATTGGGATGATCCGTTGCAATCCTGGCTGCGACGGCGGCCGCTGCTGAAGCTTGTGGCGAGAGCCCCGGCGGATGCGCGGGGTCCAGGGCCTGACTGGCCCGCTCTCTGTCTTTCTTTTCGTTGTCTCGCTCTTTGGTGAGGGCGTCGTTTTCCGCCTGAGGATCCTTTGCTCGCGCGGCGTGATCTTCGAAACGGACGCCGTCTGGCGCCTGTCTATCTATCGAGTCGCTTGAATCGTCCGGTTGATCGGTCGCATATGTCGGAGCGTTGGATTTGCGATCGAAGTCCTGGACCCAATTTGCAGTCGTCGAGGGCCTTACAGACGAGTCTGGCAGGGTACGCGCAAGCTGAAAGAGACTGTCGAACGAAGCCCCGACAGGGTCCTGTCCGCGTGAGGCCGTGTCCACAGCGCCGGCTCTTGCCGAAGTATCGGCTAGCGACGCAGTATTGATCTGTGTACCTTGCGCGGTCAAATGAGCGCCTCCTTTCTGGTCAGGTTTCGGCTGGGCTGATCGAGGACGATCTTCAGTGAATCGGCAGCCATACCCTAAGTATTCGGAAAGCTGGTTGCCGTTCTGCACGTGTTTTTGCGGATGCGGCGTAATGGGGCGTGCGATTCGTGGGTGGGGAACGGCATAGCGCAAACAAATGTCTGTGACGTTCGCGAAAAGTGCAATTTTCGAGAAGCGCTATCCGTTTTTTGTTCCGTATACTCTTATATAACACTAGCGCGCGCAAACAGGTGACAGTGTGACGGTGGCCACCCCCCACTCCGTCCCGCGACCGGTACGGGATGTGGTTGATGAAAACGGAGATTTGCAATAAGCCACGGGTCTATACCGATGTGCCAACCCGGGTCACCTTTCCAACCTATGGAGCTTCAGAGACCGACGTGCCGTGCAGCGTGTTTACTGCGTGGCAGACGGAGCTGCAGCACTTTCCGATGGGTTCGGGGACCCTGGCGCTGAGATGGACCCGCAACGGGCAGCGATTTTTTGAAAGCGATCGTGCTCAGTTTGCCGTGGACGATGGCGGATACCTTCTCTTCAACGGTGGCCGCGAATTCTCAAGCTTCGTTGACGCGAACAATATGGTTTCGTGCTATTGCGTCGCGTTCGACCCTTTGATGACGGAAGATGTCCTGCGCTGCATGGTGACTCCGGCCGACCGGCTGATCGAAGACCCATTCAACCAGAAGTTTCAGCCGGTTCAATTCTTTGAGACCATTTACCGGCATGATCTCATTGTATCTCCGCTGCTGCGGAGGCTCGAAGTTGCAGCGGAAAATGACTGTGAGCCGCATGAATGGTTTGAGGAGCAGTTCAGGCACCTGGTGGCGAGGCTGCTGACTGCCCATCGCGAAGTTTACCGAGACATTTCTCGGCTGCCGCCGGTGCGCGCCACCACCCGATTGGAAGTGTATCGCCGCATTCTGATCGCGCGAGACTATATGGAAGCGAGCCTGGATAAGCCGCTAAGCATCGCGCAAATCGCATCCGTCGCCTGTTTTTCGCCGTTTCATTTCCTGAGAAGCTTTAAGCAGGTGTTTCGAGAGACGCCGCATCAGTATCTCACCCGGAGGCGGCTGGAGCGGGCCCAGGATTTGCTGCTGAATACAGATATGTCCGTAACCAATATCTGTTTTGCCGTTGGATTTGAAAGTCTGGGGTCGTTTTGCTCGCTCTTCCGGCGACACGCCGGAAGCTCTCCGGAGCGCTATCGATTGCAGAATCGCCTGAATACGGTACGACTAACCAAGCGGGGGCCGTTGGAAGCGGGTGCACGGCCCAGGCTCGCATAACTGGAGAATAACCGAACCATTTTAAGTCGTGGCGGGAAGCGGCCGGTCAATCCGGACTTTTGCTTCCTCCGCTGTGCGCTCCAAATAGAGAGCGTGAGAATTGGATCCTCCCATGGGGCCGAGAACCGGCCCCAAATTTTTTTGTCTGCCGGAAAACGCCGCAATTTTGAAGAGGTTTAGCAATATTCGAGAATAGCAACTTTCGAGAAGTGATCGAGGGCATGATTGAGATAGAATGAAATCACGGGCCATGTTCCATTCTATATCCAACTCGCTGCCGTGAATCAGGCTCGAATCCACGCAGCGAACATCGCATTCATGCCAAGGAGGATCCGTATGCTGCATCTCAAAAGGCGAGAGGGCTTTACGCTCATCGAGCTGCTTGTGGTAATTGCAATTATTGCCATTCTTGCTGCCATTTTGTTCCCTGTGTTCGCCCAGGCACGAGAGAAGGCGCGCCAGGCCAGCTGCGTCAGCAACAACAAGCAGATGGTGCTTGCGACCCTTCAGTATGTGCAGGATTATGATGAGACGTTCCCGTTTGGCTACGGACACTGGATCGACGGAACCTGGAACACCCAGGCGAACGGCGTTCCGTTTGTTGGGGATACACCTCCTAACTGGCGGACCACAAATGCAGCGTATGTGGCGGGAGTAGGTGAGTACTGGTCGAACGCGGTCCAGCCCTATACCAAGAACTACCAGGTTGTCACCTGCCCATCCGTCGCCAACATTGCCGATCTTGGAGGCGTGCAGGCCGCGGGTCAACCCGGTCCATTGAACCAGACGATGACCTATAACGGGCTCTTGCAGTCCTATGCGCTGGCCGGAGAGCAGGCGCCGGCGCAGGTTCCGATGATAACGGAGAGCCTGGGTAAAGGCGCTCTCAAAGGATTCCAGGCGCCGAACCCGTTCATCAAGTGCCTGCCGAACGCGACAGCGTGCCGTTATCAGCCGAGTGCGAGCGGTTGTACGTTGAGCAATCCTGGTTCGACGGGAAACTGGTTCGGCTTCGTCGATACGGCCGGGGTACATGGGCGCGGTCAAACGTATGCCTATTGCGATGGCCATGTGAAGTTCAAAGTGCTCTCGCTTGATATTAAGTCACCCGGCGCCACCGACTTCAACAAGGAGCCATGGCACCACTACGATGCAAGCGATCACCCGGCAAGCGCCTGGGCGGACGGATGCCATATCTACTACTTCCGACCGGACATTCTACTGCCATAACCAACACGAACGACTTCCGGCTAAACCCGGCGCCTTCATTCAATACGCAAACGAACCGGGGAGAGCGGTCTTCCGCTCACCCCGGCTCATGCAAGTTGCCATGTATGGCCCCGTCATTGACCAGAGTTGTTAGGAGATCAAGTTCTGTGAAGCAATCCATTGGCAAAGTGATCGCCATTTTCGTGCTAGCGTCAAGCGCATTCGCAATTGCAGGTTGTGGACCAAAGCCTGAAGAGACGAAGCCTTCATCCACTCCGAAGGCCATGTCCACGGGCAATACCGATCTAATACCGGGCAGCCAGTCTGAAAAGCCTTCCCCGCGTCTGCCGCCTCCATAGCTGGCGGTGATCGGTAACGACTGACGAACACAAACAGATACAAAAGGACGCCTCGCGGACAATCCGCGAAGCGTCCTCTTACCGATGCCATGGTAGATCGGCCTATCTGCCGGACTTCGGCTCACCCGGCTTATTGCCCTCGTCGCGCTTGCGGTTGCCATCGCGCGGCTGGCTTTCGTTCTCCTTGCCAGGCTCCTTCTCGGACAGGCTGCCGGGAAGCCCAAAGCGGCGAAACACACGCTGCCATTTAAGCTCCCGGTCCGCGGGCATCATTCCCATCGTTTGCTCACCTCCACGATTCGATCAAGCGTTTTCCTATTATCGGAGGACGGATTCAGCCTCTGCCAGGTTTCAGAAGCTATACAACAGGAAGCCGTCAGAGGAAGGTTCCTCATAGAAACGCAACGATTCCTGTACCGGCGAATCTCCTGCCGACATGGCATTTCCATTTCAACTCATCAGCGCAAACACAGGGTATGATCTGTACTGGACCCAACGTTACACGCAGCCCTCGACGGCTGGTCCGGCAGCGACGCCGGATAATGATAGGAAGGACACATCGCAATGCTCAAGGTTCGCGTCGCGGGGCTGGGCAGCTGCCTGCCGGCGAGAGTCGTGCCGAGCAGCGAGCTTGAAATAGAGCTGGGGCTAACTGAGGGTTGGATAATGCGGGCCGCGGGGGTGCGCGAGAGGCGATATGTGACCACCGAGACGACCGTGGGGATGGCGGCCGAAGCAGCAAAGAAGGCCATTCACCATGCTGGGATCGACCCCGGCGAGATCGACCTGGTCATCGGCGCATCGATCACACCTCAGCAGGCGGTGCCGTGTACCGCAGTTTTCGTGCAGCGAGCGCTCGGCCTGGCGGAAACTGGCTGCCCCTGTTTTGACGTGAACGCCACTTGCCTCAGCTTCCTCTACGCCTTGAACACTGCCGCGCACTTCTTGAACGCGGGCGATGTTCGTAACGTGCTGATTTTCAGCAGCGAGATCCAGAGCATCTCCTTGAACCCGAAAGAGCCATCGAGCGCTGTTCTTTTCGGCGATGGCGCGGCGGCGGCGATCGTTTCGCCCTCGCCCGATGCGGACCCGGCTTGTCTCTGGCAAGCCAGATTCTCGACCGACAGCCGGGGCGCCGAAGACACGCAGTACTCCGGGTGCGGCTCGCTTCATCCGCCGAACGACCCGGCAACGACAAAAGAGATGCAGATGTTCACGATGAACGGCCCAGCCGTCTATCGCATGGTGGCGAACCGCGTGCCTGCATTTGTGGATCGCTTCTTTGTCGATTTAGGGTGGGAACGCAAATCAGTGGACGCGGTCGTCGCCCATCAAGCGAGCTCGCATGGACTGCGGCTTCTGACGGATCGCCTCGGCTTCTGTCGTGAGCAGGTCCTCACGAACCTGGAGATTCGCGGCAACTGCAGTGCGGCGTCAATCCCTCTGCTGTTTTCCGAATCGGTCCACTCCGGTCGGATCGTGCGCGGCGACCGAATCATTCTGGCGGGAACCGGCGCGGGCATTTCGATGGGAATGATCGCTTTGACATATTGACCGGAGATCAAGTAATTGAAAGGTGGCGCATTCTATCGGTGGCCGTGGATTAACGATCCTTTGCGTGATAAGCCCGGCTCCTGGGATCTATGGCAACAACATGCGGGAGGTGCGCCGCCGGAACTCATCGACGATGGCGACGATAGCGATCGCCTGATGCGAGACGAGGTCTTGCGCGAGCTCGAGCCGGCTTCCTGAGGATGGAGAACTCTGTTGGTAGAAAACGTCCACGATACATCTCAATACGGGTACCTCATAAAACGCGCCAAGCAGCTGCTCAGTGACACACTTGGCAGATCGATTCAGCTGGGCGATACGGAGGTCTTGAGCGACGCCGACCGGCGCAATACGCTGCTGCGATGCCGCAATCTCTCTGGCGAGGCGCCCGCAACGTTTATCATCAAACAGGTGGTCGCGGAGAAATGGAACCCGAACGATATGGAATCGTGGCATACGCAGCGATTCTTCAAGGATTGGGCTGGCGCGCGATTCATGAGTGACCTCGGCATCGAGCCTGCATGCAGCCCACGCTACTTTTGCGGCGACCGCGACCTTGGCTTCTTCGTCATGGAAGACCTTGGGACGCCTCGCACCCTGGTAGACCCACTCTTGAATGAGACGGCTGCTGACGCGGAGGCAGCGCTGATCGCATTCTCCGCAGTGCTTGGAAGGTTGCATTCCGCTTCAGCCGGTAAAGCTGAGCTCTACCGCAAAATCCACAACGAATTGAGCCTCAATAACTCCGTCGTTCGCACCGGAGAAAAAGTCGATCTCGAAAAGTTCGTCTCACAATTGGCTCAGCTGGACGTCGATCGCAGCGCCGAATTGCTTGTGGAGCTAGAACAGGCCCGCGCTGCGATCGAGAGTCCCGGACCGTACCTGGCGTTTATCCATGGCGATCCCTGCCCGGACAACGTTTTCATCGTGGACGGTAACGCGATCCTCATCGATTTCGAGTTCGCCAGGCTGGGGCATGCTTTGATCGATGCGGCCTACGGACGTATGATGTTCCCGACATGCTGGTGCTGCAATCGGCCTCCGGAGTCTACTGTCAACCGGATGGAAACGGTCTATCGAGCCGAACTGGCAAAGTCCGTACCGGAGGCGGCAGACGACCAGAAGTTCGGGACGGCATTGGTGGACGCTTGCGCCTACTGGGCGATCGGTGCGCTGTCCTGGCACCTCGAGAGCTCGCTTACCGAGGACCAGGAGTGGGGCATTTCCACGGTCCGGAGCCGGATCCTATCGCGATTGCAGGCATTTGCCTCGACGAGCGAGGAGTTCGGACGCTACGTGGCCCTCCGCGATACTCTCATTCTCGTACACGATAAATTGAAGCAGCGCTGGCCGGAAACAGAAGCGCTGCCACTCTACCCCGCCTTCAGGAACTGATAATGATGCTCCTTTGTCTCCTGGGCGCTCTTGCAACGCTGACTGGCGACCTTCCTACCGGCACGGCGCCGCAGCCACTGCCGCTCGCCCACTTCCCGGATCGTCTGCACGCCTACATCTGGAGAAATTGGACGCTCGTGCCCACGGCGCGAATCGCGAAAACCGTGGACGCGAAGCCGGAGGAAATCGTGCAGATGGGACGCTCCATGGGGCTTCCCGATCCGCCGCCTGTCTCCAAGGACCAGCAGGCACGATCTGCGATCACGGTGATCCGACGCAACTGGCACCTGCTCCCCTACGATCAGCTGCTGAGGCTGCTCGATTGGACCCCGCAGCAGCTGGAATACTCGCTGCGCGAGGACGACTTCCTTTACGCAAAGCTTGGGAGTCTGAAGCCGAAGTGCGAGCATCTGAGTTACCGCGCTCCGGATGGTGCGATGCGGCAGCGCGAGCACGACGTCGCTCTGGTCGTGAAGCGTGAGTTTCCGGAGGGCTTCCCGAAACAGACATCTCCGCTTTTCTCCTTTGTCTCCGATCTGTCCCGGCCCTATGCGGCGTCGCCGCGCAAGCCTGGCGGGTTCTCGCCTTGCTTCTGCTACTCCTACTTCGCTCTCTATGGCGATCCATTGCTGGACAAACAGGCCGACCCGTATCCGGACGCGTATCTCAAGCGGCTGGCGGAGGTAGGCGTTGACGGAGTCTGGCTGCAGGCCGTGCTATACAAACTGGCGCCGTTCCCCTGGGAGCCTCACCTAAGCGAGCGTTATCAGGAGCGGTTGGCGAGTCTGCAGCGATTAATTGCCAGGGCGAAACGACATGGCATCGGGGTCTATCTCTATCTCAATGAGCCTCGGGCTATGCCGCTTGCATTCTTTAAGGATCACTCGGCGCTGAAGGGAGTTACTGAGGGCGATTATGCCTCTCTTTGCACGAGCACTCCGGAGATCCAAAAGTACATCACCGATTCTGTGGCGTCGATCTGCCGCGCCGCGCCGGATCTCGCCGGGCTGTTTACCATCACCGCGTCGGAGAACCTCACCAATTGCTGGTCGCATCATCGCGGCAAAGAGTGTCCGCGCTGCGGGCCGCGCGGGGCTGCAGAGGTCATTGCAGAGGTGAACGGGCTGATCGAGAAAGGCATCAAGCAGGCTGGCAGCAAGACGAAGCTCATCGCGTGGGATTGGGGCTGGCCGGATGCCGAGGCGAAGAAGATCATCGATCGGCTGCCCGAGGGAATTTCGCTTCAGAGCGTGAGCGAGTGGGATTTGCCGATCAAGCGCGGCGGAGTGGACAGCGTGGTTGGCGAGTACTCGCTGTCGGCGATCGGGCCGGGAAAGCGCGCAAAGGAACACTGGGCGTGGGCGCGAGACAGGGGACTGCATCCGCTCGCCAAAATCCAGGCGGCCAACTCCTGGGAGCTTTCCGCAATCCCGTTCATTCCCGCGATGCGTAATGCTGCCCAGCACGCGGCGAACCTGAGAGCGGAAGGCGTCACGGGTATCATGGCGGGCTGGACCCTGGGCGGTTATCCGTCACCGAACCTTGAAGTGGTTCAAGAAGTGGGACGGGGCGCCGATGTCGACCAGGCCTTGTTGGCGGTAGCCCAACGCAGGTACGGCTCGAGCGCCGCTGCGGGGATGGTACACGCGTGGGACAAGTTCAGCGAGGCCTTCGGGGAGTTTCCTTTTAACATCGGGCTGGTCTACTCAGCTCCCATGCAATACGGGCCTTCCAACCTGCTCTGGGCCGAACCGACGCATTACAGCGCGACGATGGTCGGATTCCCATATGACGATCTGAATACCTGGCGCGCCGTCTATCCTCCCGAAGTGTTCGTCTCACAATTTCGGAAGGTGGCGGACGGATTTGAGCAGGCCGTAGACCTGATGCGAACGACGCTCCAGCACAGCAATGGGACCGACGAGCAGCGTGCCGTGCTGCGAGGCGACATGGATCTTGCCGAGGCCGCGGCGCTCCACTTCCGCAGCACCGCAAATCAAGCGCGCTTCGTCACGCTCAGGCAAACGCTAAAGGCGGCGCACTCGCGGCAAGAGGCAGAGCCTGCGGCTGCGGAGATCGGCCACATTCTCGATGAGGAGATCGCCATCGCACGGTCGCTCTGCGCCCTTCAGTCCCGCGACTCGCGCATCGGTTTCGAGGCGTCTAATCAGTATTACTACGTGCCCCAGGACCTTGTGGAGAAGGTCCTCAACTGTGTTGATCTCCGCGATCGTTGGCTCGCATCTGAGAAGGCACGATTTGGGCTTTGAGACTTCATCTTACGCACCTGAACCCCACGTGCGAGGCGCCGCTGTCCGGGGCGCCTTTTCCGCGGCCGCCGGGCATGTAGCGCGAGCAGTACTGGTCGCTGCAGAGGAAGGAGCCGCCGCGCTGCACGCGCTTTGGCTGGCCCGGCTCGGAGGAGTCGAAGCTGTCGTCCGGGCCCTGTGGGTCTGAGGTGGGGCTGTGCTCGTAGTAGTCCGGACGGTACCAGTCGCTGCACCATTGCCAGACGTTGCCCGCCATGTCATAGAGGCCAAACTGATTGGGAGGGAATGTCTTCACCGGCGAGGTTCCGGTCCAGCCATCCGACTTGCTATTGCGGTCTGGGAAGCTGCCCTGGAAGGTGTTGGCCATATACTTGCCGCCCGGCCGAAACTCCTTGCCCCACACGTAGGGCTGTTGATCCAGCCCGCCACGCGCTGCGTACTCCCACTCCGCCTCAGTGGGCAGGCGCTTGCCTGCCCACTTCGCATAAGCCACGGCATCGAACCAGCTTACCTGCACCACCGGGTGCTTCTCTCGCCCCTTTAAGTCGCTCGCTGGCCCGTCAGGATGACGCCAGTCCGCGCCGGGCGCATATCGCCACCACGCTGAGATATCGTCGAGCGGCACAGGTTTCGGGGGCGGGGTGAACACGAGCGATCCAGCCACGAGCTTGTCCGGCGGAACACCCGGCAGGTCTTCGGGCGTCGGCTTCTTCTCCGCAGTTGTAACATACCCGGTTGCCTTCACAAACTGCTCGAACTGCTCGTTGGTGACGGGAGTGACATCCATGTAAAAGCCTGAGATGTGCACCGTGTGGATCGGACGGGCATCGTCGAACGCGGCGAAGGAGCTGCCCATAGCGAACTTGCCCGACGGTATCCAGTTCATGCCGTCGGGAGCGGCGTTTGGCTTAGATAATGCGGAGTTGAAGGCACGACCTACTACGGGCCTCGCATTGGTTTTGGAGGTCGAATCGGACCGCGTTGGGGATTCGCTCCTGTGCTGGCAGCCCAGGGAAGCTGCAGCGAGGGCGAAGAGCAGCAACAAGGCGCCTGACTGCCAATATTCGACACGTGACCCTATATGCACAAACTTAGCAGCCACTGCTTGCCGTGGGACTGAGGTCCTCGGCTCAGCGCCACCACATGGCCGTCGTCGCAGGCGTCCAGGTGTCGCTTGTGAGCAAGGATCGACATAAAGACACCGGCAGAATCGGCGAAAAAGAGACGCATTTGAGTCCGCGAAGGCGGACACCTCGTGTTCAACAGGCGAGGACTTCAGTCCCACGCCGAGAGTGGGATCGACTAAGTTTGCGCATATGCCCTCCACCACCCGTTCCTTCCGACTGGCGCTCATGGCTTGGTGAGGCTCGCCGGCGGGTCGGTGTCCGGGTCGTTGTACTGTGCGCGCAGGCGCAGTAGTTCGGCTTCCAGCTCCTTGCGCACGGGCGCATAGGCCGGATCATCGTACACGCTCTTCAGCTCGCGCGGATCTTTGCGCAGGTCGAACAGCTCGCGATAATTGTACTCCGGCTCGTAGAAATAAACCAGCTTGTAGCGGCCTGTAACCACGCCGTAGTGTTTGGGTACGTTATGGACTGCGGGGTGTTCGTAGTAGTGGTAATAGAAGCTGGTGCGCCAATCCGCTGGCCGCTTACCGTGCAGAATGGGGACCAGACTGCGGCCCTGCATCTCGCCCGGAACGGTAACGCCGGCAGCGTCCAGCATTGTCTCACTAAAGTCCAGGTTGGAGACGATGTCCCTGTTCACGCTGCCCGGCCTGATCTCTCCCGGCCAGCGGATCACCAGC
>Ga0207667_10007966_pt1 | contig 12634 bp, 15 predicted proteins | sample KBSCornC52_FD_184301 | JGI IMG/M metagenome (GOLD analysis project Ga0207667, IMG submission 184301) | Corn rhizosphere microbial communities from Kellogg Biological Station, Michigan, USA - KBS Corn C5-2 (SPAdes) (version 2) | ecosystem: Host-associated > Plants > Roots > Rhizosphere > Soil ...
ACGTCGAGCGCAATCGACTTGCTTACTCGCCGGGCGGTACCAAGCTGATAATAAAGAGATTTCGATAGGCTCAGGAGCGAATGCGGACGGGTGTTGGCCAGCAATCCCGCATAGGCGAAGTAGAGCGGCTTGCCGACCGGCGCGATTTGGGCGTTCTTGACGAAGAAACGCTGCTCCTCGCGCACCGCGCCGCTTGCCTCGCGGATCCTCAGCACGAGCGGATAAGCCCCGTCGGGAAGCGCGGTCGCGTCCAGCTGGTTGTTGCCCGCGGAATAGAGCCCGGAGGCGACCAGGCGGCCGTCGACCAGGAATTCGACCCGCGCCGGCTGGTTGAGGAATAGAAGCAGCGGCGTCCCGCGAAGCGAGTCGCGATCGATCCGGGTGTCGAACTGGGTAGCGACCCCGATTCCGGCGATCCGCCGCTGGCCGGTGAGATCCAGTCCGGGCGCCCAGAACAGCCCTGCCGAATAGCGCAGGTCCGGCCGGTCGAGCTCGGCGACCGCGTCGTCGGCGAGAAGGCCGATATGCGACGCATAGGACGTGTCGGCGCGGAGCCGGACGGACCCGAAAGCGGCGATTGTCCGGTTCTGCACATCGTAGATCGGGGACGAGCCGGTCGTACCGGAGACGGCAAGTCCAAGCGAGCTGGTGAGCGAGGGCTGCGCCGAGGGCAGAGGCAAATAGGGACTAGCCGGGCCCGACGGACGGACATCGGCGGCTTTCAGGAAGAGGTCCACACGGAAGCTCTGCTCGTCGAAGATGATCCCTTCGGTTCCCTCCGGCAGGCTTCCGCACGGGCCCGAGCTTGCGGCCGAGCAGACCAGGTCGCTGTGCGCCTCAAGATCGCCGGTAAAGGCGGAAGCGAGGGCGGCCGGATCGACCGCATTCGGAATCAACCCCGCGACTGCGGCTGGGTCGCGGAACTGGACAAAGCCGGGCCGGACGACCGCAATTGCTTCGCCCCGCTTCCTGCCGCCAAAAAAAACGTCGACGACGATTTCGCGCGGGCGCTCCAGTTCCTCAAATCCGGGCGGCGGCCCGACCGTCGCGAGATTGGCGCCGCTTGTCATGGCACCTGCGCAGGCGCCGGTCGCGCTGATTGCGGCGCCCGCGAACATCGCGAGCCGAGCGCAAGCCATGAGGATGGAGCGCCCCATCCGATGTCATTCCGGCGCCACGACCAGCGTCAGGGTGCCCGAATAGCTGCCCGCCGTCGCCGAGGAGAGCTTGGCAGCGCGAAGGACGATGATGAGGCTGGCCGAGCTCGCCGGTCCCGAATTGCAGGTCTGCTGGGTCGCGGAGCTGACCTGGCCGGTGAGCGCGACATTGGGCGACAGCAACGTTCCCGACGATTGGCCGGAGGCAGAATTCCACTCGACGTCATAGCCGAGGACGTTCGAGCCGGAGGCGAGCGTGAACGCGCCGCCCGATCCGGAGCCGATTGCCTGAACATTATAGCCGTTGGTGCTACTCGACGAGAAGATGCAGACATTCTGGCTTTGCACGGAATCGGCCGAGAGATTGGCAAGCGTCCCAAAGGCGACGTCGGAAAGGCCCGTGATCCGGGCTTTGTCGGCCGCCAGAACTCCCGATGGTGCCAATGACGCGAGCGCCAATCCTGCGCCGATCCTGGCCAGCAGCCAGCAGCGCCGGAACCCGGCGAACCTCCTCGGCGACGGGGTCCTGGCGGTGGCTGACCGGAAGGGCGCCACCGCTCAGGCGTCCTATTCGGGTGCGACGACGAGCGTCAGGGTCCCGGTGTAGCTCAGCGCAGCCTGCATCGACTGCAGGTTGGTTGTCGGGATCTTGACGATGAGGCTCGCAGTCGTTGCTGGCCCGGCGGTGCAACCCGCCGTCGTAGCGGTCGAGGTCAACCCCGTAAGGGCGGTCCCCGACGCCAGGGCAGTGCCGGAGGACTGGCCTGTGCTGCCCGCCCACTCCACATTGTAGCCGACGGTCTGGGCGCCATTGGCAAGCGTGAACGCATTGCCGGTGCCGCTTCCCGTCGCCGTGACATTATACCCCCTCGTCGAGGTATTGCTCCAGACGCAGACATTCTGCGCGCTGGAGGCCGCCGTAGACGGGTCCTGGTTGGTGAAGCTAACGTCGCTCAGGCCGCTGATCTGCACCCGTCCCGGAACCGATGCGCTGATCGCCACCGAACCGGTCGAAGTCGAGCCCATCGTCCCTTGAGTCGCCGCTTGCGCCGGGCCAGCCACGAGCGCCAGTGCCGCGGATGCCAGCAAGATGCCGCTGGTCAGTTTGAATGTCATGGTCCACCCCACTTTTAAGTCCAACTAACAATTTGGTCCGAAATGGATATTAGCCGTTAGCGGTTAACAGAAGGTCAAGAATGGGCCGGGACCGGCGCACCCGGCGACGGGCCCATCTTGAGCCGGCACCCAGTGCATAGGCTTCGGAAAGGATTGACCCGCGCGAGCGGCGGATTCATGATGATTTAATCGACTCCGGCTAAAGCGCCAGTTAGAGCCGGTGTCGGTGAGGCCTCGCTGTCGGCGCGGCTGGGGGAACCATAATGTCAGAAGCCAAATGCGCTGAAGGCGGGCGCGATCGGTCCGCAGACTCGCTCCACTCCGCGGTCATCCGTCTTGAGGAGGCTCTCGTCATCCTCGACGAACAGGGCGTCAGCCCCGAAATCGGTGCTAATCTCGACCTTCTGGTTCACCGCCTGCGGGACGAGATCGGCCAGCAAGCCCGCTAGATTATCCCCGTCCCTTCGGTGCTCGCGAACAGGGCGCCCATCGCCGAGTAAGCGGTGCGCGACAGGGACACGAAACAACGGCGTGCGTCGAGGGGGTCTTCCTTGCGGTGCACCAGTCCGTTCTCCTCGAGCGTACGAATCCAGCGGAGCGCGGTCGTTTGCGGAACTGCAGCGCCGGCACAAAGCGCCGTCACCGACATGCGTTGGTTTTCAAGTTCGGAGGCAAACAGTTCGAGAAGCATGTCCCAGGCCGGATCGGCGAACAATTTGGAGTTGAAAAACTCGGCCCTCGCCCGCCTCGCCCGAATGACCTTTCGAACCTGCTTTTGCACGGCCGCGTTGACGAAACATTCCTCGCCGTCGGGAAGCGTGATCCGGTCGAGGTGCGTGCAGAATTCCTCGATAATTTTTCGAAGATGGTGCGCCTGCATCTTCGATTCGTCGAATTCGGCACCAGTTTGCACCGGAATGGGCGAATGTTTCATGCGTGACGGCTCCTGTTACTCGACTTTGGTCCATGAGGTTATTGACCCCGGTAAGTTAAGGGGCATTAACCATTATGTCCGTTTCGGACTGAAACTCAGTCCACTTTGGCGGCAACCGCAATTTGCCGGGCTCGGGCGGCCGAAAAGGCTTATTCAGGGACAATCAGAAGGGTCGGGCGGGACGGCTGCTCCGCAGCCGGAGAGGATCTGACGATGAGGGTCGCGTTCGCGCGGGACCCGGGGTTGCATCCAGCACTTGAGGCCACGAAGCCGGCCGCGGGCTCGCCCGTTCCGATTGAGGTCCCGCCGGACACATTAGCGCCGTCGGCCCATTCGAGTGCCGGCCTTTCGCTCGAGCCGCCATCGGCGGCGAGCCTCACGCCATATTCCCTTGTCGCCGTATTGCCCGACACGCAAAAGGCGAAGGTCCGCAGCGGCCCGGCTGACGCAGGGGCCGATCCGGCATCGACCGCGCGAACCTCGAGGTGCGGTGCGACGGTGAGGCTGATCGTTACAGTAGACTTTGAAGTCGGGCCAATCTCACCAGCGCGGGCCGTGGCCGCGACGCAGAGAACCGCCAGAGCCGATCCCAAACGCACAATCCTTACTCGGCCATCCACCGGAGCCTCCCCGATCGTGAAGCCTGGCAGCTAGGCCGCCTGAACTGCAGGCAGAGCTAACATTCAGTCCAGATTGGACTTGATCCGGCCCGCTGCGCCGAAGACGCGCTTAGCGGGTCTTGCGGTCAGTTCGAGACGAGCGGCTCTGCAAGCGAAGCGAACCAGCGATCGAGATGGTTCCGGCCTTCATTCAACAGATGGACGAATACGGTCCGCCGGTCATTGGGATGGGGCTTCCTTTCGATAAGCCCCTCCTTTTCGAGATAGCCGATCCACCGAAGCGCCGTCGTGTGCGGCGCCCCGACAAGGTTCGCGAGCCGCCCGATCGTCTGGCGCTCCCCCTCGTCCTCGGTGACATAGAGCCACAGCAGCATCTCCCAGGCGATTTCACCAAACAATACCGCGGGGAAAAGCACCGTCCGCCGCTTCCGCTCCGCGAGCACCGCCCTTGCCCTCGCGGTAAGCGTGGCCCGGTCAGGCGTTTCGGTCGCTCGTTCCCGCGACTGCGCCGCGCCCGGGCTGGATCCGATGTCGAGAAGAAGGGAGAGAAAATGCGCGATCTTGCGGGCGTCGTCCGGGGACAGAGTCAGCGTTCTTTCAGGCTCCATATCCTTCGGCGAAGACATTTCCACCCCTTCCGGCCGGCGAACGGTCAGCCGGCAATTCGCGAAGCGGCCCGACCCTAGCGGCCACGCGGCGGCGGGGCAACGCGAGCCGGCCGAGCCGGCTGATCGGTCCATTTTGGAAGCATCTCTCCTTGCGGCTCGGGCGAACTGCGCGCCTTGGCAGCCCCGGGCCGTAGATATTTAGGAACTCCATCATGCGGATTGATCCTGACCCCACCGCCCTGGCGAGCCTTCGCGAGGCGCACGCCCGAATGCGCTCGGCCCTCGCGCTTCTCGATGCAGCCGACGCGTCCGGCACGCCGGCGGCGTATCTCCAGCACGCCCTCTGCCTGCTGGAAGAGCAGCTCGACCCGGACGCCCGGACAGGCGAACGCAAGCTGCTTCAGACCTTCTGACCGCTGCTCCTCGATAAGGCCCAAACAGTGCTTTGCCTGCCGGAACCTCACCTCGATCGCAAACTGGCCCCTGTCCCTGTGAGGGATTTTTCCCGACGGCGGAACCAAAGCGGCTCGCGCTGGTAGATGCAATTTCCAAACCCGAGTAGAGGGGTAGCGCGGCATGGGCGGATGGCAATCCGCTTCAGAAGCAGGAGAGAGCGGCGGTATCCCGCCCTGCTCCGATCGCGACCTCGACCTCCTCGCACTCGAATATGTCGAGGATCGCGTGCGATGGGAGCGGGCATTCCCGCGAATCCGTTTTGGAAGCCTCGAGTTCGAGATCCTGCTTCGGCTGCATCCGAGGCAGATTCCCTCGCCGATCAATGTCCTGGCCGACCGGATGGGCGCTCCGGCCCGGGCGGTGGAGAACGCTGCCGAAAAGCTCCAGCGAAGGAACCTGGTCACCATCAGCGGCGGGTCGGTCAACCGCTTTTACCGGCTGGTCGAACTCACTGCGCCCGGGCGCCAGCGCCTTCAATCCTATCTCGTCCATGCGGTCCGCCAGCGGCGGGTCCACCGATGGACGAAGACTGCGCGGACCCGAAACCCGATTTCCGTCAACTCGGCCGGCAGTCTCGCGCTTGCCCTCCTGCCGGCCGCGATGCTGGCCGTTTCGGCTTTTCTCTGGTACAGGAACTACCCCATGACAACGGTCCTCATCCTCGCCGGGATCGCGGCCTTCATCACGCTCCTGGTGCGCTGGGGCTTCTGGATCCTCGACAACACGATCGACCTCAACCTTTAGCCCCACGGCTCTTGCCCGGTCACCTCACCACAAAGCGCGGGTTTCGAGCCACCGCTGAACGTCGGCGAGGCGAAAGCGCGGGCAACGCCGGTATTTGGAGGCGCCGCTCCCAAGCTCATATTCCCTCGGGAAGCCTTCGCTCCTGCGCTTGCGCAATCGGTCGATCTGGCGCCTCGAGAGCCGCGCAAGCCGGGCGAATTCCTCGACCGTGACCATCCCGTCGTCCATCGGGGCTTCCCGGCTCATGGCCTTGCCGGCCCCGCTTTGCGCAGCCGCGCAAAACCGCGGTCGCTCTCGAGGAAAGCAGCGAGGATCGCGGGGATAAGTTCCGCAACAGGCTCGGCCCTTCCATAGGCTGCCTCGTAAGCCGCGGCATAGTCGGCGAGCGCCCGGTTGAGTTCGGGAGCGAGCAAGATCGCAATCCTGACTGGCGCCCGGTCGGCAAGCGGAGGAAGCTTGATCGGAGTCCTCATCGCGGCTCCCACGGCCGCAATTCCAGGTCCTTGTTGAGGACCGCCCGAACCGGCCAGCCCGGTCGAACAGTGAGCGTCGGCCGGACATCGAGGTTGCGGGCGACGATCTGGTCGCCCGCCCTCGCCCCGTTATCCTGAACGGATTCGCGAAGCGCCCTTGCAAGTTCGGCGTTGCTGCCGCCCGCGCTCAATTCGCTCCCGATGCCGAGGAGGCTCGCGAGCGCAATGGCCTGAACGAGCCTTCCCCCGTGCAGGTCGACCCTGTCCGCGAGTCCGGAATAGCCTGCGGCATCGCTCGCGGGGATGGCGTCGAGATCGAGCGACGAGCCGTCGGGAAAGACGATTCTGTGCCACACGAGCAGCGCCCGTGTCTGGCCGAAGGCCGGGGCGCTGTCACAGGAACCGATGAGCCGGGCGCCCTGCGGGATAAGGATCGTCCGGCCGGTTGCGCTGTCCCGCACCGGCTCGGTCACCTGGGCGACGACGGGCCCCGGACTATCCGAATTGATCCCGGTGATGAGGCTTGCCGGAATGATGGTTCCGGCGCTGAGCGTCCAGGGGGATGGCGCTCGCTTCGCAATAACGGGCGGGACCGGGCTGGCTGCGTCCGGCGCCGGTGCGGAGGCCGGAAGGGGCGCCGCTGGAGCGGATTTTGCCGGCTGCACGAGAACTCCCGAAACGAGCGCCGCACGCTCCTCGCTGAGATGACGCTCTTCCCGCTGCGCCGCTGTCTCGGCCGCTTCTCCTCCTGGCTCCTCCGGCCCTTCCGAGCGCACGGCGGCATCCTCGCGCTGCCGGTCGAGAATGGCCCTCCCGAGATCGCCCGGAAGCGGCGGCCCGAGCCGTGGAACGTGGGCGTAATCGGCAGGCACTGCGGCAAGGGCCTCGGGGTTTCCGTTCGAGGGCCGCACGCCTTCGTCCTGCCCGGCCGGGACACGGATGGCGGGCGCCTTCAGCGACACCCAGGCAAGCGCAACGAGGAGCGCCGACATGGTCCCGGCAAGGCCGACGGTGAGCCCCTTGCGCAGCCGAAGGATGGGCTTCGGCCGCCCTCGAAGAACAAGCGACTGCGGGTCGAGCTTGGTCTTCGGCGCCTCCGGGATGTCCCCCGGCCCGCTCATCGCCGCCTTCCTTTGGGGTCCTGACCGTCCGATCGGACGATACGGACCACCTGCTGGTGCTTTTCGCCCAGCCGAAGCTCGGCGGCCGAGAAGAGCTCGTCGACCACGTAAAAGTGTCCGCGAAGCCGATAGTTCACCAGCTCCGCCCTGCCCGACGCCCCGATCACGAACAGCGGCGGCGCCTCACCGGTCGCGAGCGAAGGCGGGAACTGGATGAAGACCTGCCGTCCATCGTCGAACGCGCGGATCGGCCGCCAGGAGGGGCGGTCCCCCTCGATTGCGTAGCCGAAATTGAGCCGCTCCAAGTCGAGCCCCGGAGCCACTGCGCCTTCGCCCGGCGCACTGCGCTCCGCCGAGCTCAGCGCGAGCAGCGAATCCGCCGGGTAGCTCCAGGAGATTGCGGCCATCGCCGGCCCGGGGGTGCTTTCGAGCTCGACCAGGTAGAGGCGCCGGTCCGTCGCAATGACGAGATTGGTTTGAAGACCGACGGACGCGGGCTTGATGAGGATGTGCGTCTGTCTCGACGCGCCCGAGCCGCTCACCGTGTTGCCGATCACCCAGCGCAAGGTGTCGCCGGCGGCCACAGAAACGAGCCCTTCGCCGGCCTGAAGCGCGATGTCGCTGACCCTTCCGGGGGCGGTGTAGAGGCGATAGAGGCGCCCCGGTTGCCAGGGATAGATCTGGGCGGCGTTGACGTAGGCGGCACGCGCCGGTTCGAGCAGCGCCGCCGCATTGGCCGCCGCGACGCGCTCGAGCGGCCTTCCCGTCCTCGCCGCCGCTGACGCGGGGAACGCCCGGCCCGCTGCTCCGGAGAGGGGCGCCGTGGCGGTCCTGGCGCCGGTTGCGGTGCCAGAAGCGGCAAGCAAAACCGGAATCGTGAACAGCAAGGGCTTCACAGCGAATTCCTTTGCAGAGTGGGACCGAGGGGATCGGGAAGAGCGGCCGCTCGCGGATCCGACGCGGCCGCGGGCGAAGAAGGAGCGGCGGTCGCGGAAGCCGGTTCAAGCTCCTTCGACCAGTCGATTGCATCGACATAGAGGCCGAGCGGATTCTTGCGCAGCTCGTCGGCAGAATGCGGCGGCTCGATCCGCACCGTCACGATCGCTGTCCAGTGGCTGGTGCCGGCAGGGCTCCCCCGCTCATAGGCGCTTTCCGTCCATTTGACCTCGAACGACGTGTCGGACGCGCGCACCACGCTCGTCACCTGGACCGAGACCGTGCGCTGGCCGACTTGCCCGAACGGGTTTGCATCGCGCGCATAGCCGCTCAGGAACCTGGCGCCGCGCTCGGTCGCGAAATCATAGGCCGACAGCCAGTTCTGGCGCATCAGCACCGGATCCATCGAAATGGACCGTACTGAAGCGATGAAATGCGCCAGATACCAGGCGATCTCGGGGTCCGTCGGCCGATAGCGTCTGTCCGCCGGCGCCACCGCCACCGCCTGGCCAAGATGATCGACGTCGACGACATAAGGGGTGACCCGGCTCTCGCTCGAAAGCCAGAGCAAGCCCCCAGACAGTCCGGCCGAAAGCATAAGACCGCCGAGCGCCATCAGGCGCCAGTTGCTCGCCTGGACCCGGGCCGAGCCGATCCGTTCGTCCCACACCTGCCCGGCCCTCTGGTAGGGCGTTTGCGGTTCCGGAGTTCGCCCGTAGCGCTGGAGAGCACGTCTGAACTTCATCGTCTAACCCTCTCTTTCTTTTATATCTGGAGTGGCGGACGCGCCGCCCCGGTCGCCTTCCCTGATCGCCTGAAGGGCAATCTGGCGGTGGTGACGAAGCGATTGTTCGGATCGAAGCCGCCGCGCCCACGCGGGCGCCTCTCCGCCGCCTTGGACGGCTGGATCCGCAGCCGCTGACCCGGCGAAGAGCGCGGCCCGCCGCCCCCGCTCCGCTGCGGCTTTCAATCCGCCGGCTTCGGCGGCGCGGCTCCGGACGGCGGCTCCGGCAGCGCTTGCCATCCCGCCGAGACCGGCGGCGACGCTCTGTTCGCCCGATGTTTCCTGGCCGAGGCGGTAGGCACTCGAGGCCGCCGCCCCCATGGCCGTGCCGGCGCGAACGGCGCCGAGCGCGGCGCCGCCTGCGGACCTGGCCGCCGCGGCCGCGGTCCCGCCCGCGAGCGCGAGGGTACCGATCGCCGCCGCCGAAGTTCCGACGGCGGCGCCGGCGCCGAGCTGGGGCGCTCCGGCGACGAGGCCGGAGGCGATTGCCGGGCCGAAGATTCCGAGCCCGAGCAGGGCCAGGCTCGCGAGCACCAGGCTCATGGCGCCCATGAGATCGGGCTCCTGCCCGGCAGCGGCCGCGCGAAAGTCGTCGAAGAAGCCCGAGCCGATTCCGACGATCACGGCGAGAACCATGATCTTGATGCCCGAGGAGACGACATTGCCGAGCACGCGTTCGGCGAGAAAGCCGGTGCGGTTCCACAGCGCGAACGGCACGAGCACGAAGCCGGCGAGCGTCGTCAGCTTGAATTCGATGATGGTGATGAAAAGCTGGATGGAAAGGATGAAGAAAGCGAGGATGACGACGAGCCAGCTCACCATCAGCACCGCGATCGTCAGGAAATTCTCGAAAAAGGCGGCTGGGCCCAGGAGCAGGCTCACCTGCTCGAGAAGCGGCTTGGCCGAATCGAACCCCGTCGAGGCGATGAACCCCGGCCGAAGCAGGTCGTCGGCGCTCAGCCGCCCGCCGCCAGCCGTGATCCCGAGGCCGGCGAAAGATTTGAAGATGATGTCGGCAAGACTGGAAAAGCTGCCGATTATAAAGGCAAAGGCGCCGACGTAGAGAATCTTCCTCAAGAATCTGCCGAGGACGTCGTCCTCGCCGCCGAGCGCCCAGAAGAGGCCCGCAAGCGTGATATCGATCCCGACCAGAGTGGCGGTCAGGAAGCGCACGTCCGGCCCAAGCAGGCCGAAGCCGCTGTCGATATAGTGGATGAAGGCCGCCAGGAAGCGGTCAATGACGTCGAGGTCACCCATGAGAGGGTTTTTCCGATCCTTGCATCGAGGAGGTGCCGCGGGGCTTCGTCAGGGGAGCACCGAAGCCCCGCGGCGGACGCGGGCGGGGGCGCAGCCGCCCGCGTCCGAAGGTCAATTGCCTGCCGGTAGAGCGCCGGAGCCCTCGAGGAAGCTTCGCGTTCGCGCCCGGCCGTCCGCTTCCGCCTGGGCGCGGCGCTCGGCGTCGATCGCGGACGCCCGGTACCCCGTCGCCATCAGCGACTGGAGCTGCAGCTGCTGCTTGATGCTGAGCGCGAGGAGCTGGTTTGCCGCCTGACCCACCTGGAGGGCGCCCACCGCCCGCTGGCTGGTCGCGGACAGCGCCGCAAGAAGCGCCGAATCCTCGCGCACATTCTCGACGACGCCCGCCTGGACGGCCATCGACTGCCGGTAGGCCGAGACAGCGGCGTCGAGCCGTTCGCGCGCCGCCTTCACCCTCGCATCGGCGCTCAGCGCGTTCCCGGGCTCGCCTGGAAAGAGCGTGCTGACCTGGCGGTCGAGGCGATCGAGATCAAATCCGATCGCCTGCGCTTTACCCATCAGGGCGTCGATCCGCTGCATTGCCGCATTGATCGCCTGAAGCTGCGGAAAATCGACCGTCTTCAAATTCCTGGCCATCGAGTCCAGCATCGAGGCCTGGTTCTGGAGCGATTTCACCTGGTTGTTGATCTGGTCGAGCGCACGCGCGGCCTGGACGAGGTTCTGCGCGTAATTTGCGGCGTCGAACACCGGAAGACCGGCCTCTGCCGGGGCGGCCGGCAGGGCCAGCGCCCCGGCGGCGAGCGCTGCTCCGGCAAGAGCGCGCAGCAGGGGATGGATCTTTCTCATTCTTGGTCTCCTTGCGTTTGGGGGGGTGCAAACCGGTCGATGAGGGCCGCGGCCCAGCTAAGGCCGTGCGCTTCCAAAAAGCGGGCGAGGAACATTGCCCTGCCCTCGCCCGCCAGGCGGTCGATGAGGCGCTGCGAGGCCGGGCCGGAGGACCCGCACAGGCAAAGGGCGATGGGGCCGAGGGCGAGGTCGAAGAGGCGGTTGCCGAGCCTCGAATCGAGATAATAGTCGCGCTTGGGGGTGGCCCTCGCGATCAGCTCGATCTGGCGCCGGTTAAGGCCGAAACCCTCATAGGCTGAACGCGCCTGCGGCTCGATCGCCCGGGCGTTCGGAAGGAAGATCCGCTGCGGGCAGCTTTCGACGATCGCCGGGGCGATTGCGCTTTGCGCAATATCGGCGAGCGACTGGGTTGCGAAAATCACCGCGACATTCTTCTTGCGAAGAACCTTCAGCCATTCGCGAATGCGCGCGGCAAACTGCGGATTGTCGAGGAACAGCCAGGCTTCATCGAGGATGAGGAGCGTCGGCCGGCCGTCGAACCGCTCCTCGAGCCGGTAGAAGAGATAGGAGAGGACCGGCGGCACCGCGCCGGGCACAGCCATCAGGCTCTCCATCTCGAAGCAATGGAGGTCGGCGAGCTGGAGCCGGTCGCCGCACCCGTCGAGCAAAGTGCCGAGCGGGCCCTCGAGCGTATAAGGCTGGAGGGCCGAGCGCAGATGGCTTGACTGAAGGAGCAGCGAAAGCCCTGTCAGGGTGCGTTCGGCGGGGGGAGCGGAGGCGAGGCTCAGAAGGGCCGACCACAGGCTCTCCTTGACCTCGGGGGTGACGGAGACCTTTTGGTGCTCGAGAAGGCCCGCGAGCCATTCAGCCGCCCAGGTCCGGCTCGCCGCCTCATCGATCCGGCGAAGCGGCTGGAAGGCGCTGGCTTCCGTTCCGCCCGCGGCAAGCTCGACATGGCTGCCGCCGCAGGCCAGCACTGCGGCGCGCGCCGACCAGCCCTTGTCGAAAATGAAGACCTGGGCTCCAGGATAACGACGGAACTGCAGCGCGAACAGCGACAGGAGCACCGACTTTCCGGCGCCGGTCGGACCGACAACCACCATATGCCCGACGTCGCCGACATGGGTCGAGAGCCGGAAGGGCGTCGAGCCGCCGGTCTCGGCGAGCAGGAGCGGCGGCCCGCTTAGATGCGCATTGCGCTTGGGACCCGCCCAGAGCGCGGACAAAGGCATGAGATGGGCAAGGTTCAGGGTGTGAACGAGCGGCTGGCGGACGTTTGCATAGATCTGGCCGGGAAGGCTCGAGAGCCAGGCTTCCACGGCGTTCACCCGTTCGCGTTTCAGCGTGAAGCCCAGCGAGTTGACGGCGCGCTCCACCGCCCGGACCTTCTCGTCCGCGGCGGCAGCGTCGGCGTCGAAGACGGTGATCGTCGCTGTCAGATAGCCGAAGGCGACGTGGTCGGCGCCGAGTTCCTGGAGCGCCGCGTCGGCGTCGGCGACCTTGTTGTCGGCATCGCTGTCGGTGAGCTGGACCGGCTGGTTGTACATCACCTCGCGAAGGAGCGCGGTCACCGACTTGCGCT
>Ga0207667_10007970_pt1 | contig 12631 bp, 6 predicted proteins | sample KBSCornC52_FD_184301 | JGI IMG/M metagenome (GOLD analysis project Ga0207667, IMG submission 184301) | Corn rhizosphere microbial communities from Kellogg Biological Station, Michigan, USA - KBS Corn C5-2 (SPAdes) (version 2) | ecosystem: Host-associated > Plants > Roots > Rhizosphere > Soil ...
TAATTCATGAAAATTTGACCAATTATATATTAACAATTACTTATTAAATATTAACCTGGTGGTATCAGTGACCCGTATATGCAAATAATTCTTAATCACTAACTTAAATGCACGTTTGAAAACATATCAATTATTTTAAATATCATTTTTATCAAATAATCTATCCTGACTGCAGAAAAACGTTTAGCAAAAGCAAACATTTTATATATGTCCAGGCTTTAGGGCACACCGTCGGGCATAAAAAAAACCGCCCTTTCGGGCAGTTTTCGCTATTCTAACATAACATGACTTAAAATACTAAAACTTATCAAACCACAATTTGGTAGTTACTTTATCGCCACCTATAGCTGAAGCGGCAGCAGTGTAATTGTCGAAATTTACGTTCTGTTCATCTACAGAGTAAGTATATCTTACAGGTGTAGCTGTTAACGGAGCATCGGGAGCAGGCAATGCAGGATAATCAAGTCTTCTCCATTCAATCCATGCATCCCAACCGCGATTATACAAAGCGATCCATTTTTGCATTCCTATTTTTTGTTTATAGGTGCCGGTTGCTGTAGTATAATTTACAGAAGGCTGGGCGAGGTAAGCAACTGCATCAGCATCTGAACCGCCCCAGTATTTAATTGAAGCTGTAACAGCATTGTTATAGTGCGTTTGAGCTGTGCCACCTACATTAAATCCTCTTTCAACAGCTTCTGCCAGTAAAAACTCAACTTCTGAATAGTCAAGTATATCGCCGGGAAAGTCGGGGCTGGTGAGTTTAACTGCAGGTTTTGAGAAAGTAGCATAGTTGTTACTTGCACCAGGTTTTCCTCCTGAATAAGTGCTATTAGCATCCTGTGTAAGGAACAGTGATAAACGGGGATCGTTTAAAGTTGTTAACTGATTTACAAAAGTATTAGTAGTAACAAAATCTTTACGTCCGCTTTGTACCAGGTCAACCCATACCGGATTTGTATTTGGTGGGTTGGCGGTATAGTCATACACTGCATTATCAGCATTGGAAGTGAAAACGCCTGCAGCTGCTGCACTTTCAACGGTAGATTTTGCTTTCGTTACATTGGCGTCTGCAATGGTCATACCCATTTTCAGTTTGAGAGAATTGGCAAACTTTTTCCATGATGGAATGTCACCTCCATATATTACGTCTGCAGATCCCCAATTGCTGGCGTTGGCATCCAGTTTGCCGATGGCTGCATCGAGACGAGCAAGCAGGTCATTATAAATTGTAGCTGCATCATCGTATGCAGGGAATGGATTATTAATATCCAAAGCCTGGCTATAAGGAATGTTACCATAGGTTGTTACCAGATAATACCATGTATACACTTCCATGATCTCAGTCATAGCGAGATCGTTCGCCTGTGCTTTTGGATCCAGCACATCAGTAGGAATTAATGTTTTGGCGCGTTCAAAATCTTCCAGTACATCGCGATACATTGCATTCCATATTCCACGGGGAATACTGCGTGTGTTCAGGTCATAGTTACTTTCATCTGTATACGTAGTTTCTGTCCAGTACTGAACGATCAGCCTGTAAATATTCAGGTTCACGTTAGATGATGTTGTAGTATTTACCAGTACACGTTCTGCATTCGTGAACAGCGAATTGGAAGGAACTATCCCTGCTTTTTTGGGATCCACATTTATGTCTGTCAGGTTCCTTCGGCAGGAAACTGTGAGCAAAAGTGGCAATGATAATATTATTATACTTAACTTTTTCATATTGTAGTAGTCGCTTGTGTTAGAAATTTAATTTAACGTTAAATGTAACAGTTCTTACAGAAGGATAAGCACCACTCTGATAACCTTGCAGGTTTCCGGAACTGATTGTTTCTTCAGGATCGGCATACGGCAGGTTCTTGTGAATTATCCATAAGTTTCTACCAATAAGAGAAAAGTCGATACCCTTAAACGGAGCCAGTTTAGATACAATGTTTGAAGGAACAGAATAAGTCAATAATACTTCACGCAGTTTTATAAAGCTGGCATCGTATATAAAGCGTGCATTCGGGCTATAGCGATAGCCATATTGACCGAAGTTGGTATTGCTTACACGAATAGTATTCGCTTTACCATCCTCCGTAACGCCAGGCAGAATAATACCGCCACCATTGGCAATAGTATTACGTGAAGGATTGCCCAGATCGTTCAGGCCGGATGTTTCAGGAGTTATACCTGTAGCCAGACCATAATACAAGTCTAACGAGAACAACTGACCGCCCTGGCGCATATCAAGCAACCAGCTCAACGTCCAGTTCTTATATTTCAGGGTGTTATTCAAACCAGCGATCCAATCAGGATTGGGATTGCCAATTACTTCGTTGGCAGTATTTGTAATCTTATAACGACCATTGGCGCCTACAGTAGGCTGACCATTGGTATATACAAAGTTTGAACCCCTGATAGTACCAAAAGGCTGATTCAGTGAGGCATTCAAAGAAATACCACCCTGGAAAGTAGCCAGTTGCAGGTTTTGAGAGCCCTGGAAAAGAGTGAGCACTTTATTTCTGTTGCGGGTCCAGTTCAGGTTAAGTGTCCAGGAGAAATCCTTTGTTTTAACCGGTGTACCGTACAATGACAGTTCAACACCTTTGTTTTGCATGGTACCGGCATTCAGGAACTTAGAGTTAAAACCCGTAGCAGTAGAAACAGCAACCGGAATGATCTGGTCGAAAGTTTTGGCGTCATAATAAGTCACATCAAAACCTAAACGGTTTTTAATGAACTGCATTTCCAAACCAACTTCCGTGCTTTTTGTTCTTTCAGGTCGCAGGCTCGAATTGTTTTTAGTTCCGTTTACTGAAGCCTGGGGATTACCATTGATAGGTGTTACCGCATCATACACATCGGTTGTGCTGTAAAACGGAGCATCAGAACCCACCTGTGCATAGTTTGCTCTTATTTTACCATAGCTTAACCATGTAGCAGTGGGAACCAGTTGCGAGAACACAAAGCCAATTGAACCTGAGGGATAATAATAAACATTATTTCCTTTGGGCAGTGTAGAAGAAGCATCACGGCGGATGGTTCCATCTAAAGTAACCATATCTCTCCAAACAAATGTAGCACCGGCAAACACACCATCTACTTCACCAATCTGGTTAACTTCTGTTGGAGCGTCCAGAGGGCTGAGTGAGTTAGATAATGCATACACTTTCGGAACTATCAAACCACCGTTTGTTGAAGCAAGGATACTTTGGTTATGTATTTTACGAATGTTGGTACCCAACAAACCTTTAAAATTAATATCCTTGGTAATTTCTTTATCTACAGTAGCCAGGAAGTCGAAGTTGGTTTCATTGAACGTGTGGTTAAATCTTTTATAGAAGGAAGTAGCCACACTACCTACGGCTTGTCTTTCTTCCTGTAATTCATCATAATTATCTACAGAAACACGTCCCATAAGGTTCAACCAGGGAAGCACTTTATAGTTCAGCATTACGTTTCCGAAATAACGGTTACGTGCGTCTGACTCATAATTTTCATACCGGGAGAAATAAACGTTATCCCAGTAAATAGGAGTTAAATCGCTGGGATCGGCCCAGTTCCATGTAACGTTTTTACCTGTGCGGAAATAAGCATCTTTCTGCTCTTTTACATCAACGTTTGTTTCCCACCACTGACGGAAGTTGGTCATCATGTTCTTATCATTATAACCTGTTCCGAATCTTCCTTTACCGGTAATACCATTGTAATTCAGCATGCCGGTAGCAGAAAGTTTGTCAGTGATATTATAAGTTGCCTGAAAGTTAGCCATGTTCTTTGAGATGCGGCTATTAGGCAAAATACCTTTATCATCGGTACGGGTATAACCTAATTTATAAGTTCCTTTATCACTACCTCCGGTTATAAAAACGCTGTTGTTGGTATTAAGAGCAGTTTCAAAAAACTTGGTAGGGTCATTTGAAGCACCTACCCAGGGTCTTGCTTTACCATAGTAAGGAGATGAAGGATCAAAAGCATCCCATTGGTAAACCATCAGGTTGGGATCGAATTTACCACCATACGAAGCATCTTCACTGGTTGGAGTTACAAGGTCTTTAACACCGTCGCCATTGATATCGCGATACAGGAAAAATCCGGTAGGATCTTCATAATACTGTCCGTAACCGCCACCATATTCTTTTTGATATTTTACAAATGTTTTAGGATCGTACTTACCTACAGTAATACCCGAATTAATAGTTATACCCAATCCTTTTTTTGCTTTTTTGGTAGTAATTAATATTACACCATTGTTACCACGCGAACCATATAAGGCACTTGCAGCAGCGCCTTTCAATACGGTCATGCTTTCAATATCATCGGGGTTGATGTCAGATGCTGCATTACCATAGTCGTAACCTCCACGGCCGGTTACCTGATCGGTTGTATTGGTGTTTGAGTTATTGTATGGTATGCCATCTACCACAAACAAAGCCTGGTTATTGTATAAAAGAGATTTTGTACCTCTTACAACTACGTTCACCGAACCACCCATAGTATTTGTCTGGCGAATTTCCAAACCCGAAACTTTACCCGACAAACTATTCAGGAAGTTGGAAGTACGTGTTTTGCTTATGTCTTCACCATTGATCTGCTGTGCAGCAAAAGGCAACGAGTTCCTGGTTCTTTTAATACCAAGAGCGGTAACCACTACTTCATTTAATGCACCTGAACTTTGAAGAGAAACAGAGAGAGAATTTGAAGAACCAACTTTTAACTCAGTGGTTTCAAAACCTACTGCACTAACTGTTATTGAAGCATTTGCAGGAAGTTCGATCTTAAAATTTCCGTTAGCATCGGCGGCAACACCAGCATTGTTGCCCTTGATTTTGATTGTTGCAAAAGGGATGGGGTCTCCTTTCGCATCTTTTACCTGGCCGCTCACCGTTCGGTTTTGGGCTACGGCCATAGCAGTGCATAAAACCAGCACTGCTAGCAGTGATAGCATTTTTCTCATGTGACTTGTAAGTTTTTTAATTTGAGTTCTAAAATCTAAAAATATAGAAAAGGTTCTTTCCTATAAAAAAAAGTTAAAATAGGGGAACGGCTGATTAAGCTACTTTGTGGTAGACAAACCAAATTTCGAAAAAGCTGCAATTTGTCGCTCACGATAACTTTTCAAAGCTCTCCGATCTGAGATAACCACATTAAAAATCAAATTAGTAAAAGACCTATATTTACTCAGCCTTTCCCTGTATTTCAGGCAATTAAGACACTATTAAAGCCATTCAAGATAATTTCACTGCGTGCAGATTCAATCACCCAAGCCAATTCCTTTATTTTTCCAAGGTATTAGGCGCTTTTAACAGTTTTTCGTAAAAATTTTTAGAGTTATTTCTAAAAATCGTCGTTTTGCGCAGCGAATATAGGAATTCAAGTCAAATAAAAATTTTTATTATAACACTTGTTAACTTTTCATGATATGGGGCTAACGACCATTCGTTAAAAACTTGTTAATATGTAATACCCGCGCATCTTTTGCCCCTGAATTGGGCCAAAAATCGTTCGCTGAACCATGATATAAATAAAAAAACCACCCCAACATTACGTCGGGATGGTTTGCAATCACTGATATTAAAGAGAACTACAAATTAATAGTCATCGTCGTCCCATCTTGTTCTTGCCACACCAGCTATTTTCTTTTTGACGCCGGGTTTGGTGGAAAACTCAACTTCCATATAAATACTGTCTACAATATTTCCGGTTTTAGTTACTCCGCCATTTTTCACAATTTTTCCATTAGTGATGTTAATAGTGAAAGGCTTGCTAGTGGTATAGATATTTTTTCCACTTTGGCTCGAAAAAGCTAAGCCGTTTACATCTATGTTAGCTTTACATCTAAATGTATCTGTATGCTTAAGATCATCGATCCACATTGAATCGAGATTTAATGATGTATTATAAGTAGACAGTTTAACCACTTTACCTGTATCATTAACTTTAACCCACCATTCATTTGCAAAGGCTTGTGCCGCAGTACCGCCGGGAGAGGGACGATCTTTTGAACACGCCCATATGCAGGCAGCTCCAAAAACCAATATTATCATTACTATATTTCTCATAACAATTTTGTTAAACATTGTAAATAATTGCATTACCGTTTACAACCTGTATTACTTTGCCCACCAAACCGGTGTTGTAATAGGTACTTCAGCCGGGGTGTTTGTGTTTCTTGATCTTTCCACATTAGGATATACCAATCGTTCGGGGAAAGCGCCACCGGTTACACCGTTTGGCGAGTACACAAACTGTCCCGGAACATATCCCGGCACATTAGAGTAAACGGTACTTTCTTTAGGATAGCCTGTTCTGTTTCTTTCAAAAAATGCTTCAAGCGCATGGCATCCGTAAGCCAGTGAAGCCCACTTCTGTACTATAATAGCTTGCAGTTTCTGATCAAAACTTCCGGCTACAGGAAATGCATACGCACCACCCGGTGCTATATAACCGCTGCCATCATTACCGGTTTCGGCGAATGCAGCCAGTACACCTTTTTCATATAAAGACTGAGTTTGATCGCCTGAATAATACCTTAACCTGGCTTCTGCCTGCAGAAAATAAGATTCAGGAGTAGAAATCAGTTCAACAGGGTCAGTGGCACTTTGAATAAGTACGGTAGCCTTACCATAGGTAGGATCGGTTCCCAGATAATCGCCCTGGTTTATTACTATAGGTGTATTTGTGCCATAGTAATATTGAAGACGCAACGTATCCTGGCTAGCCTGTAACCAGCTAACAAAAGTTTTACTTGCCCGCAGATTGGTAGTTGTATTTAGGCGTTGAATATTATACGCGTAAAAAGGGTTTTGTTTGTCAGGGGTTTCAGTGAATCCTGCAACGGCAGCATCTGCATCCAGAAATTTCGCTCCGCTACTATACAGCTTCTGAATTCCCGCCTGGGCTTCTGCTGGTTTTGCATTCACCATACGGAGATACATTTTTAGTTTCAACGTATTGGCAAACTTTATCCACATATCCATTTTCCCTTTAAAAACAAGGTCGGTTACTCCCGGAGGAGTATTTGTTTCTGCAGTAAAATCTTTGCCTAGTGCATCATCGATTTTACTAAGCAAATCGGTATAAATGCTATACCCGTCATCAAATTTGGGATTCAAATTAGCGGCACCTTGTAACGATTCTGAATAAGGGATCTTATCATATAAGTCTACCAACACTTCTACCGTATAGGCTTTCATTACTGTACCCATCAGGTAAAAATTCCAGTCACCTCTTGATTTGGCAGTATCGATTACATACTGGTAATTAACCAGCGCTCCGGAAAACAGTTCGGTATAGGATCCGTTATAATCGTTGCTCTGTAAATTATAGGCATCGATGGTTCTGTACTGGCTCGAAGACCATGATTGTGTATAAAACTGCGACCATATGCCGCCAATGATATTTAATTCCCCTCCTACTCTTCCGGCGGTAGACATTACTGCAGCCGGAAAAAGCAGTTTAGGAGAGCCCTGGCTTACATCTGGTTTATTGGGATCTTTATTTATATCGAGCTCCCGCTTGCAACCAAACAGCGTCACAGAAAGAGCTGCAACGAATATATAGAGTGACTTTTTTATTGTAAGGTTCATACATTAATGATTTTAAAATCCGGATTTATTAAAAGCTTGCTCTCAGCGTCAGACCAAATTGTTTTAAACTTGGACCAGTTCTGAATTCACCAAATTCACTCTGCAGGTCATTACCAAAGTTGGTAACCTCAGGGTCAATGTATTGATTCTGCTTGGGTGTCCATAACAGGAAATTTCTTCCATAAGCTGTTATTGACAAATTCGATGATTTGAGCTTTGAAGCAATGCTTTGCGGTAACCGGTAAGTAAGCGTTACATCACGCAATTTGAGGAACGACCGGTCGATGATCTGGTAACCATAGATCAATGGTTTGTTGGAAGTATGATACCAGAAAGCATCGAAATGCGCTTCATCAATCAGTTTTGTGTTTTCAACGTAAACGGGTTTACCATTGGCATCTACACCACTCTGATTAACAGAATTGGGAATAACGAATGGTTTGCGGTCGTTGTATGTTGTTGCTCTGGCGCCGCCGGTGAACAACAGCAGGTCGGCTGTACCACTGTAAAAATTGCCACCCTTTCTGTAATCGAAAGAAAAGCCAAGTTGAAAATCTTTATACGTAAATGTATTTTGCAACCCCATCATAAAGTCGCGCTGTGAACTACCGTATTCTCCTAAATCGGGAGAGGCAACAGGAAATCCGGTTTTAGCATCTACCACCATTTTACCATCTGCTGTATATAACGGAACCGGAGCCTTGAAAATGCCCAGCGGTTTGCCGGGAAGGGCATCGAATTCCAAATCATAGGCATATTGTAGTATTACTTTATCAAGGCCTTCGTTTAATCTTTCAACTTTGCTGCGGTTACGGGCAAAAGTGTAGTTAACAGTCCAGGTAAAGTTCCTGTTCTTAACAGGCGATGCATCCAACGATACCTCTACCCCCTTGTTACTAACCAGTCCAATGTTTTGTACCCTGGTAGTATAACCAGATCCGGGAGAAATAGGAACATTGAAGATCTGTCCCTCAGTACGCTTATCATAATAATCCGCATCAATACCAACACGATTATTGAAAAACCTCATTTCAGCGCCAAATTCGGCCTCTTTTGTAATAACCGGTTTAAGGTTCAGGTTGTTGATCTGTTTACTGAGACTGTAAGAACCAATGCCGTTAAACGGAAAAGTGATATTACCAAAACCCAGTGAAACACTAGCGGGTGTTAAAGTATTATACACCTGATAAGGAGATGCGTCGGCGCCGGTTTTTCCGTAGGCAGCCCGCAATTTCAATAAAGAAATAGGCGTATTACTTAAATCAAGTGTTTGCGAAGCAACCCACGACAGGTTGGCGCCGGGATAGAAGAAACTGTTACTGTTGATTGGTAATGTTGATGACCAGTCGTTACGTGCATTTACCGTTAAAAATAACTGGCTCATATAGCCTAATGTGGCCTGTGCATACGTACCGATGAGTCTTCTCTTTGCAATAGCCTCAACCCCTGTAGGCTGGTTGGTCGAGTTCGACAGGTTGTAAAAACCAGGGATAGTAAGTCCTTCAATGCGGGTTGTTACACCTTTTGATTCAGACTGATTATAAGTTCCACCCACAATAGCTTCGAGGTTGAATTTAGAGCCGAGGTCTTTATTGAATTTCAGGTTGAATATAGTGTTTATTGAACCCTCATAGTTGCTGAGTTCGGCATAAGAACCTAAATCAGCCTGGCGTTGTGAACCTTCTACGTTATTACCATCATTCCAGCTACCCGGTTTTGGAGTGTTGGTTGCATTCCACACGTTGGTACGGGCATTGGTAAAGTCGCCGCCGGCAATCAATTCGGCTGAAAGCCAGTCGTTGAATTTATAACCCAGATTTACATTACCAAAAACGCGGTCAGAATATTGTTTACTGCCGTTTTCATGCACACCATAATATGGGTTTTCGCTATACGGGCTAAAGTAGTTATCTACATTATAGTAAGTGCTCTTATAATCTTTAAAATCCTTTATCGGCATGTCAACAGGTATCTGTAACAGATCTTCAAAGAACGAAGAACCGATACCACCCACAGGTCTCGTGGCCGGAGCGTTCATCCGCCTGTTAATATAGTTTACCGACGTATTAATGGTGAAATTTTTATAGGTTGAGTTAGTGCGGAACGCGAAAGTATGACGCTGCAGGCCATCAGCATTAGTAGGAATAATGCCATTGCTGAATACATTGCCATAAGAAAAATAGAAACGGTTGTTTTCGCTTCCACCCGACAAGGAAAGGGTATTGTTGGATTCTGTACCCGTTTCGTAAAAATCTCTTATTACGTTGTGAAATGAAAACGGCTTTTGCAATTGCACGCCATTAACAGGGGCTCCCCAGGGACGCATTTTACCATCGAGACGTGGTCCCCAGCTACCATTTTCAGACAACACAAAATCACCGCTCCAACCCTGACCGAACTGATCCTGCAGATCGGGTGTTTTACCAACAACAGACATGTTGAATGTGCTGGTGAAATCAATTTTCAGCTTACCTGCCTTACCACGTTTGGTGGTGATCATGATGGTTCCGTTTTTTGCCTGAGAACCATACAATGCAGAAGCGGCTGTTCCTTTCAATACAGTAATGCTTTCAATATCGTTGGGGTTGATATAGTTTAGTCCGTTACCATAATCGTATCCACCGTCTGAAGGAGATCTTGAACTTCCAATGGGCACATCACCACTTGAAGCGGGCCTTGCATCGGTTAATGGAACTCCATCGATAACATACAGGGGCTGGTTGTTGCCACCCGAAATTACGCCATAACCGCGCAACACCACTTTAGTTGATGCACCGGGCGTTCCGCTTACAGTAGAGATGTCGGCGCCGGCAATTTTACCCTGCAACGCATCCAATGCACCCAGTGGCGCTACCTTATTAATATTTTCTGTGTTAAATGTAGAGGTAGAATAACCAACTTTGGCTTTGCTTTTTACCTGGCCCAAAGCAGTTACCACAACTTCTTTCAGGCTTTCCTGCTCTTTCAGTACAGGACTGAGTGTGGCTTGCGAGCCGGCAGAAATTTCAATGGGCTGAAATCCTGCTCCGGAAATAATTAACATGGCACCCTCGGGAACGTTGATGGAAAATTTACCATTTTGATCGGCAGCCACAGCAGCTTTGGCGCCTTTGACTCGAATTGTGGCATAAGGAACAGGATTTCCTTGCGCATCTTTCACCTCGCCGGTCACTGTATGTGTTTGACCAGAGGCGGCCACAATGCATGCAAGCATTGTTAGCAACAATAGAATTTTTCTCATGAGGCTTGTAGTTTTTTTAATGTGATTGAATCCCCAAAACAAAAGGTTTTTATTTTTTCGCCTAAAAAAATAAACCCCTTTAAAAATTTATCAATTACTTAACCGGTAGACAAACCGAATTAACAAATCGCTGCAAAATAAGCGCACAGCGTATGTTTCACTCAAAAAAATTTTTAATCAAGAAAATTTTATTCGTAAAAATAAAATCATGATCAGCCGAAAGCAGCTACTGTACTGTATTTCACAAAATGTATTTATTATTACCTAATCTTTAATTGTGAATAAATTTTTATGATCATGAAAATTTCGCAACCAAAAAAATACATGAACGGCAACCTTACATAACCATAAAACATGTTATGATGTATAACCGAAATTTTAATTTTAATTCTGTTTTAATTATACATGATAAGTAAACCGATCATGATAAATACGTTGCACATTTGTATATCAGGAACCAAAAACAGAGATTGAAATGCAGATTAAATACGATAAAATGCAGCAGCAGCACGTTGCACAAAGGAAATAACTTATCGTGTGGTAAGAATGAATTGCAGCTTCATTGAAGTTTTGCCCGGTGTTTCAACTGCAGGATTCTGCGCATCAACGGTCGTTTTGGAAGTATAAACAGCGTGCGCAAAAGAAAAAGACAGCATACATCCGGTATTATCATGCCGGGAAGCGTTTTTGTTCATGATCCGGTAATTCACATTAACCATGTACCGGAAAAATTTTCCGAAAGAAGCCGGCACCGAAAAATTATACATCACCGTGTTCTCCCAGGCATACAGTCTGGAATTATATCCGTCCGTTTCAACATACTGCAAACGGCCACTAAAAGAATAAGGTTGAAAAGAAGGCTTGACCAGCACATCTGTAAAAAAAATAAACCCTGTTTCTTTTTGCTGCGGCAGCGTACCGGCATACCAAACATTTTCAACACGGCTGCGGAGCTGTACGGCATTATTCAACCGGTAGCTGATCTGCGTTCGCCAGTTTACCTGTGGAACTTCCTGTACCGGTTCTAACGCTACACTGGTGTCGGCGGTATTCGCCGATTTGCTTTCATACCTGAACCGGCTGTAAATTTCTGCGTATTTATTGGGCGTGTAAGTAAGCTGCAACAGATATTCATGCCCGCCCGAAGGAGCATTCACCTGATATTTTAACCAGGGAAAATGAAAAACATCTGCATATGCATCCAGCTTCCAGGCAACTACAGGCCGAATAGAAATACCGGCATACCAACCGTTTTCATTAACCGGCAAACTGTTTTCGGTAAATGCATTACTGAACATTGACTGATATTTGATGCTGATGTTCCTATACACCAGCGCCAGATCAACTTTAGGATCAAGGCTTGCCAATATACCCTGCACCATTGCAGAATTATATAACTTATCTGCCGCCGCTTCACCATACAAATGAAAATTTCTAATCGTATAACTATAATCAATGCTATAATTACTCCATTGGTTGCCATTTATAGAATATTCATCGTATGGCTGCGCAGATGGCTTTAATGGTTTTGATAAATTGTACTGAATTGCATTAACACCAACGTGCCCGCGGTTATTAAATATTTTTATATTGCCACCGGCAGCAAAGCATTGCACATTATTACGATGACTGATCTCTGCCGCGCTGCGATTATAGCCACTCGTTGATATAGAAGAAATATATGCTTCGCTGCCCATTGCACTATCCGTCATGAGCGTGCTGCTTAGTTTTCGTAAAGAACCGAACAATGTGCATTCTATATGTCTCTTTTGTAATGTAATGCCCGCACCACGGTGAAAATTATATTCAC
>Ga0207667_10007972_pt1 | contig 12630 bp, 13 predicted proteins | sample KBSCornC52_FD_184301 | JGI IMG/M metagenome (GOLD analysis project Ga0207667, IMG submission 184301) | Corn rhizosphere microbial communities from Kellogg Biological Station, Michigan, USA - KBS Corn C5-2 (SPAdes) (version 2) | ecosystem: Host-associated > Plants > Roots > Rhizosphere > Soil ...
AGTTGAGTAAGGAGTCTCAATGCGCCGCCGAAAATCTGCCAGACTACTGATTCTCAATCCCTCGCATGATGTGCTGCTGTTTCGCTTCATTCACAAGCAGGGACCGTTAACAGGCAATGATTATTGGGCGACGCCAGGAGGTGGCGTCGAAGAAGGTGAAACCTTCGAAGATGCGGCAGTTCGGGAACTGCAAGAAGAGACCGGGATTGTTGTAAATCACGTCGGTCCCGCCGTGGCACGACGCGAAGTTAAGTTGCAGCTCCCTGATGGAGAATACGTCGTTGCCGATGAATGCTACTTCGCAATCGAAACCGCGACGCTGAACATCTCATGTGAGGGATGGACAAGGCAGGAACAGCAAATCATGGCCGCCCCCAAATGGTGGTCATTGGCTGAATTACGCGAAACAGTGGACACAGTGTGGCCGGAGAACCTAGTGTCGATACTCGAAGCCATACCCGAAGGACAGACGGTCGGTACAAGAAAAGGAGGCTCAACTTGGCGCGCCGAATCCTAGCAATTGGCGGCGGTGGCTTCATGATGGAGGACGGTATCTCCGCAATTGACGCCTACATATGCGACCTCACGGGGCGGTCGAAACCAAAGGTGTGCTTCATCGCTACGCCGAGCGGTGACCTCCCGGCCCACATCGACAAGTTCTACACGACTTACGCGGCGCTTGGTTGTGAGACGTCTCACCTCGCGTTCTTCCGTCTACCAAGCCACAACGCCATCTCGGTAACTGACTTTGCACGACACCTGCTCGCGCAGGATGCCATCTTCGTTGGCGGAGGAAACACCAAATCGGCGTTAGCAGTATGGCGGGAGTGGGCTGCCGACGAGGCGCTGCGCGCAGCTTGGGAAAATGGCGTATTACTTGCGGGAATGAGCGCGGGAGCGATGTGTTGGTTCGAAGCGGGCCTGACTGACTCGTTCTGGGGCGCTGACTACCGCCCCCTGAAGTGCCTGGGGTTGCTACCAGGTGCCTGCGGAGTTCATTACAGTTCGGACCAGAAACGCCGCGCCAGTCTGCATCAAGCGCTGAAATTGAACACCGTCCCAGCCTCGATTGCGATAGATGACCATGCGGCAGTTCTGTTCGAGGGTATCGACATCGAGCGCGTCGTCTCCTGGCGCCATGGTGCAACGGCGTACCGAGTCGGCCGCGAGAAAGACGCGGTAATCGAGACGTCGATGCCAGCGGAGTTCATCGAAGATAAGAGAAACTACGCACCTACCGAAGGCCAGTCGCAGTAGCGGCGCACGCTGGACTGGCACGCAATCAAGCGCAACACCCAAGCCGCGAACGGCCGTGCTCGCCGCGTCCTTCTGTTGCCTCGCTCGACGCAACAGACATGACCACTATCGGCACGCAACAGGGAGAAGTCAGAAAAGTGGATATCCTGTGGATAACTCGGCCGCCTTCCGGTTGAAATATAACAAAACCTGAAAAACCAACCCGACGCAACACTCAACCATAGGTGCCAAGAATCAACGATTTGACTGTAGAAGCCAAGTAGTAATGTCGTACTTGAGCCAAATAGAAATGTCGTAGATGGCGAGCGACTCAGGACGACCAGCAAGACGTACGAGCGTGCACGCGGCAAGACCGCCATTCGAGGGACCCGCACTTCCTCTACGATGGGCCCACGCGTAGGTATATCCAGCAATCCGTTCTTATGGCTCATTCGTTCTGCACCCAACGCCTCGTGTGCGCCATTTCGCCGATCACCCGTTGCAGATCAATACGTGACGGTCACCGCCAACACATCGCGATACGAGCCCGCTCGCCTGCTTTGCTTGCCCGGTATACGACCATAAATGCCGTAGGTCCGCGTGACCTGAGTCTGCGACAGGGAGTAACTATCCGATGTGACGGACGTCCCCGCCGTGCCGTCGCCCCAGAGTTGCACACGCGTGGCGTCGGTGTACAGGTTGTAGGTGAGCGAATCCTGGTCAGACGTCAGATGGCGGCTCGCAGGACCGCCGCTACCCCCGCCTATTGCGATGGTGTAGCTGACTGTGCTCGGGGCCGTCGCAGTACACGTCACAGCGACGTTGCCCACGCTGTCATCGCTGGCTGAATTCAGCGAGTCGTAGGTTCCGAATGCAATGCCAGTGACCGTTGCTGTACAGCTAATTGCCGCGCACGCGCCTATCGGCATCCCCAGCGTGCACACCACCATTAACCAACTCCACTGCCTTTTCATTGCTCCTCCCATTCCGTGAGGGGATGTCGGTTGGGTCTTGAATCAGGATGCGACACGGCCGGCCTGCTAGCGGCCGATACTCGTGGTCAATCGCCGCTCCAACCATGGTCCATATCGCGCAATGATCACCGACAGGTCAGTGGGCCGATCTTCGGCAGGTTACCCGGCACCGCCTCGTAATCGAGGAATGCCGAGCAATGGAAGCCATTGGTCCCGGTCGCCATCAACTCGTTGTGAGCCGCCAGATCGCGCAGGAATGCCTGCCCATCGTGTCCCACCACGCCTTCGACGTCACGGCCCTTCACAACCACTTTGGTCCCGAGCGGAAGTGCTTTGCCGTCGGGCATCACTAACACCACAAGCGCGCCGTGGCTTGCGTGAATGGGAAACTTCACGACCACGCCCGAGCGGTCCTTGGGACGTACGATACTCACGGTCGTCGCTACGTCTGCGTCGACCGATACGTCGTTAGGCTCGATCGAAATGCGATTGGATTCGTAGGCCCGCAGATCGGGAATCAGGACGCGTCCACTGTCGCCCGTCTTGCCAACGAAGCGGTTTTCGTCCAGTACGCTAATGCCGCTGGTGTGATTGGTATCAACCACGGCAAAGCTATCCTGAATGGTATTTGTCATGAACAGCCCCCCGTCTGCGAAGGCAACTGCGCCATCGGCAGTCAGTCGGGTGGTCATCGTGCGCCCCAATCGGTCCACCCCTAAACCGAACAGTCCAACCGATGACTTGTACCTAAGGTCGCCAAAAACATGTTGGCTTTGCTGCCCTTGACCGCCCTGCGCGGCCGCCGACCATCCGACATCGCCCACCGAATTGGCCGATTGTGAAGCCTGTAGTGTTTCTGTCAGGCGACCGCCTTGCAAGTTGACGCCGAGACTGATGGCGCTTCTTGATCCAAACGGCATCGAAAGTGCAAGGAACGCGCCGGTCCCCGCGCCCGCAGAAAAATCATGGAAGCCCGTGAGATATGCCGAGGCGCCCGCAAAGAGGCGCCGAGAGTAACTGACCGACATGAGCTTGACGTTTTCATTCCCGTTTTTGATTCCGGTGTAAGCCACACCTATCGAGCCCCAACGCCCCAGCGCTCCACCTACGCTCGCGCGATCGAGGCGTCGTGGCACAAGATCACCATTGACGCTGGCCAGATCGCGGAATCCAATGTTCGCAATCTGGGTCGATGCGCTGAAGCTGAACGTCCGGTTCAGGTGCTGAATCCCGATCGAGTACTGCGAGCCGGCCCGGCCCTCGGCGAGGCTTCTTGCAGCCGACACGGACACGACAGCAAATGAGGCTATCGATATCGCTGCTCCTGCTCCGGCCATACCGATGTTAGAGGCGCCCTCTCCGTGCGCTTCTACGGTCAACCACGGCATGATTCCGCGCCTGTACGACACCTCACCGGCCATCGACGCGTAGCGGCTCGTCGGCGTGCCGTAGTCTTTTCGAATCTTGCCAACCTCCATACTTAGCGAACTCAGACCAGGCTTTAAGAGGGAGGGGCTCGCGTAAAACGGTAGCGTCTGCACCACCTGCCGGCCTAGCGCATCGGTCACGACCACCGAGACGTCACCGCTTCCGGTCACCACCGGAATCTCGGCGATGTCGAATGGGCCTGCATCGACGTGGCGAGACATCTGCTGGACGCCGTTGACCAGCACGTCGACAGTGGAAGGAACCGCCGTTATCGAGCCGAAGCTCGGCAGGGGAAAGATGATGAGGTCAGGACGCAACGCAAAATCGGTGGCGATCTGAACTCCGCCCAACCGGATCGGGCGCGTCCATGCCAGGCCCCCCGTGATGACGTCGCCAGCCCGATAGCGGCGCATACTGTCTGGAGTTGAATACGTATAGGTTGTATCGAGCCGGACCAGAGTGTTGCCGAAGACGTTCGCGGTCCCGAGGAAACTCGAGCTGAGGACGCCATAGTCGCTGAACACCTGGGCGTCCAGCAACCCTCCGGCCGATCTCCGTCCCTGCTGCTGCGCGACGACAAAGTCGTAGTTCACCACCACCCCGGGACTCGTTGGGGAGGATCGGCGATCGGTCGATTCGCTGGCGTCGGAGAGCAACGTCGATATGACGGCCCCCCGCGCCGCGATGATGTGCAGCGTTTGTGTGGCCGCCTCGATTTCATACGAGATGTGCGGTAACCGGTCCAGGCAAACAAGATCTTTCTCCGTACCCCCGGACGACTCTGGCAACAGCAGACCGAACGCAAGCAGGTCGCTGCGGGAAGCGCAGATCTGACCGTCACGTTGCACGAAATCCGCGACCTGGCTGACATCCCGGCCGTTGACCATCACCGCCATCACCAAGTGACGCTCGGCGGCAAGCGAACACCCCAGTGTCATTACGAAAAAAAAGACAAACCAGAGTAAGAACCGGACCGTCGAAGCCCCAGCGTTATGGGGTTCGCACAACTGGCACGAGCACGTTCGAGGCCAGGCCGTTGATCGTCACTTTCAGATTCACCGCCGAGTCGCTCTTTTTTATGCGCTTGCTGATGCCGTTCGTTTGCCAGTGTCTTTCCGCCCCGCTCAGAACATACGCGCTCCCGTTCGAGGGTATGCCGGAAGCGGCGCCGCCATCGACGGACCAGGTCAAGTTCTCCAGCTGGGCGCGCTGCCCACCGTGGTTTACCGCGACTAACGTGCTGTCGCCGCCCTTGCTGACGTCGAGCGACCAGTCAATCTTTGCCGGAACAATCGAAACGGGTTCGACGAACACCGGCACCGAGAAATGGACCACGAGCCGCACGCCCTGGGCGTCGGTCGACAAAGGGACCTGGTCAAGCAGAAGTCGGTACGGCATTTCCCGGTCAGTTGCCGGCTGTCGCACAAGGAGCCGCACGAGCTGCGACTCGCCGGCCGGCATGGTGATGAACGGAGGGCTTAGAACCAGAGCCTCGGCAGCCGCGAGCTGCTCCGGTCCTTCCGTTTTCTGGGTCCAGGTAAATCCGCGCACCTGAACGGTAACAGGCACCGTGCCATGGTTGCTCAACTCGAGCGTGGCCGTTGTGCGACCAGGGTCAAGTTGCACCGAGACAGGGTGTACTTCCAGACTCTGCGCGAGGACGTGCAGCGGTGTCAGCGCTGCGAGCCCGGCGAAGCTGGCAAAAACGAGGCCTTTGAGCATCTTAGCCACCGGTTAATAAGTGACGGTCACATTGACCGTATCGGCGTAGTTTTGCGCCGGGGCGGTACCCAGTCCGGTAAGGATTTTCATGTAGACGGGCGTGAGCACCGGCGTGCCAGTACCTGTTGCCCGAAGCGTGTCTGTGCCGACCGTGGTTCCCCATAACTGGGTATTGGCTGCATCCTGGTAAAGACTGTATGTCATCGTGTTGAGGGGTGTCGTCACGCCGGTCAATACGCGACTGGCGACGCTGGCACCGGCCCCCGTGCCTGCGTCCATCTGAATATCGTAGGGCGTGCCGTTGGTACACTGGACTGTCACACCTCCGGTCCCCGTGCCGACCGACGCAAACGACTGGCCGGTCAATGTCACCGCTGCAGTGCTGCTGACAACGCAGGAGGCGACGACGTCAGCGCTGACTGACATCGCGGAGGAACCGGTGGTGGCTGCGTATGCGGAAACAGCGAGCAGCGCCGTCAGGAGCAGGGATGCCTTAACCGCTATCGAAGTAGTTGATGAGAGAACTGATTTCATTTGAATTCCTTATTAATAAAAATTGAAACCTGGAAATTTCGAATCAGGGCGGGCAAACCGCCCATGATCGGACCCGTCTGGGTTTTTGCCCGGCGCATCAGATGTTGCCCGCTGTGGGCAGAACTCAATCGAACTCCTGGGCCGCCCCGTTTATGAAAAACCGACGTCCCGCCACCGGATAGGCCGGGAAACGTGTTGGCACACAGGATGCCCGTGGTGTCATGGACGAATTGAACCTCAGTTGCTGGCGGCTGTTTTCGGCGTTAAACCAAGAATAGGCTTGTTCGTAACTAATTATCAGTTTATTTCGGCACACAAATATCGAGGTGAGCGCTGGCGAACAGACGTTTCGTCACACGTATGGTTTAGCGAGGTGGCCCTTGTTATTTCGGTTGGTTTTTCCGGAAAAATAAATGTTGTTATTTTGATTTCTTGAGTCAAATGGTGGTTTCGCGGTCAAAGGCGCGCGCGGCCGGTCGAGTAGGGATGGTCGTGCGAATGCGTTTGCCGCGGCTCACGCCACGCAATCCCTGTTGCTTCATCAGGCGCTCGACCGTGCAACGTGCCACCGCAATGCCTTCTCGGTTCATCTGCTTCCAGTTCTTGCCCGCACCGTAGACCTGCATGTTGGTTTGCCAGACACGCTTGATCTCGGGCTGCAGGAGCGCGTCGCGTTTGGCTCGCGCACACAGCCGCGAAGGATCACGAAGCTGTGCAGCGTGGCGCCGATAGCCCGACGGGGCAATCCGCAAGACCTTGCAGATCGGCTCGACCCCGAAGGTGTCGCAATGCTGATCGATAAAGGCCTTCAGGACTTCGTACGGCGGTCGAACTCCGCCTGGGTGAAAAACGCGCTGGCCAGCTTCAGGATCTCGTTGGGGCGGCGCAGTTCCTTTACTTCGCGTTCCAGCGCCTTCAGGCGTTCACGTTCCGACGTGGTAACGCCATCACGCTCGCCGCTATCGACTTCTTCTCGCTTGACCCATCCCAGCAAGGACAGGCCGAACACTGGACCACTTTGCGCCTGCGTATCGCCGTGGATCGTATCGGGCTTGACTTCAGCGCCATTCAGGATCAGCCCATCAAGAATGTAGACGGCTTCGTGAACGCCGCACGGAATGAAGTGGCTGAACAGCGCGATGTACATGTCGGACACGTGGTAGTAGCCGATCCCGCCGTATCCGCCATAGCGGACGTGATACTCGGACAGCAGGTTCTGCTCGTACAGGCTCCACTTGGTGCCGTCCGCCGACGCGCGCTTGCCGCTGCCCCAGTATTTCGGCAACGCGAACTGGTTGTAAGCGTTGATTACCTTCACGTTCGCCTTGTCGAGCCGCTCCTCGGTGACGTGCTTCAGGTTCAGCCCGGCGACCTGCTTGCGGCTGAGACCCTTTACCGAGCGCGCCGTCTGGCTGGGACCCAGGTTGCAGCCGTAGCAAAACAGCGTCGTGATGAAGCGCTTGCGCGGCTCGTCGACCTTCGCGTCGAACCCGGACAGCGGGCCGAACAGTTTATGCAGGTCGAGCCACTGCTCGGTTTCGGTGAGGAGATCCAGGATGCTGACCTGCGGCATCGACGCCGAAATGGCCTGATCGATCAGTGTCCGGTTCGGTGGCTCGGGCTCCTTGCCGGGCTTGTGAATGACGAGTTCCTGATCGACGAACTCGATGCTGTCGTTCGCCGGGAAGTTCGCATCGGTCTCATCGAGCGCTGCATTCAGCTTATCCCGCAGGTCTTTCGCGAAGGCCTTGCCATCGGTAGGCAAGCCAACGATCTCGCAGTAGCGCGGCAGCTCACTCTGAAATTCTTCGTCGGAGACCTGATGCACGCGATAATCGTCGAAACGGTCGCTGCCCTCCACGTAGAGGTCGCCGGAATTGAGTTCCCGCATGATCTGGCTGAATACGCCCAGTTCGAAGAACCGCGGTGCAGCATCCGGCTGTCCCGGCCGTGTGGGAACACGGCCCGCTCCCACTTCTCTGGCAGCCAGTCCAGCGGCAGGTTCGCGAGGTCGTTCTCCGTCAACAGCAGATATTCGCGGTGCGCGTTCCGGAAGCCTTGCAACCAGGCGAGCGCGACCAGTACCGCGCGGTCCTGCGAGCTCGATCGCAACGGCAGCACGTCCAGACACTGGAATAGCAGCGAGCGCTGGTTGCGATAAGGCACGAGCATGAACGGCAAGTCGAACTGGCCGGCATAGGCAATGTGCTCGTTGCACTGCGCGAGCGCCTCGGCCGGGTCGCCGAGCGCCTCGCGGATTTTCGGCAACCGGTTGCGCTCTGATACGCCCTCGTCCTGGAGGATTTGCAACACGTCGCGGAACTGGCCGACCAGCCCCTCCAGCACATCGGCATGCTCAAGCTGGTATTTTTGCAGCCGGACCTTCGCATAGGATTCGATTTTGCGCACCACCTTGATGAAGATCTCGGCGACGTCATCGAGCGCTTTCTGCAACTGCGCCTGAATGAAGAGCACCGCGAGCGCATAACGCTTCTCGGCCTTGAGCGAACGCAGTTCCGCGACGTCGAGTGCCCGTGCTTCGGTGATCAGCTGGGCCCGCTTGCTGACGGACAGGATCGCCGGCGGCGCCGGCAAGCCTTCCGCCAGTGTCCTGATCCCATTGATATGTTTGAGGAAGCTGGCGATCGCCCGCGCGGCCGGCCGCTTCGGCTCCTGTTTCAGATCGTCCCAACCCGACTTGCCGGCCATGACGACGAGTAGCGCGTCGATCCGTTCGGTGAGGGTTACATCGAGTGTGCCGGTGATGGCCCCATAGATTGCCTCGTTGAGATCGTTACGCGCCTGCGTGGCGATGCGCTGAAGCGTCCCCTGCGGCGGCAGTTCATACCGGCGGCGGACCAGGTCCTCGATCAGCACATTGATGATGTCAGGCAGTTCGATCTTTGTCCGGGCCTCTTGCGCCGCGAGTTCAGTCAGCCACGCCGTCTCGCTCGCATCAAACGCCCGGACGTCGAGCCAGCCGCGCAGCAGCTTCTGGTGACGGATGCGGCTGCCGGACACGTCGTACCGCGCGATCGCCGTCCGGGACAAGGGGCGCGCCCGCATCGCGGTCCGGATGTGATCGATGATGACGGGCGGCACATCCACAAGCATCGGAAAGTAACCGAGACGCTGCAGCAGCTTCAACTGCACCATGATCAGCACGGAGGTGGCTTCCTGCCGGGATTGCCGGCGCACGAAGCGGATTTCTGCGGTGCTTGGCGTGAACGCCGCTTTCAACTCCGCCGCGCCCGGTTCAGCGGGCAATACAGGATAGATGGTCTCGTGGACGGTGCTCATGTCGGCGGCCGTCGCGCAAAAATCCGCTCGATCTGCCGGGTACGCTGGACTTCATCGTCGTCCAGGTAGATCGAGGTAGTCGTGATCGATGCGTGACGCAGGTTATCGCGCACAGTCGTCAGTGTCGCGCCGTTGGCCAGTGCGTGTGTCGCGTGCGTATGCCTCAGCCAGTGCGGCGTCGCGCGCCGCAGCTTGCCGGCGAGCGCCGGGTGGTCGGCCTCGATGGCGTCGGCAGCGGTCCGGAAAAACCGGCGCAGCACCTCCCTCAAGCGCGGCGTGGTGATGCCGCCGGGTTCGTCGAGATGATGAGGCAGCAAGTGGGTATCGACCGTTAAAGTCAGTGCCCCTTCCCCACGGATCCACGACCGCGACGATGCACGCCCACGGCTATAGCCGCAAAAATGGCCCCAAGCGCATCGTAGGCAAAGATCGCCGTCGCGCCTCCCGTGAGCGAGATGAGCCGATCACGCGAATGAATCCCACCTGTAACCGAGATATCCAACCGACGACATCTAGAAATTCCATGGCAGTTAGCCGACAGCGCGTCACGCGCGAAGTTGGAAGGAATTGCTAGAACCACACCTCCTCTTCGCCATCGTTCCCTTTAAACCTATGCCTTTGGGGGTATTCGTCAATTTCGATCCCCCCAACCACATCTAATGCACGACGGAGAGCACGCCCGCCGGCCTCGTCGAGAAGCACTATCCGGACGGCCGGCGCCAGCTCGTGCGGTTCGACCGGAACGGATTGCACGTCGTGGGGGACGACGTGCAATCCGAAGCAGGTACACCAACCTCCTAGACTTGGCCGGCCGACCGAGTAGCTAGGCACTTTTCCCTTCGCCAATGCGCAATCAATTGATGAACACCCAAACCGAAAAGTGTTCCCACTGCCAAGACTAAGACAAACTCTCTAATACCGGGCCCACCATAGTCTCTACCAATCCTGACTGTCGATAAGCCGCGTTGGTTAGGGACCGCATCCGCTTATTGGAGCTCGGCGATTAAGTAAGTTGGGCGAGGCGTCCGGCCACTGTTTGCGCACGCTCTACATCTGCTTTCAATCCCATCTGCTCCGTCTCTACCCACAACAGATATTCGATCATTTCTTCGACGGGCCTTCGCTCCGCAATAAATGCGCAAATCTTGGCGACATAGGTGTCGTATTCATCTCTGGCAGCATCTTCCCTCCCAATGCCAATGGGATCCCATTCCCGCAGCAGAACGTCTTTAACCGCACCATGCAATGCCTGGCTACGGCCCCTTAGTACACTACCCATCGCGTCGCCCCCTTTTTCTATTTACCCCAAACCGTTACAACTTTACCAAGCGGATTCAACACCACAACGGCACCGGACCCCGTGTACCTAGTAGTACCATTCGATCGCTCCGAAACATCAATTGGATTATTCACCGCATCACACATAGCAGCCGGTGAAACACCTCGATTGATAGCTTGATTCAATCCATGCCGGGTAAAGCCGGTTATTATTCCGGCCTCACCAAGGGGATCGGTAAAGGACACCGGATCTCCATCCACATAGGCGTAGACGTTGTAACCGCCTGCCAACCCGATCGGATCCTGTGCCACGAATCGACCAAAGCCAGGGCTATAGTACCGCGCTCGATAGTAATAGAGGCCGGTACCATCGTTTTCCCGCCCGGTGTACTGCGACCCGCTGCCGTTTACCTCGCCGGTCGTCGTCGTGTTGCCATACGGCTCGTAGGCGTAGCTGGTCTTCACTACGCCGCTGCCATCCGTGAGTGCCACTGTGCTGCCAACAGCGTCCGTGACAAAACTTCTCGTCCCCAAACTATCGGTGCGGCTAAAAACTTCGTCGATCCCGAGGCCGGTCAGCAGGTTCGCGCTCGGGGTGCCGCCCGCGAGTTCCTGCACAGCATTGGCGCCGTCGTAGAGGAAATTTGTCGTCGTGCCGTTGATCGTCTTGCCGGTGCGTCTCCCCAAGGCATCGTACACAAAGCTCGCCGTCGCCGCTCCCGTGAGTGAGATGAGCCGATTACGCGAATCCCACCCATAACCGAGGCTACCGTCGGCCGTGAGGTTGCCGTTGGCGTCATAGGTCAGCGTCGTACCGGCCCAATTCGTCAGGCGGTTACTCACGTCGTAGGTGGCGCTCGTCAGCGCCGCAGGCAAAGACATGGTGGCCAGCGACCCCCCGATCTGGGTACGCCTCCCGGCGTTGTCATATGCGTAGGTGAGGTTGCCGAGAGTTGTGCCGCCATTCGCGTAGCTGACCCCGGTCAACTGGCTCGCCGTGTCGTAACTATAGGTCGCGACGATCCCATTGGGCAATGTGAGCGTCGAGCGACGGCTGGCCGCATCGTAGGTGAAGCCCACCTGCGCGCTGCCCTGCATGATCGCCGTGAGCCGATCCGCGTTATCGTACGCGTAGGACACACTGCTCTGGCCCGCCACCTGAAAGCTCGCCCGTCGGTTCGCGGCATCGTACGCGTAGCTCACGCTGCCTTGTGGGGTCGTTTCGGCTGTGAGCCGATCCAGGCCATCATAGGTTCGCGTGATGGTGCCGCCCTGACTGTCGGCAATTTGAGTGGCCCGGCTTCCCGCATCGTAGGTTGTGCTCACTGTCGCATCCGGTGCCGAGAGTGTGCCGCCCGATTGCGTCTGTCCATATGCGGCTGATATGCGGCGGTTCAGGCCGTCGTAGCTGAACGTGGCGACCTTGCCAGTTCTATCGACGAACTGTGTGAGGTTGTCGTTGCCGTCGTACGTATAGCTTTCAGTAGCCTGAAGCGGATCGGTGCGGCTTGCAGGCCGATCTTTTGCGTCGTAGGTGAAACCGGTCACGCCGCCATTCGCATCGGTGAAGCTGGTGAGGTTGCCATCGGCATCGTACGCAAGACTGGTGACGCCCCCGCGCGCGTCGGCAAGCTGCGACCGTTGTAATCGACCCGAGTGGTATTGCCCAGCGGATCCGACACGGACATCAGCCGCCCGATTCCGTCGGTAAGCCTGGTGACGGTACGCCCGAGCGGGTCCGTGATGGACATCACGTCGCCATCCTGATAGCTGAACGTCGTGGCGTTGCCCAGCGGGTCGGTGGCCGAAGTCATCTGCCCGAGGCCGTTGTAGGCAAAGTGCGTGGCGTCACCCAGCGCATCATCGATCTCGATGCGATTGCCCGAACTGTCATAGTGGTAGACGTCGGTGTGACCCAGCCCGTCGGCGTAGGTGGTAAGGCGGTTATAGACGGGCTCGTACGTGTAGTTGGCCGTCACCGCCTGCGGCGTACCCGAAAGTGCCGTCGCACTCGTGAGATTACCCATCGAGTCGTAGGTGTAACTCGCGGTGCGCCCTAACGCGTCGGTGCTTGCGGTAAGGAGGTTGGTGCCCGCACCCCGCGTGTAGCTAAAGCTCTGAGCTTCGGCCTTACCCGTCGCCCACGTTATGCTCGTCG
>Ga0207667_10007973_pt1 | contig 12629 bp, 11 predicted proteins | sample KBSCornC52_FD_184301 | JGI IMG/M metagenome (GOLD analysis project Ga0207667, IMG submission 184301) | Corn rhizosphere microbial communities from Kellogg Biological Station, Michigan, USA - KBS Corn C5-2 (SPAdes) (version 2) | ecosystem: Host-associated > Plants > Roots > Rhizosphere > Soil ...
GCAAGGCGACCGAGTATTTCATGATGCGGATCGGATTGCCGAACGGCCTGCTCACTTCGAAGCAGCTGCGTGTCATCGGGGATATCACGAAGAAGTACGCGAATAATCTGGCCGACATTACGACGCGCCAAAACATTCAGCTTCACTGGCTGACGATTGAAGCGCTACCGGAGGTGGTGGATGCGTTGACCGAGATCGGGCTCAGCCCCAAGGGTGCCTGCGGCGACGTGATGCGCAATGTCACCGGCTGCCCGCTGGCCGGGCTGGATGGGCACGAACTGCTCGACGCCAGCCCGCTCGCGGTGGAGATTGCCAGAAAGCTGACGGGCAATCCGGAGTTCGTGAACCTGCCGCGAAAGTTCAAGGTGTCGGTGACGGGCTGCCCCCTCTGGTGCTCGTACCCCGAGATTAACGATCTGGCGCTCACGGCGGTGAAGCGTGAAGTGAATGGGCTGGAAGAGATTGGCTACACGCTGCGCGTGGGCGGCGGCCTTTCCACCGAGCCCCACATCGCGGTTCGGCTGCCTGCGTTCGTGCCCCAGGACAAAGCATTTGCAGTCGTGGAAGCGGTGCTGACGATCTTCCGTGAGCAGCAGGAGCTGAGAGAGAACCGCAGCCGCGCGCGCATCAAGTACTTGTTCATGCGACATGGCTGGACAGCCGAGACGATGCTGGAAGCCATTGAGGCGAAGCTCGGAATCGAGCTCGACCGCATGCCGGTGGATGAGGACAATATTCCGGACGACATCTACCGCGATCACGTGGGGATTACGCCGCAGCGCCAGCCCGGGCTCTCTGCCGTGGGCGCGAGCGTGCTGCGTGGCCGCGTGACCGGCGATCAGCTGATTCAACTGGCAGAACTGGCGGAGGAGTTCGGCGGCGGACAGCTGCGGGCGACGATCATGCAGAACATTATTCTGGTGAATGTGCCCAACGCGCGTACCCGCGAGCTGATTCATCGGCTGAATGATATTGGCTTCCAGGTGGACGTGACCCCCTTCTGGCGTGGAGCCATCGCCTGCACCGGCACGGAGTTCTGCAAGCTAGCCATCGCCGAGACCAAGGCATTTTCCAAGTGGCTGGTGGACGAGATGGAAGAACGGCTGCCCGCGTTCGATCAGCAGATCAAGCTGCATGTAACGGGATGCACCAACTCCTGCGGGCAGCACTGGATTGCGGATATCGGCCTGGAGGGCAAGAAGATCAAGAAGAACGGCGCGATGGTGGATGCATTCTACTTCTGCGTCGGCGGCTCGATTGGCAAATACGCGCGGGCAGGACGGCCCGTGGGCTTTCGTGCCGCTGCCGAAGACTGCCCGGAAGCGATCGAACGGCTGCTGCGCGCCTATCTTGGGGCGCGGCATCCTGGAGAAGACCTGCGCGCTTATTTCAACAGGACGGATGACGAGAGCCTGCGGGCTCAGCTGGCCGGAACCTTCGTTCCCGCCGTCGATCGCGATCCGCCTCCTGTAGGGGCCGGGCGCGTGGCAGCCGACGCATAGGATAGAAGCACGCATGGCGCTCTTCCCCATCTTCCTGAAGCTGACTGGCCGCCCGTGTACCGTGATCGGGGGCGGCAACCTTGCTGAATCCAAGATCGAGTCGCTCCTCACGGCCAATGCCCGTGTGACGGTGATCGCGCCTGCGGCGAACGCCCGCATCGCGAATCTGGCAGAGTCCGGTGAGATTTCGCTGCTGGCGCGCGAGTATGCGCAAGGCGATCTCGCGGGACAGTTTCTGGCGGTGGCGGCAACAGACAATCCAGCCGTCAACCGGGCTGTGTTCGCAGAGGCCGAGGCTTCAGGCGTTCTGATCAATGCGGTGGACGACCCACCGTTCTGCGACTTCTACTTTCCTTCGGTGGTGCGGCGCGGCGATCTGCAGATCGCGATCTCGACCGCGGGCGCCAGCCCGGCCCTGGCTCAGCGGCTACGCAAGGAGATCAATGAGCTGCTGCCGCTGGACACCGGCGATTGGCTGACGGAACTCGGCAACCTGCGGCGTGAAGTGCTGCAGCTGGAGCCGCTGAATAAGGCACGCAACGAGCTGCTGCATCAGCTTGCCGGCCGGGACGTCTGCAGTTACGCGGAGTGTCCTTCGCGCGTAATGGCGCGCCGCCACGCGCTCAGAAATACGCGGGAAGAGGCAGCAGCGCCGAGCCCCGAGGCCAAAGCGGGGGCCGAGGACGCGTGAGCACCTCCGCCGAGCCGGGCGTGGTCTACCTTGTGGGAGCGGGTCCGGGTGACCCTGAACTGCTCACGGTTCGTGCCCTGCGCCTGCTGCAGACCGCGGATGTGATCCTGCCTGACGATCTGGTATCGGAGGAGGTGCTTGGGCTGGCATCGCCCTCAGCCTTCGTGGTGCCTGTGGGCAAGCGTTGCGGACAGCCGCGGATTACGCAGGCCGAGATTCATGAGCTGATGCGACAGCATGCCGGCGCAGGCAGCTCAGTGGTGCGCCTGAAATCCGGCGATCCGCTGATCTTCGGCCGCGCGGGCGAAGAGATCGACTTCCTGACCACGGTCCGAATTCCTTTTGAGATTGTGCCGGGGATCACGACAGCCTTCGCAGTGGCCGCGGAGCTGAAAACTCCGCTGACGGATCGCAGCTCGGCCTCGAAGCTGATCTTCGCGACCGCGCACCATGCCAAGGACAAGCTGGAGCTGACTCCGAAATGGCAGGGCGCGTTCCCCGCGGATGCGACTCTGGTGGTCTACATGCCCGGCCGCCGTTTCCGGCAGCTTGCGGATGAGCTGATCAGCTCCGGTGTGGCTCCCGAAACTCCCTGCGTTGCCGTCTCACAGGCGAGCACGCCCACCCAGCAGGTCTACCGCACGAACCTGAAACAGATCGAGGACGAGGCGGTTGGCCCCGCCCCCGTGATTCTGCTGATCGGTCAGGCGATTCGCTAAGGCTGCGATGGTGCAGCGCTCTGCTGCGCCGCGTCTGACCGGCTTGGAGATGGACAATTGGAAGGGACATCCTTGCTCTTCACCTCAACCTCAGGCGTTACCGAGAGCCCTGGCCGCAGGACAAAGTCCTTATCCTCCTGGGCAAGATTGGTGAAGTCGATCCGCACCGGAATCCGCTGCACCACCTTGACGTAGTTTCCGGTGGCATTCTCCGGCGGAAAGAGCGAAAGCATAGACCCGGTCGCGCCGCCGACCTGGGTGACCCGTCCGGAGAACTTGCGGCCTCCGTAGGCATCCACCTTGAGCGTTACCGGCTGACATGGACGCATCCGCGCAAGCTGGGTTTCCTTGAAGTTCGCCGTGACCCACAGGTCCGTCAGCGGAACGATAGTCATCAGATCCTGACCGGGAGAGACGTTCGCGCCTACGTGAACGTTCTTCTTATTCACGATGCCCGCCGCCGGCGCCACCACTTTCGTATATGACAGGTTCAGTTTCGCCTGCTGGACGCGAGCCTCCGCCTGTCGCACCTGGGCCTGCGCTGCCGCCTCCCTGGACTGCTCCACGCGGATCTGCCCGGGAGCATTCTGGACGGACTGCCTGGATTGCGCAATCGCCTGCTGCAGCCGCGCCTGCGCATTGGAGACAGCGCTCTGCTGGGCCAGCACATTAGCCTCCGCCTCGGCGACGGCTGCCTTTGCCGATGCTGCCGCTGCCTGCGCGGCGTCATACTGCTGCTTTGAGATGACGTCCTTCTGGACCAGCGGAGTGTACCGGTCCACGTCATCCTGGGCGCGTTGTGCATTCGCACGCTGCTGATCCACCTTGGCGCGTGCCGCCTCCACCTGCTTCTGCGACTGGGCGACCAGGTCGCGCATCGCATTCACATCGGAGGCCGAGGTTGTCACCGAGGTTCCTACCGAGGTGCGGGTGATCGGCACGTTTGTCGTTGCCTGCACCGCCTGTGCGGTAGCGCTGGCCAGGTCGGCTTCCGCCTGTTGCAGCGCAACCTGGTAATCGGTCGGGTCGATCTCGACCAGAAGCTGGCCCTGCTGCACCTGCTGATTGTCGTCAACGTAGACCTTGACCACGTGGCCGGCGATACGCGAGCTCACCTGATACAAATTGCCGTCCACCTGAGCGTCGTCGGTGTCCTCGGTGAAGGTCGACCGCCAGTAGAAGAAAATCGCGCCCAAAACCAGCAGCAGCACCACTCCGATCACGATGAATCGCCGATTGGACTTCGGCTCAACGTCCGGGGCTGGATCGCCGGCCGGTGTCACCACCTTGCGCTCCTGCGCGGTATCTTTTTCTGTGACTGTCTCTGCCACGGTTACTTCCCTCCGAGATAATCCTTCAAGTTAGTCTGCGCCATGCCCAAAGCCCGCGCCAGCGCGAGCTTGGCCGCATTGTGCTGATACAACGCGCCAATGTATCGATTGTTCGCCTGCTCCACCGAGGACTGGGCCTGGGACACCGGCAGGTTATCGGCAACACCAGCCTGAAACCGCTGCTGAGTCTCACTCAGCTCCTCTTTGGCGAGATCGAGGTTCGATTTCGCGGTATCGACCAGCTTTGCCGCCGACTGAATATCGAGGATCGCGTCGCGAATATCCGCATTCACCTGCTGAACCTTGTCGGCAAGGCGGTCGCTCGCCTGCTGATAATTGGCTCCGGCCACCTTCTCTTCGCCGCGCGTCTTCGCGATCTGCAGAATTGGGGCGGACACAGTGCCGGTAGCACTGTACGTGCTGTGCGAGTGGGCCGGCGTCGTGCCCAGGTCGCCGAAGTCGCCGCTGAACTTCACCGTCGGCAGCTGGTCTGCAAAGGCGGCAGTCTTCTGCGCCTTGGCTGCGGCGACCTGCTCGCGGGCTGCAGCGAGGTCCTTGCGATTTTTTACGGCTTGCTCGAACGCAGCATCTGCGTCCAGATTATCCAGCGCGCGGAACGGCTCCGTATCGGAGAGCCGAATCTGCTGGTCGAGCGGAAGGCCAATCGCCCTCGCCAGCGAGAGCTTGTCCTTCGCAAACTGGTTCTTCGCAGAGATCAGATTCTGCTGCTGGTTCTGGTAATCCACCTGCGCGCGAAGCACATCGAGCCTGGGAGTGGTTCCGGCGTCATGCGCGGCCACGGCTTGGTCCAGCGATACCTTCGACGTCGCCAGCTGAGCGCTCACCGCATCGATCCGCGCCTGATCGGCAATGCACAACAGATAGGCATTGCCCACAGTCAGCACCACCAGATCCCGCGCATCCTCCGCAGTGAGCTTCGCTGCCGCAAAATTGTGCTTGGCAGCCAGATAGTTCTCAAGCGCGCTGACGTTCACCAGGTTCTGCGTCAGGTACGCGCGGAAGTCCACGACCTGGAACGGGCCGACGATGGGCTTGAGCCCAGGAAACTTGAGACCAAATGCCGCCAGATTGATCTGCTGCACCTCCAGCGACGCGTCCCCCGTGACCGTGGGAAGCAGCGCCTGGAGCTGTTGCAACTCCTGTCCGTATGCGCCCTGCTGCTGGCTCTCCTGCAACAGGATTCCGAGGTTCTGGCGCAGCCCGCGAGAAATGGACTCATCCAGCGACAGGTCCATGATGCCGCCGGTGGCTTTGCCCGTCGGAATGGAGCCGCTGAAAGAATCATTGGTAGGCGCCGCAGGATTCTGCCCGGTCGGCGCTCCCAGCTGCTGCAGCGCACTGCTGACGACTCCGGCTTCAGCGGGGCTCGTGGCGCCGGTGGCAGAGGATGGCGCCTGCGCATAGAGCGCAGGGCTCAACAGTGCGGCAAGAGCAACCAGGATTGCCCCTGCCGGTTGTGAATGAAATTCTGAACGCATCGTTTCTATCGTAATTCCACTTCGCGGTTCCCGCTCGCAACTCGCTCATCCGTTGCAGGTTGCGAATAGATGTTGGATGCACCAGGGCGGCAAAAAAGCGCAAAAATTGCCACTCCGAGCTAGATTTTGCCTGCGCCTTCTGCTCGCTCGCAGGCATCCGCAAGGCTCAATCGCACCGCAGCCGGAGCCACCCTTCCCCCCAATCCGCCGCTGCTCCAAGCAGATACACTTGCTATTGCATTCAATCTCCTCCCTCTGAGGTTGTTCTATGTTTCTTGGCATCGACGTCGGCACCGGCGGCACCCGGGCCGTGCTGGTCAACCGTGACGGCCACGTCATCGCATCCTGCTCCAGCGAGCACGCTCCCATCCATTCCGAGCGCATTGGCTGGGCGGAACAGGACCCGGCGGACTGGTGGCGCGCCGCCCGCACTGCAATTGGCGACGTCCTCAAGCAGGCCGATCTGCCCTCCAGCAAGATCGAATCCATCGGGCTCACCGGCCAGATGCACGGCTGCGTCATGCTCGACAGCAATGGCGAGGTGCTCCGGCCCGCGCTGATCTGGTGCGACCAGCGCACGCAGCCGGAATGCGACTGGCTGGAGGCGAAGATCGGCCGCGCTCGCCTGATCGAGTTGACCTCCAACCCGGCGCTGCCCAACTTCACCCTCACCAAGTTGCTCTGGGTACGCGATCACCAGCCGGAGATCTTCTCGCGCATTGCGCATGTCCTCTGCCCCAAGGACTACGTCCGCTACGAGTTCACGGGCGAGCTCGCCATCGATATGCAGGAGGCCAGCGGCACGCTGCTGCTGGATGTCGCCAATCGCCGCTGGTCGACCGAGGTTGCCGAGGCCGCAGGAATCCCCATGGCGTGGCTGCCGCGCCTCTTTGAAGGACCGGAAGTGTGCTCCCGCATCAATGATGCCGGGGTCGCGGCAACCGGCCTCGCCGCAGGAACCCCGGTAGTCGCGGGTGCTGGAGACCAGGGAGCGGGCGCCGTGGGCATGGGCATCGTCAGCTCAGGCTCGGTCTCCGCCACCATCGGAACCAGCGGAGTCGTGTTTGCATCCACCGACCGGCCCGCTCTCGACCCCCAGGGCCGGCTGCACACCTTCTGCCATGCGGCCCCAGGACTCTGGCACGTCATGGGCGTCACCAACGGCGCAGGACTCTCACTGCGCTGGTTCCGCGACACCTTCGCCCCGGGCACCGACTACGACACGCTGGTCGGTGAGGCTTCGTCGATTCCTGCCGGCAGCGAGGGACTGTTGTGGGCGCCTTATCTGTTCGGCGAGCGCACCCCGCACCTGGATCCGCTGGCGCGCGCCGCATTTGTGGGCCTCACTGCATCGCACACCCGGGCACACTGCGTCCGCGCGGTTCTGGAAGGCGTCGCCTTCAGCCTGAAAGATACGTTCACGCTGTTCGCGGAGCTCGGGATTCCGGTCACTCGCATCCGCCTGGGCGGCGGCGGCGCACGTAGTCCGCTGTGGCAGCAGATCCAGGCCGACATCTACGGTCAGCCGGTGGAACTGCTCGCCGCAGAGGAAGGCGGAGCGTACGGCGCTGCCCTGCTCGCTGCCGTCGGCGTGAAGGCCTGGCCGACCGTGGAGGCCGCCTGCGCCGCAACCATCCAGGTAGCAGGCGAGGTGGCGCCACGCAATGCGAAGGAGATGGCATCCGGCTATGAGTCCTTCCGGCGACTCTATCCCGCTCTCAAGCAGGTCAGCGAGCCGCGGAGTTAGTCATGGTGGCAGAGCGCGAGATCGGCGCAGGAATTGTCGGGTTCGGACTGGGAGGGCGTGTGTTCCACGCGCCTTTCCTGAGCGCCGTGCCCGGTCTTAAGCTCGTTTCAATCATGACCCGCCAGGTCAAGGAGGCCAGCCAGGCGTATCCGCGAGTGCGGATCTCCCGCGCGCTGGACGAACTGCTCGCGGACGAGTCGATTGAGCTGATTGTCATCTCGACGCCCAACGAAACCCACTTCGAGCTCGCCTCCCTCGCGCTCCACGCCGGAAAGCATGTCGTCATCGACAAGCCGTTCGCGTCCACCAGCGCGGAAGCGCGGCAACTCATCGAACTGGCCCAGAGCCAGGGTGTTCACGTGATTCCGTTCCATAACCGGCGCTGGGACGGCGACTTCCTCACCCTGCGTAAAGTGCTTGCCGAGGGCGCGCTCGGCCGTGTAGTCACCATCGAGTCGCACTTTGATCGCTTCCGGCCAACGCCGAGGGAGAACACATGGAAAGAGGCCGGCGATCCTTCGCATGGCATGCTCTTCGACCTTGGCCCTCACCTCGTCGACCAGATGCTCTCGTTGTACGGAATGCCGGAGGCGATCACCGCCAGCGTTCGAGCTGACCGCGACCACACTGAGGTCGAGGACGCGTTCGATATCATGCTGCATTATCCCGGCAGCAACGGCAAAGGCCTCCTCGCTCATTGCCGTAGCACCTATCTGGCCTGCCTCAACGGTCCCCGATTCCTGGTTCACGGCACCAACGGAAGTTTTCTTAAGTATGGCCTCGATCCGCAGGAGCCCGCCCTCGTCGCAGGCGGCCGAGTGCCGCCTCTGGGATCAGACGAGGTGTGGCTGGAAGAGAAGGAGTCGGACTGGGGAAAGCTCGCCATCGCGCCAGTCCCCTCCGATCCCACCCTGCTGGTCGAGAAAACCGTGCGCACCGAACCCGGCGACTATCGCCTCTTCTATGCCAATGTCCGGGATGCCATTCTCGGTAAAACGCTGCCGGCCGTCACCGCAGAAGATGGGTACCGCGTGACTCGACTGCTGGAGCTTGCAAGAGAAAGTTCGCTCCGGCGTTGCACGGTCAAGGTCGAACCCTAAGAACCGGGCAAAGCGGCGAAAAGCAGCTGTGCCCGGCCCTGGACGCAAGCTAGTGCGTGTCGTGATCTTCCACTTTGTCGTGCTTCTGGTCTTCCTGTCTTCGGTATTGGCTGTCCTGGTTGTTGTCGCGGCTGCGGGTCTGGTCGTTGCCAGAGGTGCGGCGGTTCGTGTTGTCGCGATAGCTCCTGCCTGACCAGCCCTCGTTGTATCCGTAGTCGTGGGCCTTGCGGTCATCGTCGTTCCGGTACTGGTGTTCGTGCCGCTCGCGCCGCTGCTTCGCCTTGTAGTCCTGATACCCCTCGTCGTTGCCGGTCCGATAGTATTCGTTGTTCGAATACTCCGGGTGATTCGCATATGTATCCGGATCGGTCCGCTGTGCCTGTGCACTGCGACTGTCGTAACGCTGGTTCTGATCCTGCTGCGCCACAGCGGACGCGGCAAACACCGTAATCGCTCCGACGCTGAGAGCCGCGGCCATTGCCAGATGTCTCCAGTGAGTGTGCATCGCATCTCCTCCTCGCAGCGAAGCGACGAAGGCAGGCTTCGGCTGCTTCCGGTTGGATGCGGCGAACGCCTGACTCTGGCAGACTGCTGGGCGTCTCAACGGTGCGAGGCTCAAGCCCATTGATGGGTGGCTTATCTCCGCGTCTCACGGCAAAACGTGTCAAGCCCCTAAACCACCTAAGTCGCTGAAAGGAATGCGAATAAAGATGGTACTCGAGTTTTCGCCACCTGCTATCATTAACTTAAGGGGGAATTTCGGATGGGCCAGTGGCACCCGCTGCCCTCCTGTGTACATAACTGCTCTGAATAGACGATTTTAGCCGTAAGTCTCTTGATTGGAATACTTTGCAGGCACACCCCAGCGGCAAGTAACTGAGCTCAAAGGGCTTCCCGCCAAAATACCCCCGGGAAGGGGAGGGTCCCCGCCGAGCTATCGCCGCCTACGCGTATGGCGCAATACGTTTTCAATCAACACCAGTGCGAGCCCGGCGAACAGCGCAATTCCGCCCCACCGTGAGGCCCAGGCAAGCCGCCTCACCCCGAACAGGACGATCGCGAGCCAGACCACGATGGCGCCGGCAAAGCTGCCGTCGTCCACAAACAAGCCCCAGATCTCGGCCGCGACCGTTTTGAGCCAACGCATCGTCAATTCCCCGCCTGAATTGCAGGGTCCCGCGCTGCGGCTGCCAACACGAGCGCGATCGCAAGATACGCGGCAACGAGGGCCGGAATCGCAAGATCGCTGCCAGGCCAGGAGAAGCCCGCCCCTTCGCCGACCCAGAAGGTTCCGAAGCCGGCCAGTAGAACGCCGACCGCAAACTTCAGAGAGTTTTCCGGCACCTTTGCCAGCGGGCGATGCAGCGCAAGCCCGAGACCGGCGACAACCGCCAGGGCGATCAGGGCTCCGACGCTGGCCGGCAGAAGCAGTCCGGCCCGGCCTGCGCCGAGCGCGATGACCAGGAACACCACTTCGGTGCCCTCCAGCATGGTGATGTGGAACGCCGCCGCAACGGCGACGCGGTCCAGGTTTCCGGTGCGACTGAGTGGCCCGCTGCGCATTGCGGAGGTGTTCTTTACGTAGGCAGCCTCTTCGTCGTGGAGTGGAATCCTTCCCGCAGCACGCAGAATGGCCTTACGCAGCCAGCGCAGGCCGAACAGCAACACCATCGTTCCTACGCCCAGCTGGATCACGTGCAAAGGAATCCGACGCAGTTGCGGCCCGAGTAGGGCGACCAGGAAGGCAAGCACCGCCAGTGCCCCCGCGGCTCCGGCCAAAGCGCTCCTCCAGCCACGGACTGTACCGACGGCCAGGATGACCGTCAAGGCTTCGACGCACTCCACCAGAGAGGCCAGGAATGCTGCCATCACAGTGGTTGCGGTCTGCGTCCAGCTGATGGATATGGGTCCGATGATTTCAGCCGCTCCGGTTTCAGATTACGATGGAACACTATCCGGCGAGCACGCTGGCCAGTCAAAGAGACACACCATGCCGCATATGAGGTTCCCTCAGCTCAATCGCCGCGTGTTCTGCTCCGGTGCCGCCTCGATGCTGGTGCGTCCCTCTGCCCTGCTGGCGCAGGCGGTGTCAGCGAGCAGCACCCACCCGGATGTGGCGGCAATGGACCATGACCGGATCTTGTCTGCCGCGAACCGCGCGCTGGATCTGAAGCCGACGCCACTCACTTCGCTACGCAGTCCGCGTAGTCCGGGCTCGGCTCAGGATTACTACTCCGAGGCAGCGCGCGCCACCGCGGGAGACAACCAGTCCGCAGAGCCGCTTTTCACTCAGCACCGCGATGCCCTGCTTCAGCTCGGACTTGCGGTGCCCGCGTTGGCAGCTGCTTTCAGCCTGACCGGCGAAACCCGTTACGTAGAGCAGGCAGTCCGCCATCTTCGTGCCTGGTTTGTGGATCCGGAGAGCCGGATGACGCCGTCTCTCCGTTATGCGCAGGTGACTGTGCCAGCGGACCCGCGCGCGAAGAACGGCGTCACGGGGCGCTACGAGGGGCTCGTGGAAGGAGTGCCGCTCGCCGAAATCGCCCAGTCGATCCCATTTCTGGCCGCCTCACCGACGCTGTCCGATTCCGATCTCTCGGCTCTCCGCAGTTGGTACGGCGATTATCTTGCGTGGATGACGGCTGAGGAGCTATCGGGAGCGCGGTTGCCCGCACTCGCCCGTGACAGCCGCGACCACCACGGCACTTCGTGGATGCTTCAGGTCTGCGCTTATTCGGTCTTTGCTGGGTCAGATTCCGCAGCTCCGCGTTCGGAGAGTTCGCCACTTGCGCAGCTTCGACACCGGTATCGAGCCAACCTGCTGCGCGCTCAGGTCTCTTCGACCGGGACCTTCCCACGCGAGCTCACTTCGCCAAACCCGTATCGGGACTCGCTGTTCAATCTGGATATGCTCGCCGCGATCTGCCAGCTATTGCAGACCCGGTTCGACTCGGTGTGGGATTACGAATTGCAGGACGGGCCAGGTATGCGATCCGCCATCGCCTTCCACTATCCCTTCATCGCGGATCCGAAGTCGTGGCCTTACCGTGCTGACGCAGATCATTTCGATGAGCTTCCGGGCCGCCGTCCCAGCCTGCTGTTCTGCGCGCGTGCCTATCAGCGGCCGGAGTACGCCGACACCTGGAAGAAGCTGCGTCCCGACCCACCGTCACTGGATGTCCTGCGCACGATTCCGTTGCATCAGCCTCTGCTCTGGGTGCGGCAGGCTCCGCGACGAGCTGAAACTTAACCGGTAACCCCGCTGCGGGGACGATGGCGACGGCTCAAATCAATGTCGTGCCCGCGGCTGCGGCAAAGAAAGGAACAGCCGCATTCGCCACATTTCCATGGGTAGTAACCCAGTCGCGGCATGATGCGCTCCTGCAGGAACCCGCGTCTGCTGATGCGAGTCGCCGTGCAGGATTTGCATGTCGGGCACACTACCTGGACTGTCTCAGTCGCCATGGCTGCGACCGAGTGTACCTTCACAAAGGTATTCCGGACGAGCAGAAAAGAGGCGGTGGTTACCAAAATTCCGAAAAGGTACTTGAGGACTCCGCGTCGAGCCGCCGAGCAGCTAAGCAGGCTTTCTGGAGCGGAAGTTCCGTACGATCTCCAGGTATTTTCTTGCATTTTCCGTGATGATCTCCGGGGAGCCATCGGCGATTGCCTTCGGGTCCACCAGGTCAGCGCCGACGCCGAGTGCAAATGCGCCTGCCTGCAGGAACTCGTATGCGGTGGCCTGCGAGACACCGCCGGTGGGAATCAGCTCCACCTGCGGCAAGGGCGCCTTGATGGACTTCAGATACTTTGCGCCCCCGAGCGCGCTCGCCGGGAATACTTTAACGACATCGGCTCCGGCCTGCCACGCGGTCACAATTTCCGTGGGCGTGAGGGCACCGGGAAGTACGGCAACCGAATAGCGGTGGCACATTTCAATCGTCTTCACGTTGAGCGCGGGACTGACGATGAACTGCGCTCCCTCCAGAATGCACGCGCGCGCGGTTTCCGGGTCCAGGACAGTGCCGGCGCCGATCAGG
>Ga0207667_10007975_pt1 | contig 12628 bp, 13 predicted proteins | sample KBSCornC52_FD_184301 | JGI IMG/M metagenome (GOLD analysis project Ga0207667, IMG submission 184301) | Corn rhizosphere microbial communities from Kellogg Biological Station, Michigan, USA - KBS Corn C5-2 (SPAdes) (version 2) | ecosystem: Host-associated > Plants > Roots > Rhizosphere > Soil ...
GCGCTGGCTCTCCACGAGCTGCGAGAGCTTCACGCCGGAGAGGAACCCGTACACGGTGCTGTTCAGCTGCTCCCACAGGTCGTGGGTCATGCAGCGCTGGTTCTCGTGGCAGTTCTCGCGCCCGCCGCACTGCGTGGAATCGAGGGTCTCCTCGACCGCGCAGATGATCTCCGCGACCGAGACCGCGGAAGCGTCGCGCGCGAGCCTGTACCCGCCGCCGGGCCCGCGGACGCTCTCCACCAGCTCGCGCCGCCGGAGCTTCCCGAAGAGCTGCTCGAGGTAGGAGAGCGAGATCTTCTGCCGCTCGCTGATGCCGGCGAGCGTCACGGGTCCCTTGCCGCCGTGGAGGGCGAGGTCGAGCATCGCGGTGACCGCGAATCGGCCCTTGGTGGTGAGTCTCATGGCGTTCCTTCGGTAGGGCGCACGGGAAAAGGCACGGGTCGGAAAAGCCGACCGATTTAGTCAACTATAGGATGTCCGACTAATTCAGTCAAGTATGGTTCCCCATCGGTCACCCCCGGCCCGCCGTGGCCCGGCGCTGCCCGTCCGAGCCCTCCTCGCCGCGCTCCAGGCCCTCCAGCCGGCGCAGGATCTCGGCCAACCGCCCGTCGATGTCGTCGGTGCGCGAGCCCAGAGCCATGATCACGCGGTTCAGCGGGTCGTCGAGGTCCGCGCTCACCGCGTAGGCGTCGAACGCCATGCGGGCGGCATCGCCCTTGCTGGCCGAGCCCTCGACCACGCGGGCGGGGATGCCCACCACCGTGGCGCCGGGCGGCACCGGCTTCACCACCACGGAATTGGAGCCCACCTTCGCCCCGTCGCCCACGACGAACGGCCCCAGGATCTTGGCCCCGGCGCCCACGACCACGCCGCGGCCGAGGGTCGGATGGCGCTTGCCCTGGTCCCACGAGACGCCGCCCAGCGTGACGCCGTGATAGAGCGTGCACTCGTCGCCGATCTGCGCCGTCTCCCCGATCACCACCCCCATGCCGTGGTCGATGAAGACGCGGCGGCCGATGATGGCGCCCGGGTGGATCTCGATCCCGGTGAGGAAGCGCGTCACGTGCGAGGAGAACCGCGCGAGCCACCGGAAGCCCCAGCGCCAGAAGGCGTGCGAGATGCGGTGGAGCTGCAGCGCGTGGAAGCCGGGATAGCAGGTGAGCACTTCCCAGACCGAGCGGGCGGCGGGATCGCGCTCGAAGACGCACTGGATGTCCTCGCGGATGCGGCTGAACATGAGACGCTCGACGAAAACCGGCCAGGCCGGTGGACGAAGTCTCGCATTCCCGACTAAAATTATCAACTATTCCCGGTCCGTCCCGCCCCGTCCTTCCTTGAAGAGCATCTTCCGCAGGTACGTCCTCTTCGTGCGGCAACCGGACGTGGCCCGGATGCTCGCGGTCGCCCTGGTGACGCGCATGCCGGTGGGGATGGTGGGCTTCTCGATGCTCATGTTCCTGCGCGAGTCGCTGGGGAGCTTCGCCCTCGCCGGGACCGCGGTGGGCGCGAACTTCATCGCGCTCGCGGTGGCGGCCCCCGTGCAGGGAAGGCTCATCGACCGCTACGGCGCGCGGCGCCTCCTCTGGGTCACCGGCACGCTCCAGCCGATCGCGTTCCTGGGCGTGCTCGCCTCGGCGAAGCTCGGCATGGCCTTCCCGCTCGTCGTGGCCTGCGCCGTGTGCGGGGGCCTCTTCGCCTCGCCGATCACGACGCTCACGCGGACCCTCTGGCGCCACCGCTTCCAGAACGAGGAGGACCGGCGCACCGCCTTCGCGCTGGATGCGGTCACGATCGAGATCAACTTCACCGCGGGCCCGGCGTTGATCGCGGCCGTCCTCGCCACCGCGGGGGCCACGACGGCCTTCTGGCTCGCGATCGTCGCGATGATCGCCGCGCTCGCGATCTTCATCGCCTCCCCGGGGCTGCGCTACCTCACGCCGGAGACGGGCGTGCGCCGGCACCTCCTGGGACCGCTCACCGAGCCGCGGCTCTGGATGCTCTTCGCCACGACCTTCGGGTTCGCGGTCGCGGTGGGGCTCCTCGAGGTGGGCTATCCCGGATACGCCACGTCGCTGGGCTACCCCGCGCTGGGCGGCCTCCTCCTCGGCGCGAACTCCTTGGGGAGCGCCCTGGGCGGCGCCCTCTACGGCGGCCTCCACTTCAAGGCGCCGGTGGAGCGCCAGTACGCGGGTGCCATCGCGCTCATGGTGCTTCCGCTCTTCCTCCATACGATCGTGGGGCCCACCGCGCTCTTCGCCGCCGTGGCGTTCCTCGCGGGCGCGCTGATCGCGCCCTCGATCGCGGCCCAGTCGGTGCTGGTCTCCCGCCTGGCACCCTCCCACTACGCGACGGAAGCGTTTACCTGGTCGTCCACGTCGATCGTGAGCGGCCTCGGGTGCGGCATGGCGCTGGGCGGGCATCTCGTGGAGGACGTGTCCGTGCGCTCTCCCTTCGGCGTGGGCGCCGCGGTCGCGGCCGCGATGGCGCTCCTCGCGCTCGCCATCGTGCCCGCGCGGCGTACCCACGCCGTCCGCGCGAACGACTAGCGGCGCATCCGGCGCTCGAACGCGGCGAGCATGCCGCGCAGCGCCTTCGCCTCGGAGCGCTCGAGACCGGCGCGCGCGATCATCCGGCGCAGGCGCTCCATGAGGCGCCCGGGGTTCGACGGATCGAGATAGCCGCTCTCCACCATCGCGGCTTCCCAGTGCGCGAAGAGCGCCTCGGTGTCCTCGGTCGTGGCGGGCACGCGGTCCTGGACCTCCGGGACCGCGAAGCCCGCCGCGGCGGTGGCGATCTCGTAGCAGGCGACCTGCACGGCGGCGGCGAGGTTCAGCGACGAGTAGGCGGGGTCGGCGGGGATCGCGACCTGGAGGCCGCAATGCCCCATCTCCTCGTTCGAGAGCCCGGAGGTCTCGTTCCCGAAGACGAGGGCGACCGGCCCTTCGCGCGCCGCGGCGAGGATGGCGGGCGCGGCCTCGCGCAGCGTGCGCAGCGGATGGGAGAGGTCGCGCCCGCGGGCGCTGAACCCGGCGGCGAGCACGGTGCCCTCGAGCGCAGCGGCGATGGAATCGGCCGTCCGCGCCGCGGCGAGCACTTCGGCCCCGCCCGCGGCGAGCGCGCGCGCCGCGTCGTCCACGGGACGTCGCGGGGCCACGAGCCGCAGGTCCGCGAAGCCCATGGTCTTCATGGCGCGCGCGGCGGCACCGACGTTTCCGGGATGGCTGGGGCGGGCAAGGACGACGCGGATGCGCGCGTGCGCCGGCGAAGGGTCCATGCGGGCATTCTGCCCCAGGGGCAAAAAGAGCGGAGCGCCGCCCCCGGCGCTCCGCACTTGCGCCCCACGGTGAACCCAACGTCTCACGGCGCCGTTCGTCGCCGGCGCTTCATCCATATCGCAATGTGTTATATCGCATTACGATATGTCGCTTTTATATATCGTGCGACGATATGCTGTCAACGGGTCCGGGGAGGGATCGCCATGCCTTTGTCGAGATCGGAGTACGAAATGCTCGCGGCGTTCCGTTACAGCCTGCGGCAGTTCCTCTCGTTCAGCGAGAAGGCGGCCGAGGGGGTGGGGCTCACCCAGCAGCAGTACCAGGCCCTCCTCGTGGTGCGGGCGCACCCCGGGCCGGGGCTCCTCACCATCAGCGACCTCGCGGCCCAAATGCTCATCAAGCACCACAGCGCCGTGGGCATGGTGGACCGCCTGGAGCACCAGGGCATGGTGCGGCGCGAGCCCTTCGCGGAGGACGGCCGCAAGGTGGGCATCCGCATCACGCCGACGGGCGAGCGGGTCTTCGACCGGCTCGCCTCCAGCCACCGCGGGGAGCTGCGGCGCATCGGCCCGGACCTCGTGCGCTTCATGAGCTTCTTCACGCACGGGGCGGATGCGCCGCCGGCGAAGCCGCGCGTGAACCGGGGAACGGCGCGGCGTTCATAGTAGAATCGCACGCTTCCCAACGGTCGCGCGTCCCACGCGCGCCGCCACCGCCGCCCCTCCCCATGCACCCGATGCTCAACACGGCCGTGAAGGCCGCGCGCAAGGCCGGCGCCATCATCACGCGCTCGTCCTTCGACCTGGACAAGCTCACCGTCCGCCGCAAGCGCCAGAACGACTTCGTCTCGGAGGTCGACCATGCCGCCGAGGAGGCGATCCTCGCAATCCTGCGCGAGGCCTACCCGGACCACGGCGTGCTCGCGGAGGAAAGCGGCGCGCGGGACACGAAGGCGGAGTACGTCTGGATCGTCGATCCCCTCGACGGCACCACCAATTTCCTGCACGGCTTCCCGCAGTACTGCGTCTCGATCGGGCTCCGGCACCGCGGCACGCTCCAGCAGGCGGTCGTCTTCGATCCGAACCGGAACGAGCTCTTCACGGCCACGCGCGGCGGCGGCGCGTTCCTGAACGACCGCCGCATCCGCGTGAGCCGCACGGACAAGCTCGAGGACGCGCTCGTGGCCACCGGCTTTCCGTTCAAGGAAGTCGAGCGGATCGACGACTACATCCGCATGTTCCGCAACATGACGCTCGGCTGCGCGGGCGTCCGCCGCCCCGGCGCCGCGGCGCTCGACCTCGCGTGGGTCGCGGCCGGCCGCACCGACGGCTTCTGGGAGATCGGGCTCTCGCCGTGGGACATGGCGGCGGGCGCGCTCCTCGTGCGGGAGGCGGGCGGCCTCGTGGGCGACCTCGACGGCGAGGAGGGCTACCTCGAGAGCGGGCGGATCGTCGCCTCGAACGGCAAGATCTTCGGCGCGATGCTGAACACGCTGCGCGCGCCCGCCTCCGCCGGCCCCGCGGCAAGCCGCTAGGCCCGTTTCACCCGCATCGTGACGAGGATCGACGAATCCTCGACCGCGCGGATCGTGCGCGGCTCGCAGCTCTCCAGGTACATCATGCAGCCCGCGGGCATCGCCTGGGTGCGCCCCTGCGCGTCGATCTCGATCCGGCCGCGCAGGCACTGGATCGTGGAAAGGCTCGCGAGCTGGTGCTCGGGAAGCGTCTTTCCGGGCTTCATCCCCAGCCGGAAGACCTCGAAGTGCTGGTCGCGGATGAGCGCGATCGAGTCCGGCCCATCCTCGGTGAAGAGGTCGATGAGCTCGCCGGGAGCTGCGTGCGTGATGGCCATGGATCCTCCGGGGAATGTGCGACGGTTGGAAAAGGATGCCGAGCTTTCGTTCCGGCCGCGGCGCGGGCTGCCATTAGAATGTCGACGATGAGGACGCCGGTCGCCAGCCACACGCCCGAGCAGGGGAATGCTGCCCATACTCCCGAGCAGCGGAACGCTGCCCATACTCCCATGATGCAGCAGTACCTGTCCTTGAAGAGCCAGCATCCCGACCTGCTGCTCTTCTACCGGATGGGCGACTTCTACGAGCTCTTCTACACGGACGCGGAGCGCGCGGCGAAGCTCCTCGACATCACGCTCACCACGCGCGGCCAGTCGGCGGGACATCCCATCCGCATGGCCGGCGTCCCCTATCACGCGGTCGAGCAATACCTCGCGAAGCTCGTACGGCTGGGCGAGTCCGTCGCGATCTGCGAGCAGGTGGGAGACCCGGCGACGTCGAAGGGGCCCGTCGAGCGGAAGGTGACGCGGATCGTGACGCCGGGCACGCTCACGGACTCCGCGCTCCTTGCGCCCACGCGCGAGAGCTTCCTCGCGGCGGTGAACGTCGCGGGGCCGGTGGCGGGAATCGCGTGGATGTCGCTCGCGAGCGGCGACCTCCGGATCGCGGAAGTGCCGGCCGCGCGCCTGGAAGCGGAGCTCGAGCGCCTGCAGCCCGCCGAGATCCTCACCGCGGGCGACGCGGCGCTTCCGGTGCGAAGCGGCGCGGCCATGAAGCGCCTGGACCCGTGGCAGTTCGATCCAGGCTCCGCGGCGCGCGAGCTCGCGCGGCAATTCGGCACGACGGACCTGGCGGGCTACGGATGCGACGGCATGGACCGCGCGATCGGAGCCGCGGGCGCCCTCCTCGCCTATTGCCGGCACACGCAGCAGTCGTCCCTTCCGCACGTGAGCGGGTTGCGGGTCGAGCGCGAGAGCGAGTTCGTCGCGATGGACGCCGCCACGCGGCGAAACCTCGAGATCACGGAGACGCTCGGCGGCGCCGAGTCGCCCACGCTCTGCTCGCTCCTCGACCGGTCCTCCACGTCGATGGGCGCCCGGCGCCTGCGCCACTGGCTGCACCATCCGCTGCGCGACACCGCGGCGATCGAGCGGCGTCACGCGGCGATCGAGGCGCTCCTCGACCCGGTCTCGAAGCTCCGCCACCCGGCGGTGCGCGAGCTCTTCGCGCCGTGGTCGGACGTGGAGCGGATCACGGCGCGGATCGCGCTCGGTACCGCCCGCCCGCGCGACCTCGCAGGCCTGCGCGACACGCTCGCCACGCTTCCGGCGATGAGCTCGGCCCTCGCCGCCGCGGAGCACCCGGCGCTCGCGCCGATGGCGGCCGCGCTCGCCCCCGCGGAGGAGGCCCTCGCGGAGCTTCGCCGCACGCTCGCGGACGAGCCCGCGGCGCTCGTGCGCGAAGGCGGCGTGATCCGCCCGGGCCGCGACGCGGAGCTGGACGAGCTTCGCGCGATCCAGGACGACTGCGGCGCCTTCCTCCTCGACATGGAGAAGCGCGAGCGCGCCCGCACCGGCATCGCGAACCTGCGCGTGGAGTACAACCGCGTGCACGGCTTCTTCATCGAGGTGACGCAGGGCCAGCTCGACAAGGTGCCCGTCGAGTACAAGCGGCGGCAGACGATGAAGAACGCGGAGCGCTTCATCACGCCCGAGCTCAAGGCCTTCGAGGACAAGGCGCTCGCCGCGGGGGAACGCTCGCTCGCGCGGGAGAAGGCGCTCTACGAGGAGCTCCTGGCGAGCCTCAACGGCGAGATCGGGCGCCTGCGCGCCATCGCGGACGCGGCCGCGGAGCTGGACGCGCTGGCGGCGCTCGCGGCGAGCGCCGAGGCGCTGGACCTCGCGCGGCCGGAGTTCACGACCGAGGAGCGCATCGACATCGCCGAGGGGCGCCACCTCGTGGTCGAGAGCCAGGTGGAGCAGTTCATCCCGAACGACACGAGCCTCGCGCGCGCGCGCCAGCTCCTCCTCGTCACCGGCCCGAACATGGGCGGCAAGTCCACGTACATGCGCCAGGTCGCGCAGATCGCGCTCCTCGCGCATTGCGGAAGCTACGTGCCCGCGCGCTCGGCTTGCCTGGGCCCGATCGACCGCATCTTCACGCGCATCGGCGCCTCGGACGACCTCGCGGGCGGGCGCTCGACCTTCATGGTGGAGATGACCGAGGCGGCCGCGATCTTGAACAACGCGACGCCCGCGAGCCTCGTGCTCGTGGACGAGATCGGCCGCGGCACCTCCACCTTCGACGGCCTCGCGCTCGCCTACGCCATCGCGCGCCACCTCGCGGAGAAGACGCGCTGCTACACGCTCTTCGCCACGCACTACTTCGAGCTGACACAGCTCGCGGGCGAGCTCCCGAACGTCGCGAACGTGCACCTGGACGCGATCGAGCACAAGGACCGGATCGTCTTCCTGCACCGCCTCGAGCCCGGCCCCGCGGACCGCTCGTACGGGATCCACGTCGCGCACCTGGCGGGCATCCCCAAGGACGTGGTGCGCGCCGCGCGCCGGCACCTGGCGGAGCTCGAGCGGCAGCTGCGCCCCGGCTCGTCGCAGCCGGATCTCTTCGCGCCCGCGGCGCCGGAGCCCGCGGCGCCGGAAGCCCATGCCGCGCTGGCGGAGCTCGGGCGGCTCGACCCGGACGCGCTCACGCCGAAGGAAGCGCTCGAGGCCCTCTATCGCCTGAAGAAGATCGCCGATGAATAGGCGCGGAGCCGGCCGCCGCGCGGCCGCGCTCCTCGCGCTCTCGACGATCCTGGGAAGCTGCGCGGTGGCGCCTCCGGGGCCCGGCGGGTTCCGGTTCGCGGTGATGGGCGACACGCCGTACAACGCGCGCGAGGAGCAAGCCTTCGTCGCCATGATCGCGCGCCTGGACCGCGAGCCCGTCGCCTTCGCGATCCACGTGGGCGACATCAAGGCGGGCGGGAACGCGCCCTGCACGGATGCGCTTTTCCTGCGCCGCAAGGCCGATTTCGACCGTTCCGCGCATCCCATCGTGCTGACACCCGGGGACAACGACTGGACCGATTGCCGCCGCGCCTCGAACGGTGCCATGGATCCGATCGAGCGCCTCGCGCGGCTGCGGGAGATCTTCTTCGCCGACGGCTTCTCGCTCGGGCGCGAGAGGCTCGCCACGCGGGCGCAATCGGCGTGCATCGCGCCCACCATCCCGGCCTGCGGCTGCGCCGCGCACCCGGAGAACCGGATGTGGACGCGCTCCGGCGTGGTCTTCGCGACGCTCAACGTGCCGGGGAGCAACGACAACGTGGGCTACGACGCGGCGAACGACGCCGAGGCGCGCTGCCGCGGGGAGGCGAATCGCCAGTGGCTGGAAGAAGCGGCGCGCCTGGCCCACGCGCCGGATGCGCGCGGCCTCGTCGTGGCGCTGCAGGCCGACCCCTGGGCCACGAGGAAGCCGGTGTACCTGCCGCTCCTTCGCCACGTGGCCGAGATCGCGCGTCGCCTGGGAAAGCCCGTGCTCTTCGTCCACGGCGATACGCATACCTACCGCCTCGACAACCCCTTCCGCGACGCGGCGGGCGTGCCGATCGACAGCCTCACGCGCCTGGAGACCTACGGGAGCCCGTTTGTGGGATGGGTGGAAGTGACCGTGGATCCCGCGGATCCGGCGCTCTTCCGGTTCGACCCGCACCTCGAAGCGCTGGTGCCCTGACCGCCGGCCCGGCGAGCGGCGATCAGTGCGGCTCGATGCCCAGGTCGCCGTGGGCGTGGCCGTGCGAGATCTCGTCCGGCGTGGCGCGGCGGACTTCCTTCACCGCGCAACGGAACCACAGGCGCTCGCCCGCGAGCGGATGGTTCCCGTCGACCACGACCGTTTCCGCGGTCACGTCGGTCACCGTGTAGATGAGCGCCTCTTCCTCGCGATCGCCGGGCACGCCCTCGAAACGCATACCCACCTCGACCTCCGCGGGAAAGCGCTCGCGCGGCTCGACCCGCAGGAGCTCCGCGTCATACTCGCCGAACGCATCCGCGGGCTCGAGCGTGAGGCTCGCCTCGTCGCCCGTCTTCTTGCCGGCGAGCGCCGCTTCCACCTTCGGGAAGATGCCGCCGAAGCCGCCGTGGAGGTACGCGAGCTGCGCACCCTCCTCCTCGAGGGCCTCTCCGTCCGCGTCGCGCAGCTCGTAGGAGAGCGTCACGACCGTGCCGGGATCAATTTGCATGGGCGGGATTGCCGAGCGCGCGGCAGATCTTCAGCACCTCGTCCACGTGCGCCTTCGGGTTCACGTCCTGCAGGATGTGGCGCACGACGCCCTTCTTGTCGATCACGAACGTCGAGCGCAGCAGGCTCGGCCGCGCGTGGCCGTCCACCACCTTCTCCTGGATCACGTCGTAGAGCCGGCAGACCTCCGCCTCCGTGTCCGCGAGGAGGTTCACGGTGAGGCCGTGCTCGTCCCGGAACGCCTGGTGGGAGAGGACATCGTCGCGCGAGACGCCGAAAACGACGGTGTCCAGCTTCTTGAACTCGTCTTCGCGGTCGCTGAAGCCGATCGCCTGGATCGTGCAGCCGGGCGTGCCGTCCTTCGGATAGAAGTAGAGCACGACGTTCTTCTTGCCCCGGTAGCTCGCGAGATCCATCATCTCCAGGTTCGCATCCGGGAGACAGAATGACGGTGCTGGCTGTCCGACGTGTAGCATGGCACCCGCGGTCGTTCGACGTTCGAATCGATTCTAGCCCATTTTGATCGCTCGCAAGCGCAACGGTTCTCTCGACGCGGCGCGGTTCATGCGCCGCCACTGGCAGCGCGAGCCGCTGCTCGTGCGCGCCGCGTTTCCCGGTTTCGCGGACCCGCTTTCGCCGCGCGAGGTGCTGGCACTCGCGCGCTCGCCTCAGGCGCAGTCGCGCCTCGTGCGGCGGGGGCGGAACGGCTGGAACGTCGAGCACGGCCCCTTCACCGGCGCGGCCCTCGATCGGCTGCCGCGGCGCGGCTGGACGGTGCTCGTGCAGGACACGAACCACTTCTCGCGCGAGGCGCAGGCGCTCCTGGCGGCGTTCGACTTCGTCCCCCACGCGCGGGTGGACGACGTGATGGTGAGCTACGCGGTCCCCGGCGGCGGCGTGGGCCCGCACGTCGATTCGTACGACGTCTTCCTCCTGCAGGGTCGCGGCCGGCGCCGCTGGCGGATCGCGCGGCAGGAAGACGTTTCCTGCGTGCCCGGCCTGGACCTCAAGGTCCTGCGCCATTTCAAGCCGCAGGCCGAATACGTGCTCGAGGCGGGCGACATGCTCTATCTTCCGCCGGGCATCGCCCACGACGGCGTGGCCGAGACCGAATGCCTCACGTGGTCGATCGGGTTCCGCGCGCCCACGGACCGGGAGCTCGCCGCGGGATTCCTCGATTTCCTGGACGAGCGCCTCGCCCCCGAGGGGCAGTACGGCGACGCGGGGAGCGCTCCCGCGCGCCACGCGGGCGAGGTGCCGCGCGCGCTCGAGGCCCATGTGGGCCGCGCGCTCGGGCGGATCCGGTGGAGCGCCACGGACGTGCGCGAGTTCGCGGGCCGCTTCCTCTCGGAGCCCAAGGCGCACGTGCGCTTCGACCCGCCCGCGCATCCCCTCGCGCCGCGCGCGTTCGCGCGCCGCGCGGCGCGGCGCGGGCTCGCGCTCGACCCGCGCGCACGCCTCCTTTTTTCTGGCACGATGTTCTTCCTGAACGGCGAGCGAGTACACGTGCCGCCGTCCGCCCGGGCCGGGGTCCGGCGCCTCGCCGATGCGCGGCGCCTCGATCCGCCGGTCGAGGCGGACGGGCCGTTCTGGGAGACGGTCCACGCGTGGTACCTCGACGGGTTCCTCGCGTGCCAGGGAGACGAACGATGACGAACGAGACGCCCGAAGCGGCGCCGAAGCCCGGCTACCGTCCGATCTTCGGCAGCGCGGATTCGTTGGCCGCCGTGGACGAGGTGATCGCGTCGGCCGAGCGCACGATCCGGATCTTCGACGCGAACCTCACCCACCGCGGCTTCAACTCGCCCGGCCGGGCGGAGAAGCTGCGCGAGTTCCTCGTGGCGGGCCGTTCGCACCGCATCCTCATCGCGCTCCACGAGACGGACGGGCTCGAGCGCGACTGCCCGCGCCTCCTCACGCTGCTGCGCCAGTTCCCCATGTCGATCGAGATCCACCGCACCGTGGGCGAGGCGAGGAACGCCCGCGACCCCTTCGTGCTGGGCGACGACCACAGCGTCTGGCACCAGCTCCACGTCGACCAGCCGCGCGCGATTGTTGCGCTGCACTCGCCCCCGGACGCCCTTCCCATCACGCAGCGCTTCGCCGAGATCTGGGACCTTTCGGAGCCCGCGGTTTCCTCGACTACCCTGGGACTTTGAGCGGCGCCCGCCATTCGGATACAATCGCGCCCGGCGACAGACCTCGACCCCGCGATTTATTGCAATGCAGCAGGAGGGGCCGTCGCCGCGGCACAATCCCCAAGACCCCAAAGGAATCCAACAATGAAACAGTACGTGCTCGCCGCGTTCCTCGCCGCCGGCCTCGTCGCCTGCAGCAAGGAACCGGCTCCCGCCCCCACCCCCGCCCCGAAAGTCGAAGCCCCGGCCCCCGCTCCCGCACCCGCGCCGGCCACCCCGTCCGCGGACGCGGCGAAGCCCGCCGATACGCCCGCCGCCAGCGCCCCGGCCACCGCTCCCGCGGACGCCGCCAAGCCCGCCGAAACGAAGAAGTAACGCGGGCGCGTTTCGCGACGAAAGCCGGCCTCGCGCCGGCTTTTTCGCTTCAGGCGTCCCGCCAGCCGAAGCCGCATTCCTGGTCCGCGACCCCGATCCAGGAGCTCTCGCACCCTGCGGCCTCCGCGAGCGCCCGCACGGCGAGGGCGGGCGTGTTGTTGTGCTGCGAGAGGTGCGCGGCGATGAGGTGGCGCAGGTTGCCGCGCTCGAGGCTCGCGACCAGCGCCCCGGCCGCGGCGTTGTCGAGGTGGCCGAAGCGCCCCGCGATGCGGTGCTTGAGCCCGAGAGGGTAGTCGCCCGCCATGAGCATGGCGAGGTCGTGGTTGCACTCGATCACGAGCGCGTGGCAGCCGGAGAGCTTTTCCTGGACGTGGGAGGTCGGGACGCCCAGGTCGGTGAGCACGCCCAGGCGCGCGTCGCCGTCCGAGAAGACGTACTGCACCGGCTCGCGCGCGTCGTGGGGAACGGGGAACGGCTCCACCGCCACGTCGCCGATGGCGAAGGGCGTGTGGGAATCGATGTAGCGGACGAGGACCGCCGGGAAATCCGGCGGCAGCCATTGCGCCGTGCCGCGCGTGAGATAGACGGGCGTGGCATGCCGCTTGGCGAAGCGCGCGACGCCGCCCAGGTGGTCGTCGTGCTCGTGCGTCACCACGATCGCGGTGATCTGCGAGGGGGCGAGGCCGGCGCGGCCCAGCCGCTCGCGCGTGGCGGCGAGCGTGAAGCCGCAATCCATCATCACCCGCGTCCCGCCGCACTCCACCACCAGCGCGTTCCCGGAGCTTCCGCTCCCGAGAGACGTGAAGCGC